>Ga0302122_10001292_pt1 | contig 15885 bp, 35 predicted proteins | sample CB21_SCM_MG_FD_203115 | JGI IMG/M metagenome (GOLD analysis project Ga0302122, IMG submission 203115) | Marine microbial communities from Western Arctic Ocean, Canada - CB21_SCM | ecosystem: Environmental > Aquatic > Marine > Oceanic | place: Canada: Western Arctic Ocean | collected 2017-09-28
AGTTAATGAGGCATTGCATAGAGCAGTACCAGATATACTTACAGACATTGATAGAACTAAGAAAGACTTAGACTATGATGAATACATACAAAGAAGAAATAATGATTGAAGTAAAGAAATTTGACAGTAAAGTTAAGAAGGAACCTAAGTTAAGGTACTCCGAAGCATTCTACTCCGTACAAGGAGAAGGACGTTGGGTAGGTGTGCCAAGTATATTCTTAAGGACTTTTGGTTGTAACTTTGAATGTGCAGGATTTGGACAGCCACGTGGAGACATCATAGCGAAGGAAAGTATGCCTTACCTAACTGATGAACGTGCAGACAAGAACCATCCCAATGCTTATAAAAGCATTGAAGATTTACCTGTTACCCCTATAGGGTGTGACAGTAGTGCCAGTTGGGCGGCGAAGTATAAACACTTACAGATGACAAAGTCAGTAAGTGAAGTGGTTAATCACATCACATCGCTTTTACCCAATGGCACATTCCAGGGCCGGCACGGCGAAGACATTCACTTGGTGATTACAGGTGGTGAACCGCTACTAGGGTGGCAACGTGTCTGGCCCGACCTTATTGATATATTACATTCTGACTATGGATTAGTTAATGTAACATTTGAAACTAATGGCAGTAAGCATTGTGAAGATAATATGACTGAATACTTTAACAATGAAGGCAGAGATGTACATGTTACTTGGAGTACATCACCTAAACTAACTATTAGTGCAGAGAAGTTAGAAGATACACTTATACCAGATGCATTAGTTAGTATGAACAAAGTAGAGAACAGTTTTTTATATAATAAATTTGTTGTTAGAGACAAGACTGACTTTGATGAAGTTGATATGTTTGTAGATGCATACAAGAAAGCAGGAGTTAAGATAGATTCTATTTACTGTATGCCAGAAGGTGCAACGTTTGAACAACAAGAGCTCACAGAGAAAGATGTTGCAGAAGCATGTATGCAGACAGGATACAAGTTTAGTCCTAGATTGCATATTAGTTTGTTTGGTAATGCGTGGGGTACTTAATGAATAGAGTTATTGTTTTGATATCATTATTACTACTAGCATTGTTTAGTTTCACAACGTACTGGCAGTATGCAAATTGTACAACGGAATTTACAGAGCATGGACATCCTATTACAATTTGTAAGCCAATGGAGTATAGAGATCGATGAAATATTATTGGAAGCTCTGGGCAATGAGTCTAGGAGAGAAAGCATCAGACGATTCAGTTACAGCAGACAGGGTAGCAATTATACGAAGTATAGTTGTATTAGTAAACTTTATAACATGTTTCTTTATTATAGCAGGAAACATAAGGCATTGGTAGTATGAGATATTGTAGCAGTTGCAACAAATTACTCATGCTAGATATAAAATATCACACAGCAGATGGAAGTCATGTGTTCTGTGATGCATACTGTTCACATGATTGGCACAGTAAACAAAAGACGGAGAAGAAAGATGGCGAATAAATTAATACCATTTGGAATGACCCCTAAGGGTTTGACTACAAAAGGTAAAGCAAGAGAGATTGCACAGGCAAAGTATGAACTTGATGGCATTGAGTTGAAGAAAGCATTGGCAATTATTGAGTGTAATACTGATGAAGAGAAGGCGAAAGCTGAAACTAAAGTAGAACTAGAAGAAGGTGTGATTACACCGAAAGAAGCAGAGAAACGTGATGCTATCATTGACAAAACTCCTTGGGTAGATGTTAAAAAGATGGATGTGAACGTTGATGATCCTAAACAAGGCTACATGGAACTAGATTGGAACGATGAGTTTGTTGTTATGTTACAGGGTAAAGGTTACATTGGTGAAACTGATGAAGCAGTAGTAAACAAATGGTTCAATGATATCTGTAGAACAGTTTTACTACAAGAGATAGAGGATCAAGACTACGGACTAGAAGTTCAGGAAGATGTCATTACAATTAATGACGAAGCAAAGTAATGGCAAACATTGATAACACAGTAGCAAAGGCAAAACTAGCCAAGTTCGTTAACGAACATATGGTACCTAGTATTGCAGAATTTGTACAATCGTTATCAGATGAAGAGATAGTAGACTTACTAGGCAGTTTCAAAGTAATGAATATTGACCTAATGAAAGACTTGACAGATGCGGCAAAAGAGCGTAAAATACAAAGTAATCAATGGACAGAAGATAGTCCGTTTGATGCTTTTATGGAAGGCGGCATAGCAGATAGGGAGAAGTCATAATGCAGAAAGTTCATATGAATGACATTGGTGGAGAAGTTATCAAGGATACTAGTGTTTATAAGTTAAAAGACAACCCATTTGGTAACAATTTAGTATTAAGTAGTACCTTTTTAAGAGAGAATCAAGAAACAAGTGGACATAGACATGAAGGACAGGAAGAAGTATACTTTTTTGTATCAGGCACAGGTGAGATGGAGATAGACCACAGACGGTTTAAAGTCGAGCCTAATGATGTTATTTGTATTAATGACGGAGAGTTCCATAAAGTTTATAACACAGGAAAGTTGGGACTGTATTTTGTATGTGTATTTGATGGAGCGAGGAACCACTAATGAATTATTTACTTGTTGATGGATTGAATATGTTTATGAGAGCCAAGCATGTTGGTGGCAGAGGTGCTGACATCGATACTAAGATTGGTATGGCTATGCACATTATGTTTAACAGCATTAACAAGTGCTGGAGAGAGTTTGATGGCAATCATATTGTATTATGTTTGGAAGGTCGTTCATGGCGTAAGGACTTTTACACTCCTTACAAAGCAAACCGTAGAGTAATAGCAGACAGTAGAAGTGTTAGAGAACAGGAAGATGATGAGCTATACTTTGAAGCATACGATAGTATGGTACAGTTCTTTGCTGAAAAGACTAATGTGTCTGTAGTAAGATGCGAAACAGCAGAGGCAGATGATATGATTGCTGTATGGATTCAACAACATCCAGATGATAATCATTACATAGTTAGCACAGACAGTGACTTCTATCAGCTACTAGCACCCAATGTAACGCAGTACAACGGCACAACGGATCAAGTAGTTACATTAGAAGGTTGGAAAGATTTAAAGAGTGGAAATGAAGTTATAGATAAGAAAACTAATGCACCTAAGACTCCAATTGTCCCTGAGTGGGTATTGTTTGAGAAGTGTGTTAGAGGCGATAGTTCAGACAATGTGTTTGCGGCATACCCTGGTGCTAGAGTAAAAGGTACTAAGAACAAAACAGGTATGAGAGAAGCCTTTGATGACAGAAACACAGGTGGCTATAACTACAATAACTTTATGCTACAACGTTGGGTCGACCATGAAGGAGACGAACATAGAGTTCGCACAGACTTTGAGCGTAACATGACATTAATAGACTTAACTAAGCAACCTGATGACGTTAAAGAGTTATGTGTACAACGTATGAACGAAGGCAAGAACAATGATCCTGTCTCTAACATAGGTATACACTTTATGAAGTTTTGTTCTAAGTGGAACTTACAACGTATGAGTGATAATGCTCAGACATATAGTGGAATGTTAAATGGACGAGCTGGATAAAGATATAGATAAGATGATGAAAGAAATTAAGAAGCCAACGAAACAACGTTGGATATTTGAGAGAGCCGGTGATAAGGTTTACAAAAGAGAATTTGGTGCTGAACCTAGCACTAGAGTTTTAATCAATCCTGAGGAGGTAAAGTAATGATTAAGTTCAAACAGCAAGTAAAGTTGCAAAAGATAAGTGAAGATGCATGGATCGTTAATGATAACGAGAAACGTGTAGGTATACTTCACAAAACAGTCCAAGACAAATACACATACTTGGACAAAACGGAAACGATACTATTCGAGAACAGAGATGAAGTTCAAGAAGCATTTAAGAATCAATTTGTATTTGATAATGAAGTAGAGTTAGACATTAATCAACCAGCAACATTCTATATCAAAGGGTATAGTGTAGACTATCCTAATCCTGTTCCAGTTGAAGTGGATCATGAGGATTACATGGAAGAGATTCCATTGTTTGCTAAAACAGAAAACAGTAATGTTTACTATGCGGCAGGTTGGTATGCTATTAATTTTGAGAAAGGTTGGAAGCACGGTAACTGTCCAAAACTTAATACACTTATAACATATGGTTATGAAGGTCCTTTCAAGACTAAGTTAGAATTGAAACTAAGACTAAAAGTATTAAACAAAATTAAACGTAAAGCATCTAAGTCATAGTAATGGACTCTCCGTTACAACAATTCATAGATAGGGTTAATGCTTTAACTAAAGAAACGAAACGTGGAGAGACTGTATTCGACTTACATTTCTTATACAAAGTAGTAAAAGAGATAGAGCAACAAGGCAACAATGAACCAGAGGAACAGATAGTAACAGGTGGAACTTTTAAGGAAAATGATTGACAAGGCATTGGGTGGTACTCCTCAGACCAATGGTATGAAACAATCTGCCGATGTAGAGTGGAGAGAAGACTGTGGCTACAATAAGTTCTTTGAACACGAACTAGTTTGGCAACAAGGATACTACGATGGCAAAGACGAAGACTGGAGCCAGATTGGCATACCCCATACCCTACTATCCGATATAAATACTAATGCAAAAGGAAAGTATGGATGGCATTTCAATGTTGTTCGTGATACTAAATATGCGATAATAACATTTGAAGATGAGGATGATGCATTATGGTTCCGTCTTACAAAAAATAAGGAATAATATGATAGTAGAAATTTACAGTAAACCACAATGCCCATACTGTGATATGGCAAAGAACTTAGCAACACAAAAAGAATACGATTTAACAGTTAAAATGTTGGACGAAGACTTTGACAGAGAAGCACTAATGGAAACATTTCCAGGTGCAAGAACTTTCCCACAGATTATAGTTGATGGCGAAAAGATTGGCGGCTACCAAGAGTTTAAAACATTAGTAATGCGTGAAGGCTTAGGTAAGTAATGAGAGAATTAGGTTTAGTATTAGGTGGCATTGCTGTATTCACAGTCTTTTTTGTAGGGGTTATATATCCAAACGTAGAGTACAAAGGCTATGCAAGTAATCATAGTTGCACAGGCGAATGCTACGAGCAGTATGTTGCAGACAATGGTACAGTTGGAGAACAAATACAAGAACAAAAGGCTATAGCAATAGCCAAAGAAGAAGCAGGCATAGTTGATGTGTTTGAAAACATCAGAGGACTATGGGCAGGTTGTGCCGCATGTCATGGTGCACAAGGACAGGGACAAGGTATGTTTCCTAAGTTAGCAGGACAAAGTTCAGACTATATAGCAGGCAGGCTAAATGCTTACAAAAATAGAGAAAAAATAGGAATGAACAGTACGATGATGTGGGGTCAAGCCGCAGGACTATCGGACAAACAAATAGAACAGTTAAGTCTGTTCGTAGAAGAGGGATTTCCAGATGAGTAATACAAAAGAACAATTAGAACAAATAATCAAAGACAACGATATTATATTGTTTATGAAAGGCGACCCACATCAACCAAGATGCGGATTTAGTGCTACTGTAGTAGATATATTAAAAGAGCATAAAGCACAATTCAGTTATTTCGATATACTAGAAGATAACGAAGTCAGAGCAACACTTCCTGAAGTTAGTGATTGGCCCACATTCCCACAACTGTTTGTAAAGGGTGAGCTGATAGGTGGCTGTGATATTATCACAGAGATGCATGAATCAGGTGAATTAAAAGCAGTCTTACTAGATTAAACATAGTTATAACACCAATTAAAACTAGTTTTATTGATAAATAAGTGTATGGAGATACACTTATGTCAAGACCAAAACCAAAGATATTGCTAGAAGCAGTACACAAAGACACTTACAAAGCAGACCAGATACTAGCCGCTGAGGCAATATTCAGTGTGTTTTATCAAGGCAACCCAATCAATTTACGAACACTTAATAAGTTAGTATCCTATCCTGGACCCAAATATAAAAAAGTGTCATTCAGTAACAGTGGACATGCATTTAACTTAGCAGAAAAATTAAACAAAACGTTTAGCACTTCCGAATTCCAAGTAATCAAACTAACATCAGGCGATGTTATCACTGAAGATGATATGGAATCTGGACATGTTAACGGATAGTCTACAATTTAAAATAGCCCAAAAGATGCAAAGTGAACACGAGTCACTTGGGCAATACCCTCCCCTAGATGTGTGTTATATGCTGTTTAAGAACTTTCAATTCAGTGACGAAACATGTAGTGGACTTAGGTTAACTAAGTTAGGTTGGAACTTAATGAAGCCAAAGTATGATGCATACAAGTTTCCAATAGACGAAGGCTTACACAAGAACATACTATTACGTTTACACGAACACATGTCTTGGCCCTATTATTTAGATAAAAAAGCACTAATACTATTCAGTGAAGATGATGCTATGTGGCTTAAGATGATGAGTAATGACGTCGAAAAATTTGCAAAAGGATTAGATTAATAAATAAATAATACTATGGGACATCTAAATTATAACACATTAAGACCTATTTCAAGCGAACTAGGACAACTACCAAGACTACTACAACCACAGAAAGATACCAATGGTCAAATACGTGGTAAAGGGATAGTTGGTACCAACCTTTCCTTTCAATACCAACCATCGGATCATCCAACCCATTGGAAAGATGGTGGTAATTTAGTAGATTACACAGAAGATCAACTGTTATATACTGTTAATCAGCAAGGCTTCAGAGGCTCTGACATTATACAAACAGACTCAACACTAATGACAGCAGGCTGTAGCCACACATATGGTATAGGTGTTAGTGATAACGAAGTATGGGGAAGTAAACTCGCAGAACAGTTAGACATGTATCATATTAATATAGGTTGTGGCGGAATAGGTTGTGATGCTGTAGCATTACTAATAAAACAATTCTTTGAACAAGGCATAGTACCAGATACATTAGCAGTATTTTGGCCCGATGTAAATAGAAAACTAATAGTTTCAGAAAAGGTAAAGAATGTAGATGCACAAATAACTGACTTCATATTAGAAAATAAAGAATCAGTTGAACCCTATGTATTTCAATTCCGTGCAATGAAAAATTTAGATACAGGACACTTACCCAGCAATGTTTTATCTGCTGTCAAAGGACAGTTATTACAAAGTGAACAACAATTATTATTAGAATTTTGTGTACACCGAGAACTTGTTATTGCATTGTGTGGCAAACATAATGTAAAACTCATAGAAGGATTTATAGAGGACACTACATTAAATTTTGTTAGAGAGAAATGTAATCAGAAGATACCGAGAATACAATATAAAATATGGCCCGACTTTGCTAGGGACAATATGCATTTCGGACCTAGGTCACATACACAATTAGCACAACTTTTTAAAGAGTTATTGTAATGTCAGTGTTACAGAAAAACACAGTTAAACCATTTAGAACACATTCAGATATATTACCAGAGACTGACTTTGGTCCACACCTTAAAGATAAACTCGCACCAGTACATCAAGCAAATCATGGTAAAGTACAACACATTGGCGATTTAACTAGCATTCAGTATATACCAATGGATAGTCCTGTGTTCCCTCAAATGATAGAACAGACATTAGGTATTGACATAAATGATTTCAATGGAACAGACGAAGAAACACGAATTCTTAAAGACAATTGGCAAGCAAATACTAAAGATTACACTAAGGAAGATATACTTTATACTGTAAACAAACAAGGTTGGAGAGCAGATTCTATGTCAAAAGGAGATGATGCTATAATGTTTTTAGGAGACAGTTTTACATTTGGTATTGGGGTCTCAGATGCTGATGTGTGGACTCGTAAAGTTTCAACTAAACTAGGCAAAAAGTGTTGGAATTTAGGCAACCCAGGAGGAAATAATCAAGAAATACTGTTGGTGCTACAATCATTTATAGAAAGCGGATACATTCCTGACCAAGTAGTTGTTATGTGGTCACATCCTGGTAGAAAACTTATATTCTCTGACACCAAATTCAACAACAACGCACTTCACCCAGCTATAGACGACATAGATAGTAGTAGCGATTATCAAGACAAAGTAAACGGATTCATACCACTCTTCAGTTCTATGGAGGACGAAAATCAGAAAGCATGGACAATAATGCATGAAAACCACATGTGGTTTGATTTTTACATGCAAAGACAATTCTTACTGTATTTTTGTGCTTCACAAGGCATTAAACTAACAGAAATGCATTACATGAAGGAATCTGCAGTATTTTGTTATCAAATAGACAACAACCCACAACTAAAACCTTACACATGGCCCAATAATATGTGCCAGGCTGTGCCCGGAGATATGGGCCGTGATGGCCTTCATTGGGGTCCTAAGGGACACCATTCTGCATACATAAACTGCATAAATCTAATAAAAAACGGTTGACAATACGCCTAAAGAGTGTATAATATACACATATTAACGCAAAAAGGGTAGGACTTTTATGGGCTATTATACTTATACACAAGATCCAATAGGCAACTTCATCGAGAAGGAGCATGGTAATAACTTTGAATACTCACTGAACAATGAGCAGGATGACTACTCCAAGAGCATTGTGGAGAACTATCCACATAAAGTATGGGTTGGCTCAGGTCAGATAGGCGGCGACAGTGGATGGCGTTATGCGAACGTGAAGAAGACCGTGGCTTACATCATAGTAGACGAAGATGAGGGTGGACCTGTGTTAGAACGGTGGTTTCTCAAGTCAAATCAGCAATATTTCAACAAAGAAGTGGTAGAGATCAACCTCTCCATGATGGCACACTTAGCCAACTCTAATTCATAAAAAAACCACTTTTTCTGGTAGAAAAAGGTTGACTTACCCCCCAAAATACCGTATAATACATGTATTAGTTAATAAAGAAGTAGGAGTTTTTATATGACAACATTTGTAATAGTAAATAAACATAACGATAGTATGTTTTCTGAGCCAAGCAGACCATCTTGGAAAGGCATGTCTTATGCATCAGAAGGTGCGGCTAAGGCTGGTATAACTAGAACTATGAAGCATTATGCGAAGGCTAAGGCCCAAGTTGCTGAAGTAGTTGCTAATGGTGAATCACCATATATGGCTAACATGTATAATGCATATCGTGATGCTACTGAAAAGCAGTTAGGCAGAACGCATTTAGCAGACAGAGATAACTACAGAGTTATGGCGTCTGAAGAGTATGCTTTGATTGAGCCTATGATTACTACAACTGGCATGTGCCCAGGTAGTGGTAAAGAAATTACGCACACAGCGTCAATTAATCAACCACATTATTTAAGTCCTTTGAGCGAAAGCTACTGGGCATCATAAGAATGATTAAGAATAGAAATACAGCAGTCCTAAGCTCTAAGTATCAGTCAGATGACGATATGAAAGAGTTTATGACTAAGACTTGTGGTCTAAAATTAATACCAGTTCGTAACACAACTGATGCTTATTGGATTAGTGGTGACAAACGTGGTACCTACATTGACGGTCCTAAGTATTACAAAATAGTATTTGGACATGTTACTCAGGTGTTAGGTTATAATCCTTATAGAGAGAAAGAGGGCTATGGGTTTGACATTCAAGCAACAGGCGACCTTAATGCTTGGAGTTTGATTGGTGAGTATCGTAAGATGATGCAAGAAGCAGTTGCATTTACCAAAGAGTCAAAAGAAGTTTTACAAAATGCAACATTAGAGGATGCTTAATATGAATCCATGGAATACAATTCAACAGTTAGAAGCAGACAATAGTTCATTAGCCAAGCAGGCTATACTAAAGGATGCTCTAGCATACAGTTGCCCAGAAGATAAGCAAGGCACTATTGCAGACTATTCAGACAACGACTTTATATTAGGTATTCAATGGGCATTAGATCCATTAGTTACCTTTGGTGTTAAGCAAGTTCCTATTAGGGAAGGTGCTGACGGTGAAGGACTTCCAATGAAAGAGTTTGAAGAGTTAGCAAGTCAATTGCAACATAGAACTCTTACTGGACATGCGGCTCGTGATGCTATTATACAAGATATGGAAATGGCTACCAATGAGCAATGGAACGATTGGTACAGACGAATACTAATCAAAGACCTTCGTTGTGGTACTGGTGCTAAACTTATTAACAAAGTTGTACCTGATACAGTTCCACTATTTGGTTGTATGTTAGCACATGATGGTGCTAAACATCCTAAGAAGATTGAGGGAGTATGTTATATTGAATACAAATATGATGGTGTGCGTGTTCTTGCTATTGTGCAAAATGGCGATGCTACTTTATATAGTAGAAACGGAAAACTCTTGGAAAACTTCCCACACATTAACGAAGCACTCAGCAAACCAGAATTTGAAGGTCTTGTTTTTGATGGCGAGGTGATGTCAGATGACTTCCAAACACTTATGAGACAAGTACACAGAAAAGAAGGTGCTCAGACTGAAGACTCATACCTAGCAGTATTTGATATGCTAACCCTTGAAGAGTTTAATGAAGGCGGCACTAGTATGTCTGCTGTTGATAGACGTGATAGATTAACTGACCTAAGTGGTGAGTTTAACTACAGAATACAGTTAGTTGAAGCAACGCTCGTTAACCTTGATTTAGATGAAGGGCAAGTAAAGTTCAAAGACATGAATAAACTTGCGTTAGACGAAGGCTACGAGGGTCTAATGATTAAGCCTGCACATGAAGGATACAAATGTAAACGTTCACATGCATGGTTAAAGATTAAGCCGTTTATTGAAGTTACACTTGAAGTAGTTGGTACTGAAGAAGGTACTGGCAAGAACGAAGGCATGTTAGGTGCGTTAGTTGTAGAAGGTAACGATGATGGTAAGTTCTTCCACCTTAATGTTGGTAGTGGACTTACAGACGATATGCGTAAAGACGTTTGGGCTGTTAAGGATGCTGTAATTGGACAATTAGTTGAGATTAGAGCAGATGCGGCAACACAAAGCCAAGACGCAGAGGACACTTGGAGTCTACGTTTCCCAAGATTTAAGACTTTTAGAGGATTTGAACTTGGAGAGAAAATATGAGACAATTACAAAATGGTAGCATAGCAATTATTGTACTGTTAATTTCTATTATAATGATTACAATACAGGTTAAGGCTGAAACACCTATAGAAAACAAGCCTAAGGCTGAAAAGACGGAAACTAATCCATGTTGGTATGTAGAATCGTTTACATTCGATACGATTGGTGCTCCTAAGCATGATGCAGTTGTACCGAAGAAGTGTGAAGATGAATAGGTTTAAGAATATAAATGGTGAGAAGCCAATCATTGAAACAACTAAACATCACAATGGTGGTAAGCAACACATTATAACATTCAAGAATGGTTATAGTGCAAGTGTTATACCCGAGTTTGTGTTTGAATCAGAAGGGGAAGGAGTTAGGTCTACGGTAGTGAAAGGATACTATGAGTGTGCTGTATTTTACAATCAGGAACTCTGTTATGAAACGCCTATCACTGATGATGTTCTGCGTAATTTAAACGACCCAGAACTACAAAATATTGTAGAACGTATACAAAAGTTACCGGAGGCGTAATATGTACGATAAAGAAGAAAATAAGCAACTGTCTAGAAGGGAGAGAATTTTACTCGACCCACTTACTGCAAGTAAGAAGAGTGATGCTAAGAAGAAAGAAGTCAAGGAAGGAAGTTTCTATGGCTATAGAGAGAAAGCAGATAACTTTTATCCTGGGTTGGACGACTAATGCCTAATTGGTGCGACAACAAAGTAAAGATTACTGGACCCGTTGACAAGCTATACAACATGGCTAAAGCAATCGAAAAGGATGAACTGTTACAGCACATTGTTCCATTAGCAGAATGGGATTATGGAGAGGCTACCAGTTCTTGGGGAACCAAGTGGGATATCAGTGAAGGATGGTGTACTCCTAATGAGGACTACACAGAACTTGATGTGTATTTCCAAACAGCATGGGGACCACCTAACGAAGCATTTGTAACATATATGTCTGAGAATGATGACGTTGAAATAACTCTTTGGTACTACGAAGGCGGCAACGACTTTTGTGGAATTAATGAGGATGAAAGAGCTCAACTACCAGGATACAAAGACCCACTTTGGGACACAGATGACGTACTCAAAGAGTGTGATGAAGCGTTTGGTATCAGAGAAAATATGGAAGAATGGGAAGAATGGGAAGAGGAAAACGCATGATAGGTATTGAATATTATATTATAATGGCGATTGCTATACTAGGAGTAGGATATACTTCGTATAACATCGGCAAAGAAGAAGGTAGAATGGCCGGTATCAGAATTGGTGCTGGACTTATGTTTGAAAAACTATGGGCTGAAGCAAAGCCTAGGAAACGAAATCCATCAATTAGAGTTGTAGAACTTGAAAGGGAATAACATGGCACACACAGATATCAGCAATAACAAACGCAAGACTAACAACAAACAGAAGTTAGGTCTACTTAGACGTAATGGCATTGCAGGATTAAAGATTAGTGGTACGGATCAGGCTGAGACGCCTGTGGCAAAGAGAAAGATGTTCAGTACGCTGACTCACAGTACCCGTGAGGTGGCTGAACATTTTCTCAAATGGCGTAAGAAAATAAATCACAATGGAGGACCTAAATGAGTATTAAGTTTAGTAATGTAATACCTTTCCCTCAACAACGTAGAGTTAAGAACGAAGCTCAGTTACGTCATGAAGACAAAGTATTTGGTCCTATGGATGACTTTGATGCTAAAATGCAAATCATATTAGACCAAGCAAAGGCTGTAGAGAAGTTAAGTGAGGAACTACTCAATTTAGCAGAAGATATGCTTCGTAATCCGGATAAATATGATTAATGAAATATAGAGTCCATTTAAATGCTACACCCTCTGGTAAAATACAACCAGACGGTTCATCTTACATCACTAAGTTCAGTGATGGAACTAATACTATTGATTGGACTATATTAGACACTCCTGTGGGAGAAACATTTGTTACTGCATTTAATATGGTTGCAAACAATCGAGACAGCAGTGATATATCACCTGCATATTGGTTAGCATTTAATAATTACAAGAGTGGTGGGCAAGAACCATTAGACGAATGGTCTACTTCATTAGATAAATTAAATCATGAAGTAAACTATGCTAAGGAACAAGGCTTTTGCAACTTCGATAATACTCATATATGCGATCCAACGGAACCTATGTTAGATATATTATCTAAATGTAATGCAATTCATTATGAATTTGAAAGCCAATTACTTGATCATCAGAAACAATTAGAGACAGCAGGAGCAATAGACGGAGCAAACGACTTCAAAGCATGTTTAGAACGTCTTAATACTTTAGTTCACACAGTGGAAAAAGGACCTATAGTCAAGCCTGGTGTGGATAATTTCGTAGTAATGAGATATAATTCAGACCATGTGAGTGGTAGGTTCCCGAAAATAACTGAGGAGCATTATAAATGTTTCCAACAAAACGTTGAAAATGGTGATTTATTCTCAGACTTCTTTACTGTGGGCAAGGACTTAGGACATGCATATCACACAAATGATAAACTATTAGTTGAAAATAAGGAATGCAAACAGCAATCCGTTATCAGTGCCAGTGTGCATTGTGGTTGGAACAAAGCAAACTTTGGTAATAAAAGCGAAACTATGACCTACCAAGGTGGAGTTAGAAGAGGATATGAACAGTGGTGCGAATGGGTAGAAGCAGAAAAGTATGGATATAACTATTGGGAACCACAATACAATTTAGGCAGAGCACCAGTTGCCAGATGTGAGATATCCAGTTACGAAGAATTTAATAACATATGGACAGATACGCCTTGGATATCTAAGGTAGAGCTGATTGACTAATAGAATGAAAATATTTAATGAAAACACATATCGACCACTGCCAATGGGATTAACCATTAAGCAAAGCTCAGTGGATGGATTAGGCTTACATGCAACAACAAACTTGAATGCTGGCACAGTATTAGGCGAAACTCACGTGCTAGTACACAACAGAGACAGACATGAATGGGTTAGAACTCCACTAGGTGGCTTTATTAATCATTCAGACAACCCTAATTGTTATATAAGCACAGACAGAGGCGATAGAACTCTGCATACTGTTATACCAGTTGCTCAAGGGGAAGAATTAACTGTTTATTATAGATTTAAAGGCTATGACGGCAGTATAGACAACGCAGACCCAGACAGTTATCCTAACATAGAAGAATGATAGAACTATTCCTTTGGTGCGTCTTCTCTATTGCATGGGCTAGTTATGGCACAACAGTAATATATAACTTTATTAAACATAATAGACTGTGACTAATTCAAAGAGATGGCAAGACAATTCAGATGGTTGGGTTACTGCTATGAATAAAAGCAAAGATAATAAACAATTATACACTGAATACTTGAAAACAATTAAGACTGTACAACCTATAAGTTATAGAGCATGGTTAAAGGCTCAAAAATGAATACAGTAATTAAATTATTATTGGGAGTTGGAGACAAACAACAGAGGAGTTATACTGCTTTTCAATTGTTTTTAATTGGTATTGCACTCTTGTGTGCTTTCTTTGGTAGTTTATTAACTATTATATTCGCTATCAGTCTTTATATTTGAAGTGTTTACTGGTGTTTGAATAGAACCTTCTCGTTTTAGAAGCAAGTTAACTGCAATTCTAAAATTACTACAACAGTTTACTCCTGCACTATGCCAACTATTTTCACTGACTTTAAACAAAAGTAATTGTCCAGGCATTCCGCCTATCTCTACGCCAAGCCCACGTTCCGACTGATGTATATTTGTTCCAAAGACTTTTTCATCATTTAAATATATTATACCCCTTGCAGGTATACTCAGCGACCCATTATCTGGATAGTAGTCATTGTGTGCATCAAGTTTAGAAGTTTTATCAAACATACTAGTACTCATTGAGACTGTGACAATATCTAAATCCCATAAGTCATTTACTCTTTTAATAATTTCCCCTCGATGTTGCTCTAGTAGTTTTTGTAAAGGATGCGGAGACTGGTTATTGAACTCGTTAAATTGTGTTAATACCACTGAGGATTCCTCATATTCTGCGTATGTATCGCGAACATAGTCAGCATCTATAAAGTCTACTAGTATATGTTCAAACGGCTCCAGTATAATGTTATCTCTGTGTATTGCCGCTAAGTTTATCATATTAAACGCCATTCCTTCACAGTTAATTCTTGAGTGCGTTCAATTATATTTAAATAGGCTTGATATTCCTTTTCTAATTCCGCTCTAGTATAGTATTGTGCCATCCAATTGGCATATTCAGTACAACCCTTCTCAAATGTATACTGAGAAGTATCCGAGCTTACTGGTATATAGTCCCGGAGTTTTTCATGCAGTATGTGATGAGTTATAGGTTGTTGTTCCATTAAATGTAAATACATAGCAGAGTGATCCGTTATCCAACCACCATCAATCTGTGCACCACTTCGTTCATACCCATGAGGCCATTTACCCTCTGCTCTAAGTTCAGCAATGCGTATAAGATCCTGTTCCATGTGCTTTCTGTGTGTTGCCATGCTTAATAGTCTATCATAAGGATTGCGTACTACTAGTATGATGCGAGTCATATCATGAGGTGCCATGGCGGCTAGCCACCCCTTATTATTGAGAGTTACTGAACTGAATGCTTCATTACGCATATCCTCTATGGATCTAGCACTACCAACACCCAAGTATGCTTTCATAGAGCTATGCCCACAACGTGTCTCACACAACACAGTAGTTCCCTCTTTGTAGTATATCATACCCATGCTATTACTTATCAAAGGCCCAAAGGGACACAGTAGATTGCGAAGCCGCGACGCACAACTTGAAATGCGAAACGCCAGAAATAGTAATATAGTGCGTAAAGCCCACACTCTCTAACTAT
>Ga0302122_10001294_pt1 | contig 15883 bp, 9 predicted proteins | sample CB21_SCM_MG_FD_203115 | JGI IMG/M metagenome (GOLD analysis project Ga0302122, IMG submission 203115) | Marine microbial communities from Western Arctic Ocean, Canada - CB21_SCM | ecosystem: Environmental > Aquatic > Marine > Oceanic | place: Canada: Western Arctic Ocean | collected 2017-09-28
AAGAATAAAACCGCCGCCGCCGTCGCCGCGCACGAGCCGCCGCCGCCGAGCACCGCGGAGGCGCCCCAGACGGCCCTCGTCCCGCCGGACGTGGCCCACGACCTGTGTCACGAGGTGGGCTGGGAGTCGCGGCATAGTTTCGTGGACGTGCGGTCCGCGGACGCCTTCGCGCGCGGCCGGCCGAAAGGCGCGGTGAACGTTCCGTACGCGGACGGCGACCTTGCGAACGCGGACGCCATACCAACCGATCCGGACCGGCTCGTCGTGGGCGGCGCGTCGGCGAAAGCTGTCGCGGCGGCCGCGGATCTCCTGCGCGCCCGCGGCTTCGACATCATCAGCATGACGGGTGGTTTCGAGGGATGGCGCGGCTTGGGGTTGCCGGTCGACGTCGACGGCGTCGCCGACGACGACGACGATGATGACGGCGATCCATCGACGTGGAATTAAGAGTGTGTTACAGTCAGCAAAACCCGTTTGAAAAACCCGTCCTGAAGCAAAATCGCCTCGAGCACGGCCACTGTTGCCTAACATACTGCACGGATGGAGGACAAGGACGAAGCCATGGCCGACGCGCCCGCCGCGGAAGAGCCCCAGCCTCCTTCCCCCAAGGATGTGGTCGATGTACTTGCTGAATTAGGCTACGCCTACCGCGCACCGGAGGGCGGCAGCGTGAGCGACGAGCGCCTCGTGCAGCTCGACAATGACACCAAAGGTTTTGAATGGAAGGGCCAGGCGAACTACGACGCCGTCGCGGCCGCGTGCGCCCTCTACTGCAAAACACGCTTAGTCCTCGCTTGCGGGCTCATGGAGACGGCTTTGGGCGACGCGCGGTGCTGGGCCCGGCCCGACGACGCCGGGCCGGACGCGCCCATTGTGTTCCTCGTGTGCGGTTCCTTTCCGGGTGGGAGCGCGGGCGTCTGGGGCCGGAGTCTCTGCGTCAACGCTACGCTCAGGGAGGGCGCCATGTTCGACTACGTCGAGCGGTGCCGCGCGGAGAAGTGGAACGTCGTGATCGCGGACCCGAACGTCTCCGAGGAAAGTGGTAGGAGTGTAGAGGGCTCAGAAACGCCGCATCGCCACCTCTCAACGCTCTATTCAAGAGCAATTCACCCGGACGAGACGCGGCCCATCCTCATAGTGGCGCATTCCTACGGCGCGTCGGCCGTGGCGTTCCTCTTCAAAGACAAGCCGGCGTGCCGCGAACGGATCGTCGGCGTCGCCTTGACCGATGGCTGCGCACTCTACGGCTCCATCCTCAAGGAGGAGGTGCCGCCTTCTGGAAGTGCGCGGCTGGAGAAGACGAAGGAGCTCGTACCGGCCGCCTTCGCGGACGACGCCGACGCCAACGCGGCCTACGCTTGTGTGGCGCGGAACTTCGTGTCTAGTCCAGAGCCGGCGGGCACGCCGCTCCCGGGCCGGGGGCCCTTCGAGAGCGTGTCGGCCGGGCACACGTCGCACCCGGCCACGACGCACGCGGCGACCGAAGAGGTGTTCGCGTTCCTCAAGGAGAAACTAGCAGAGACTAAATAAATACTAGCCTGAGTAGATAAATAGTATACCAAGGACGGAGCGTCGGACACTAAGGTCCACACCACAGCACTTTACTAAGTAGTTGTTACGGGAAACGCGTCGGACAGCTCCCTTCTCAAAACTGTGGGCGACGCGGTCCCGACCGTCGCGATCTTCGACCCGCCCCGGTAAATCAGGAAGGTGGGGGTCGAGTCCACGCCTGCCGCCTCGGCGAAGCCTCGGTCGGTCGTACAGTCCACGCGTAAAAAACGCACGTCCCCCCAGCTCCGCTGCATGCGCTTGTAGTGGGGGTCCATGCGCCGGCAACTGTTGCAGAACTTGGCCGTGAGGAACACAATGACGTCGCCCGTGACAGCGTCGGGGCTCGCCGGCGCCGCGTCCAGGTCCTCGACGTCGTCGTCCCAGTCGCCCGCGTCCAGCGCCTCGTCTAGAACCGCCCAGCTCACGCTGCCCAATGAGGGCGCCAGCAAATCAAGCCCGTACCGCTTCCGCGTCTCGCCGTCCGACGGCCAGCCCAGCGCCTCCGTGTACGCTTTGGACGCGTCGCCCAACGCTAAAGCCGCCGCTGCGCCCAGGGGGTCCACGAGGAACCCGAAGGGGCTCTTGTCCTCCTCCACAGAAAGCGCGAGGTCCGGCGCTACCGCGAGGGCGGCTTCAATACGAAGGACCACGGGCTCGAAACTCATTGCGGGCGGCCGCGGGCCCCCCAGCCCGTAATCTAACGCGTGCAACGCGTCGAACGGCCCGCAAGTTACGTAGCCCTTCCTCTGCCCTTCGTCGCCCACAAAATCAAGGACAAACCCATAATCCTCGTCGTCCTCGTCGTCCTCATCTAAAGCAGCAGGGTGGAAGGCCATGGCGGCGCCGGCGGCGTAGGCGGCGTCGGCGCCGTTCTTGCGCGGGGTTACCACCGTGACGGACGCGCCCAGAGCCGTGAGCAGTTCACACGCAGCCAGGGCCTCGGGCGTGGCGCCGAGCACAGTTAATGAACGGCCGTCTAGCTCGCCGAGCGTCGCGCCGTCCGCCGCTAAGGCACAGGCGCACTCGAGCGCCGTGAGGACGCACCGCGGCGACAGGGCCCGCTCGACCGACGCGCTCAGCGCCACGGTGGCGCCCAGGGTCGCTTCCGTGGCGCAGAGGCCCGATACCATCGAGCCATCCGCCGCCCGGCCCTGGACCGCGACCAGCTCGTGCGCGGCGCCGCTGCGGCCGCCGAAGGGCGCGAGGAAGGAGCCGGCGACGCGGCGCGTGGCGACGTCCTCGACGCGGCACGTGCGTGGCGCGAGGGCGGTGGTCGCCACCGCGAAGAAGGCGCCGCAACAGAGGGGTCGCATCGTCTACGCCGCCGCGCGTACGATGCTTGTTGCTTCAGGCGCGCGCGTGTGAGCAAGCAGCACTCGGCAACCCTCTGTTGCTGCTGTGATTGCAGTGCTGCGCAGAGCTAAGCGTCGCACAGCTGATCTGGCTTGCCGAGAGAGCGGTGCGACGACGTGTGCGCTATCCAAACACACCACAGGTCCTATGAGTTACATGTAGCTGTGACAGCAAAGATTGCAATCATAGTGTACGGGACGGGTTTTCATACCGGTTTTGCCAAAATAATGCATGCAAAGCAACTTAAGCTACAGAGTGCTCTAGTGCAGCCTCAGCGACAGATGCAAACGCTAATTTACGGCCTGCGGCGAGCTTGCCGTGACCGGTAGTCGTTCGAACTGCGCCACCCGCAGCGTAGCCAGGGGCAACCAAGGCGCAGACTCCCAGCTTGTAGTGAGCTTGCCGGCCGGGAGAGCACCCCGCGATGTCGCAGCGCTCGCCTGTCGTCGCCGCGCTCCCCGGCCGCGGCCGGCGCCATCCCAAAACGCCGCTGCTGAAGGCGCGGCTCGGCGTCCTGCTGCTCGTGTTCCTCGCGGACGCGCTCGCCATGGCCGTGACGCTACCTTTCACGCCGTTCCTAGTCCGAGCGCACGTGACCGTGGACCACACTGTGGGCTACTACAGCGGCTGCCTCGCGGCGGCCTATGTGCTGGGCCAGGCGGGCGCCGCGCCGCTCTGGGCCGCGCTCGCCGAGCGGGCGGGCACCAAGCCGGTCCTGTTGGCGTGTTTACTCCTGACGAGTGGGTGCTTGCTCGCCTTCGGCGCGGCGCCGACCCTCCCCCTGGCTTTGGTCGCGCGCTTCGCCCAGGGCCTGTGCTCCGGCAACGCGGTCATAGCGAAGGGCGCCGTGGCCGACTTGACGGACGCCTCGAACGAGGACGACGCCTTCGTCTTGATCGGCGTCGTGTTCGGGGCGGGCGCGTGCGTCGGACCCCTACTTGGCGGCGCGCTCGCCGAACCATCGACGAAGTACGCGTGGACGCCAGCTTTATTCGACCAGTACCCCTACCTCCTGCCGTGCCTCGCGGTGGCCGGTTTTTCGCTGCTCGTTTTTGTAACGGTCCTCTGCCTCGAAGAAACGTCCACGACCGACCCCCTGGACGAGCGCCAGGCCATGCACCAGGACGAAAAGGCCCGCGCGGCGTCGGAAGATAGACCCTTCGCGGTGGACGTGCGGGGTTTGGAAGTGGCGGTCGCCGCGGAGGACGACGCGCCGCGGAGTTTGAAGGCCCTGCTCCGGGACCGGCGGTGCCCGCTATTGCCGCTATTGCTGTCCTTCTTGTTGTGCGGCTTTTCTGTGATGGCCTTCCAGGAGGTGCTGCCCCTCTACGCCCGCGCTTCTGTCAAAGAGGGTGGCCTCGGCCTCTCGACGACGGGCGTCGGCGCGCTGCAGGGCCTCGCGGGCCTAGCCACGCTCGCGGGCGTCGCCTACGGTCCCCTATCAAACCCGCCGAGCGCGTACGAGGCCGCGCTTTTACTATGCGGTCTGTTCGCCTACCCGCTGCCGGCCCTCGTCGCCGCGTACGCGCCCCACTGGGCCTTTGCGGCGGTCGCCGCGGCCGCGGCCGCCTTGTCCGCGGAGACCGCCTTCACGTCGCTCAACGCGATGCTCAAGCGCACGGCGCCGGCGGAGCTCGCGGGTGCCGCGCTCGGCGCCGCCTCGTCGCTGGGGCTGGCGGGCTTCGCCCTCGGGCCCGTCGCGGGCGGCTGTGTTTTTGCAGCCGCGTCGGACCCGGCGGTGTCTCTACCGTCCGCTTTGCGGAAGGGGCGCCTCGCCTTCGTCGTGCTGGCGGCGCTCGCTTTGTTGAACTCGCGGCTCGTCGCGTCGCTGCCCGCCTGGCCCGCCCGGGGGCAGGCGTGGCGGCGGCCGCGGCCGCCGTCCTGAGGGTAACTTTACTGTCTGTTGTAGGCGCCCAGAATTAGCTAGGCGGAATTCGAAACGGACGGAGCCGAGGCTGTTTTACGCACTCCCCGTCGGCGTCGGCGTTTCGCGGGCACGGAGCGCGGCTTGTGCGTCTCGTAAATCTGACTCAATCTTTGCTGCGATTGGGTGCGAGCCACCGAGCACGCGCCGCGCGGTCGGTGCCAATTCCTTGAGCGACGTTACAGCCTCGCGGAGATCATCGAGCGTGGCGTTGGCGTCCCTGACGAAGGCTTGTGCGTAATTCTTCCGCATCTTGAGCGTGATACTACCACCCTCTCCAAAAACGCGTCGCGCCGCGGGCAGCGTTTTGCGCAGGAGTAACTTGGCTTCTTCGAAGCGTCGTAGCCCAAGAAGTTCATTTCCGAAGTTGTTGGCTTCTAGGAAGGTGTGTCTATGTTCTTCGCCAAAGAATTTCAACCTTCCAGTGTAGGCCTCCTGCCGTAAGCGTAAGGCCTGCTCATGTAGTCCAAGCGCTCGATACGTGCTCGCAAGGTTGCCCTGCACGGTGAGTATGTTGCCTTCTGATGCACCAAGGCGCCGCAGCGCAGACAACTGAGACTCGTACACGACCAACGCGTCCGCGTAGTGTTCTGCAGCGTATAAACCGTTTCCAAGCTGTCGCGTTGCGCCTTGGTTGCACAGGTGCTCCTCCGGCCGGCCCACGTATGTCCTCCAGCACGCCCACCCGAGCGCGCACTTTACGATGCCGTGGTGCTCTTGCTCGCACAGGCTGCACGTGTGCCACCGCGCCCACCTCTCTCATTTATTTTATCTCGCAAATTATTCTCCTCGGCCTCGGCACACAAAATCTTCGCCTGCTCCGCCAAGCACGACACGTGCGCAAATCCCGCCGTCCCGCGGCACGAACACTCGCGCACGAGGCCCTCCTTTGTCTTCCAATGGACGGCTTCCGTACAGATGTAGCACGTCTGCCCCTTGGTGTCCTCCGCGCACGCCTCCTCCGCGACTGTCACGGCCTCCGCGTACTTCGTTTCGGCATGATACTGCTCGGCCCCGCCGCCTCTTCTAATCTTCTTGCAGAGCGTGTCATGACCGCCTTCATCCCAGTGTTGTTTCTGGCATGCGGGGCCGCAGTAGCGCGTTTTGCAGCGGCTGCATTGCTTGGCCAGACATGGGAGCGGGGCAGCGCACGCAGCGCATTGCGTGATGATCATCGTAGCGTTGCTGGTGTTGTTTGGCGGGCAGCACGCCGGCGACGCTTAGCTTTGTGTTCACACGAATTTGTTCGGGTAAAACCCGTAGCGTAGCCGTAGCCGGCAAGAGGTACTAAGCATCTAGGATTAGAGCTCCTTGTCGCCGGGCCCCGCCCAACTAGCCCTAGCACCGTAACAACGAAAACCGGCTGCCTCGCAAGCTTGCCCCGCAACCCCGGCGGCGAAGCGACGCCTCCCCTGGGCAGTCGCCCAAGGTCTACTTAAGACCCGCAAATGTTACTTACAAGTACAGCGAGCTCGGCGCCGCCCGCCCCTTCTTCTTCACCTCGCCGTACTGCGCGTTCCACTCCAGCACCTTGCTCATCTCCGGCCCGGTTTCCGCTACAGAAGCCGAGAGGCGCTCGATGGCCCTTTCGAAGTCGGCCATGCCGGCTGGCCGCAGGGGCGGCGGGTCCAGCGCCGCCGCGCAGGCCCCGTCCACTTCGTCCGCCGCACTCTGCGCGTCCAGGACCCGGGCGTGCTCGTGGCTGATGGCCACGATCGCCTCCCTACAAACCTCCTTGACGTCCGAGCCGCTATACCCTTCTAATCGTCGCGCGAGGACGCCCATGTCGACGTCCTCACTGACAACGTTTTCGCGCAACGTCACGCGTAGGATGGCTTCCCTCGTTTCCTTATCGGGCAGGTCCACTAGAATACGACGCGGCATCCTTCGCAAAACCGCTTCGTCGAGGTCGTAGGGCCGGTTCGTGGAGCCGATCACGACCACGCGATCTTGCGTCGTCCTGAGTCCATCCCACTCCTGCATGAGCGTGGTTTTGACCGACGTTAAGGTCCCGTGCGCCGTGTCGTCCCCGCCTTCGCGGGAAGACAGCATGGCGTCCACCTCGTCCAGGAAGATGACGCACGGCGCCAGGCGCCTTGCAAGGGCAAACACAGCCTTGGCGTTCTTCTCGGACTCGCCGAGCCACTTGTTCTCTATTGCGGAAGCATCAATAGCTAAGAAGGCGGCGCCGCCCTCCGTGGCCACGGCCTTGGCGAGCATGGTCTTACCGGTGCCGGGGGGGCCGAACAACAAAACTCCTTTGCAGGCTTCTCTTGCTACTCCGGCCTCGTAGAGCGCCGGGTACTTCAGCGGGTAGGTGATGGCTTCTCTAAGCGCTTTCTTGGCCTCATCCAACCCACCGATGGCGTCGAAGGCCACGGCGACGTCCGAGGGCTTGACGACCGAGGCCATCAGGGCCTTCTCGTGCTTGTCCAGCTGCTCCTCCTGGATTTCTTGCGGCGCGTTGGCGGTGCCCGCCAACGCTAGAGCCAGCGAGGCGGGGGCGAGCTCCAAAACATCCGAGGAATAGCGCGGCTCGCGCTTCGCGAGCTCGACCTTCAAGGCATCCAACGCCACGCGGCGGCAGTCCTCGTCCGTCAAAAGGCGGCTCCCGAGCAGGTGCCCCAATTTCTCCAAATCGGCGTCCAGCGCCGAGCGCCGCAAATGCGCCGCGAGTTTCCGACCGTTCGTTTCTCTTGTACTCAAGCGGACCTCGTCCCGTAACCACGCGGCCCACTGCCCCCCGGCCGTCGCGCCCTGGGGCGGGCCCACGAGGACGTCGTCCAACGCCTCCGCCAGGGCCCGCGCGGGGTCCTCGTCCTGGTTCTTTTGCGGCGGCGGCGGCGGCGGCTCCTCCCGCGGCGTCAGGCCCATCCACCGCATGAGGGACGCGGGCACGCGCAGCGGCGACCCCGCCGGGGGCGATTCCGGCGGCCGCGCGTCGAGCGTCGCCTCGAGGGCCGTCTGGGGTTGTTCAGTCTGCCCGTCCGCGGGCACCGGCCGCCCAATCGACAAGGCGACGTGCACGGCGACGCCCGGGTCGTCGAGCAAAGGCGCACATTGGTCCGCCAGCGCCTGCACCAGCCCCTCATCACTTAAAGCTTCCTCCAACGCCGCGAGGTACTCCCGCCCTCGTCCATCTAATTCTTCGTCGTCCGCCGCCTTGCGCGCCTGCGCCGCGACGCGCCGCGCTAGGTCTCGCAGAGCGCCCTCGAAGCTCTTGGTCTCGTTGCCTCCATTAAGCGTCGCGTCCGCGTCGAACCCTTCATCTCTAATGGAGGGCGGCGGCGGCAGCGGCCGCTGTTGTTGTTGTGGAGCCCGCTTGAACTGCGGGCGCTTTTCCTCGGCCATGGCCAAAAACACGAGCAGCGTCGACGCGCGGTCGTCCAGGAGCTCGTCGAGGCACGCGCGGCAGGCGCCCCGGCTCCGGAAGACGCAGCCCCCCGCGTCCCGAAAGACGACCACCACGGGCTCGTCCGCGTCGCGCGCCGCCGCGAGGAGGGCCCGCACCAAGCGTTCCCTACTTGGACCCCGGCCCTTGGCGTGGGACCGCTCGAGGGCCAGCTTCCGCACTCTGTTCAACTGGGCCTCGTCCACGACGACGCAGCGCGCGCCCGACGCGTCCGCCAGGGCGATGGCCAGGGCCTCGTGGACGGCCGGCGGCGCGTCCTCGCACCTTAACCGTAACCCGGCGGAGCACCGCGGTAAGCGCCGCAAATGGGGCGCTAGCGAGCGCCTTTTAAAAGCCATGCGCGCCGTCCCTAATAACGTCGCCGCCCGCTGGGGCGCAAGCAACCGCGAGGTCGCGTTGCCCTTTTTTTCATTCAGTTCCGACGCGAACCGCTCGCGCGACGGGTGCGCGTCCTCGACGCCGTGCTCGAGGCGCCCCTTCCAGATGGAGACCAGCGTCCGCCAGGCGTCGTCCGTCCGGGGGGGCTCCTCGTCGTCGTCGTCCGCCGGATCTTCCAAGGGCTGGCCGGACGCGTCCTCGACGACGTCCACGAGGTCTTCCAACTGCTCGATGCCGACGTCGCGGTCGCCGCCCCTCGTGACGGCCAGCGGGCCGCGGCGGCGGAGCGACGCCGCGCCGCACAACAGCGCGAGGCAGAGGAGCGCGCGTGACATCATGGGTTGCCTTCCCTTCGGCCTAGGCCTGCTGCGCGCTCGGGCACTGCTTCTTGCACGGTTGCACCGGCCTGCCGAACCCGTCTAAAAATATGCGCGCAAAACCCGTGCACAGAGCCTTGCTTCGCTTTGATCCACCGCTGAGCCACCATTGCTCGCTAGCTGCACGGCAGAGATCATTAATTACTCGGTATGGCAGTGCTGTAACAGCTGGTCCGGCCAAAAAGCGATTTACGATGCGTGTCGATGCTCTCCTCGGGACTCACCTGCAATGCAAACCGAAAGGCCCGCGCGTATGCGCGGCGCTGGCGGCCGGTCGCGTGACCCTGCGCGACGTCGACGGCGTGGAGCACGTTATAAGCGATGCGACCTTCCAGCTCGTTGTGGGCGCGGAGACGCTCCACTGCGACGGCACCGCGCTACCGCGTCCATTTCAGCGCATTCTCGCCGTGCACAAGGAGACAAACGCGGCAGCAGACGACGCCATCGACGCGAGCCTGGCACATCCGGCTTTGGGTCAGGTCGGTCGCCTCGACAAGGATACGTCCGGTCTCATCCTTTGCGGGACAGATGGAGGACTGCAATGCCTCCTCGCGCATCCCTGCAGCCACGTTCGTAAAACGTATTGCGTACAGCTGGGCCCGTCGCGGTATGCGAGGGTTCATGCAACGGAGGGACCGCCCTCGGCTACCGGTCCGCTGGACGCCGACGCGGAGGCGAAGTTTGCGGCCGGCCTTATCTTGGACGACAGGCGGGGCACCAAGTGCGCCGGAGCGACGCTCGAGCGGCTTGGGGATCTCCGCGTTCGCATAACGCTAGCGGAGGGCATGCACCACCAAATCAAGCGCATGGTGGGCGCGTGCGGCGGGACCGTCGTCGGCTTGGCGCGGACGGGCGTCGGACCGGTGCACCTCGGGGATTTGGCGCCGGGGACCGCGCGGTCAGTGACGGACGCCGAGCTCGTCGCGATCGCGAGGGCGGTCCCGCTGGCGCTCCGCGGCGGATCAGTGCGTGCGGCGTACAAATCAGACGCGGGCCGGCCGTGCGAGCGGTCTATCCACGCGCGGAAGCCGAAGAACCGTGTCGCCGTTGCGGGTTCTGATGTGTGACCATGTTGTGTGAATAGTAGCCAATAAGAAATTTAATTACACATCGAGGATTGCCTATTTGCAACGGCGGCATCAGCGCCTTCGAAGCCCCCGCTCGGTCTGGTGCGCCACGCGCACGTCCGGGTCGCCGAAGGAGAGATGCGCGGCGTCCCTCGCGTTGCGTTGTGATAGATTAAGGTCCATGTCCGGCGGCGGTATATTGGTAATCCCTTGCTGCTCGGCCGGGTCCTCGGAATGCACGATCATGGACGCGCCGGGCACATGATAATAATTGTTCTGCCGCGCGTCCGGCCACGGACTCATTTCTCCTCTCTTATCCCGCTTCTTCGGCTGCCAGCCGCCGCGAAGGTAATCCATGGCCGTGCCGATGCACCTCCTATTCGAGTACGTTTGGTTGTTGTAGTAGTAGAAGAGCCCATCCACCAAACTCAAATAGACCATCTGGTAGACTTCCTCGGCCTCGCCGTAGAGCGGCACGGTCCAGGCCCTTATACAAATGAAGGGCTTCTTGAAGCCGTAGAGGCACATGCCATCGTCGGCGAACTGGATCGCCTCGCCCGCCGCCTCGCTGGACACGAGCCGCCAATCATTCAATGGTAGGAACGTATTCGCCGCATTGGCGGCGTAGCCGTCCTTGACCGTGGCCGCGCCCACGCTACTCAAAAGCAGCGCTTTAACGTGCGACGGCAAAGTTACACCTCTAGGTCCGTAGCAGCTGTAGCCGTAGCAGCTGTAGCTCCGGTCGCGCCACGGGTAGCCGTCGTCGTCGTGGGTCTCGCTGTCCGGAAAGCCCTGCTGCTTCATGTGCAGGTGCCAGCGCTCAAGATCCGCCCCAAGAAGGGCGTCCGGGCGAAACGCGCGCGGCATCGTGTCCATACGTTGTAGTAAAGCTCGACGAGCGCAGGCACCAATTGCGTCGTTCCAGGCCCGGCTGACCGGTGACAAGCGGAAGAGGCAGGCCCATTCGTATACGGACGTCTTCCAGGACTCCTCGCGGCTCTCGCAACCGAGGAACGGCGCGACGCGGAAGAGGAGCGCCTCATCGAGGCCGTCGAGGCCGAAGGGCGGCCGCGGTGTGGCGTGCTGCCGCAGCTCCGCTCGAATGGCCTCCAGTTTCCCCCTCCATGCCCTGCTGAGGGACGAGCACTTGTAGAGGGCCGGCCAGCCCAGGACGGGCGCGACGGCATCGGCCAGCAGGGTGCCGAGCGCATCTCGTGGGTCGCGGCGCATGGCGTGTGTATTTTGGGTGCAAGGGGCAGCAGCAGGCGACGCTGCTGTGACTGCAGCTGTATGCGGCGTGATCTACTTCCTGGCAGGCTCACTGGCAGGCGCACCGTAGGCGGGCAGCCCTGAACTTTCGCGGTCCCATGCAGACCCGCACGATACGCATCGTTGGGAATGCAGGCTGCATAGGCTCTGATGCGAGTGGTATCTCCCCTTATCCCGGAACGCGTGTCCCGGCGCTTTCTTTCTTTTGCACGGGTTTTCCTTCTAAAATGCAGATCTGCTGTTCTCCTCGGTCTGAACGCATTGTCCAGGCCGCTGGTAGTGTGTCCAATTCGCGCAGGGCTCCTATTTGACAGCAAGCAGCCACGCGTCCCGTTGGACGCCGTGGTGCTCGACCCGCAGCCGCGCTCAGCACGCGCCCAGCGCTCAGCACGCGCCCACCGGCGCTCGTCAGCGCTCGTCATGCAGCGCGCAGTTCTTCTGCTGGTCGGCGCGCACGCCTTGGCGCCGCTGCCAGGGCCGAAGCGCCTGGGCAGGCGCGGCGCCGTCGTCAGCGAACCCGAGGTCAAAGGACCGACCCGAAAGTACGGAGACATAGCGATCGGCGTGGTCAAGGAGAGCGACCCGGCCGAGAACCGCGTCGCGCAGACGCCCGAGTCCTTGGCTTTACTAGTGAAGGCCGGCTTCCAGGGCCGCGTGGAAAAGGGCGCCGGCGCCGCCGCGGGCTTCGCCGACGACCAGTATATAGCCATTGGAGCGACGATCGTCGACGAGAAAGAGGCCTGGGCGAGTGACATCGTGACCAAAATCGCCCCGCCGTCTTCAGATGAAGCCAAGAAGATCAAGGACCGGACCCTGCTCAGCATGATCCAGCCCCCGCAGAACGAATCACTCATGAAACAATTGCAGGACCAGGGGAGCACGGCGTTTGCGATGGATTGTATCCCTCGACTTTTGAGCCGAGGCCAGGCCTTCGACGCTTTGTCGTCCCAGGCGAATTTGGCGGGGTTTCGGGCCGTCATCGAGGCCGCCCACGCCTACGGCCGGACCATGGCCGGCAGCATGACCGCGGCGGGCAAGTTAGCGCCGGCGCGAGTTTTGGTTCTAGGCGCCGGCGTTGCAGGCTTGGCCGCCATCCAGACGGCGAAGAACATGGGCGCCGTTGTGTTGGGCTACGACGTCCGACCCGTGGTCAAGGAACAAGTGGAGTCCATGGGGGGACAGTTCCTCCAAGTTCCCTTTGAAGAGGACGGCGCCGGCAGCGGGGGCTACGCCAAGGAGATGTCCGACGACTATAAAGAGGCTGAACGTGTTATGCTCACGGACGAGGTGGCCAAAGCGGACGTTGTTATCACTACGGCGTTAATTCCTGGCCGGAAGGCGCCTATTCTCATCCCGGCGGCCATGGTCGCGGGCATGAAGCGCGGTTCAGTTATCGTGGACATGGCTTCAGTTAATGGTGGCAACGTCGTCGGTACTGTTGATGGCGAACAGTTCATTACAAGTAACGGGGTGACCATATTGGGTTACTCCGATCTCCCGTCGCGCCTCCCGACGGCGGCCTCGCAGCTCTTCGGGCGGAACCAGGCCAACTTCTTACTCAGCGTGGGCCCGCAGACCACGGGTACTGCCGGAGAATTCGTGATTGACTACGAGGACCCGGCCGTTCGGGGCATGCTCGTGGTGGATAGTGGAACGTTGACGTGGCCGGCGCCCCAGTACGAGCCGCCGGCACCGCCTAAGAAGGTGGAAGTGGTTGAAGAAGAAGTCCAGGACCCCCAGGACGCCCTCAATGATAAGGTGCAAGGCGACGCCACGGCCTTGACCGCGGTAGCTGCCGTGACCATCCTCGTCGGTTTAGCAAGTGGCGGCGACGTCAGCAATGCAGCCTTATTCGGAGCGTTTTGCCTCGCGTCCTTCGCGGGCCAGCAGGCCGTGTGGGGCGTGGCGCCGTCCTTACATTCTCCTTTAATGGCGGTGACGAACGCCGTGAGTGGCTTGACGGCCCTGGGCGGCGCCGCGTTGCTGGACCCGAGCGACCCGATCCCGCACACGCCGGCCCAGTACCTGGGCGCCTTCGCCGTGGCCGTGTCGGCGATTAACATTGCGGGCGGGTTTCGAATTACCGATGCTACTTTGCAACTGTTCAAACGAAAGGACGACCCCGAGCCTCCTTTAGGGTTGTTTATCGCACCGGTGGGTCTGGCGGCTCTAGCTACTTTAGTCGCCGCGGCCACGGACCCAACGTCGGTCCTGCCGGACGTCGTCGCGGGCGCCGCGGCCACCGCGTGCGTCGCGGGCATTGGGGGACTCGCGTCCCAGGACACGGCGCGGTACGGCAACGCCGCCGCTATTGCTGGTGTCTCTTTAGCGGTTGTTGCAAGCTTCGCCCACGTCATCCAGGCCTCGCCGGACGATCTCGGCGGTGTTCTAGCACTTGGAAGTTTACTAGCCGTGGGCGGCGGCACGGGCTATGTCGTAGCCGGCGGCGTCGGCCCGTCGGAACTCCCGCAGACGGTCGCGGCGTTTCATTCCCTAGTGGGCATCGCCGCCGTCGCCACGGCCGTCGGCGAGTTCCTCGCGCACGCGGACGAACTGGGTATAGGCGGCGGCGCGGCGGCGGTCCTCGCCGCCGTGATTGGTGGTGTTACTTTTTCCGGAAGCATCGTGGCCTACTCCAAGCTGGCCGGCCTCGCTTCTTCCACACCGCTGGTCAAGAACGACCTCATAAATGGTGCTTTACTAGTCGGAGCGCTGGGCACCGGGGGGTTCGCCGTCGCGCAAGGCGTGACCGCGGCGCCGATGCTCGCGACGAGCGGCGCTTTAAGTGCCGTGCTCGGCTACTTCTTAGTATCGTCGATCGGCGGCGCGGACATGCCCGTCGTCATCACCGTGCTCAACTCCTACTCGGGCTGGGCGCTGGCGGCCGAAGGCGCTCTCCTGAAGGACCCTACATTGGCCTCAGTAGGAGCCTTGATCGGCTTCAGCGGCGCGATCCTCACGGAAATCATGTGCGACGCCATGAACCGGGACGTGCTCTCCGTGATCTTGGGCGGGACCCAGGCCGCACCTATTGTAGAGGGCGACGCCGTGGACCTGGGGCCGCACCGCGAGATCGACGCGGCCGGCGCCGCCGCCGCGTTGGTCAATGCAGACACCGTCTTGATCGTGCCGGGCTACGGCCTGGCGGTCGCGAAAGCGCAATACGTGGTCGCGGAGATCGTGGACGAGTTGCGGAAGGCGGGGAAGACCGTGGGCTTTGGTATTCACCCCGTGGCCGGGCGGATGCCGGGCCAACTCAACGTACTCTTAGCAGAAGCCGGAGTGCCGTACGACATCGTGTACGAATTAGATGAATGCAACGACGACTTCGCCAAGACGGACGTGGCGATCGTCTTGGGCGCCTCGGATACCGTGAATAGCGGCGCATTGGACGACCCCAACTCTCCCATCGCGGGCATGCCCGTGCTCAAGGTGTGGGAGGCCGAGACGACCATCGCCTTCAAGCGGAGCATGGGCTCCACGGGCTACGCGGGCGTGGCGAACCCGACCTTTTACAAGGACAATACCCAGATGCTCCTGGGGGACGCCAAGGACACGGCCTCGGCGCTTTTGGAGTCGTTGCGGGCACAGCTCTGATTTCATCGAGGTCCTAAGACTTTTCTGTAGCTGTCGTTTCGGGTAGGGTCGCGTGGGGCGTGCCGCGCGCCATCGACGCGGGCACGCCGACACAAATTTGAGTGCTTCATTTCGTGCCAGGCGGTGCTTCGTCGCCCGAGACGCCCCCGGACCGTCCGAAGCTTCGCATTTTAAGATCGGCGCTCAAACCCGCAAGTTTGACGCGCTTGAGGGCGGTGTCTCGCCAGCCAAAAGCTCAGCAGTAGCAGATCGGCCGGTCTTCCGGCGAGCTGTGTTGTAACAGTAAGCGTCGAGCGTCGGTGAGTACTCCACGTTGAGCGTCGGGCGCCGCCGTAGCGATTAAACCTCTGACTGAATCCAAGCAATTTCCCAGCCAAATTGCGGGCATATACACGCCGGCCTTTTGCTCGGACGCCTCAGGATCAGTGCCCCGCACGCCGCCCGAGCGGCCGAGAGCGTCGAATCTGGTCAGCGCCGGCGGCGAGCCGCAAAACGGTGGTCGCGTTGCGCCGGCGGTAGCTTCGCAGCGCATCAGACGGCGCGCGGTTGAGCTGACGATAGCCGCAAAGGATGCGCGTGTTCACGTACTTGGTCGCCACGGCGGTGGCGGCGTCCACAGTAAGAGACGCCGACGAGCAGCGCGCGGCGCTCGCGAAAAGATGCGTCGGCAGCAAGTGGTCCAGAACCAGGGTGCGGCGTAAACTTGGGGCCATCCTCTGCTCACGTGGCGATATGGGTGTTCAGTTATGACGGCCAAGGGTGGACTATCTCCTTGGTCTCGCGTAACCGGCCAAAGCTTACGATAGAGATAGAGATATAGAGATTATAGAGATGGCAAAAATTTACTCAAAACCCGCGCGCTCGTGTGGTGTCGCCCACTAGTCCATAGCACCATCATCATCCATTCATTAATAGCACTCGAAGAGCCCCCCCCCCCCCCCCCCCCCCCCCCGCC
>Ga0302122_10001297_pt1 | contig 15877 bp, 14 predicted proteins | sample CB21_SCM_MG_FD_203115 | JGI IMG/M metagenome (GOLD analysis project Ga0302122, IMG submission 203115) | Marine microbial communities from Western Arctic Ocean, Canada - CB21_SCM | ecosystem: Environmental > Aquatic > Marine > Oceanic | place: Canada: Western Arctic Ocean | collected 2017-09-28
CCATAGGTAATCGCACGAACATTTCCTGTGGCGAGCACGACAGGAATTCCCGCTTCTTCAAGTCGTCGTAATGCATCTAAAGCGCGAGTATTGAGTCGTTTCTCGCCATCGGTGAGTGTACCATCAATATCTACAACAACAAACTTTGGAAACCAATCCTCGGGGAGCCACTGCATACCTTATGCCAGACATGAGTGTGTCATCAATTTTCTGCTTAACCCATCCCTATATCATTTATGATTGAGGGAGAGGTTATTGAGGGGAGCCGCGGAGGCGACATCATGTCAACGGGCAACGGTGAAGACGTTTTTCTCTCGCTCGATGATGATGAGGAATTGAAAATTCCTAAAGTGGCAGAAAAACCCATGAGTAAACCTCGTGTTAATAAGTTGAAAAAACCAAAAAAAGTAACGGAAGCACCTTCGCAAGTAGTCCTCGATGCAGAAATCCTTGATGCGACAATCATTCGTCAAGCGACCGGTCAATTCGAAATTGGATGGGCACTCATGGGGATGGATTGTCCAGATTGTGCGAGTAAAGCCACTCGCGCGCTCAACACGCTCCCTCAGGTAACTGAAACGTCGGTATCAGCAACAGCAGGAACGGTCAAATTAACCATCGACCTTGAGCATGGCTCGCTCTCTCAAGCCTCTTCGGTTTTGCGTTCACTTGGGCATGCGCCTAATGTTGGATTTAATGAATTGGTTGGAATTCGTAGTTCACAAGTAGCCCACCGAAATGGAGTCGACCAAAGAAAACTCGGAAAAATTCTCCGGCAACAACCTGGAATACTTGATGTCGAGTTTACCGATGATGAGCGAATACTTCTCCAATTCGCTCCAGATATTCCGCAAGACTTGTTCAAACTTCGAGATTCATATCTCGCGGAAATTATTGGTGCTCCTGTCAAGTATATATCTGCAGAATCTTATCGTATTCGCCCAGACCAATGGCGACTTATTGGTGGGGGCATCGCTCTGCCACTTTTGTTCTTGGTCATTTTCGGCGAACTGCTCGGATTTTCCTCCTTAATATTGGGGATGATTGCAATACCTGGTTTAATTATCGGGGGTTCACAGATGTTCAAAGAAGCCTTTGCAAGTATTCGTAATCGGCAACTTGGGTTCCAAGTGCTCACAAGTTTAGCAGTCATAGGAGCGGCAGTACTCGGAATGTGGGAAGAAGCATTGGTTGTTGCCATCCTCGTCGCCTTTACTGCCCATCTTGAGGGTGATGCACTTATCAAAGCCCGAAAAGCAATGCAAGGAGGCCTTGACCGTCTTCCTCGAACAGCACGTAGAGTTACAGGTAACAAACCCAAGAAGGTGGAACCTGAAAAGATAATTGGGTTTGCGTTGCAAATGTCCTCACCAGCACCACTTCTTGGTGCGGATGGCTGCGCTCTTCCGGACCCAGATGCAGAACATGAGACAGTCCCAATTGAATTGATTCAAGTTGGTGATTCAATTGAGATCCGGAGTGGAGAATTAATTCCAGCAGATGGGAAGATCATCGAAGGTCACGGTTCATTGGATAAGGCCCCATTAACTGGAGAATCGGTACCTGTTGAAGTTTCAGCAGGTGATGAAATACAAGCAGGCCTCGTTTTGGCTCGTGGCCCCGTCATCATTGAAGTCACTGCTGTGGGAGAGGAGACTCGCTTGTCCGAATTAATTGATGCCGTTCACACTTTTCGAGAAGAACCCCCTCGTTTACAGAGCAGCATTGAACTTTTTACAGCCATTTGGGTTCCTATTGTACTTACTGGAGCAGTCGCGATTTGGTATTTCTTATTCCCTGATGATTGGAAAGTCATCTTACTGATTTGGGTTGTAGCATGCCCTTGTGCTTTGTTACTTGCAACACCGGTTCCCCACGCAGCCGCGCTTTCGCGTTCTGCTCATTTTGGGGCCATAGCGCGAGGCGGCGATGTCATCGAACGCCTTTCAAAGGTCAATCATGTTTTACTCGATAAAACAGGGACACTAACTTCAGGAAAACCGAGATTAGGCGAGGTAATCATGGCCAATGGGCGCCAACTTTCATCTGCACTGAAACTCGCTGGTGGTCTTGAAGCCCGTTCATCTCATCCATACGCTATCTCTGTCATGGATTATCTCATCGAGAAGCAAGTATCTGCCTCTCAAGTCATTGGACTATCGGATATTGAAGCAGGTGTCAAAGGCAGAGCCAATGGTAAAGAAGTGATGTTTATCCGGTTCGATCGTTCCCAACAACTCAACGTCGTTGTTCCAAAGGAACTTCAAGATGCATACAAATCAGCTGAAATCAAAGGTCATGGAGCAAGCCTTTTGGTTCGTGACGGTGAAGGAATTGCTTTGTTCACTTTCATTCACGACGATACTCATGCGGGTAGCAAGGAATTGATTACAGCATTGAAAAAGCGTTTAATAAATGTTGAGATTCTTTCAGGAGACCATCAAGCGGCAGTTTCAGTCTTTGCCAAGAGCGTTGGACTTTCGGAGTCATCTGCTCACGGTGGCTTATCCCCAGAACAGAAAGTGCAATGGGTTCAAAACCGTTCAAAAACCCACATCACTATGATGGTAGGGGATGGTTTCAATGATGCTGCTGCACTTGCCATCGCCGATGTAGGAGTTGCGGTAGGCACCGGAGAAACGGTCAACCTTGAAGCCGCTGATGTACTCATTCCAAGTGATAATCCCCTTATGCTTACCGACCTCATCGACCTGGCGCGTCAAGCACAAAGAATTCTCTTCGGCAATCTTTTCATCACCGTTGGAATCACACTTTCACTTGTAGCAGCGGTCATCCTACAACTCTATGACGAACTTTGGGTCGGTGTTTTGATTCATGAAGCATCGGTCATACTTGTTATCTTGAATGGAGCGCGCCTTGCTGGTGGAGAAGGAGCATTTGCTCTCTTAGGATCAATTTTTGTCTCGTTATGGCGAGATACAAAGGAAGCATTTGGACTTCTCAAGTTGAGATATTTGCCCGCCTGAGTTCTCAAATCGCTTACTTCACGCGGCATCTTCAAACCGGAGAGGGGGTTATGCCCAAACGGTGAGGAGATGGCACGAGTTCGAGCAGACCCAGTCACATCAGCCCTCGCCCATCCGACTCGCCGAGCATTGTATATCGCTTTGGCAAATAAAGAGGAAATGAGCACAGTTCAACTTCAAGCCGAAGTGGATGTTGAACGTTACAACCTTTACTATCATCTGAAAAAACTGGCATCGTTGAACCTAGTTGAAAATCATCGAGACTCAGGGCGCTCACGTTGGTGGAGAAAAACCACACACGTGGATTTACCAGAAATCCTTTCACCCTCGCCTATGCCAACACCGACTTCGGTAGTTGCAGGTGATCTTACTTCACTCCCAGAGACACTTGCTGATGTGGTGGCTGATAGCGAGGATATACACATCATTCAACTCCAAGGTTCACGAGATCAAGTAGGGGCTAAAAACATGCTTGAAACCTTGGCTCTAGAGCATGGAATTAAATTGGATTTACCTTGGAATTTTTTACCAACGAGTATCGCATTGATTGCAAAGAAAAAGTGATTGAGGTATTCTGATAGCAAACACCTCAAGAAGAGTGAACCGGAGCGGAGACCATGAGCGAAGAATTAACAGTTGAATCTCGAGTTGCCCCTCCGGCACTCTCATGCCCCAAATGTGATGGTTTGTTGCCAAATGAACTTGGTGAAGTCCGATGCACATTATGCCAAGCACGCGTTCGTATAGACCATCCAATTACCCGAAAGAAATGGGCAGAAGAAAAAATCGGGTGCCCAGATTGTGGAAAAGTACTTGTCGTTGGTGTCAATAAACGTCCTGCTCATTTGAAATGTGCATCTTGTTCGTGTCATTTTACTCTCGTTCCAAATGTGACGCGTGTGGAAATCTCTTGTCCAGGGTGTGAGCGGCAATTGCGTATGAAGCGACGTCCAGGTGAACGACAAATCGAGTGCCCGGCTTGCGATACCAGTTTCAAAGTTACTTTTTGAAGGGCTGTATACGAACAAAGATATCAAAATGATGCAATTGGTTTTGCTTCAACATTAGATGAAGCAGAATATAGCGACTTGGTTCGTCGCATAACCTGCGTAAACAGCCGTGAAGCCTCGCGCTCTTGTCGCGCTCCTTATCTATGATGAGAGGTGGATGAACCATTGGATGGGATACGATGGGAATGAGCGCAAGCAACGGTAGTGAGGCCATAGAAACGGCTCGCAAGAAGCGTGAAAACGCTGAAAAAGTCTCTCTTTCAGCACTTCGTTCTCAGTTCACATCGACAGCTACATCCTCTCTCGATCAAGCAACAATGACAAGTGCTCGCTTCAGGCAAGAAGAGAGTTTGCGAGCCGATTTACGCCGGGAACGGCGTATTCGACAACAAGCAATCACCGAACGCGTCGTCGTCATGCAAGAGTCGTTAGCAAGAGATTTAGCTGTACAACATGAACTTACACTTGATTCACTTGAAAAAGAAATGCGAGAAGAAATGGAACGGGATTTGAGTACACTTGAACGTGATTCATTAGCTCGAGAAGAATCACGAATGCGTGATGAACTTGAATTGCGACTCAATCGACAACTGGAATCACTTCAAGATAAACTGGATGTTGAACAAGATCGCCGGCTTGAGGAACACAAAGCCCAACTTAAAGCTCAAATTGAAACTCAACTTCAAGATGAACACCGTCAACGGCTTGATATTCAAAAAGAACGACTGGCAATGGAATATAATCAAGAATTACAACGCCGAGTTCGTGAAATTGAAGCAAACATCGAACTTGAAATGGAAGAACGGTTCAAAGAGATGGAAGTTTCTGAAGTATCGAGACTCGAAGAGGGTCATGCTGCTCGACTCGCTGAACGTGAAGAGCAATTACGACGCGGCATTCGCACTCGCCTTGAACAACAATTACGTACTCGCTTAAAGCAACGTGAAGCCCGATTAAAGGCTGAATATGAACGTCGCAGTCTTCGACTCGAAGAAGATATTGCTGAGCAATTACAAATGGAACTTGAAGGCCGTCTTCGCCAGGAAACCGATGATCTGGAAGAGCGAATGCGCGAAGATGTTGAATTGGCAATCGCACGTCGTCGTGACGAACTTCGAGTTGAAATCGAACAACAATTACAAGAACGTCATGCTGAACGTCTTTCCGAACGTAAATCTCGTCTACGAGAAAAGTACGATATCACTTTCTCAAAGGCAGTTGATGATATTTCACGTTCACTCAAGTCTGATGTTGAATCAGAACTTGAAGTTCGAATGGATGAAGAATTCAGCAGTTACCGAAACGCTCGTGAAGCAGAAATCCAAAACCGCCTCGCTCGTTTCCGATATGAACGTGAAGCAGAATTACGCGAACAACTTGAGGGCCAATATGACTCAAAGAAGGTTGACTGGTCTGAACGCTTAGAATTAGAATTCCAATCACGGGAAGTATCTGCCCGTAAGGCAATCATGTCTGAAGTTGATGCGGGTCTACGTAATGAACGTCTCACTTTCGAGACAGACCTAGACCTTCTGAAAGAAGAAACTTCTCTCGAACTTGAAGTTGATATGGAAGAGCGACTCAATGAATTCCGAACACGGAAAGAAGAAGAAGTTGCAACTCAACTTGAACGTCAACTTGACAAGCGTGAAGAAATCATGCGAAACAAAGCTCTCATCGATGTTCGTAAGCGAGAAACACATATCCGTGCTGAAATTGAAGCACAACTTGGACTCAAACGAGCAGAAATACGAACTCGGCTTCAGGGCTTGAGTGAAAAGATGGATGCATTCAAAGAAATGGCTGAGGACCAGATGCGAAGCGCCATATCAACGCAAATCGAAGGCGAAATCAACACTGCAGAATCAGATGTACGCACTCGTGAATCAGAGTTCCGTGATCTTCAATCAACCGACACTCGTGCTGAAAAGCGTCAAATGTGGATGCAATCAATATCTGGGCAAAATGCGCCTGCCGCTGGTGGTTCCATGAATCCAAGCGCTCTTGGTGCACGTCCTGACGCTCTGGGTTCAAGCGGTGGCCGACCAATGCGCGGTGTTCTTGGCGATCAACAACAGGTACCTCAAGCACGAATGGGTCTAAGTGGAATGCGAGCCCCGTTGACAAGTTCCAAACCACTCGCTCCAATAAGTGGCGTACCTCTTGCAAAACCAGTCAAAGCCCCTCTTGGTGGAGGTTCAACACCATCTCTTCCACAACCAGTACAAAAACTGGTGCGAACCCAACTACAACCCATCACTTCGGCCGAGCCTGAAACTCAAATGGAACAAGTTGTCGAGCCAGTTGTAGAACAAATTGCTGAATCAGTACCTGAAACAGAGGTTGAGCCAGTTGCCGATGAAGCAGAAGAAGACATGTCGACTACTTTACGCCCAATTACTTCGGTGCTTCAAGTGATTGAAACTCCTGCAACAGTAAAAACGACCACATTGACTCCTCAACCGGTTCAGTTGATACCTCATAAAGCACGAGGAACCCCTCCCAAATCAAAGCGTGGAGAGAAACCAAAAGTTGTTGAAACAACCGTTCTCAAACCGGTTCAAAAGTTGACTCCGTTGAAATTGACGCCTCCAGTACAATCTTCAGCAGATGACGAAGAAACTAGAAATGAAGAAGAATGAGGTCAAACACCTCTTGATGCCTCCAAGGGTACGCTTCATATTGATTGAGGTCCTCGGATTGCCATGAAGAGATTCATTGTTCTTCTTATCGCATCATTGATGCTACCCATTGCTACAGTCGTCCCCATTGTCTCCGCATCGGGTCCAAATCTTGTTGATGCAGGGTATACTCAACAACTTGAATCGAGTTTTGTGTATTGGAAGCAAATGTATGATGGCTCTATATTGACCGTTGACGAAACCGGAAATGTAAGTGTAAACAGTTTTGTAAACGGATACCTCATACCTCAATGGCAACTTGATTTGAATGTCAGTACAAATTCAGCTCGTTTGGATGCTGCCCAACAATTAACAGTCGTTTGTCACGATTCTGGTGTTTATATTATCCACATGGATCACCAAGTTGCGAATAGGGATATTTCTACCCCAGACCCTGTCAGTGATGCAGACTGGGATGATGAAGGGGATCTTTGGTTGGCATATTATGCAGGGCGCCGTCGAGCCGAAGAATACGATTCCGAGGGCGTGACAGGTATCGCTTCCCCACAAATTCAATCAGGGTTTAATGCTTTTGAAATTCTTTCAGATGGTCGAATTATTATCGGTGCGTACGATAAGAAAGTTCACGTTTTTTCCAATGATGGAATGAGTTTGACAACCTTAACCGAACCGACGGCTATTGTCAATGTAGTCATGGAAGATCATAACGGAGATCTACTGGTGGGGGCTGCAAATGGTAATTTGTATCGATATAGTACTGATTCTTGGGCCGTTGAAACGCTTTCTTTAACGCATGGCTCATCCATCGTTTCATTGGAGGAGTTCGATAATTCAACCTATCATATCGGAACTCAAAATGGTAAATTAACGCAAGTTGATGTTGCGGGTTTTAGCGAAGGAGAGACCTATGCCTCAACTGGACAAGTTTTTGGGTCAAAGCAGGAATTTACCGGTGAGATTTACATTGTCACATCCAGTGTGTCTTCAACAAAAATACGACTGTATGACTTAGATACGGATGGAGATGGAGTTACCGACCAAATGGATTTATTTCCATTAGAATTCACCCAATGGTCTGATGCTGATGGGGACGGTTACGGCGATAATCCCAATGGCTATCTCGGAGACATGTTTCCAATGGAATCATCACAGTGGGCTGATTTTGATGCAGATGGCTATGGAGATAATCCAGACGGCGTAAATGGTGATGCTTTCTCGAATAACAGTGAGCAATGGATGGACTCGGATGGCGATGGCTATGGTGACAACGCAAATGGTCTTGAAGGTGATAAATTCAAACTTGAACCAACACAATGGTATGATTCAGACCAGGATGGTTATGGAGATAATGCAAGTGGTATTACGCCCGACGCATGCCCGAATTTCAACGGGTTTTCGAAAGAAGACCGATTTGGTTGCCTTGATTCAGATCTTGACGGCTACTCAAACCCTTCAGCCGACTGGACTATTGAACAAGGTGCTGATGCTTTACCACAGCAAAGCACTCAATGGAGGGATGGTGATGGTGATGGTTACGGTGACAACATAACAGGCCTTTCACCTGACGATTGCAATTGGATAGCGGGTAACTCAACCAAGGCCTGGATTGTCAATACAACCTCGGCAATTGGCTACATCGAAGTTCCATCTTATGGCTGCGAAGATGTTGATGGAGATGGCTGGGTTGATGTAACGGAATCGCAGAACATGGATGCCGATCCGAATGAATATTTTGATGGGGACAATGACGGCGTAGGTTCAAACAGTGATTATGATGATACCCGTCCTCTTGTTCAAACTGAAGAAGACCATTGCATGCTCAACTTCGATGATACCTCACTTTCCTGTCAAGGATGGCGTAACGATGAGTATCAATCATATCTTTTGCAAGATCAGACTGAAAACGTTTCGCATTTGAGTTTTGGATCTTGGAATAACAGCAAAAACTCTGGCTTGCTTGATACAAGCCCAATTGATTCGAATACAGTCAAACAAGTGGTTATTGTCGGTGGGGGGGCATTTTCCTCCTTTCAGCTATAATCATCATCGTAGGCGCAGTTATGAATCGTCGAAAGATGAGTTCCAATGTCAAGATCTACGGGGTTCCATTTATCCCAACCGGAAATAATTCTGCCGAAAACGAAGCACTCGAAGGTACAGCAGGAATCTCGGCTCAAGGAGGAATCGTTTCAGATTCTGCTTGGGAAGACGATGTTGCAAGTCTTGATTTCACGATTGATGAAGAGGGCGAGGATGAAACCGAATCAACTCCCGTCGATGCGACGAGTTTGTATGACGAAGAAGACAGTCTTGAAGCGATTGCTGGAATTGAAACGACAGTTCCCGCACCTGAGCCCGAAGTTATGGAAGTGCCATCAGAAGCACCGCCGTTACCAGATGGCGGACTCCCTGAAGGATGGACTATGGACCAATGGAAATGGTATGGGCAAGAATGGCTCGACAAGAATCAATGATGTTGTTTTCTCAACGATTTAGAAATCTGGCGAGTCTTGGAAACTTATCGCCAAACGATTGGTAAGGACTCGCGTAGTTTTCCGAGTTCTTCTCCAGTATAGATTGGCTTTCCATCTTGCTTTAGAGTGTTCATTATCAGCCACAAAACACCATTCCAAGCACTGGATCGAGCAAAAATCTCAACATAACCACATGCAGCTGCTTCGAGCAATTTACCCTCATCTGTTTGTTCACTGAACAAGGCCCGCACCAGATTCTTGGTATCGAATTCATAGCCCTTTGGGCGCCATTCCATCATTAAAATCAGACCTTAAATGGAGCGAGATTAAGTCGGTCAACCAGATGTTCTATTTCTACATCAGCAACGGCTTTCATCCGTTCTCTCAATGTTTCAATTTCACCGTTCATCATCGAAATTTTATGTGCACGTACCACATCTGTTAGCAGTTCATTGACACTTTTGTGCCCATTCATCGTTCGCATCGTGTTGAGTTGTCTTCGTACTTCGTAACTCACACTGACCGAGGTCATCCCTTCACCTGTCATAACTATCCCGAACCTGCTCTGTTCTATAGCATACTTAACCTGTCCGAACATTTGGTGCTATGAAACACCGATTTCAAGAGGTAAAATACTTCTTCAAGCAGCACTTTAACTGTTTTTCCGTTTAAGTAACAGCCTCGGATCTTCATTGACGCCAAATTCGCGGCGCATTTCGATAACGCGTTGATGGAATTCTTTGGATAAGGTCCAGTATTCCAAAGAACCTGCACCTGCACCCGAGTTAGTTGGCTTGTTGAGTAACACCGTTGGGGCTCCACTCCATGGCGCCTCAGCCACCTTAACCAAGCGTCGAACTGTAGTTTTGAATAGTTTGTTCGGCATTTTCCGATTGACTTCATCACATACATGGCGGCTTAGTTTTGAACGTGCATCGACCATGGTCATAGCAATTCCAAAAATTTTCAAGTTTCGGTTGATACGTCGCTGAATCATCTTTATTGAATTCATTAGCATACTGAAGCCTTCAAGCGCATAATATTCCGCTTGAACAGGGACCATAACCCAGTTAGCGGCACACATGGCATTAATCGAAAGTAAACCCAAAGAAGGAGGTGTGTCGATAATGATGTAATCGAATTGGTCGATGATTGGCAACAAGGCTTCTCGCAACCGAGTTTCCCGACCAATTTTGTGACTGAGTTCGATCTCAGCACCAGAGAGGTGGATATCACTTGGTAAGAGCCATAAATGGCCGACAGAGAGATTATCTGGTGCTCTCTTGTTATTATTACGAAGACTCCAAGCCGCTCGCATTGATTGAGTCAGTTCTTCCGGGCCGATGAGATATTCTTCCATCACTGGTAAATCTTCACCTGAATCGTTGGCTAGTAAATCATATGCGGTTTTTTTAATGTTCTTTTTCTCCACACCAAATGATGTCGCACAATTTCCTTGAGGGTCAAGGTCGATGAGCAGAACTTTTGCTTCCGGAAGTCCTTGACGAGGTGAGCCTTTTGCCAAAGCTGCAGCGAGATTAACAGCGGTGGTAGTTTTCGCGCAACCACCTTTCTGATTTGCGACTGCTACGACCATCTTGTAGGGATTCAAGTTAACACCTTCTCGGACAATTTGAGGGAGAACTGTCTTCCCCTTTCAATGCAGACCCTCACAAGCAATATATCAAGCAGGTTGAATTACTGGAACAGGCACTTCGGAAAGGATCTTTCTAACGATGTGCATACCGGTAATACCTCGTATCTTTGCTTCAGGTTTCATGTTGATACGGTGAGAGATAATTTGCAGTGCAAGACCTTTGACATCATCTGGGATGACATAGTTTCGCCCAGCAACAGCAGCAGCAGCCCGCCCTGTCTTGAACAAGGATTGGGATGCACGTGGTGATGCACCGTTAGTAACACGGTGATCTTCACGAGTGCGTTGAACGATTTCAACAATGTAAGAAAGAATAGCAGGGTCGACATGAACAGTCTCCAACGCTTTTTGCATTGCAACAACTTTCTTCGGTGAAGTGATTTGTTCGACATCGTGGCCGTCCTTTCCTCGAAGTTTTCGACGAGCGAGGATGGCCTTTTCTTGTGGGCGGTCAGGGTATCCCATGCTCATCTTCATCAAGAATCGGTCCATTTGTGCTTCAGGTAGGGGATATGTTCCTTCTTGTTCGATTGGGTTTTGAGTCGCTAAAACAACGAAAGGAGCAGGGAGTTTGTGCGTGATACCTTCAATGGTAACTTGCTTCTCTTCCATTGCTTCGAGCAATGCAGCTTGAGTCTTAGGAGGTGCGCGGTTAATTTCGTCAGCCAGAAGTATATTGGAAAACAATGGGCCAGCCCGTAGTTTGAATTCACCAGACTTTTGATCATACATGTAAGTCCCCATGATATCAGAAGGCAGTAAATCAGGTGTGAATTGAACTCGCTTAAATTTACATCCTAAGGCACGAGCAAACGTGTTTGCAAGTAATGTTTTCGCCAAACCAGGGAAATCTTCGAGCAACATGTTGCCGTTCGATAAGATTCCAACGGTGACCCACCGTAGATTTTGTGGTTTACCAATAATGACCTTGCCTACTTCGCTCATCAAACTATTCGAAATAGCAGAAACAGTGCCTATTAGGTCTTGTGCGGCGGGATTTTGACCCATTGCGGGTGCTCCAGTTAAACCAGCTTCCATGTATGTTGCCTCCGAGGACATTCTAACAACCCGGCCTATCCATATATGAATGTGAGGTGTAGTTATGTCACACTTTGATGGTGGTCGAAAAAATCAAATAAAGCCAACTAAGGCTTCCAGCCGAATCCATAACTGTATTCTTCGAGTACATCACGGTGTATTCTTATAATTTCAACAAACGCATCCTTTTCGGACTCAGTAAGGGATACCTTTTTCATATTTTTTGAATCTTCTTCAGTGACATTACCATAGAATTCTTCATCGTTTGAAATATTACTTCGAGAAAATCTAACATTTACCTGAATTGGTACTTTTTCTCCTTCATGGGCTACTTTTTGCCCCTCTGTTCCAATGGAGGAGATCTTCCCAAGAATCCGACCTGAACCATCATTTCGAAGGAGTTCTTGCCCGACCCTAATTTGCCCTTTAATTACTTGAATTCCGAACACTGCAGGTTTGTCCTTGAATGACATGTTGAGGTATCGAATTTGAGCGGGCCTGAACACAGGCCCAGTATTTGCAGCAGCAGCTTTTTCCCGAATAACTTCGGTAAGTTCATCGATTTGGTCCATTATCTGATAGATAATATCTCCTTGAACATAATGAAAATCAACAGAATCTTCAGATTTAGCAGCATCTTTCAATTCTTTTTCAACTTGAGGGTTCCCTTTAACAGCTAGAGCGATCAAAAATTTGTGTTCTTCGTTCTTCGTAGTGAGGACCTCTCGCATATCACGTTTATTCACTGGCCCTACTTCTGCATGACTTATTGGTATTTTCCGTTTTATTAGTTCGTAAAGCACTGCCTCGAGTCCACCGAAAGTTCTCGCCTTTACAACAGCACCTTCGCGAATTTCCCGAGCAGCTTTGCACCCAGTTGAAAATCCAGGCTCTTTTGCATTCGGATTCATATGGATTTTAGAAAAGTCCTTTCGTGAGAGAACTTCTTTACAGATACTGCACATAATTGGTGCTTCATCACGAATTCTTTTGTTTTCAAGTTTCATTTCTTCGATAATTGATTGCAAATCATCTCCGGGTTTCGGGAAGAATATTTTACTTCCAATATGTATTTCTTTCATATTTGGAATGACCAATTTCAGCCCAGATGCTGCCGATGCATGTTGGACATTCTCCCAGCGTTTACCAGCATCACGCATTTCAGCCATGCCAATCGGTTTGCGTATTGACCGGATACGTACACTGGTCGAATCCCGCGCAAATTCAGAATCAGCAATAGGTCCATCATTGGAATTATAAGCAATATCATCGCCTACGTGAATCGTTCCTTTGGTAAGAATAATATCGATGGTCTTCCCGACTCCGATTTCTTCTCGGGACTCTAAAACATAACCTTCGGCCATATCCTCATGGTGAATAATCAAATCTTCACGGGCGAACTTTTCTGCCATAGCGAGGATGACGAACAGTAAATCCTGCAATCCTTCTCCTTCTTTGGCACTCATCGGGACAAAGAGACGATCGTTTTGGATGTCGAATTCTTTTATCCCTTCCCAATACTTTGAAAGATTAAATTTTGAATGAGAAGCAACTTGACCAAGGAGTTTGAAATAATATTCATCGGCCATGTCCTTTGCATCTTCGCTCTGTTCATTCCAGGATTGCCAAGATGACCTTCCACGCTTTGATTCCCATCGATGAATCCGGTCAATTTTATTTCCAACGATTATGAAAGGAATATTATTATTCTCAAGAAGTTGAATACTCTGAATGGTTTGGGGTTTGAACCCCTCTACGATATCAACAATGAGAATTGCAATATCAGCAACATTCCCACTTCGAGTTCTAATTGAACTAAATGATTCGTGCCCCGGGGTATCGAGAAATATAATACCGGGGCTGTCAAACGTTGGTTTTTCCTTAAACGGCATCGTCTGAATGGCCTTGACCAATAATTCTGATGGTACATTGGTCACACCAAGTTCTTGTGTGATGCCGCCAGCTTCCCGATTCATCACATTTGTTTGATTCTCTTTACCAATGGACCGGAGCAAATCGAGCAAACTTGTCTTACCGTGGTCGACATGGCCCGTTACAGCAACAATTGGCTGACGAAGCGTTTCACCGATGTCCTCGATGTCATCACTCGCGTCCTCGGCCATTTGAATCAACTACAGAATGACTCTACTATTCATAAACCCATGATGTGATAGTTTGTTCCCAATCCATCAAACCTTCTGGAAACCAGAGTCCAAGTTCAAATTCAGCAGTATCTGCCGCATCTGAGCCATGAATCATATTGTATCCCATGTCCATGCCAAAGTCGCCTCGGATGGTTCCAGGGGTTGCTTCACGTCCATTGGTCGAGCCAATGAGGGTGCGAGCCACGGCGATGGCATCTTTGCCAGACCAAGCCATGCATACGACAGGGCCAGATGTTACGAAATTAATGAGTCCAGGATAAAATGGGCGTTCAGCGTGAACTGCATAGTGAGTTTCAGCGATCTCTCTTGTTGGCACTATTGACTTAAGACCAACTAATTGGAGACCTTTACGTTCAAAGCGTCCCAAAATTTCTGCTATTAGTCCTCGTTGTACGCCGTCGGGCTTAATCATGACATAGGTCGTTTCCATTGTGTTCACCGATTCAGCCCACTTGACTCCCCTTTATGAGCCATACGGAATAATTGCAATAGCGGTTGCACTCTCTTCTTTAAAAAAACAGGCAATGGCGCTAGAAAAAGGTCAAAGTGGCTCAAACGCCGCCTTTGACGAAGTGTCGAGTCCACTTAACACGGCGAGAGTTTCGCTTGAGTATGATCATGTTCTTGCGAGCCTTTGAGTTCTTGAACCATAAGACGCTTCCATCTCTACGAACAAACATCATTCCTGTGCCTGGTTCAATCTCTTCTCCAGAGAAATTACAAATTCTTCGTTCAGGCATATTCATCACCGGGCATTTAACTTACGGGCCTCTCGACCAGTATCCTTGAGCATCAAAATATCGCCCACTCGAATTGGACCCAATACGTTACGAGAAATAATTCTTCCAACGTCACGTGGATTTGGAGCATCGTTGACACGAACTTTGACTTGAGTTGCTTCGCCGGTCATACCGGTTCTACCGACAATTTCGACGACTTCAGCAGGCCATCCACCAAGTTCTTCGCTCATATTTGTCATCTCCAAGTTTAAATTCAAGCTTTGAGGCCGTTAATGGCTTCAATAACTTGTGCAAATACTTCTTGAGCGCCTTTGGTGATTTCCATCACGGCAATTGACGCTGCTTTCACACCCGCTGGAAGACCAGCAGCTTGTGCAAGGTGCTCTTGAGAAGGGACATATCCGAATGGGATGTCTTTCTCAGCACAGATAAGTGGGACGTGAGCAAGAAGTTCAGGTGGGTTGACATCTTCTGCAAGAATAATGAATTGGGCAGTTCCGCGTTCTGCGGTCTTTGTCACTTCATTGCTACCTTTCTTAATACGGCCATTGGAATTGGCTTGTAGCATGTCGTAAATCTTGTTAGATACTTCTTCGGGGGTTTCAAATTGCACGTGGACAGTCACTGGAATCACTCTCTCCTCTTGTAAGGGCGTTTCTCCGCACAACCTCACGGATATAAACACGACGGAAAGAATCAACTGTTTATCTTTGGATAATTTAGAGGCTTTTAGCCATTTAATAAATCCATAAAAGGGTTACTGCGAGTTCACAACTTCCAATTAAGGCGTTCAAACAATTCATTTACGCCACGTGCAAGTGCAGGGCCGCCGGATATCACATCGCGTGGGTTTGACAACGAGCCCGTTGCATGAACTCCATCGACATAACGAATCAATCGGGCAATCGCTCCACCCGTGAAAAGTCCGTGGGAGCAGGCCGCATGAACTGCGATTGCTCCTTGGTTTCGAAGAGCTTCTGCCGCTCGGCAAATTGTCCCACCGGTTGCGATCATATCATCTACAATTGCGACAATTTTCCCATCTACGTTGAGGTCTTTGGCCTTATGGACAATTGTATGAGCATCAATTCTCGTTTTTTCTAAGTAAGAGAATTCACAATTGATTTCTTTAGCGACCTTTGATGCACGTTCAATAGCACCTTT
>Ga0302122_10001298_pt1 | contig 15872 bp, 15 predicted proteins | sample CB21_SCM_MG_FD_203115 | JGI IMG/M metagenome (GOLD analysis project Ga0302122, IMG submission 203115) | Marine microbial communities from Western Arctic Ocean, Canada - CB21_SCM | ecosystem: Environmental > Aquatic > Marine > Oceanic | place: Canada: Western Arctic Ocean | collected 2017-09-28
ATCTCGAAGCTACGACGTCTGATGGCTAACCCGGGTCCGCTAGGGGACTGACACCCAACCCCGGTACGTCAGTACATGATTCCCGTATCGGGCGAGATTGAGGTCACGGTCAGCGACGGTTCCAAAGGCACGTTCGGCCCGGGTCGAACGCTGCTACTGGAGGATCAGTCAGGTAAGGGTCACTACTCCGAGATCATCTCGTCAGAACCGGCGGTAGTGGCGGTCATCCATATGCCTGACTGAGTAGCGCCAGAGGGGGGCGTGTTGGCGCACGTTATATGCCTGCTCCTACACGTTCGAATCGTCGCTAACGTCCTTGTCCGGCATCCCCACTCGTATCGCCTCTTCCAATCGCATCGGTTCAAGCGATGACACAAAATATTCGCGCCGCTTTCCGGCCTCTTGAAGCACCACTACTACTCCCGCGGACACCCCCGGCATGCTCCACGCCCGGCGCCCCAGCGGACCACGGCTGTAACCCCAGCCGCCGTAGCGCGTCCAGCGATACCCATATGTATGGATCGATTCGATCTGGTCGATCACAACTTCGTGCCGGACTACCCCGTACTCAAATGTGAACAGGCCGCCTGAGACCTTGATACGTAGTTCCAGGAAGTTCAGATAGGCGAACAAAAACGCAGCACCTGAGATCAGCGCAGGGATCCACGACATTAATCCCTGTCCGCCGCTGATCTCCCCCGAACCGATCCTCACCCCGATGGTGGAAATCAACAGCACCAGCGCCGTCAGAAGCACCCAACGGAGCCATTGGGGTGCTTCCAATTTCTCTTCGTATGTGCCGGTTGTAGTCAAGTTGTCGTCCATCAGAACGAGGTAGCCCCTCTAATTATTTTTTTGACCGTCTGGAATGTTAACTATGGCCCTTTTTACCGTTCGTACCAGAGTAAAGGGCGTAGCTCGGCTCAAATATCGTTTAAACGGCACAGCCAGCCATGCGCACAAGTTCTTAACGGTAACCTGTGTCGTGTTGACGCCCTATTAGGCCCACCCTAATATGGCCGTACTGGAAATGTCGGCGGGCCTACCTCAAAAAACGGCCCGTCAACCCCAGGCAGGACGGTCGAGGAGGTACTTATGGACCTCGCCCTGACTGCCGTAATAACGGCTCTACTGGTCGGCTCTGTGGCGGGTGTAATTACCTATGTGCGCAGCGCCTTAACCTCCCGACGGCAAGAAGCCGCCCGGGTCGCGGCAGAACAACAGATTCGCCGGGCTGACGCACGCAGCAAGGAAATACTGCTCGAAGCCAAAGAAGAAGGAATAAGGACCAGAACCGCTGTTGAAGCGGGAATCCGAGCCGAACGGCAGGAAATACAAAGACTTGAAAGTCGCGTTGAACAACGCGAAGAGACGCTGGAAAAGCGTTCCGGTGATCTCGATGAACAGAACACGAGCCTGGAACGTTTCCAGGCGCAACTTGAAACTGAACGTACGGACTTTGAAGAAGGCCGGACGAAGGAACTCGCAAGACTAGAAGAGATCTCCACTCAGGAAAACCAAAGACTGGAAGAGATCTCTGGACTGTCAGCAAGTGACGCACGTCAAATGCTGATGTCTCGCGCCGAAGAGGCGATCGAGTTTGATCTGGCGCGCCGCTACCGCGATGCGGAAGTGGAGGCGCGAGAACGTTCAGAAGGACTTGCCCGTAATGTCCTCGCGGGAGCGATTCAAAGACTGGCTTCTGACGTAGTGTCGGACAGTTCTGTTTCCTCAGTCCCGCTCCCAAACGACGATATGAAGGGCAGGCTCATCGGCCGTGAAGGTCGAAACATCCGCGCCATTGAGGCGGCAACCGGCGTCGACTTGATAATCGACGAGACGCCGGAAGCGGTCACGATCTCGTGTTTTGACCCGATTCGTCGGGAAGTGGCACGGATTGCACTGGCGACCTTGATCCAGGACGGCCGGATTCATCCGGCAAGAGTGGAGGAACAGGTACAGAAGGCGCGTCTTGAGGTCGACGAAGTCGTCCAAAAGGCTGGCGAAGAGGCGCTGTTTGAGGCCAACGTGAAGGGTCTGCACCCTGAGTTGGTCAAGATCGTGGGAAGGCTCAAGTTCCGATATAGCTACGGCGAAAATGTGCTCAGGCACTGCGTAGAGGTGTCATTACTTGCCGGGATGATGGCGGCGGAGATAGGCGCAGATGTTGAACGTGCGAAGGTTGCAGGGTTCCTGCACGACATCGGTAAGGCACTCACTCACGAGGTTGAAGGCCCCCACGCTGAGATCGGTGCAGACCTAGTGCTGAAGTACGGCGTGTCGGATCAGGTTGCTGATCCGATTAGACAGCATCACGACTCCGAGATGACGACGCCAGAGGCGTTCATTGTGGCTGCCGCAGATGCATTGAGCGCCGCCAGGCCCGGAGCACGACGTGACACGCTAGAGCGGTACATACAGCGGATGCAGGAACTTGAAGACGCAGCACGCGGCTTTGAGGGCGTGGAACGCTGTTTTGCCATCCAGGCCGGACGTGAAGTCCGGGTGATGGTGCTGCCGGACATCGTGGATGACGCGGCGTGCGCTGTGCTTGCACGTGACATTACTAAGCGGATCGAGAGCACGCTGTCCTACCCTGGACAGATCAAGGTGGTCGTGATCCGGGAGTCCAGATCGGTAGAGGTCGCTCGCTGATCGGGCAGATTGAACTCAGACAAAAAGCAAAATGAACACCGGGCCGTTCTTTAAGAGCGGCCCGGTGTCGCGTCAGGTGGCCTTGTATCTAGCGCAATTCGGACAGAAAGCCGATATCTCCCGGAGCGGCTGTATCCTGTTGCTGTCGGCTGCGTTATCGCGCGTCCAACAGCAACTAACGGCCACTAAAATACGGACAACGCGTTGAGCTCGTCTGACCCCAATCTTCCCAGTAACGGTCATCAAAACCACAACCCGGACCACGCGGGCGGCATCGCACCTCCTTTGGTCGATCTCCATCTGCACACCACGGCTTCCGACGGTCAACTCACGCCGACCGAATTAATCGATCAAGTCGCCAGAACCTCCCTACGAATAGTCGCAGTCACCGACCATGATTCGACGGAGGGAATCGCAGAGGCGCTGGCCGCGGCGGAGCGATATCCAGATTTGACCGTCATCCCCGGCATAGAACTCGGCACAGAAGATGGCGAGTCAGAGGTCCACCTTCTCAGCCACTTTGTTGACCCTGATGCACCTGGACTACAGGACTACCTGAATCATCTCAGAGCCGGACGTGTCGAGGCGGCCAAAGGCACCGTTAAGAAGCTGGACGAACTTGGCATACATATAGAGTGGGAACGCGTTATGGAGATCGCTGGCGGTGCAGTCGGAAGGCCGCATATAGCGCGTGCAATGGAAGAAGCCGGGTACGTGGAGAACGCACAGGACGCTTTTCAGCGCTATCTGGGGAGCGACGGCCTTGCACGGGTGAAGCGACCCAAGCCAACTCCCGGCGATGGCGTCATGTTTCTGCACTCGATAGGTGCAACCGCCACGCTCGCCCACCCGCAAACGGTGAGAGGACTGGTGCGAATCCTCGGCTTTCTTATCGATGAGGGGCTGGACGGTATTGAGGTGTTTGCTCCCAAATACGGTACGAATGACCGGGTTCGACGGCTTGAAATTGCGAACCGCAACGGCTTGATAGCCGTCGGCGGTAGTGACTATCACGCGTGGGGTTCCGTCGAAGAGATAGTGCCGGGAGACCCGAACACGGTGGGACCACCGCTGGACGCAGTAGATCGGCTTCGCGCCGCCTCAGAGAGATGGAAGTCGTTGGCACCTGAGGTGTCCGGAGGAGGGGCTCAGCCAGCCCCTGGAACCGGCTGAGATGGAGATCCTGGGCGCGCCAGTACTCGGACTACTCGCGGTAACAACAGCGGCGTACCTGTTCGGCGCACTCCCCACCGCCTATCTGGCGGTTAGATTCAGACGCGGACTAGACATACGTCAGGTCGGCAGCGGCAACGTTGGCGGTGCCAACGCAATTCAGGCGATGGGCCGTGTCCCGGGTCTGACCGTAATGGCGTTTGATGTATTCGTGAAAGGCGGCGCTCCGGTGCTCGTGGCCGGGACGGTGTTGGACTACGGACATGGGGCAGAGGTGATAGCTGGTTCCGCCGCCCTTGTGGGCCACAACTGGTCCGTGTTTCTTGGTTTTTCAGGTGGTCGAGGATTAGGCACCGGCAGCGGGGTGATGTTCGCGATGGCTCCGCCTATCTGGTTCATATTCGCGGGGATCGGGCTGGTCTACTGGATCATCACACGTAACTCGCCCGTCGGATGGGTGGTCGCCCTGATTCTTCAGCCGATCATCGTTGCCGGGTTCGGTCTGCCGCGGGAATACGTCGTTTACGCCGTCATGTTCGTATTCATATCTGCAGCTAAGCGGGTAGCATCTAATCTAGGTGAACGACGAGTCCCAGATGGGAGCGGCAGGATCCGGGTCTACTGGAACCGGCTTATCTATGACCGTGACATAAAAGACCGGGAAGCCTGGCTGAGAGGAGACGCCGGCAGATAGCGCTTAACGCGTCTGCCGTTTCGATGGCCGAATTAAACGCAATTTACTGTCCAAGAGATCCGGACACGGAAACCAACCTGCGCTGCGGCAGGTGCGATGAGCTGATCTGCCCAAACTGTCTCGTGCAAACCGAGGTCGGGTCACGATGCTCCGACTGCGCGCGCATCCGCACGCCCCCGATGTTCGAGGCCTGCCCTGCTGAACTGGGCAAGGCTGCCGCGGCCGGGTTCGGCACGGCGATCGGGCTATCGATTCTTGCGGGCGCCATCGTTTTGACATTCGGTATACCGTTCTTCGGCATCATCTTCATCGGCGCAATCGGGTGGGTCGTCGGAGAAGCCGTGTATCGGGCCAGTGGTTATAAGCAAAGTCAGGCACTGCAATGGATTGCGGGCCTATCCGTGCTCTCGTCCTTCCTCGTATTTACGATTTTCGGGGACTTCACCGCCATCCTGGGCCTCATCATCGGCACCTACTATGCCATCCAGAAGGTAAGGCCGCCGCGTCAGCGCTAGCTGCGTGTCACGCTCCCAATATTCCGACAGGTCTGCTGGGTCAGGTAGCTGGATAGAGCCCCCCGATCTCTTGAGCAAAGATGTCGCCGCCAGGGTTTTTGTCTACAGACAGATCGCCGGGAATCTCGGTCACATTCAGTTGCCCGTATCCAGCGCTGCCGATAGTTACGACCGGCTCTGCATCTCCACCGGGTTCATCATGATCACTTCGATGTGGGCGAGCATCGACGGGACGCGGTCTTTGATTGCACCCCAGTCGTCGCCGCTGTGGAAACGATCCTGGCTGGCCGCCATGTCCGACTCGTCTTGGAAGGACCTGATCCAGAAGAATCGTTCTTCTTCGACGTCGTGCGACAGCCATTCCAGTGCGATGCCGGCGGCCTGGTGCCCCGGGACTTCGTAATGTATGTACAGCTCTTCCCAGTCGGGCAGCGAGCCCTTATTGACCGTGTACATGCGAAGCTGAGCGAGCGGACGGCGATCGACATCCAGAACGCCGTGACTGTCGTTCAGGTCGTCGAAATGCCATATCGGCTGGAGATGCACGATGTCCTGGGCTGTGGTGAATTCCTGAGCGCGCTTACCTATCGCCTGCCATTCCGAGTTGCCGCGGACACGAGCGCGGCTTGAAGCCAGGTCCTTAGCGTCGGCGGCGGAACGAATCTGGATGAAACGTTCACGATCAACATCCGTCCAAGCGCCAGTGATCTTGATATCAAGCTGGCGCGCTAGCGGGACGATCCGGTCACGGTACAGATCAAGCCATTCGTCCATCTTGTCTTTGTTGATGGTCACAATCCTGAGCTCAGATAGCATCCTGTTCCTCCCGCTTCCGCCCTGAAATAAGGCATCAGGCAACGGACGAATCGCCCAGCCGGTGTTGTGCCTAGGCCGGGTTGATTACCGTGATTTCACGGCGGGCCAGGTGGCTTCGCACGTGATCTACGCCTGCGAGCCATTTCTCTGAGCTGTAGAACGCCGCCTCTTTCTTCTCAAGATCGGCCTGATCCGCAAAAGACCGGATCCAGATGAAGCGTTGGTTCTCTTCGTCGACCCAGGTGCCATCGACCTTGATGCCGTGTTCGGCCATGATCGGCTTCAAGCCTTCAAAAGCCTTGAGCCATGAGTCCATCTGGCCCTGGTTGATCGTGTAAATACGGAGCTGTGAGATCAATGTATTGGGTCTCCGAGTGATAAATGGGCGTGGTCGATATCGGGTATTTGGATACAGCAGCCCGGGGCCGCGCATATCGCCCGAAGCATATTGGCCGGAAACGGCATCGTCCAGTGGCACGGCGCAAGGGGACAGCCGTCTCTGGGGCCAGCCAAAAGTCAGAGGGCCAAAAGTTAGAGTGAAGGTGTAACCGGCTTGACGATCGTGATCTCTCGATACGCCTCATGCGCACGGATTCGGTCTATCAGGTTCAGCCACTCAGGATTGCCGTAAAACGCTGCGTCCTTGAGCTCCATGTCTGACTCATCCTCGTACGTCCGGAACCAGATGAAGCGCTCCTGGGGAAGGTCTGTCCACATCCCATCGACGCCCATTCCGTGTTTGCGAATCAGCGGCATCGCTTCGTCGTGAAATATCTTCAACCACGCGTCCACCTGCCCGAGATTGATCGTGTAGACGCGCATCTGGGCGATCATTACGGGAGCCGTAGACCCGCCCATTAAATGATCCGCTCGGGTCCTAACGGCCTTCCAGCATGCTCATGATGGCCCGTTTGCCCTTGCCGGACGATATCTTCTTCATCATCTTCTGCATCTGTCGGAACTGCCCAAGCAACTGGTTAACGTCCGTCGGCGTGGTGCCAGAGCCGTCGGCGATGCGCTTCCGTCGGGAGCCGTTGATCAGCTTTGGATTAGCCCGCTCGCCCGCCGTCATCGAGTGGATCATCGCTTCCACGCGTGTGATTCGACTCTCATCCATGTCCTTGGGGTTCATGCGGCCTTTGAGCGATCCCATACCCGGGATCATGCCGATGATATCCGCCATTCCGCCCATCTTCTTGAACGCCTGCAACTGCTGGAGCATGTCGTTCAGATCAAAGGACTGAGTACGCAACTTCTGTTCAAGCTCGGCGGCTTGATCCGTGTCGAACTGCTCCTCAGCCTTCTCGATGAGCGTCTGCACATCACCCATGCCCAGGATCCGTGACGCCATCCTGTCAGGGTGATACTGCTCGAGGCCGTTCGGCCGCTCGCTCACACCGATGAACTTGATCGGCACGCCGGTTACGGACCGCATGGACAGCGCCGCGCCACCGCGAGCATCGCCGTCCATCTTCGTCATGATGATCCCGGTGAGACCGATGCGTTCCTGGAACTCTGTTCCTGAACGCACAGCGTCCTGCCCGGTCATGGCGTCGACCACAAGGATCGTCTCTATCGGGTTCACTTCATCCCGGATCTCTTCCAGCTCATGCATCAACTCGTCGTCGATGGCGATTCGACCGCTGGTGTCCAGAATTAGGTAGTGGGTGTTGTTGCGCTGGGCCTCTTTGACGGCGTTCTTTGCGACCTTGAGCGGCGTCGATTTTTGCGGGTCTTCGTGATAGACGTGAACGCCCAGATCGTCGCCCAGCGTCATCAACTGTTCGATAGCCGCCGGTCGTCTCAGGTCACAGGCAGCGATAGCTACCGACTCGTCACGCTCCTTCAACCAGCGCGCTAGCTTGGCTGCGGAAGTGGTCTTACCTACACCCTGTAGGCCGACCAGCATGATGACCGTTGGCGCGGTCTCTCCCCGGCTTAACTCGGACGCATCGCCGCCAAGAATCTTGACCAGTTCTTCGTTAACGATCCTGATGACCGACTGGCCCGGCGAGAGGCTTGCGAACAAGTTCTCTTCAACGGCGCGTTCTTTGACGGCCTTTACAAAGGTTCGTGTGACCTTGAAATCAACGTCCGCTTCCAGCAGCGCGAGGCGGACTTCACGGAGTGCCTCGTCGATGTCCTTTTCGGACAGTCTGCCCTTCCCGGTCATCCGAGAAAATGCGCCGTTGAGTTTGTCTGATAGTGACTCGAACAAGTTCGAAACTGCCTTGTGCGCTAAAAAAGTGGTGGCATCATCGGACGGATTCGCCGAATATGCCGGATACAGTCAGGTAACAAGTGTAGCAACGAGTGCAGTAATGCTGGCTCGTGCTGTGGAACCGATACCAATACAAAGAGATGATGAGACCTGAGGGTACAAATGAAGTTCGACACGATCATCCGGGGTGGCACCGTAATAAATGGCGACGGATCGCCCGGAAAGCCAGCCGATATCGGCATCACGAATGGGAAGATTACGGCGATCGCCGACCTGTCGGATGCCGTTGGCGATACAGCTAGCGTGATTGATGCCACAGGTCATGTTGTGTGCCCTGGCTTCATAGACATACACACGCACTCCGACGTCACTCTCGTCGACCACCCGGGTGCCGAGAGTAAGGCGTACCAGGGCGTGACCACAGAGGTCACCGGTAACTGCGGGTTTTCTCCCTTCCCGTCGCCGGTCGGGAGTTCAGACGTAGTCCGAGACAGCCTCGGCTCGACTCTGTCGTCCGTTGAGGACTGGAGTTGGAACGATGTAGCTGGATATTCGCATGCCGTTCAAGGCAATGGCGTCTCGATCAACGTAGCCCCGCTGGTCGGGCACTCCGCGCTACGGCTCTCCGCCGGGGCGCTGGACGACGCTCCGCCCACGGCCGATCAGCTCGCTCAAATGCAGCGGTATCTGGAAGTTGCGATGGAGCAGGGTGCTTTCGGCATGTCCACGGGCCTGACCCTACCCCCTTCCAGCTACGCCGAGACCGACGAGTTAGTCTCGCTCGTATCGGTGATGTCGCCCTTCAAGGACGCCTTCTACGCGACGCACGCAAGGGTGTGGGCGGGTTGGCACATCAAGTCCATCGAAGAGGCGGTTGAGATAGGTCAGCGGGGCAACGTTCCGGTCCAGTTCTCGCATATCGCAATCATCGACTCCCGGGAGTTCGGCCACGGCGACCAGATGGTGGCTGTGATCGATCGCGCACGCGCCGCCGGGCTAGACATCACCTGCGACATGTACCCGTACACGGCTGCGTCGTCGGGTATGAGCCAGATGCTACCGACCTGGGTGCAGGAGGGCGGGGTGGCAAAGATGCTGGAGCGACTTCGTGACCCGAAGATTCGGAAGAAGGCGCACGAAGATACGTCAAAGGGGCATTTCCGAGGGTTGCCGTGGGTTTTTGAGTCGATGGTTATAGCCACCGTCGCCAGCAAGGAGAACGGCGATCTGATCGGCAAGTCCGTGGCGGAGATCGCAGAAGAGCGGGGCGTAGACGGTATCGAAGTGATGTTGATGTTGATCGACGAGGAAGACAACGAGATCTCAAAGGTCGTGCACAACCGAGTGGAGTGGGATGTTCGCTTCTTCATGGAGTACGAACACGCAATGATCGGATCAGACGGCAACGCCATCGAGCACGCCGGTGCGTGGGAGTCGACGATGCCGCACCCTCGCTTCTATGGCACGTTCCCGCGTGTACTTGGGCGATACGTCAGGGATGAGCCACTGATATCGCTGGAGACCGCTATCAACAAGATGACCGGAATGCCCGCCAAACGACTGGGGCTGTCGGACCGCGGCGTGTTGAAGGACGGAGCGGTTGCGGACATCGTCGTGTTTGATCCCTCAACCGTTACGGATATTGCGACCTTTGAGGATCCGCACCGATACCCGGTTGGCGTGCCGCACGTTCTTGTCGGCGGCGTGTCCATCGTTAAGGACGGCAAACACACCGGAGCCAGGCCGGGGGCCGTGCTTCAACGAGGCGCCTGAGCCCAAGTATCTGGCCCCGGTACATCTAGTTACCGAGGTCGCCCAGAGAATCAGGCACTACGACACCGCCGGTCACCACCATCTGCATCGCCTCAGCGGACGACATGTCCAGGATGGAGATGTCGCTCATCGGCACAACCAGCAGAAAGCCCGAGCTGGGTAGGGGCGTCGTCGGGATGTAAACGATGCCGTACTCACGGTTAGTGTCGTTCGTGAACTCTCGTGTCAGGAACCCGATGGCCAGGCTGGAATCGGTCGGAAAAGGTACGCTAACTACGGTGTCGAAACTGGATTCCTGACCGCCCGACACGGACATGGCGACCTGTTTCGCTGTCAGGTAGACTCGGCCCACAAACGGAAATTTTGAGATTCCTCGCTCAAGTGTGCGTCCTACAACTTCGGCGAACCTGTGGCTCAGTAGACCTACGAGGAAGACGATCGCCACCAGAATTACGAGACCAACTCCCGGAATATTTGGACCGATAAAATGATCGGTCACTGGTGCGAAGATCGAATCCGCCATACCCGCGACGAACTGAATTATCAGCACGGTTATGGTGAGAGGGAGCAGGATTATCAGTCCGCGCCCGAATATTCTTCCCAATACAACTCTCAAATAGTTGGCAGCATGGCCGGGTCGATAACCCGACAATAGCTGATTGCAGCCTGTTTCGGGGATTCTCTACCCGGTAATGATGTCACCGACGGGCGAAATATGTCGCCGGGACTGACACACCCACCGGCCGGCGAAACGCCGATAAAAAGACAAGCCCATAAAACTAATGCCGCATAGCGGGTAGCGGAGTATGATTCGCCGCATTCCGCCGGGATTGCCCGACGCTACATCTAACGGAGATACCAAATGACTATGAACGGCACCGACAATATAGATATGTCTGGCTTCAAGGGAGTGTTCCCGGCCAACCCCACGCCCATCAAAGCGGACGGTTCTATCCACGAAGAAGGCCTTCGCGCCATCCTTGAGGACAACATGTCTCACGGCGCCCAGGGATTCTGGGTCGCCGGTAGCACTGGTGAAGGCCCCATCCTGTCCGAGCAGCAGCGTGACACCGTCGCCCGCGTTTCCGGCGAGACCACTAAGGGCAAGGCGCTTGCCATCATGCACGTCGGAGCGATCAGCACCGAGAGTGCGGTCAAGGGCGCGAAAGCCGCTGCCGAATCTGGTTGTGCAGCCGTCTGTTGTGTACCGCCGTTCTTCTTCCAGCCCAACGAGCGAGCTATCATCGACCACTACAAGGCCGTCGCAGACGCAGCGGACGGCCTGCCGCTGTTTGCTTACAACCTGCCACAACTGACCCAGGTCGAGTTCGTCCCTGCGCTGATGGACGCCGTGATGAAGGAAGTGCCGACCCTCAAGGGCCTGAAGCACTCCGCCGCCAACTTCGCCCTGATCCGAGACTGGGCCGATCGTGGACTGGCATGTTTCTCCGGATCCGGACGACTGCCGCTCCCCGCGCTCACGATGGGCGCAATCGGAACGGTAGACGCACCGCTCTCGCTGACACCCTGGCTCTACACTGAGCTGTATGACGCCTACACCGCCGGCAACATGACCCGAGCGCAAGAACTACAGGACGAGGTGCAAGCGGTCGTAGACATGGTCGTGATGTATGGCGCTGCGGCCCACGTATGCAAGGCGATCCTGTCTGAGCGACTTGGTATCGACATGGGCGAGTCGATCCGACCGAACAACTACCTGAACCTGGAAGAAAAAGCCCACGTCCTGTCCGAGGCGAAGAAGATCGGCATCCTGGAGGCACCGGTCGCAGCTTCCGTCTAAATCGGTTGTTTCTGGCGGTTGATCCAGGTCAACGGATTAATCGAGCGCCCGCGACGTGTGTGGAACAAAATAGGGTCCGGCGGCGTCTTACCTGTATGGGCGCATCCCCGGCTCCTAGTTTATGGCCAGCGCCTCATCTTGTAGCTCAATGGCCGTGCCCGAGATATCCGGGAACCTCCGAAGTCTCTCAGACGCGAAAAGGGGCCGGCGAAAGCCGACCCCTTTTCTTTAATAATCCCAGTTAGCGCTGCTTGAACGGCGCTTTAAAGCGCTGCGAGCGCGTCCTTGACTGCCTTTACGGCATCGGCATCCATCCACTGCGTCCATGAGTCCTCGAAGTTCTCGAGGTAGTACTTGGCCGTGGTGATTTTCTCTGCCGAGACATCAACGTCGTTGGCCAGGGCCCAGGCAGCGGTTTTGCTGATGGGTCCAACGCCGACGTTCATCTTCTCAAGCATCGCGACAACATCCGGAGCCGCTTCTCTCAGGCCGGTGTTGATCCCCTTGTTAACCGGAAGGGATTCGTACGCACATGCTTCCGCAGGTGTGTAGCTTGCGTCTTCCTGGCCTTTGATGACCTCATCCCAGCACGCTGCGGTGTAGGCAGGTTCTTCGACAATTGTCCAGTCGTAAGAACCGAACAGTGAGGTCGGCGCCCAGTAGTACCCGAAGGTGGGCTGTTTGGCGATCTGCGGGCCTTGAAGTCCTGCGTCCATCGCACCGGTGCTACCGAGCGTGATGATGTTGTAGAACTCGTCCAAGCCGTATGCCTGGAACTTGGCGCGGTTGATCTCGGCGCACTGCCACCCGCTGACGCAGTTGATGAACGCTCCCTTGGACGGATCCTCCGGATCTGCCAGAGCGGCGACGACTTCCGGCTTCTTCATGTCCTCGATCGTCACTATGCCGAACTCTTCGGCTGTGTACGTCGGAACGATGAAGAACTGCGGGCCACCTTCATAGGTCATGCCTAGGTTTTCGATGTTGCCGTTCGCAATTTCTGCATCGTGCCATTCGATGAGGTTCTGCTCCCACAACTCCATGACGATGTCGACATCGCCGTTAACAAGCGCGGTCTGCATGATGACCGTGGTCATCGGGATCGCCTCAACCGGGTTGCCGTAGGCCGCCTCGATGACGAACTCGGCCACGGCGTTGTTGATCCACAGTGACTCAAATTGAGTGTCGGCGAGGTTGATAGTCGCTTTCACTTCTGGTTCATCGCTGCCGCACGCGGCACCGATGACAGCGATAGCAGCGAGAGCGGTCAACATCATCCAGAGCTTCAATTTTCGTTTATATGTATCTGTCAATTCCAACTTTATCCTCGCTTGGGTAGGTAATTCTCATCGAAATAGTACCGCTCACGCCAAACCGGTGATACGGAACATGTCTGTCCCCGGGGCACTCTCCTTTTTTATCATCCGTCTAGAGCCCGATTGCTGCGCACGAATTACCTGGCGTCTTCGCCTTCTCCGGTGCCGTCTCGCGCCATCGGGTCCTTCACTAGACCCTGGCTGATCCTGTCGATCACCACGGCCATGATCACGATTCCTATGCCTCCCAGGAGGCCACGCCCAAAGTCCAACCGATTGATGCCATTCAGCACCTCGATTCCAAGACCCCTCGCTCCGATCATAGATGCAATCACCACCATCGCGAGTGCCATCATGACCGTCTGGTTGAGTCCCGCCATGATAGTCGGCATAGCCAGGGGAACCTGGACCTTCAAAAGGAGTTGCATGCGAGTCGCGCCGAATGAGCGTGCGGCTTCCAGTAACTCTGGATCCACCTGGCGTATCCCAAGATCCGTCAGCCGGATCATGGGCGGCACTGCGTATATGACCGTGGCGATGACGGCCGGCACCTTGCCTATACCCAGGAGCATAACCACCGGCACCAAATAAACGAAGCTTGGCATCGTCTGTGCCGTATCCAGTGCGGGCCTTAGAACGGACTGGAACCGGTTGCTCTGCGCCGAAAGGATGCCGAGCGGAATTCCAAGCGCTGCGGAGATGAAGGTCGCTATCACGACGATTGCAAATGTCGAGAGGGCCGGTTCCATCAAGTTCAGGACCGTGAGGACGAGGAGCAGGCTGGCCGTAACTATTGCGAGCCTTCTGCCGACAACTTTGTAAGCAATGGCGGTGGTAACGCCTATCACCAGCCACCACGGAAGCGCGAGCAACCACTTTTCCAGCGGGAGCAGCGCACGCCTGAGGAATTCATCGCTGCCGGTTTTCAGTGCCGGCCTCCACTGAGAGACCATCCAATCGACACGATCATCGAGCCAGTTCGCAATATCCTTACCTATCAACCAGCTTTCGGGCACGCTTCCTGCGTCTCCAAGCAACGTTACGAATGTGCCGATGAAAAGTCCGATCCCGAGAACACGCAACCACGGCGCGGCGGGAACAATGAACCAGATGACAAGGAACCCTGCTAAGTTCGGCCAATGCGGAATCGGCAGCGAGTACCAGACGATAGTGCTTATGATCAGGGCCGCCCAGCCCCAGGCCGGGAGACGTAGGCGCAACGTGGCGTAGTGAAAGGCCTTGGAAGCCATGCTGCTATTCGTATTCGGAGATTCGCCTACAAGGACTGGAACCGGTTGCTCTACGCCGAAAGGGTTCCGAACGGAATCCCAACCGCGGCGGAGATGTCTGAAACCGTTCGAGTTGATGTCTTTCTCGGCCATCGTTAACCTTCAGCCCCTTCGGACTGTTTTTCGAGGATATTTTCGACGCCATCCCGGACTATCGAGTCTAGCTGGCAGGGGATTTCTGGAGCGTCGGGGGCCCAGGTTGCCGCCAGCGATGCCGAATTGATCACGCCAACGAGCACTCCGTCGTTGTCGACTACGGGAAGGCATGACGGGTGAGCTAGTACCAACGGCAGCACATGGTCATAGGTATCTTCGGAGTTAAACGTAGTGGGCGACTCGACGTAGTCCTCCACGGAATCGGCGCCTGCCTCAAGGGCTTTGATGGCGACCTCTACCGTAACTACGCCCTTGAACTGGCGTCCTTCTCCGGCAATCTGAACTTCACCACAGTCGTTATTCAGAGCAGTTCGCAAGACATCTAAGGGTGAACTACCGAGTTTTGCGGTTTCTCCGTAGGCCGTCGCCATGTCGACCGCGGTGAGAACGGCTTGTGACCGGACGCCCTCGGTAAAGTTGGCTACATATTCGTTCGCCGGGTTCAGCACGATCTGGTCTGGCGTATCGAGCTGAACAACCTCACCGCCATTCATAATGGCAATCCGGTCTCCAAGCTTTAGAGCTTCGTCCAGATCGTGCGTGATGAAGACGATAGTCGTCTCTGTTTGCTCGGAATGCAGGCTCTCTTTAAGGCTAAGCAACTCATCCTGCATCTCACGTCTAATAAGCGGGTCCAGGCCGCTGAAGGGTTCATCCATCAGGAGAATTTCCGGCTCTAGTGTGAGGGCTCGTGCAAGGCCGACGCGCTGCATCATCCCACCACTGAGCTCCACGGGATAGCTGTCTTCCCATCCCTGAAGACCGACGAGTTCAAGTTTCTCAAGCGCCCGCCTGTTGCGTTCCCTGCGTCCGATGCCCTGTATCTCAAGGCCCCAGGCCGCGTTCCCGATGACGCTCAGATGAGGGAACAGGGCGTAGTGCTGGAACACCATGGCGATGCTATTCCGGCGCAGCTGAGTCAGCTCGTCGTTGGAAATGTCAGAGAGGTTATGCCCAAGGATGTTTACGTGCCCTGAAGTAGGACGAATCAAACCGTTGAGACATCGAACAAGGGTCGATTTACCGGAGCCCGAAAGCCCCATAACAACGAATGTTTCCCCGCGATTTATTTCGAGCGAAACGTCCTTTAGCGCAAGTACGAGGCCCAGTTCAGCTTGAAGAGCAGATTTTGAATTGCTCTTGTACTGGTCGGACAACGCGAGTTCGGGATTATCGCCGTATACCTGCCAGAGTGAATCGACAGAAACAACAGCCTCAGGAGATGCAGTCACAGGACTATCCAACTCCTTGTTGGAAGTTGGCATTCACGCCGGCCGGAATATCCAAACGTGCCGACGAGCCGAGCCCAACAGATGTGGCAGAGGGCAGGATTCTCGGGGGCGATAGCGATAGCCCTGAGGCCGAATCGGCTCCTGGGTAGCCAACGATGGACGTCACATACTGTGCTGTCATCGTATGGTCGGTTTCGGTTTCGGTTTCGGTTTCGGTTTCGGCCTGATCCC
>Ga0302122_10001299_pt1 | contig 15869 bp, 11 predicted proteins | sample CB21_SCM_MG_FD_203115 | JGI IMG/M metagenome (GOLD analysis project Ga0302122, IMG submission 203115) | Marine microbial communities from Western Arctic Ocean, Canada - CB21_SCM | ecosystem: Environmental > Aquatic > Marine > Oceanic | place: Canada: Western Arctic Ocean | collected 2017-09-28
CACCAAAAACGGCGCCGAGATTCACGGCGAGTGGAAGACCTCCGAGATCACGGAGCGGACCAAATGGGTACTGTCGCCCGTCCCGGTGCCGACGACGCGACGACAGCTCGCGGCGACCGCGTCGTTGCCGATATCCAAGTCGTTCCACCGGTCAGGTGGCGTGCACACGGAGACGCGGCGGCGCCTCCAGGCCTTGGTGTGAGTTCTCCCGTTTCCCTTCCCCTCCCGCCCCATCCTCCTCCCGTCCCATCCCGCCCTTCCTCCACTCCCGCGAACGTAAATTCGTTTACCCTGTATCTTTGGCGTCTGCTCGATGGCGTTGAGGTTGACGGCAGCACAGTTGCTTCAACTTGCTTGTCTATTGGCTTTCCGCACACGTTACTTTGTACCTGGCGGACAGTGCCGGAGTAGGATCCCACCTCGCTCCGCTCGGGCGGCTTGGGGCGCTCAATGTGCGAACGACCCGGTGCTGGGGAGGCATGGTCCTTACTCACCAGATCTCGTACGACCCGACTCTCGAGGATAATGATTCCCGGGCGCAGGACGCGCGACCCATGCCTTCGCCGCGACGTCTGCTCGATGGCGTCGTCGAGCTCCAGGTACTCCGGTGGCGCGCGGCAATCACAAAGGGAAGAACTTCCGAGGGCGGACCCCCCCAGCGGCTGGCGGCGCCGGCGGGCAGGCGGGGCGTAGAGTCCCCCAGGACTCGGAGACGACGAGGACATATAACTTCCGAGGGCTTACCCCCGGGCCCGCGGCGGCGAGCTTCAGTACACGCCCGGGATGATCCGGTACTTGACGCGGCGCATGTAGTCCTCGTAGTACGCGCCGTACTTCTTGAGGCACTTCTCCTCGTCGCGGTGCGCGCGGTGGATGAGCAGGACGGTGAGGAAGGCGGCGTAGAAGAGGGGCAGCGGGCCGTTCCGCGCGGGATTCGCCAGCAGGCCCCAGGACCACGCGGCCGTCAGCTCGAAGGAGTACTGCAGGTGCCGCGCGACGCCCCACCAGCCCGACGCGAGGAGGAGACTGTTGTGCTCAGAGAGCGCGCCCGTGCGCGGGTCTGCCGTGACGTACTTTGCCCGGATGAACTCGGGCTTGCGGCCCCAGACCTTGCACCGGCCCTGAGCCTCGCGGAAGCGCATGCGCTGTGCGTCGGCCCAGAAGTTGAGGCCCACGCCGGCCAGGCCCACGGCGAAGATGGCCAGGGCCGAGGGCCACCCGAGCCCGGTGGACGCCCGGACGCCGCACCGCGAGTGCAGCGTGTACACGCACGGCACCCACACGAGGCAGCCCCACGTCTCGTAGAAGCCCGCGCGATCCACGATGATGTCGATGGAGCGCATGTAGCCGATCTCCCACGCGAAGAACTTGACGAGGTAGAGGTACTGCGAGAGCGCGGCCAGCACCAGCCCCGGGTCCCACTGGCCGTGGAGCTGGCGGGACTTGCAGGCGAAGCTCAGCCCGGCGAGCTGCCAGTAGGTCATGGCGAAGCGGCAGTTTACGAACTTCTTGACGTCTATGCCGAAGACGCGCGGGTAGAGCTCCGTGCCCCAGTAGTAGTCGAAGACGAAGCCGCCGCCGCTCTTGCCGCAGTCGGCCGTCGACGGCGCGTAGAGGCCCTTGACGTAGAGGAAGCCGCAGAAGGCGAGGCCGAACGCGTTCAGCGCGCCGATCGTGCCCGGGAAGAGGTCGTACAGGACGCCCGCGTCGTAGAGCCCCGCGCGCGCGCCGCCCAGGAACAGGAGCGTGGAGCAGGCGCAGTGAGCCACGCCGTTGTCCACGTACGTGGGGACGTGGCCCGTCGCCGTGCGCGGGCCCTGCTTCTCCTTTCCCGGCACGTAGTAGAGCGCCAGGGCCGCCAGGTTAAAGTACCCGAGCAGCTTCCACGCGTCCGCCGTCCCGACCACGCCGACGTAGGCGAACGCATCGGAGACGAGGCCCGCGACGCCGTGCTCCGCGACGTACGCCGCGAGGCCGTCGAGGGACGGACTGGCCACGGCGTCGCTGTTCGTCGCGAACGCGAGCACCGCCACGAGCAGCGGGCACGGCACCAGCAGGAACAGGGGCAGCAGCACGCACCGCAGGAACTTCTCGAGCGGCGGCATGTCGTACGGGCTCAGCTCCGCCGGCGGCGCGGCGAGGTTCTTCGCCTTGCCCCCACGCGCCGGGCTCTTGGCGCGCTTCGCCGGGCTCTTGGCGCGCTTCGCCGGGCTCTTGGCGCGCGCGCCGCCCGCGGACACGCGGCGGGCCGCGCGGGTTTCCACCATGGTTTGGATTACGTGTTTGGGCGTTTACGCTCGCTTCGCCTCTGCTGCGGCCGCGACGATGGCCAGCGAGGGCAGCGAGGGTTTGTGATGACTTGCTGATGCGTAGCGGCTGCGTGGCAGCGCGTGGCAGCGATGGCAGCAGCGACTCTGAACATTGCAAAACCCGCACGCACACGGGACGACACAAGTTATCAAGAGGTACTAAGTCTAGGATTAGAGCTCCTTGGACGACTATTCCTAGCACCGTAACAAAAGCTAGTGGCATCTAGACATATACCGAGGAACAATAAGCTCACATTACTAGATCCCGACCGTCAGCGCGTACCAGAGGAAGACGGCCGTGACACCGAGCGCGAGCGTCGGCACGTCCTCCTCGTCCCACGGCACGACGAAGCCCTCGGACCGGTCGTACTCGACCGGATCGTCCAGGTCGCGGCGCGGCGGCCGCACGAGCAGCCGCTCCAGGAACGTGGGCTCGACGCGGTTCGCCCGCCGCGCCGCCACTGCGTCCGCCGCGCCCCCCTCGAGCGCCCGGACGCAGCCCGCCACCGTCGGTTCGGCCCCGGCCGCGTCGACGGCCGCCAGGTGCGCGACGACGGCCTCGAGGGCGGCGCCCTCACGCCTTAAGAGCAAGTGCGCCTGCAGCGCCGCCCAGCGCGTCGTCGCCAGCACCTCGCCCTCGGACATGCGCGCGCCGTCGAAGATGCCCTGGAGCTGGGCTAAGTCCGCGGTGCCACCTTCCGCATCCGCGTATTCGTCGATCTCGGCCATGATGCCGGCCAGGCTCACCACGGCCAGGGTTTCGGGCGACGCCGAATAGCGCGGCGGCTGCCGCGCCGCGGCCTCGGCCGGGAGCCGGAGTGTCTGGGCCATGTCGCTCCGCCCGTCGCGAAATTCGACGGCCGCGTACGCGGCGTTCGCGCTGATGCCGGCGACGGGCAGCCCGAGCACGTGGCCCGCGATCAGGTGGGCCGCCTCGTGGCGCCGGAGCCGCGCGCGGTAGGCGGGAAAAAGGAACGTGTAGAGCTTCACCACGTACCGCTGCAGATCCTCGGGATAGACGAGGCCTAGAGAAAGGTAGCCGTACGGCGCGAAGACGAGCACCTGCACAATGACGAACCGGTAGAACTCGGGCAGAAACGTGAGGGATTGCATCGCCGACACACTTGAAACCATCGCCGACAACATCACGCAGGCGAACAAAACGGCGGTCTTCTCGACGCTCTGCTCGCCGAACACGCCGACGGCCTGCGCGATGTCGCCGCGGCAGCGCGTCGTCGTCGCGAGCAGGACCGTGCTCACGGCGTAGCACGGCTGCAGCTCCGCGCTGCGCCACTTGGTCGCGGCGCCGCGCGCCGCCAGCGCCTCGAGCGCGCCGTTGGCCGTCACGGCCTGCGGCGCGTCGAGGAGCGGCCAGAGCTCGGCGGTCGGGCGCTCCGTCATGGGCACGAGGCCGACGCGTTCTTTGGGCGCGAGGCCGCGACCGGGCCGGGCGAGGACGACGAGCGCGGCCAGCCGGCGCACCATCTTAGTATGAGCGCTTTGTTCGTTGCCAGTGCAAATTGTGTCGGACGACTCGCAGGCGTCGCAGGCGTCGTCGATCGTATGGCAGCGCTGCTCCGTGAAATTCTAAACGTCCTGTGTGCCGCGTAAAAGGTCAACAGCTCAGCCCCAGAAAAACCCGTTTTATGCCGAAAAGGAATCAAGGAGGAGAAGACGAGGAGTAAGGCCGGACGCCGCGATAACAGGCAAGGAAAAACACAATTATACTGCCTCCGCCGCGCTCGCCGCGTCGGCCTTCGCCGGCTCGCGCGGCGGCGCGTCCAGGGGCACCGCGGCGACGATGGGGATGTGCTGCTGTTGCAACCGCGGCACGCGCGCCAGCTCGATGGCGCGCGCGCGCGAGAGTTCCGAGGCGGCGATCTCGGCCATGAGCCGCTGCGCCGCGGCCGCCGTCGAGCCCGCGAGGGTCATGAACGCCAAATAGATCACGACGCCGAGCCAGTAGCGGTACAGGAGCGCCGTGAGGAGGTACAGGCCGTACAGCGTCGCCAGGAAGACGTAGATGCCGAAGAACACGGTCAGGTAGCCGGGCGCGCGCGCGCAGCAGCACCCGCTGCCGTCGGCGTTCGCGCAGCAGGCCGCGTTCTTGGTGCGGACGCCCCTGACGCCGACCCACGCCACGTACGCGTAGATCGCGCTGTTGAAGAGGAGGTTGAACACCGCCCAGCCCACGTCGGCCCCGCGCGACACGTTGACTGCGAAGATGGCCAGGAAGACGAGCACGGTCACCGCCAGCGAAATGCTCGTGAGCCGCAGCACGAGCTGGGACAGCTCCCGGATCTTCGCGTCCTCGGGGGCGCTGTACGCCGTCGCGACGGCGAAGTAGCCGTCCCGCGACGCGGCCGCGCCGGGCACGAGCGACACGTAGGCCACCGGCTCGGGGCCCTCGCGCGGCGCCGCCAGGGGGTTCTGCACCGGCGTGGCCCGCGTTGCTTCCGCCATTGGAGGGCACTTGGTGTGGTCGTTCGTCCTCCCTCGTCCAGTACAAAGGGCTGCGCACGCCAACCTTTTTGGTCAAGCTTCTGGAGCCTGCGCATTTTTTCTCAAAACGTGCGGGCTACCGTCGACCTCGAAGCTCTCGCAACGCACACTCAGCAGCTACGTCTGTCGTCGTTCGCCCGTGCGAACGACTGAACCACTCTCAACCGAGCCGAGCAGCATCCCTCGGAGCCATGCGCCGCGCCGCAGCCCTCGCGGGCCGCGCCACGGCACGCGCCGCCACGCGGCGCCCGCAGCACGCCGCCGCGTGGCGTCCCCAGGGCCGCGCGCCCCAGCAAACACGCCCCTTCGTCTCCTTCTTAAGGACAAGACGCCTCAAGGCCCTGGAACGCACCGCCGACGCGAACCCCGCGGACGGCGCGGCGCAGATGGCGTTCGTGCGAGAACTGGGCAAGACGCACCCCGAGGCCGCCCTGCGGCGCATCGAAGTGTTGGAGCCGGCCCGCCAGGCGGCCCTGCTGGAGCCGCTCACGCGCGAGTACCTCAAAGCGCTCGTGGCCACCGGACGAGTGGACACGATGGCTTTGGCGGACGTCCGGAAAAGATTACTGGCGACGGCCGCGAGCGCCCAGGCGAGCGCCCAGGCGGGCCTCGCGGGCGCGGCCCCGGCCCTGGCCGCGGGCACTTTAGCTAATCCGATGCAGGTCGCCGTCGTGCAGGCGGGGTGGCGGTCGCAGCTGTGGCGGACGCTACGCGTGCTCGCCGTGGCGTTCTTAGCTTTAAGCGCCATAGGCGCGCTCTTAGACGAAAAGGGAGTGTCCTCGCGCCTGGGCAACTCCGCGTCTTCGGTACACGTCGCCGAGTCCAGCGACAAGCGCTTCAGCGACGTGTGCGGCGTGGACGAGGCCAAGAGCGAGCTCGAGGAGATCGTGCTCTACCTGAAGGACCCGGGGCGCTTCACGCGTTTGGGCGGCAAGCTGCCCAAGGGGTGCCTGTTGATGGGGCCCCCGGGCACGGGCAAAACTCTATTGGCGCGGGCCATCGCGGGCGAGGCGGGCGTGCCCTTCTTCTACGCTTCGGGAAGCGAGTTCGAGGAGATGTACGTCGGGGTTGGCGCGAGAAGAGTTCGAGATCTTTTCGAAGCCGCTAAAAAAAGAAGCCCTTGCATCATCTTCATCGACGAGATCGACGCCATCGGCGCGTCGCGCGCGTTGAAGGAGCAGGCGGCCATGAAGATGACCCTCAACCAGCTCCTTGTGGAGATGGACGGCTTTGAACAAAACGCCGGTGTGATTGTTATTGGCGCGACGAATATCGCCGATAGCTTAGATCCGGCTTTACTACGGCCCGGGCGGTTCGACCGCCACGTCGCCGTACCTTTACCGGACATTGAAGGAAGAAAACAAATCTTAGCGCTACATGCGTCCAAAGTACCCCTCGAACCGAAAGCCGACTTGAAGAAACTGGCCCAGGGCACGCCGGGCATGTCCGGCGCCGACCTAGCTAATCTGGTCAACCAAGCGGCCTTAAAAGCGGCCCTAGACGGCCTGGAGAGCGTGTCGGAGGCCGCCCTCGACTACGCGAAAGATAAGATTTTGATGGGTGCCGAAAGAAAGTCAGCGGTCCTCTCCAAGGAGACCATGCGCATGACGGCGTTTCACGAGGGCGGCCACGCCTTGGTCGCGATGCACTCCAAAGGGGCCGATCCCGTGCACAAGGCCACCATCATGCCCCGCGGGCAGGCCCTAGGCATGGTCCAGCAATTACCTTCGGGGGACCAGACGTCGTTCACGAAGCGCCAGATGCTCGCGCGCATGGACGTGTGCATGGGCGGACGCGTGGCCGAGGAACTGGTATATGGCGCGGAGGAAGTGACGAGCGGCGCGTCCAGCGACATCGTCCAGGCCACGCGCTTGGCGCGGAACATGGTCACAAAGTGGGGCTTCTCGGACAAAGTGGGCGTCGTGTATCATAGTGGCAAGGCCGGTGCGGATTACTCACCTTCACCGGAGACGCAGGCGGCGATTGATAAGGAGGTGCAGCGGCTGTGCGAGGCCAGTTATGCGAGGGCCACGAAAATCCTCACGGACCACCGGGGCGAACTGGACGCGATCGCGCACGCCCTGATGGCGCGGGAGACGCTCTCGGGCGCGGACCTGAAGGAGGTGATCGGGCTGGACCGGGTCGCGGCGGCGCCCCTGGTCCCCGAGGTGTCCTTGCACCCGCCGAAGCTCAAGCCCGCGGCGACGGCCGCGGCCGGGTAAAGATTCTGATTAGTGTATTCAATACAGGAACCTACCGCCCGGGTGCCACGACCCTGGAGGGCGCCCTTCAGCACGCGACGCCGTCCTGGGCCTCGGCCGGCGCGCGCGCGAGCCGCTGCAGGAGCGCAAAGGCGAGCGCGAGCGCCAGCAGGAAGTTGAAGAAAATAGTGAAACCGAGCATGCTGAACTTGATGTCGCTGGTGTCGATGGCGTTCCAGACGTCGTTCTGGGCGAAGTAGTAGAGCGTCACCATCAAAGCGTGCATGCCGAGGGCGGTGCTTGGTGCCGGGGCCACCTCGTCTCGCCCTCCGAGGTATTCGCACATGAGCGCGTGCAGGCTCACAAAAAAGCCGAAGAGCAGGGCCGCCTGGATCGTGACCAGGAAGCTCCCCTCGCGCTGCACCGCCACGACGTTCCCCTTCTCACTAACACCTTGGAGGAAGCCCTGGCCGGGGTAGAGCACGTCGTCGCCCGGCTCGTTGCTGACGTACACGGCATTGCTGAAGACCTGCGCAAGGCGTCGGTGTCGCGCGCCGCGGTTGCTCTCTGGACGCGGAAACGCACGCAGAGGAGGAGGTGCAGGCCGTGGAGGAGGGCCGTCGGCGCCGAGGCCTTCATGGCTCCTACACTGGGCACGGCAATACTCATCGGGGCCGGGCGCGCCGGCAGGGCCTCGGTGATGTCGGGCGGCCGCGGCGCGTTCTCCTCCATCATCGTCGGTACCGTCGAGGGGGCTGCCGCCTTTCTGCAGGTGGCACACGGTGACGGCGCGGGGAAAGCGGTTCTGCGCGTGCACGGGGCTGCAGGCTCTGGCACAGCGCTTTGGAACTGTGCACAGGTGTGGAGCTCTCGATTTTTCTGCTAGCGCAATGCTCGGGAGCCAGTAGCGTACAAACTTGACCGAATCTGCGATACCTGCGGAGGATTCCACATGCCTAAGAATAGAATACGGGTCTATCTTACGGGTTTCTCAATCTGGATGCGCGTGCTTTTGGACGGTCTAGGAGACAGCTGCGTTACAGGTCAAGGGTGGCCACGGTCAGCACATTACAGCGCTTTGGCCCAGCCTGGGAGCCGGTCGCCGCTGCGCATCAGTCACGCGCACGGTCAGCAGATCACAGGTCACAGGATAAGATGGCGCTGCGCGGCCGCCGCGCTGCGCGGGGCGGCGAGGGTAGGTGCCGCCTCACCGAGGTGATCTTTGTCTTAGTATTACTAGCATGCGGCTTCATGATCGGCTTTTTGGGGAGCAACGCGTACGACGAGGACCCGACACCAAACATGAGAGGGGGCAAACCCGAACCAATAAAACTCGAGCGAAGTTCAGCAGCCCTGAACGCAAGTATTTGGGGCCACATCCCCGCGCCGATGCCCGGCCTCGCGCCCTTATGCGGCGATTTGCCAGAAAAAGGCTACCCGCGAACCGCACCCATATCAGACATAATAAAGAACTGGAACCCGGACGCCGGCAAGTGGACACCTAAACAAATGTACGAGACGCTCTGTCGGTTCGACTACGCGACGGACTTAGATAAGGCAATAAGATACAGAGATGCGGAAGTGCCGTTCCAACTGTATAACGTCCCGTCCATGAACCAGGTAGCTCGAGCGTGGGCGAACCCGGCCCATTTGCGAAGAAAGCTCGGCGAAACGACCAAGTACAAGTGCGAGGCGTCCAACCCGGGCGGCGAGGCGAACTTCGGTGCTAATCATTTCATGTATACGAACGGCCGGAGTTCTAGAAACCCGCCCATCAAGAACGTGCAACTGAGCTGGGACGACTGGCATTTGAAAATAAGGGAGGCGGTCAACAAGAGCGTCTTGGAGCCGGACTCGCGCTTTTATTTTCGGTTCTCCGCGTCTTCACCAAACGACGCCCGGAGCGGCTGGCTCTTTAAGGAACTGCCCTTCTTCCAGCCCAAGCCCAACGTGTTCTTAAAGGATCCGAGGGCTCAAAGAGGTATCCACTGTCGGTTTGGTATGGAGGGTATAGTCGCAGAAGCCCACTGGGACGGCTCGCGGAACATGATCGCCCAGTTCTATGGTCGAAGAAGGTACGTGTTGGTGGACCCGGACCATACCTGCGCCATGTACTTATTGGCGAAGAACCACCCTTCCGGCAGGCACTCGGCGGTGGACTGGTCGAACCCGGACTCCTGGGACAAGTTCCCTTTGTTTCCTTCGATGCCCGCGCATGAAGTGGTGCAGCGCCCGGGCGACTTCCTCTACCTCCCGACCTACTACCTGCACTACATCGTGAGCGTCGACACGAACTACCAGTGCAACACGCGCGGCGGGCGCGACGACCGCCAGCTCAAGGCCGTGAACCGGTGCACGCCGGGCTTCGAGAAGGCCGCGGCGCCGCGCAAGTCCAAGCGGCCCTGGGCCAAGAAGGGGAAGTTCTAAGTCATGTGTCATATACAACACATTAGCTACCGGCATTGTGCCACACGGCGCTAACGTCGTCGAGGGCGTCGAGCGCGTCGAGGGCGTCGAGCGGCGCCGGCGCGTCGGCGCGGTCCCCGGGGATCCAGACGCGCTCCGTCGCGTCGACAACGAACCCCGCAGCGTCCAGCGCGTCTCGGATGGACGAGGACAGTGCGATGTCCGCGAGGACCGCGTCGTCGACGACGTCGTGCGCGCCCGCCTCGACCGCGGTCAGGAAGAGCAGCTCCCGCGCGGCGTCGTCGAAGCCGCCCTCCGGCGCTGTCGGTCGAAGCTCGGCGAGGCGCGACCAGTTCCACGCGACGCTGCCGGGCGCGCCCAGCGAGCCATCATACTTTTTGAACGTAGCCCTCACCTCGCCGGCGGTTCGATTTTTGTTGTCGGAGAGAGCGTCTATGATGACGCCGACGCCACCGGGCAAAGTGCCTTCGTAAACCAGCTCCTCCAACCCCGCGCCCGCGCTCTTATCGGCGCCGCCGCGCGACACCGCCGCGTCGACCGTTTTCTTCGGCATCGACGCATCGCGCGCGCGAGAGAGCGCCGACGCCAGCGCGGGATGCGCCCGGTCGCCCGCCGCGAGGCGCGACGCCGTTTCGATCACCTTCGCGAGCTTTTCGAAGACCTTCGCTCGCGCGGCGTCCTTGCCACCCTTCTTCTTTTGGATGTTGGCAAAGTGGGAGTGGCCAGCGAACCTGCGCACTGTGCGAAGCATTGCTTGCTGCTTGTGCTGCGGCTTGTGCTGATCACACGAGGTCGAACGCGTCGTTTTAACGCTCTGCACGAGTGCGCCACAACCTTCAAGCAGCTGTCCGGGTCCACAGCGTCTAAAAACGCAACAGTACGCTGTGCACGGCGCTTTTGCGATTGTGTTGTTGTAAAAACCCGTACAACCACATCCAAAACTTTAAGCATCGTCCCCCCGGCTCGCCTGCCGCACCCCGTCGTTCACCTCCTCGAGGCCGCTCATCGGCGGCACGTAGCCGATTTTTTTCGCGTGCCGCCCCAGATCCTCCATGAAGGACGCATGGGACGGGAATTTGAACGCCACGACGAGCCGCGAGGTCTTCTTCGAGAATGTCGCCTCCGTCAGCTTCGGGTCGACGGGCGCCGCGAAGCGCACGACGAGGTCCTCGCGGCCGGGCACCACGATGCGACACCGCCGGCCGTCGCAGTCGACGTCCTTCGCGCGCACGCCCGCCGGCAGCGCGACCGTCAGCGTGTAACCATCGCTCGTCGCCTGGAGCGCGTGGTCCGGCGTGTTCGCGACGTTGTCGTCGTCGATGTCATCGTCCTCGAGTTCGAGGTCCTCGACGGCCTCCTCCAGTGCGTCGAGGAGCGCCTCCTCCGCCGCGACGGGCGCGCTCCAGCCGGCGTCGTCTTCTGTGGCCGCCACGGCCTCGGACCACGCATCGTCGAGGTCATCGTCTGTGGCCGCCACGGCCTCGGACCACGCGCCGTCGAGGTCATCGTCTTCGGTCGAATCCATGACGACGGCGACGTTGCCGCTCTTCGCCGGCTTCGGCTTCGGGGCCGCCTTCTTCTTCGGCGGCGGCTTCGGCGCGCCGCGCCGCCGCTTCCGCGCCTCGACGGCCGCCCGGACGCCGGCGAACGCCGGGTCGCTGCGCAGCGCCTGAACCGCTTTCCGCGCGTCCGGCGGCAGCTGCTCGATCCGCGCGGCCGGCATGGCCATGCTTTGCTCCGCCACGTCGAGCTGCGAGTCGTCCAGGTTCTCCTCGTCGTCCTTCAACGCCGCGCGCATCTCGTCCGCCGCCTCGTTGACCAGGCCGAGCTCGACGCACGCCTCCCGGATCTCCCCGAAGGCCGCGCACTCCCGCACGCCCCGTAACTTCTCGCCCGCGGCCGCGTCGGTGGCGCAGGCGGCGTCCACCTGGGCCTCCGACATCGTCATCGCCGACGCCACGGCGCGCAGCATGTCCTCGTCGACCTCCAGGCGGTCCGCCGCCTCCTGGAGGGGCGTCTTCTTCTTATTCGGGCGCGCCTTGCGCTTCTGGTCGCGCTCCCGCTTCAACTGCTCCGCCTTTTTGTTCGCGGCGGCGGCGCGCATCCGCTGTACGTCCTCGACTCTGCGTTTCACAGCCGGCACCTCCAGCGCCGCCTGCCGGTAGGGCGCGAAGTCCGCGCTCCCGAGCATCATGTCGACCTTCTTGCGCGGCTCGTCCTCCAGCGACTCCTTCTGGGCCTCGCCGAAGCACATCGCCTGGGCGACGAGCGTCAGGACGTCGGCGACGAGTTCCCGGTCTTTGGCGACCGCGGCCAGCTCGTGCTCGACGACCTCCATCTGCTTTGACTGTTCTTGCGCGCACGACGTGTGGGCAGTCGAGCTCGTCGAGCGGTTCGAAGCTGTTGTTACAGCTATGGCTTTGGAGTTGCGTCGAAGTGCTGCAGCAAGCCTTGTGGAACTTTTATCTATCTCGTCCGGCAGCTCTTGCGTGCTAGACTTGGGCTGTTCGCATCGATGTCCAGCTTTTTAGAGCTCCACAATTTCATTTTGCATCGATGCTAGAACGAAACCTGCAGCGCTCTATGCGTAATAGTACGGCTCTTGTCTCCTCTGTATCGATGCGGCAGGCCTCTAGTCGTGCGCCGTGTCAAAGTGATTTAGACGGGTTCTCAAAGGTCAGCGCGATTTGCGCGTTTGAAAAGCACCGTGCCACCAGAGCGAGCAGGCCTCGCCTGTCACAGCGCAGCGCATCTCTCGCCGCAAAGTTGCCGCCGCGCGCAGCCATCCTCACGAGCAGATCGATCCCATGCCTGCAGAGCCCAGCTGATCCGCGCGATGGACATCCGCAACTTCTTCGTCAAGAAGCCCGCGAAGGCGCCGGCCGCGGCACCGCCCGCCGCGAAGCCCGCCTCGCCGGTGAAGGTCTCGCCCGCGGCCGCCGCGCCGGCCACCCAGGCGACCCGGTCGCCGGTCAAGGCCCCGGCCACCGCGGCGCCGTCACCACCGAAGACGAGCGCGCACTTCGACGCGCCGCCACCCAAGCGCAAGGCTGCCGACGTGCTGGGCTTTGACGATGCGGCCGCGGCGGCGGCGGCGCCGCCGAAGCGCAAGGCCGCCGACGTGCTGGGCTTCGCCGACAAGGACGACTCGAGCGACTCGGACGTGGAGATGGGCGCCACGGTGCCCGCACCGGTCGACACGAAGCCCGTCAAGAAGAAGAAGACGGCCGGCGTCATCGACGCGGCCGGCTTCTTCGGGGGCAAGGAGGCCGTGCCCGAGGCGCCTAAAAAAGCGGCCGTGACGAAGAAGGAGAACACGTTCAAGCCCCTGGTGAAGAAGGCGCCGCCGGCCCCGCAATTAGCTTTGACCGGCGTCACCTTCGTGTTCACGGGCGTGCTCGCGGGCGACGACTTAACCAGAGAGCTGGCCGAGGACATGATCAAGGAGCGGGGCGGCAAGGCCACGAGTGCCGTCAGCGGGAGAACGACCTACCTAGTGTGCGGCGAGCTGTTGGAGGACGGAAGACCTGTGGAGGAGGGGTCCAAGTTCCGGTCGGCCACGGAGCGAGCACCGAACGGGCCGTCTATCTTGAGAGGAGCTAGAGCGTTCAAGGACTTTATTGGAGATGCGGATGCGTCCTTCAAAACGAAGGCGCCGCCGAAGAAAGCCGCTCCGAAATTGGAACGAACAACACAAGCGCCGGGTCTCTGGGCGGACCGGCACAAGCCCAAGCAAAAGAAGGACATCCTGGGCAACGGGGACGTCACCAATAAGCTCGGGAAGTGGCTCGACACGTGGGAAAAAGTGCACCTGGGCGACCCAAAGAAACGCCTGAAGCCCAAGCACGAGACCATTAATCCCGGGGCCCGCGCAGCTCTCTTGAGCGGCCCGCCGGGCATCGGCAAGTCGACCATGGCGGCGTTATTGTGCGAACAACGAGGGTTTGAAGTGGTTGAATATAATGCCAGTGACACGCGAAGTGCTAAAGCTATTGGTGCGGGTTTAGGGGCTGCCTTAGGTTGTGGTTCCTTATTCGGGAAGAAGGGCGGCCAGCGGCGAAGACGGGTTTTTATTATGGACGAGGTCGACGGGTTATCAGCGTCGGACCGCGGTGGTTCTGCCGCGCTGATCAAGCTCATCAAAACGACCGCCACGCCCATCATCTGCATCTGCAACGATCGGCAATCCCCAAAGGTAAAAACGTTGGCGAACTACTGCTACGATTTGAGGTGTAAACGGCCGATGAAGCAAGTTGTGGCAAAACGATTGGTGGCCGTGGCGGCCGCGGAAGGATTAACCTTAGAACTGAACGCCGCCGAGCTCTTGGTCGATAGCTGCGGCAACGACATCCGCCAATGCCTCAACGCGTTACAGATGTGGACCCAGGCCAACGCGAGCGGCGCCGCGACGTACGGGGACATGAAAGGGAGGATCTCCGCCATCTCCAAGGACGAGATGCAGCGCGCTTCCACGTTTGATGCGGCCAAGATGATCCTCAGTGACCACACTCGAAAAAGTCACATCACGCGGGTGGACGCGTTCTTCAGCGACTATACCGCGATGCCGCTGATGGTGCAGCAATCGTACATCGCGGCGGCCATGAACGCCAAAGGTGTTGGTGGGAAGCCTCTAGCCATGCTCGGGAAGTTGGAACGCATTAGCGCCGCGGCAGAACGGTTATCTGATATAGATTTGATAGATCGCAGAATCCGGCAGGACCAGGACTGGTCCCTCTTACCGTTGCAGGCCTCGGCTACCGTGGGCATCGGGGTCCTCTGCGGCGGCACGTGCATGAACCCCCAGTTCTCTGCGTGGTTCGGCAAGAACTCAACAACAGGTAAAAATAGAAGGGCCTGCGCGGACCTGAGCTATCGACTAGGGCATCGTGTCAGTGCAGGTCGGGAGGCCGTGCGGCGCGACTATTTGGGTCCTCTTTTGAGGCATGTAGCGGCGCCTTTGCTAGCGGGCGACCCTCCCGGGACCATAGCGAGATTGGACGCGTACGGGTTATCAAGGGACGATCTTTTAGAAACGCTGCCGGACTTGGAGTTGGTGGACAAGGACAAGCCTCGGCCCAAGCTCTTCGCCGCCTTGGATATTAAGGCCAAGGCCGCCTTCACGCGCGCCTACAACGCCGTGGGCCACTCGGCCCAGGGCCTGCAGCCGGCGAACCTCACGGTCAAGAAGAAGAAGTCGACCAAGGGGGGCGAGGATCTAGGCAGCGAGGAGGAGGAGGAGGAGGTCGACGTGTCGCAGCTCTTTGCCAAGAAGAAGCGCAAGGCGCCCGCCAAGAAGAAGCCCGCGGCGCGCAAGAAGAAGAAGTGAGTCGTCCTCGCTAGTAACTTATGTCTCGAAAACTTGCGTTGTGTTTTAAGCGCCACCGGCATGTGCACAACGAACAAACATTAATCAAGGGCGAACTGCTCCCTCAGCGCTCCGAGGGCCGTCTTCGTATTTTCGTCCCCATCGAGGCGCCCGGCGTCGCACGCGTCGCGGGCGTCGCCGGCGCGTCCAAGCCCGCGCAGTGCCACCCCGCGCCGGTACTGGGCCCGGGCCCCGCGCGGGTCAAATCGAATCGCGTAGTCGGCGTCGCGCAGCGCCGCCTCCTGCCGCCCCAACTGCGAGGAACACGCGGCCCGGTTCGACCAGAGCGCGGGGTCGGTCGCGTCGCGGGCCAGGGCTTCGTCAAAGAACTTGGCGGCGCCCGCGAAGTCGCCCCGGGCGAAAAGCTCCGCGCCCCGCGTCTTCGGCGCCGCGGCCGTCACGGCGTCGGCGAGCTCGGCGTCGGTCGGCCGCAGCGTCGCGTCGAGCATATGGCCGGCGTCGCGGAGCTCCTGGAGCGCGCGCCGCAGCGGCGCGCTCGCCGCGTCGACCCGTAGGCCCCTCCGTATCAAGGTCTCGAGCGTCCGGCGGTCGCCCTCGCCTGCATCGATAGCAAGGGAAAGCATCGCCACGAGACGCTCGTGGCCTCTCAGGAACGCCGGCGCTAATTCAACGCACCGCTCCGCGTCCGCCCGTCCCGCGGCCCGGAGCTCCGCCGACGGCGCCGCGCGGTGGAGCCGCGCGCAGCACAGGGCGCGATTACTAAACAGGACGTGGTTCGCCGGGTCCGCGGCGATGGCCTCGGCGTAGGCGTGGTACGCCTCGGTCCATCGGCGGCTCGCGAGGTGCTCGGCGGCCGCGGCCGCGAGCTGTTCGCGCCGAGTTGCAAGCTCGTCGTCGGTCTCGTCGCCCGCGCGCCGTTTCAAATGGGCGGGGTCGACCCAGCCGCGCCGCTGCGTGCGCTTTCCGTCCACCTGCAGCTCGACGAAGGCCACGGCCGCGCCGGCGGCGTTCCGCAGCTGCTCGATGAGCACCACGACGTCGTCTTTCTGGAGCGTCCAGCCGACCCCGGCGCTAGTTGCCTCTGTTCCGGACCAGGGCTCGCGG
>Ga0302122_10001303_pt1 | contig 15827 bp, 14 predicted proteins | sample CB21_SCM_MG_FD_203115 | JGI IMG/M metagenome (GOLD analysis project Ga0302122, IMG submission 203115) | Marine microbial communities from Western Arctic Ocean, Canada - CB21_SCM | ecosystem: Environmental > Aquatic > Marine > Oceanic | place: Canada: Western Arctic Ocean | collected 2017-09-28
TGCCGCGGCGCAAAGCAGCCTCGATATATTGAGACAAAGCGCCGCTGTGGGCGATCTGTCGGTGCTGGAAGCCGCCATTGCCGCCGACCCGAAGAACCATCAGGCGCGGTTCGATCTGGCAATCGGCCTGTTCGGGGCAGGGCGACGCGATGACGCGATCGATCAGCTGGTGGACAGCATGAAAATCGACCGGACCTGGAACGATGGCGCCGCGCGCGCGCAGCTTATCCAGTTCTTCGACACCATGAATCCGGCCGACGAAGCAACCATTGTCGGCCGCCGCAAAATGTCGGCGGTTCTGTTTTCATGACGGCGCTGCGCCTCCTGTCCCGCATTCGGCCCCGGAGCCGACCCCGGAGCCAGCCCGGGACATGGCGCACGATCCGGCCACCCAATTCCGCCCGCATCTTATGACGGGCGTGTTCAGCCTCGGTTTCGACGATCTGCCGCGCGAACTGCCGGTCTTTCCGCTGACCGGAGTGCTGTTGCTGCCGCATGGCAGACTGTCCCTGAACATCTTTGAGCCGCGCTATCTGAGCATGATCGGCGCGGCGCTCGACGGGGCACGGATGATCGGCATGATCCAGCCGAAAGGCGTCAATGACGGCGACCAGCCCGAAATCTACCGGACCGGGTGCGCCGGCCGGCTGATCTCCTTCTGCGAGACCGAAGACGGCCGGTACCTGATCACGCTGAGCGGTCTCGTCCGGTTCGATATCGCCGAGGAACTGGCGTTGCGCGACGGGTATCGCACAGTCATTCCAGACTGGAAGCCGTATCGTGCGGATTTGTCTGAAGAAAGCGGCGACGGCATCGACCGGGACCGGATGTTACGCGCGCTGAAAGGGTATTTCACCGTCAACAAGGTCGATGCGAACTGGGATGAGATAAAGGAAACGACAACCGACCGGCTGGTCAACGCGCTCGCGATGATGTGTCCGTTCCAGCCGAGCGAAAAGCAGGCGCTGCTTGAAGCGCTGACGCTTGCCGACCGTACCGACGTCATGGTCGCCCTGCTCGAAATGTCGTTGGCGGCCAATGACGATTCGTCGAATCTGCACAGAAACTGAAAGCAAATAACCGGATGCATCCGTTTTGAGCGAAGATACAACAGGCATCGATCCGAAACTCCTGGAGATTCTCGTCTGCCCGCTGACCAAAGGCGCGCTGACATATGACAAGGAAGCTCAGGAGCTGATCAGCGAACAGGCGCGGCTAGCCTATCCGATCCGCGACGGTATCCCAATCATGCTGGTCGACGAAGCGCGGCAGCTCGACGACAGCGTCTGACCCGGACGCGCTTATGAATGACAGCACCGGCCCGCGTCCGACGGAAATAAAAGTACGGCGCGCGGAAAAGACCCTCGAAATCGCTTTTGACGACGGCACGGCATTTTCGCTGCCGGCGGAATATCTGCGCGTCGAGAGCCCGTCGGCCGAGGTGCAGGGACATGGTCCGGGCCAGAAAATCCTGGTGGCCGGGCGTCGGCATGTCGGCATTGCCGACGTTGAAGCCGTCGGCAATTATGCCATCCGCATCATGTTCGACGATCTGCATGACACCGGCATATTTTCGTGGCGATATCTTTATCAACTCGGCGAGGAACACGACACGCGGTGGCCCGAATTCCTGTCGGCGGTCGAAGCGGCGGGATTGAGCCGCGACCCATGATCGGCCGGAATCAAGACTCGTGGCCCGACAAATCCAGGCACGGCAAAATCAGGCACTGCGATATCGGGCGCAGCAAAGTAATGGAGCGGCAGTGGCTGAGCCGATCAGAAACCTGACGATTGTCGGCGGCGGCACGGCGGAATAGCTGGCGGCGGCGATGATCTGCGCCGCCCGCAACCGCCGCAATGCCGTGGTACCGGCCGGAGGGCCCCGGTACGACCGGGCCGCAGGACGGCGATAGTGATGGGGCCGGGACGATCGCCTGACCCCGAATCCGGAATGCAGCCGTCCGGTAGTTTTAAAGACGCTCGCCGCGGGTCAGACGCGGCAGATTGCCGACCAAACCCATCGCATGGCGCATGAACACCCGTTTCAACGGCCTCGCCCGGTTAACCGCAGCCAGCCCCGCGTCGCGGGCATGACGCAGCGGCGCGATATCGTTCGAGAACAGCCGGTTGAGCGAATCCGTGACCGCGATCATCATCATATTGTCGGGTTTACGCCACTTTTCATAGCGTTCGAGCGTGGTGAGGCTGCCGGGATCGAGGCCGAGCCGCAGCGTATCGATTATCACTTCGGCGAGCGCGGCGACATCGCGCAGGCCGATATTAAAGCCCTGCCCGGCGATCGGGTGAATGGCGTGCGCGGCATCGCCCGCCAGTGCCAGCCGCGGCGCGATATAGCGCCGGGCGTGGACTACCGACAGCGGGTAGGACCAGCGTTGGGGCGCCACCGTCACCTCGCCGAGAAAACCGCCGAACCGGGAACGGAGTTCATCGGCGAAAGCCCGATCGTCGAGCGCGAGGAGATCGGGGGCCAGGTCGTTGCGTTCCGTCCAGACGATCGAGGAGCGATTCCGCGTCATCGGCAGGATGGCGAACGGGCCGGCAGGCAGGAAATGTTCGTGCGCAATACCCTGATGCGGCACTTCGTGACCGACCGCGCAGACAATCCCGGTCTGCTTGTAGCGCCAGCGCGCCGCATCGATCCCGGCCGCGTCCCGCATCGGAGAGTTCTGGCCGTCGGCGGCGACGATCAGCCGCGCCGAAATCCGTCTGCCGCCGGCGAGATCGAGTGTCGCGGTCTCGGCGCCGAATTCGGCCTTGTCCAGTTCGGCGCCGTCAAACACGGCAACGCCCGATTCTGCCGCCGCCGCGGCAAGCGCCCGGCGGATCACCGCGTTTTCGACGATCCAGCCTAGCGGCCCGTCGCCGATCTCACGGTGATCATAGTGCAGATGAAGCGGTGAGCCGCCGTCGGCGACCCTGATTCCGAGGATCGGTTCGGCTTCGTCCGCCAGGGCAGCCCAGAGACCGATACCGTCGAGGATGCGTTGCGATCCGGCGGCGATTGCCGAGCCTCTGCCGTCATAATCGGCCACCGCCATGTCGGTCAGCAAGCCGCGCTCAACCAGGGCGACCCGGACACCGGCGCCCGCCAGCCCCAGGGCCAGACTGAGCCCGACCATGCCGCCGCCGACCACCGCAATATCGAATTTTTCGACGTCCATGAGCGCAGAATGGCGAGACGCCGCCTATCTGTCCAGCGGCACATCACCGCATTGATTTATATTTAGGCAGTGAGCAAAAATTGCATAATTAATAGTCAATTTACAGCATTTTTCGCAGATGCGTAGGGCGCCCGATATTCAATCGGAAAGAAATATTCCACATATATAACAAAGGGTTATTAATATTTTTCAGCCATGTCGAGACTTGGCACAGGCTTTGCATTGAGCACTGCGATGGCAGCCAATATGGCAAATTTTCTCAGGCACACACGGGAAACATTTCAATGCGTAGACCACTTAAGGGCACCACAGCCTGTATCGCTGCGGCCATCGTAACCACGTCGGCACCGCACGCTGCCGATTCGCTGGTCGACGCAAAATCGATACCAGGCACGTTTTCGGCAAATGTCGGATTGTTTTCCGAATACTATTTCCGCGGCGTTTCGCAGACCGACGACGCCCCCGCGCTGCAGGGCGGCATGGACTGGGCTGAGCTGGGATGTCGGCGTCATCTACTACACATATCCGGGTGCGAGCCAGTCGCTGAACTACGATTTCATCGAAGGGCAGGCGGCGCTGTCATACGATTTCGGATTCGCATCGGCAACCGCGAGCCTGAACTATTCGCCCGACAATTTCGGCGATTGCGGCACGGCGTTCTATCCCAAGCTCGCAATCGAGGTGCCTGTTGGCAAGTACCTGACGCTGTCGGGTCTGGTCGCCAAACAATATATCGACTGGAACGCAACGTTCGGCTTGCCGGACTACGTCGAATACGGGCTCGGCGCAACGGTCAATCTTGCCGGGTTCGACGTCAATATAGCGTGGAGCGACACCGACATGAACAACAGCGAGTGCGGCGATGCCTGCGGCATGGTGCTGTTGAGCGTTTCACGATCATTCTGAGACTAAACCACCGGAGCAGCCCCGCTGCTCTGGTCTTTATTTATCCGGATACTTCAATAACCGAAGGAACAGGGGCATGAAACTAATCACGGCGATCATAAAGCCGTTCAAACTGGATGACGTGCGCGAAGCGCTGACCGATGTCGGCATCGAGGGCATGACGGTGACCGAGGTCAAGGGTTTCGGCCGCCAGAAGGGGCAACCCGAGGTACCGCGGCGCCGAGTACACGGTTTCCTTCCTGCCCAAGGTCAGGATCGATATCGCCGTGGACGACGCCGCCGCCGACAAGGTGGTCGAAGCGATCCAGCAATCGGCAAATACCGGAAAGATCGGCGACGGCAAGATTTTCGTCCAAGAACTCGCCAGCGCGGTCCGCATCCGCACCGGTGAATCCGGAAATGAAGCGCTTTAAGGGAGCATTACAGTGAAAAATTTCATCAAACCCACAGCCATCGCCATCACCCTGGCGGCAATGGGGGTCATCGCGATCGGTAAGGCGGAAGCCGCGGTCGATCCCGAAACCGCGTTCGTCCTCAATTCGTTTTCATTCCTGATCCATGGCGTCCTGGTGATGTTCATGGCAGCCGGCTTCGCCATGCTCGAATCCGGCCTGGTGCGGTCCAAGAATACGGCCGCGATCTGCCTCAAGAACATCGCGCTCTACTCGATCGCCGGCCTCGTCTATTACGTCATCGGCTATGCCCTGATGTACACAAATGTCGATAAAGGCTGGATCGGTGCGTTCGAACTTCTGTACAATCCTGCCCCCGCCGAACTGGCGTTGCTGAACGCCGCAGATGCCGGCAAGGCGGCCGCCAATGCGGCAGTGCTGAAGGGATCTACCTACGCGTCGATGTCCGATTGGTTCTTCCAGATGGTGTTCGTCGCCACCGCCGCATCGATCGTATCGGGCACCCTGGCCGAGCGCATCAGGGTGTGGCCCTTCCTGATCTTTGTCGTGGTCCTCACCGGCGTTATCTATCCGATCCAGGGTTCCTGGGTCTGGGGAGCGGGATGGCTTAGCGAGATGGGCTTCAAGGATTTCGCCGGCTCGACGCTGGTGCATTCGACCGGCGGCTGGGCGGCGCTTGCAGGCGCCCTTGTCCTCGGCGCGCGCAAAGGCAAGTTCGGTCCCGACGGGCGCGTCAATCCGATGCCCGGCGCAAACCTGCCGCTGGCGACGCTTGGCACGTTCATCCTGTGGTTCGGTTGGTTTGGCTTTAACGGCGGCTCGCAGCTTGCCCTGGGATCGGCGGCCGATGCGTCGGCGATCGCGATCGTCTACGTCAACACTAACCTCGCGGCCGCGGCCGGTGTGGTTGCGGCGATGATCCTGACCCAGCTGATGTTCAAGAAGATGGACCTGACGCTGTGCCTCAACGGCGCGATTGGCGGCCTGGTCGCCATCACGGCCGGACCGGAATTGCAGCAGCACGCCTATGCCATCATTATCGGCGGTATTGGCGGCGCGCTTGTGGTGCTGGCGGTCCCGCTGATCGACAAGATCAGGATCGACGATGTGGTCGGCGCCCTCTCTGCTCATCTCGTCTGCGGCATATGGGGCACGCTGGCGGTCGGGATTTTCGGATCGGGATCGTTCGTCGCCCAGCTTGTCGGCATCGTCGCCATCGGCGCCTTCGTGTTCGTCTCCAGCCTGATCGTATGGACCGTTCTGAAGATGACCATCGGCATCCGGGTCGACGACGAAGCCGAGATGGCCGGGCTGGATTCGTCCGAACTGGGGATCGAGGCCTATCCCGAGTTCGGTCGGGGATCGCAGATCGGCTGATACCGATAATGTCCCACGCCGGGGCGGGCACCAGCCGGAGACCGGGCGCACTGCAATCCGTCCGGTTTCCGGCTACCTCCGGGGCGGCACAAATAGCGCCAACAAGTAACGCCCTGTCCGCCCGCCCCGCCCGGCCGGAAAAGACGGAAACAGCCGCCTCGCCACCCCGCGGGGCAGTTTTGTGCAGACCGGCGAGAAACCGGGGAATCGGCGGCCAAATCCCCGTATCCCCCTGAAAAACAAGTCAGACTTGACCCGCATCCAAATAATGTTCTGTAGATGTTCGTTTCGGTACCGGAATCAAACGAATCACGCCACCCCTTGTAGACCAGTATCTTAGCTGCCCATGATCATGTAGAATCGTAGGGACAAGCCGGAACGTGCTGACGTTGGACGGCATCGGGGTTTTATGATTTGTTCTCATACGCTGGTATTCAGACGGATATTCAGACGGGGCCGTTCGAAATCCGCTCGGGACGCGGGGTCGCCGCTATGACGCCGACCGGAGGAGCCGATCGATGCCGTTGAACGCGCGCATGGATGCCGTTGGCGACTATTCGTTCGACCGTCTTCGGGCGTTGCTCGGCGGCATAGAGCCGCCGGACGGCGTCACGCCGATAGCACTGTCGCTGGGCGAGCCGCAGCACGCCCCACCTGCGTTCCTGGCCGAAACCGTCGCCCGCGAAGCCGCCGGCTGGTCTAAATATCCGCCGATCCGAGGGACTGAGGCGGCGCGCGCAGCGATCGCCGGCTGGCTGTCCCGGCGCTACGGCCTGCCGGATGGCATGATCGACCCCGAAACCATGGTGATCCCGGTATCGGGCACCCGCGAGGCGTTGTTCATGATCGCGCTGGCGGCAGTGCCCGAGGAAAAAAACGGGCAAAAGCCGGTCGTCCTGATGCCGAACCCGTTCTATCAGGTGTATCTCGGCGCCACCGTCATGGCCGGCGCCGAGCCGGTGCTGGTTGCCGCCGACCGGCAAGCAGGGTTTTTACCCGATTTTTCGGCATTGCCGGAAGCAACCCTCGCGCGGACGGCGATGGCCTATTACTGTTCGCCGGCCAACCCGCAGGGCGCCGTGGCGCCAATGGAAACAATGGCCCGCCTCGTCGAGCTTGCGCGCAAATACGATTTTTTGCTGGTTTCCGACGAGTGCTACAGCGAATTGTATTATGGCGCCGCACCAACCGGTGCGGCGGAAGCCTGCGCCGCGCTCAGGGAATCGGGCGCCGTATCCATGCGCAATGTGGCGGTGATGAATTCACTGTCCAAACGGTCGAGCGCCCCCGGGTTGCGATCGGGCTTTGTTGCCGGCGACCCGGAATTGATCCGCCGGTTCGCGCGATTGCGCGACTATGGCGGGGCGCCACCGCCGCTGCCCATGCTGGCGGCGGCATCAGCCCTGTGGTCGGATGAAGAACACGTGATTGCCAATCGCGCGATCTATGCCGCCAAATACGACGCGGCGGGGCAGATACTCGGCGGCAAATACGGCTATTACACGCCGGAAGGCGGGTTCTATCTGTGGCTCGACGTCGGCGACGGCGAAGCCGCCGCACGCCGCCTGTGGGCCGAGGCCGGGGTGCGCGTCATCCCCGGTGAATATCTCGCCCGTGAAGCGAACGGACACCATCCCGGCGCGGGCTATATCCGCCTGGCGCTGGTGCATGACCTGGAAACCACGCGCGCAGCGCTGACGCGCATAACCGATGTTTTGTAAAACCCGGGAGTAGACCCATGGCCAGCCGAACCCGAAATGCCGGACGCACCACCTTCCTGCCGCCTGAAACGACCGCGTTTTTACGGCGGCGCACGCAGGAACTTGCGGGCATTGCGTTGTTTGTCTGCGGCGCAGCGCTGTGTCTGGCGGTGGCCGGTTACGATTCAACCGATCCGTCCTGGAACAATTCGGTGGCGCGCGACGCCTTTAATCCGCTCGGCCTGACCGGCGCCTGGCTGGCCGACCTGCTGATCCAGAGCATCGGCGGCGCCGCGATCCTGCCGGGAATCGTCCTGGCGGTGTGGGGCTGGCGCATCGGGGCGCACCGCGCCATGGGCCGCACGTGGATTCGGATGACGGCACTGCCGGTGACGCTGCTTCTGGCCGCCATCGCATTCGCCGCGGCGGGGACGCCGGAAACCTGGCCGGTCAAAATCGGTCTTGGCGGCGTAACCGGCAGCGTGCTTTTGAACGACATCGTCCGCCTCGCCGCCGGGATCGGCGCGCCGCTTTGGCCGTTCGCCCTGAGCGCCAGCGTACTCGCCATCGCCGCATTTGCGCTGACCCTCGGCATCAGCCGTGACGAATGGATCGTCGGTCTCAAAGGCGCCAATCGCCTGGGGGGGGGTACGGCGAAGGCGGGGATAACCGGCAGCCGCTGGTCCGCCCGCGTCGCGCAGCGGATCGGCGGCGCAGCGTGGGTCCTATTCCGCCGTGTTCGGTTGCTGGCTTTCCCGACGCGCGCGCCCCGCGCCGAACCGTATTTCGGACCGGCAGAAGACATGGCGAAAGACAGGGGCGCCGATGAAACCAGCGAAGAATCCGGCAACGATCGGCGCGAACCCAGCCTGGGATCGCCGCGCGGTAACGGCACGGATCCCGATCGCGAAGAAAAACCCGCGCGCTTGAAACAGATCGTCGCCGCCCGGCGCAAGAAGCCTGCCGCCGGCAAGCGCGCCGCCGAAGCCGACCAGCAAAGCCTCGACCTCGGCACCGGCACCGGCGAATATCGGCTGCCGCCACTGGACGTGCTGGACGAGGCGCCGGCAGATAACGGCCAGAACAAGCAGGACGAGGAAGCGTTATCCGAAAACGCCCGCCTGCTCGAATCCGTGCTTGAGGATTTCGGCGTCCGCGGGCGGATCGTCAAGGTCCGGCCAGGACCGGTGGTCACGTTGTATGAGCTGGAACCCGCACCGGGCACAAAATCGTCCCGCGTGATCAGCCTCGCCGACGACATCGCCCGCTCCATGAGCTCCGTGTCGGTGCGCGTCGCCGTGGTGCCGGGTAAGAACGTTATCGGCATCGAGCTGCCGAATGCGAAACGCGAACTGGTGGCGCTGCGCGAACTGGTGTCGGCAAAGGAGTACGAACAGCATACCGGCGCACTGACGCTGGTGCTGGGCAAGGATATCGGCGGCGGCCCGATGATGGTCGATCTCACCCGCATGCCGCATTTGCTGATCGCCGGAACCACCGGCTCGGGCAAATCGGTCGCCGTCAACACCATGATCATGTCGCTGCTGTACCGGCTGACCCCCGATCAGTGCAAGTTCATCATGATTGATCCGAAAATGCTGGAGCTGTCGGTTTACGACGACATCCCGCATTTGCTGACGCCGGTGGTGACCGACCCGTCAAAGGCCGTAGTTGCGCTGCGCTGGGCGGTTCGCGAGATGGAAAACCGCTATCGCGCGATGTCGAATCTCGGGGTCCGCAACATCAACGGTTACAATCAGCGCATCGTGGATGCCGCCAAGAAAGGCGAAATCCTGACCCGTACCGTACAAACCGGCTTCGATCCGGCAAGCGGCGAGCCGATATACGAAGAGCAGGCCTACGACATGAACGCGCTGCCCTATATCGTCGTCATCGTCGATGAAATGGCGGATTTGATGCTGGTCGCCGGCAAGGAGGTCGAAGCCACCGTTCAGCGTCTGGCGCAGATGGCACGGGCCGCCGGCATCCACCTGATCATGGCGACCCAGCGGCCGTCGGTCGACGTCATTACCGGCACGATCAAGGCTAATTTCCCAACCCGGATTTCGTTCCAGGTCACGTCGAAAATCGACAGCCGCACCATCCTCAGCGAGGGTGGCGCGGAGCAGCTACTGGGCCAGGGCGACATGCTCTATATGGCTGGCGGTGGGCGGATCTCGCGCGTGCACGGCCCGTTCGTGTCGGACGAGGCGGTCGAACGCGTTGTCGGCTTCCTGCGCACGCAGGCGGCGCCGGCCTATATAGAAGAAGTCACCGAGGGCGAGCACGAAAGCCCGTTCATTCCGTCAGGCGACGACGGCAGGGGATCCGGGGGAGGATCCGGCGGGGGGTCGGGAGATTCCGATATGTACGACCGCGCCGTCGCCGTGGTGTGCCGCGAACGCAAGGCGTCGACCAGCTTTGTCCAGCGTCATCTGCAGATCGGCTATAACCGCGCCGCGCGCATCATCGAGCGGATGGAAGCCGAGGGCGTTATCAGCCAGCCGAATCACTCCGGCAAGCGCCAGGTCCTCGCCCGCGATATCGACAATCCGGAACATTAGGCCCGGAACATTAGGCCCGGAGCACTCGGCAGAGCCGCCCGCGGAGCTGCCGCCTTACAATCGCCCCATGGCAGGCCTATATAACGCACATGTTTCGAGGTAAGCGCGCTTTCGCATTTCCCCTGATTGCTGCCCTGGTTGCCGCCCTGGTTACCGGCGGCTTCGCGGCGCCCGCCGGGGCGGAATACCGCCTGTCGGCGCAGGACCGCACCGATATCGCGCGGATCGAACAATATCTGAACCGGATGGAATCGCTGCGCAGCAAGTTCGTGCAGCTTTCTACCGGTGGCCATTTCGCAGAAGGCGTGGTCTATATCGAACGCCCCACCCGACTGCGACTGCAGTACAATAAGCCCGCGAATATCCAGGTCTACGCCAACGGCAACTGGCTTGCCCATGTGGATACGGAACTGGAAGCGGTCTGGCATGTGCCGATAAGCACCACGCCTGCCAGTTTTCTGGTTCGCAAAAACATAAAGTTAAGCGGCGACGTTACCGTGCGCCGTGTCATACGGCAGGCGCACACCATCTCGGTCGAGCTGCTTCAGACGAAAGAACCCGAATCCGGACGGTTCGTGCTCACATTCTCCGACGTGCCGCTCACGCTGCGAAAATGGTCGATTACCGACACCCAGGGAATATCGACAAGAGTGACGCTTGTCGGGCCCTCCTTCAACGTCGCAATCCCCCGGGATGTCTTTGTTTTCGACGAGACCCAGTTTGAAAAGGAATCCCAATAGGGGAATGAGGATTGCCGCGAACGCGGGGACGTGATAGCCATCTCTCCATGCTGGATACACGTGCCAAGCCTCTCGTCGGCATTCCCGCGAGCCAGATTTTCATACCGAGCCATTCGCTGGCGCAGCACGGCGCCGGCGAGCGCTATATTCGCGCCGTCGCCGACGGAGCGGGGGCGCTGCCCATGGTGATCCCGGCGCTTGCGGACGATTATGACTTTGCCGATCTTGCCAGCCGTCTCGACGGGCTGATGCTGACCGGCGGGCGCGCCAACGTGGAGCCGCATCATTATGACGGACCGCCGTTTCCCGACGACGAGATTCGCGATCCACCGCGCGACAACACCGTGCTGCCGCTGATCCGCGAATGCGTCGATCAGGGCGTGCCGATTTTCGGATCGTGCCGGGGAATCCAGGAAATCAATGTCGCGCTCGGCGGCACGCTGCATTACCGGGTGCATGAAGTCGACGGCTTCAACGACCACCGCATGCCACGCGAAGGCGACATGGAACACAAATTCAGCGAACGCCATCAGGTGGTGACGCTGGAAAACGGGATGTTCCACCAGGCCAGCGGCAAACGCGAAATCATGGTCAATTCGCTGCATGCGCAGGCGGTCGATACCCTTGCACCGGGATTCGAGATCGAATGTGTGTCGATCGACGGCGTTACCGAGGGGATACGCCACACTTCGTCCAAGGCGTTCTGTGTCGGCGTTCAATGGCACGCCGAATGGCGGTTCGACGAAAACGCCCTGTCGATGGGTCTGTGGCAGAGATTTGGCGATGCCTGCCGGGAGCGCGCGGCCAGCCGCACCGGCCTCAAACTCGCCGCCGAATAAGCCGGAAATTCCATGCGGATCGTTTCGTGGAACATAAATTCGGTGCGCCTGCGGATCGACACCCTCAAACGGGTCGCCGACGCACTTCAGCCCGATTTTTTGTGCCTGCAGGAAATCAAGGCGCAGGACGAAGATTTTCCCGCTGTCGGCGTGACTGAGGCAGGGTTTGCCCATCAGCATTTCCGCGGCATGAAGGGCCATAACGGCGTCGCCATTCTGTCACGCACGCCGCTTGCCGACGGCGGCAGCCGCGACTGGTGCGGCCGCGAAGACTGCCGGCATGTCGCTGCCAATATCGGTGGCGGCGGCGAATTGCACAATTTCTACGTCCCGGCCGGCGGCGACGAGCCCGATCCCGCGATCAACGAGAAATTCGCTCACAAGCTCGATTTCCTGTCCGAGGTCACGGACTGGTCGAAAGGGTTGTCCAAAAAGGGCAGGCGCATCCTGGTCGGCGATCTCAACATCGCGCCGGCGGAGGCCGACGTCTGGTCGCACAAGCAATTGCTCAAGGTCGTCAGCCATACCCCGGTCGAAATCGAGGCGCTCGAAGCCTGGCGGTCCGCTCATGGATGGGTCGATGCGATCCGCGCCATCGTGCCCGAGGACGAAAAGCTCTATTCTTGGTGGAGCTACCGCAACCGCACCTGGCCCGGCAGCGACAAGGGACGACGGCTCGACCACATCTGGGTCAGCCCGGCGCTCGCCGGGAAGGTGACCGACGCGGGCGTGTTCCGCGATGCGCGGGGCTGGGAAAAGCCGTCCGACCACGCGCCGGTCTGGGCGGATATCGAACTTTAAATCGTTTGTTCCGATGTCGGCGGCGGTGACGGGATCGAAAACGGTATCGTCATGCCGACAAAATCCGGCATCTATTTTGTGCGGGGACCGGCGCAAACCGGCGGGCGACCGTGAATTCGAGAGCGGCGCTCGTCGCTAAGCGCCCACCCGGTTGATAAAATACCGGCCTGGATTCACGCCGTCCGGCAGCGGCTGCGCCGCCCAGTCCTCAACCGAATATTCCTGATCGCTGCACACGATGCCGCCGGCGGCCATCAGCGCGCTGACCATCGGCGCAATGGTGGCGATGAGGCGCGCGTTGGAGTCCTTCTCGCCGGTGCCGATGTCGCAATGGGCGAGCGCGGCGGGCGCGCCAAGACGCGCCAGGACGCCTGACAGGGTCTCTGTGATATCGCCGACGATCATGTGGTCATCGTCGGGGATACAGTCGGGATGCGCGGCTACGCGGCGGTCGAACACGAAGATTTCACGATCGGGAAACAAGTCCCGCAAATGATCGAACGTGCGCCCGTTGCCGAGGCCGAGCTCAAGCACCGGGCCGGGCACATCGGCGATCATCGACGCGGCCATGTTGAGACAGTCGCGCTGGGCGGAAACCCGGCGGATAAAGGAATCGAGACGGCTCAACTGCTAGGTCTCAAGCGATACCGGTCATGGGGCGCTGTTCGCTTCGCGCAGCTGCGCCGTCGTCGCTTCGAGCCGGTGGGCGAGCACGCGCATGATCTCGACCGCCATATCGGGAAACTCGCTTATCAGCCGGAAAAACAGATCCTTTGTGATCGCCAGCGTCGTCAGTTCGGTTGCCGCGCGGATGGTCGCGGTGCGCGGCACATCGATCAGGATTGCGATTTCACCGACGAAATCGTTCTTGCCGACTTTGGCAACCGCCAGTTCGCCGTTTGGCGTATCGACGACGATGTCGGCACGGCCTTCCAGAATGATATAGGCGGCGTCGCCGGGATCGCCCTGGTGAAACAATTCCTGTCCTGCCGGAAACGTCAGCCGCTCGCTGGTGAAGGCCAGCAGCTTCAGTTTCGACGGCTCGATCTTTGCAAACAGCGGAACGCTCCGCAGAGCCTCGACCTCTTCATTCAGGCTCACATCTACCTCCTCACCATGTGCACTGAAAGCATACGCCCCGTCCGTTTCATTGTCATTCGGCCTGCACCAGCTCGTGCAGCACCGTCCCCTCGCGGTCGAGCTCCGCGAATATACCCTGTTCGACCACGCGGCCCGATTTCATCACGAATACACGATCGAAATCGCGTGCCATCGACGGCCGGTGCACGGCCCAGACCAGCCCGCGACCCTCGAATTCCTGCCTGAGACCGGCAAGGACCGCGGTCTGCGCGGCGCCGTCCAGACTGGCCGTGGCTTCGTTCAGGATCAGTATATCGGGGCGTTTGAGGACGGCGCGGGCAATGCCGAGCTTCTGGCGCTGCGTGCTCGACAGGCGGCCGCCGCCGATCCCGACATGGAAGCTCAAACCGACCTCCATTACGGCGGTGCGGAGATTGAGATCGTCGATTACATCGGCGATGATTTCGCCGACCCGTTCGGTGCCGCGGGCCTGCCCATAGGCGAGCTTGCCGAACAGGATATTGTCCTGCAGCGAAGCGGCGGCGTTGAAATCGTCGGCATTGAAGAATTCGACCGCGACGCGATATTCATCGGGCAGGTTTTCGGCGAACGCCTTGCGCGCCTTGAGAATGCGTTGCTGCAGCGCACCGTCGATGGCGCCAAGACGGTGGCGGGCAAGTGACACCTTGAACGGCAGCGACAACAACATGGTGCGCTCATCCGGGCGCAGCGACGCGATGCCGTCGCGGTTAAGACGCGTGAGGACGGACTGAAATTCGGGCAGATCGTCGGACGAGATAAAGCTGAATTGTTCGAAGAACGGATGGCCGGGCGGCAGATCGGCGAATAGTTCGGTCATCGTCGACGCGATCTGCTGCCCGGTGTCGAGCAGGCTGTCGATCAGGTCCTCGCTCTCCAGTAGGTCGAGCACGTAGCGGTTCTCGGCCAGCCGGTCCATGTCGAACGCCGCGCCGACCGGCGTGCCGAACAGCAGGTTTTCGCCAAGCGTCGCGTTCTCGTTGTATTTGTCGGGATCGAAGCCTTCGACGAGCGCTGCGATTTCCGGGTCGGTTAGCCGCGAATGGAACTCGGTTCGCGCCGTCAGAAACTGCTGCGCCAGATCTTTCTGGGTCGTCGGGTCGATGGAGCCGCGCAGGCCGAGCGAATAGATATCGCCGTCAAGGCTGACCAGCTGCAGGGTATCGAAAATACGGGTCAGCAACTGATGGTCATCGGCGGCGCCGGCCGCGTCGTAATCGATCCAGTTTGCGTTCAGATCGTCGGTCGAATTACCCGACGCTTCGGCTTCGAAAAGCCGGTGACGGTTGATTTTGCCGGCGTCGTCATCGTATTCCGCGTCGCGCAGCGGACGGTGCCGGACGCCGTAAAGCAGGTTGTCGCGCACCGTCGTCGCAAACAGATAGGCGCTGGGCCCGACATAGGCGAGGCGCCGCCCGGTAACCGCTTCGGGCAGATCGTCCGCCGAGCGACCGCCGAGCCGCAGCGTGCCCGCCGTCGGCGATATCAGCCGCGCGAGAAGCTGGGTGGTCTCTTCCTTGCCCGATCCGCCGCCACCGACCAGCGCTACGTGCTCGGTCGCCTCGAAAACAAAGGACGCGCCATCGACAAGCGCCGCACCGGTATCGTCGGCCAGCGCGACATTGGACGCCGAGATCTCGCCGGTGATCTGCTCGACCGTGTCCGGCTCGCTGAGCTGGCGATCCTCATCCATCAGGCCGACCGGCTGGAACTGTTCCATCACCTGGTCGTACTTGATCTTCGCGTCGGCCTGGCGCTGGTAGAAATTAAGCAGTTCCTTCCACGGCGCGGCGAGATCCTTGTGCGCCGCGATGGCCGCCATCAGGGTGCCGATCTCAAGCTCGCCGTTGATCGCCAGATACCCGCCGATGGCATAGAAAAAGAACGGCCCGAGCTGATTGATTGAATTGTTGAGAAACTTGACGATGAATTTCCAGATATAGATCTGCAGCCGAACATCGTAGATCGCGCCGAGGCGGCCGGAAAAATCGGCCCGCTCGCGGCGCGCGGTATTGTGGGTGTGGATTTCCTGCACCCCGCCGACGGTTTCGCCGATCCGGTCGGAAAGCTGACGGACCAGGCGAACGCGTTCCTTGCCGAGCAGGTTCACCCGGCGCTGCAGTTTCGGGATCAGATATCCCTGCAGCGGATACAGCGCGACCGCCGCCAGCGCCATGTACCAGTTC
>Ga0302122_10001308_pt1 | contig 15796 bp, 13 predicted proteins | sample CB21_SCM_MG_FD_203115 | JGI IMG/M metagenome (GOLD analysis project Ga0302122, IMG submission 203115) | Marine microbial communities from Western Arctic Ocean, Canada - CB21_SCM | ecosystem: Environmental > Aquatic > Marine > Oceanic | place: Canada: Western Arctic Ocean | collected 2017-09-28
TGCTCCCGATCAGACGCCAAGCGGAACGGTATCCGCGCCGATGAGCCCTGCGGCAACCGTTTCATCCGTTGCCTCGTCAATCAGCATAAAAGCGCCGCAGTGGCGGTTCCGCCGATAGGGGTCGCAGGCAATCGGCGCCTGTAGGGAAATCCGCGCGATGGCGAGATCGTTTTCACCCAGCGCGTCCGGTGCCGCTGTCAAAGCGGGTTTTGTGATGTCGATGCCGTGGCGGATATAGTCGATCCGCGCCGCGACCGAACGCGATTGGTGTTTCAGGATATAGCGATTTCTCGGGCCCGAAGGCTGCCGTCCGAACCAGAACAGCGCCGCCTCAATGCTCTTCGACACGGTCGGCGCGCTATCCGGGTGAGCGAGCATATCGCCCCGCGCAAGATCGATGTCGCGGTCCAGGCAAAGGGAGACTGACTGCCCCGTCTGCGCCGACGCGACGGGTTTCCCCTCCAGCCAGATACCATTGACTGTCGCCGTTCTTCCGTTCGGCAAGGAAACGATCGTATCGCCCTGCCTGATCTGGCCGGCGGAAAGGCGCCCCATATAGCTTCGAGCGGTCCCGTTCTGTCCCGGTCGCGAGACGTAACGGACAGGCAGTCGCAACGGCATCTCCCCCCCTGTTCCGGCCAGCGGACGGGTCATCAGCTCATAGAGCGTCGGCCCGTCATACCAGCCGCACTGCGTCGATGGGTGAACGACATTGTCGCCGCGCAAGGCCGAGACGGGGACAAAGACAAGCCGGGCATCGGCGAAGGGCGCCGCGAAGGATCGTACCGCCGCGCAGATCTCCGAGTATCGGTCAAAATCATTATCGATCAGATCCATCTTGTTAATCGCCACGATGATGTTTTTGACGCCGACGAGCATCGCGACAAACAGATGCCGCCATGTCTGTACGGTCGCACCGCTTTGGGCATCGACCAGCACGACGATTGTGTCGGCGGTGCTGGCGGCGGTGACCATGTTGCGGGTGTATTGCTCGTGGCCCGGCACGTCGGCGAGAACAATGCGTTGCCCGCCGAAATCAAGATAGCGCCAGGCGACATCGATGGTGATGCCCTGTTCGCGTTCGTCAGTCAGCCCGTCGGTGATCGAGGCAAGATCGGGTTCCCCGCCATTGCGCAGAGCGCTTTTCTTCAGGGCGGCATCCTGGTCGCTGCTAAGTAGTGCAGCGTCATAAAGCAGACGGCCGGTCAGCGTGCTCTTTCCGTCGTCGACGCTGCCGGCGAAGGCGATTCGCCGTGCCGCCGGGCGCGTCGTGTTCCGGTCTGAAGGGATCAATGACATCAGAAATAACCTGCCTTTTTACGGTTTTCCATGGCCGATTCCGAAAGCGCGTCGTCGGCCCGGGTCTCACCGCGTTCGGAATTCGGGCTTATCAGGGTTTCGTCGATGACCTCCTCGACAGTACGGGCGGTCGACCGGATTGGGCAGGTGCAGGACATGTCGCCCACTGTACGGAACCGGACCGATAACCGCTCGACGGTTTCGCCTTCGGAGGGTTCCGAGAGCGGCGTGACCGGAAATAGGAGCCCCGATCGCTGTATGACATCGCGCTCGTGGGCAAAGTAGACGGGAGGCAGCTCAAGCTCTTCCGCGGCGATATATCGCCAGATATCGAGTTCGGTCCAGTTGCTCAGCGGGAACACCCGGATGTTTTCGCCAAACCTGAGCCTTGTATTGAACAGCCCCCAGGGCTCCGGGCGCTGATTGCGAGGATCCCAGGCGCCAAACTCATCGCGATGCGAAAAGATACGTTCCTTGGCGCGTGCCTTTTCCTCATCGCGCCGTGCGCCGCCGAAGCAAGCATCGATCCGGTATTCGGCGATGACGTCGGTCAGCGTGACGGCCTGCATCGCGTTCCGGCTCTCGTTCTCGCGCCGTTCGACGACCCTTCTGCGATCAATCGAATCCTGCACCGAGGCAACGATCAGATGGACGCCATACTGCGTGACCATGCGGTCGCGAAAAGCCATGATTTCAGGGAAATTATGCCCGGTATCGACATGCAGCAACGCAAAGGGCAGGGGGTGCGGCGCAAAGGCTTTGGCGGCGATATCCAGTAGAACCATTGAATCCTTGCCGCCGGAAAACAGCAGAACCGGATTCTGAAAGGCGCCCGCCGCTTCGCAGACGATGTCGATGGCTTCGCTTCGCAGCTCCTCCGCAAGGTCCAGGGCCGGCGCAATGTCCAGGGCCTGTGGGGCGGTGGTTGCACGGATTTCCGCGAAAATATTTTTCTGTAATGCGGACATGTCATCTCTCCCCTTTCGGGTGTGTTTCGGATTTGCCGGGCGACGGCCGGGGAAGGTGCAGTCCGCATTCCTTCTGCTCCGGTTCCTCCCACCACCACCGGCCGGCGCGCTCATCCTCGCCCACCGTGACGGGGCGCGTGCAGGGCGCGCATCCGATGCTGGCATATCCCCGGTCGTAGAGCGGGCTGTAGGGCACATTTCGATCGCCGATATATCGCCAGACATCGGCGCGCGACCATTCGGCGAGAGGGTTGAACTTGTGCAGACTGTTTGCCTCGTCCCATTCGGCGATGGCGAGCGAGCGGCGGGTGACCGATTGTTCCTGTCTCTGGCCGGTAAGCCACGCTTTCCTGCCCGTTAGCGCGCGGCGTAACGGCTCGAGTTTGCGGATGGCACAACACTCGACGCGGCACGCGACGCTTGCATAAAACGCGTTGGGTCCGGCCCGGTCCATATAGGCTTCAAGGGTCTTCGATTCCGGCGTGTAAATCCGGATCGGGTGGTCATAGTGCGTCCGCGATTCGGCGATTAGCGTATAGGTTTCCTCGGGCAATCGGCCGGTATCCAGGGTAAAGACCTCGATCTCTGGTGCCGCGCCCGCAATCATGTCGAGCAGGATCATGTCTTCGGCGGAAAAGCTGCTTGCCAGTGCCGCCGGCGCATGCTGCCGTACGATATCGCGAAGCAGATTTTCCGCCTCCGCGATTTGCCGGTCCAGCGCGATATTCTGCACAGCCATTGGGTCCTCCTGGCGCCATGTTATGAGCCCTCTTCTCGGCATTTGGGCTCGGTCAGTCTCAGTTAAGGAGATGTAGGCGCCGGGTCAACAGCTTGATGATAAAATTTGATAAAAATTTTTGTTTATAAGATCAATTCGAGATAATATTGGTATAATTTTCTATAATTTATTCTTTCACAGAAAACATTACTAAAATGAGGATATTTTCTATGAGGCGGGCGCCATTGAACAGGCGCATCCCGGGGCACCGCCCGACCCTGCTTCGAGCCTGGAAGACGTACTTCGCGATATCCAACCCTATTACCTTGATCTGTTCCATTGCTCTCCTCCTGTTTCAAAAGTTGCAGCATACCCTGCAACCTCGGTGGAGAGCCGTCCACAGGGTGCTGTCAGTCTAATGCGAGCCAGTCTCCGAATATCAAAATTATGCGGATCTCACGCCGCCAGCTGACGCCATTCGGCCATGGCCGCAGCGCGGTTCTGCTTGAATATTTCGCGGCGGTTGAGATGACGTTCGAGATTAAAATGATTGTGGATCGAGGCATGAACGGACGCGAATTTCTGCAAGGTTTTTACGTCCCTGAATTTCAACATCGCCCCTTCCCGTCGCCTGAATGGCTGGTGTGAATTTTCAGCCCGGTTATTCAGCCACCGGCCGCATTCCTGGTCCCCTGCATTCCCGACTTCGACCTCCGGCACGCTCGATCAACGCCAATATGGACGGCAGCATGCGGGTGATGATGATCTCCACCCCTTCCAAAGTCGGGTGCATGCCGTCGCGTTGGTTTAGATCCGCCTCTCCCGCCACGCCGTCGAGAAAGAACGGATAGAACAGCACCTCATGGTCGGCCGCGAGCTGGGTGAAGACCTGACGGAATTCGTCACCATATTCCCGCCCCATGTTCGGTGGTGCCAGCATTCCGGTCAGCAACACCGGCAAATTCCGGGCGGAAAGCTTGGTCAGCAGCGCGTCCAGATTGCGGTGGGTCTCACGCGGATCAAGACCCCGCAAGCCGTCATTGGCGCCGAATTCGACGATCGCGGCGTTCGGTTTCGACGCCAACGCCCAATCCAATCGCGCCGACCCGCCGGCACTGGTATCACCGCTCACCCCGGCATTCTCAATTTCGACCGCGTGGCCGGCGGCGTGCAACCGGGCTTGCAGCCGGACCGTGAAACCATGCTCGGCCGGCAGGCCGTAGCCGGCGGTCAGACTGTCGCCCAGGGCGAGGATCCGCAGGGGCTCCGCCGCCGCCGCCGGCACCGAAAGCACGGCGATGAACAGCAGCCCGGATGCAAGGACGTTGACCGTTCGCCTCAGCACCCCATATAGCCTTGAACGCAGCACCGATACTTCCTCCCGCAAACCGCCGAACAACCTCAGAGCGCCCATGAACGCCGATGCCCCCGCCGACCACCAAGTCCTGACTTCGGCCCCGGCGATCATCTCGCTGACAGATGTCCGTCTTAACCTGAGTAGTGCGGCCGGCGAGGTCAATATCCTGCGCAGCGTCAATCTCAATATCACGACTGGCGAGACGGTCAGCATCGTCGGACCGTCGGGTGCCGGCAAGTCGACGGTGATGATGATCCTAGGCGGGTTGGAGAAGGCGAGCTCTGGCGGTGTCAGCGTCGCCGATCACGATCTCTCGGCTTTGGGCGAGGATGATTTAGCGCGGTTTCGCCGGGATCATGTAGGCATCGTGTTTCAGGCCTTCCGGCTGGTGCCGACCATGACGGCGCTGGAGAATGTGGCAATCCCGCTGGAACTCGCCGGCTCCGACGACGCATTCGATCGCGCCCGCGACAGTCTGGGACAGGTCGGTCTTGCTAAGCGGGTCGATCATTATCCCGATCAATTGTCCGGCGGCGAGCAACAGCGCGTGGCCATTGCCCGGGCATTCGTCGCCAGCCCGCCAATCCTGTTGGCCGATGAGCCGACCGGCAATCTGGACGGTGCTACCGGTGACGGGGTGATGGATCTGTTGTTTGATCTGACCACGCACAATGGCGGCACCCTGGTGCTGATCACCCACGACATGGCCCTGGCGGAACGCTGTGGGCGGACCATTCTGATGGCCGATGGCCGGATCCTGACCGCATGAGTGCTACCTGGTCATTGGCTTGGCGGATGGCGCGGCGGGAGTTGCGCGGCGGGCTGTCGGGGTTCCGGGTGTTTTTGGCCTCCTTGGCACTGGGCGTGGCCGCGATCGCCGGCGTCGGCTCGGTCTCAACCTCCGTGCTCTCGGGCCTGGAGCGGGATGCGCGGGTATTACTCGGCGCCGATCTCGACATCTCGCGCACCCATGTCCCGGTCAATGCCGACCAACGAGCTTGGTTGAGCAAGCTAGGCACACCCTCGGCCGCCACCAGCATGCGGGCGATGGCTCGGCTGGATGCTGGTGGCCCGCGTACTTTGGTTGAGTTGAAGGCGGTCGACGGGGCCTATCCGCTTTACGGCAAACTAAAACTGGCACCCGGCATATCGGTCCAGGACGGTTTGGCGGAGCACGATGGCATCCACGGCGCGCTGATCGACGGCACGCTCGCGCTCAGGCTCAAAATTGCGATCGGTGCCCGGTTGCGCATTGGTGACGTCCCGCTGGAGGTGCGCGCCATTGTCGAGCATGAGCCCGACCGCACCTTGCGTTTCGCCAGTTTCGGGCCGCGGGTGATGATCTCCGATACCGCTCTTGCCCAGACGGGATTGGTGCGCCAAGGTAGTCTGATCCATCATCATTTCCGCCTCGCCTTGGCTGATGGCGTCGACTTCCAGGACGTCAAACAGCAGATCACCGAACGCTATCCAAACGCCGGTTGGCGGCTGCGCGGATTGGATAAAGCCACCCCCGGGTTCGAGCGCTTTGTTGATCGGGTCACCCAGTTCCTGTCCCTGGTAGGCCTCACCGCTTTGCTGGTCGGCGGGGTCGGCATCGCCAACGCAGTGCGCGGCTTCATGGAAACTCGCTTGGCGACCATCGCCATCCTGAAGTGCCTGGGTGCGGGCCAGGGATTGGTGTTCCGGATCTATCTGCTGCAAGTCATGGCCATGGCGACGGTCGGGATCGGTGGTGGATTGCTGATCGGCGCCCTGGCACCGATCCCGGCGGGCGCTCTGATCGCCGCCTTCATGCCGTTCGACGTGCCGTTTGACGTGCATCTGATGCCGTTGCTGGTGGCAGCCGCACTTGGATATCTCACCACCCTCGCCTTCTCGCTGTCGCCACTCGGCCGGGCGGGCGCGGTGCGCGCGGCGCAGCTGTTTCGCGCCAGCGTGATCCCGCCGAGCGGACCGCCGCCGAGTGCCTATCTGATCGCCACCGCCCTGGCGGTCATCCTGCTGGCAACGCTCGCGATCCTGGCGACCGAGGATCACAAACTGGCCGCCGGGTTCGTGGCCGGTGCCGCCGGCGCCTTGGTGCTGTTCGGCGGCATGGCCTGGTTGTTGATGAAAACCGTCGCCCGGCTGCCGCGCATCCGCATCCCCACATTGCGGCTGGCCCTAGCCAATCTGCACCGCCCAGGCGCGCCGACGGTCAGCATCATGCTGTCCTTGGGCTTGGGCCTGAGCGTGTTGGTCGCCATCGCGCTGATTCGCGACAATTTAGAACGCCATATCGACGAGCAGATGCCGCACCAGGCGCCGTCCTACTTCTTCATCGACATTCAACCGAACCAGATCGATCAGGTAGCCCAATTGGTCAAAGACACTCCCGATGTCGGCGATCTACAGCGCACGCCGATGGTGCGCGGGCGGTTGGTGCGCATTGCGGGTGTGCCGATCGATCAAGTCAAGGTCGATGCCGATGTGCAATGGGTGGTGAACGGCGATCGCGGCCTGACCTACACCGCTGGCGAGCCCGAGGGCGTGAAGCTCATCGAAGGCGAATGGTGGGCGGCGGACTATTCAGGCCCGCCGCTGATTTCGATGGACGCCAATGCGGCACGCGGTTTCAGCGTGACCCTGGGCGACACCATCACCTTCAACATCCTGGGCCGCGAGATCACCGCCACGATCGGCAATTTGCGCCGCATTGACTGGGCCAGCTTGGGGCTGAATTTCGTCTTCGTCTTCGCCCCCGGCACGCTGGAAGCCGCCCCGCACAGCATCATCGCCACCGTGCGCGCCACCACGCCGGAAGCCGAGAACGCCATACAACAATCAGTGACCAGCGCCCACGCCAACATCTCCGTAATCCGGGTCAAGGACGCCTTGGACAATGCCCGCCGCATCCTGGACGCGGTCGCCATCGCGGTGCGCTCAACCGCCGCCTTCACCCTGCTGGCCGGGGTGCTGGTTTTGGCCGGTGCGATCATGGCCGGCCATCGGCGGCGGGTGTTCGACGCGGTGGTGCTGAAAGTACTGGGGGCGACCCGACTGCGGGTGATAGGCGCCTATGTGATCGAATACGGCCTGCAAGGCGCCTTCGCGGCGATCGTCGCCAGTGCGGTCGGCTCGCTGGCGGCGTTCGTCGTGGTCACCCGGTTGATGCGGGCCGACTTCGTGTTGGATCCCACGATCGTCGTCGGCACCGGCCTGTTGTCGATGCTCCTCACCGTCGGCCTCGGTCTGGTCGGGACATGGCGGGCCTTGGGAGAGAGGCCCGGGCCACTTTTGCGAAATGAATAACACGCTCTAGGAATCACCTCCTTGAGAACAAGGAATCGCCGCATTCCATCCCCATTTATGACCCTGACATAAAACCATAACTATCAATTGGAGTACGCACTACTATAATGATTGGGGGATGGAAAACTTACAGAGCTGAATTTATGTGAGCCATGACAAACTGCTAATAACGCCGAAAGGTTTTCACCACCATATATTGTGCGATGAGCTTTTTGGATTCACAAACATCAACGATGAACTAGACTGGTTCATCACCGAAATCATTGTTAAAAAATATGGGGTCCAACCGTGAAAACGTTCATCATTGCTGAAGCGGGTGTCAACCATGACGGCAACAACAACCTTGCAATCCAGCTCGTTGAGATCGCGGCGCGTAGTGGGGCAAATGCAATCAAGTTTCAAACTTTTTCTGCCGATAAGCTAACCCGCAAGGGTGTCGAGAAGGCCAATTATCAAAAAAAAATAAATGATGACGAAGACCAGCATACCCTGTTGGCCAAGTTGGAAATATCCAAGGAACTACACCACGTCTTGGTAAAGCGCAGCTCCGAACTCGGCATTGAATTTATGTCGACAGCATTTGATGAAGATGCCCTAGATTTTTTGGTCTCTATCGGCATCCGTCGCATCAAGGTACCATCTGGAGAAATCACCAACCTGCCCTTCGTCGCACATATGGCGTCAAAGAACCTACCAATGATCGTCTCCACCGGGATGGCAAACATGGAGGAAGTCCGAGGAGCATTAGAGGTTATACGCACAGAACGTAACCGTTTGGGGTTCACAGAACCGCTCGAACAGATCGTGACTATCCTGCATTGCACATCCAACTATCCTACCTCCCCTAGTGACGTGAATTTACGGGCTATGCTGAGTATGGCCGACGAATGCGGTATGCCGATCGGGTATTCGGATCATACTCTTGGAAACGCGGTGTCCACAGCAGCCGTCGCTATGGGTGCAACGGTCATCGAGAAGCATTTCACACTTGACAAGATGCTACCAGGACCAGACCATCAAGCATCACTAGAACCCGACGAGCTCAAGGCGTTTGTCCAGAGTATCCGGGATGTGGAATCAGCCAAGGGCAATGGCATCAAGGCACCTACAGAATCTGAGTTACCTATCCGCGCCTTGGTGCGGCGTAGCGTGACTACGATTCTCGACATTGCAGCCGGTGCGGCCATTGGTCCCGAAGATGTCTACCTATTAAGACCGGGCACGGGTATTCCTCCGGTGGAACTCCAGGCGGTGCTGGGGAAGCGTGCTAAAAAGTTAATTCCCGCAGGCCAAACCCTGCAGTGGACCGACCTCCAGTGAGATTAATCCGCCGAATTCTCTACGTCACAGGTACGCGTGCAGATTTTGGCCTCATGCGGTCCACTCTCAAACGTATTGAAGCCGACACGCGTCTCTCCCTTGAGATTGTGGCAACTGGCATGCATCTTGAAGCTGCATATGGTCTGACTATAACAGAAATAGAACAGTCTCACCTGAGCATCGCCGCCCGGGTTAGAATCGAAAACGGAGTGCCAAATGGAGCTCTCATGGCTGCCAACGTGGGCCGCATGCTTACTGGATTCGTGCCAGTTTTCGAAGCTGTACGACCCGAAATTGTATTGCTGCTTGGAGACCGTGGTGAGATGCTCGCCGGAGCCATCGCCGCTCTGCATCTTAATATCCCAGCGGCACATATCCATGGGGGCGAGCGCTCCGGTACCGTCGATGAACCTATCCGACACGCCATCTCGAAACTCTCCACCCTGCATCTCGTGGCAACACAAGAGAGTCGCACCCGATTAATTTCCATGGGCGAGGCCGAATCTACCATCCACGTGGTTGGGGCACCGGGGATAGACGGCATGGCTGATCTGCCGCATCGCGATCGGAAGCAACTGGCGATCGACTACGGCCTCGACGCAAGTCAACCCATGGCATTGCTAGTGTATCACCCCGTACTACAGGAAGCTGTAGCAGCCGGCGAACATATCACCGCCATTATCGATAGTCTGCTAACGGCAGGGGTACAGATCATTGCCCTCAAACCAAATTCAGACGCCGGTAGCGCATTGGTCCGAAATATATTGGAAGCACGGGCAGCGAGCGGCCAGATACATCTGTTCACGCATCTCGCTCGTCCTACCTTCATAGCGTTCATGGCGACAGTTAATATAATGATAGGCAATTCCAGTAGCGGCATCATCGAGGCAGCAACCTTCGGCACACCCGTTATAAATATTGGTTCTCGCCAGAACCTACGTGAGCGTAACTCGAACATTACCGACGTCGGCGTCGACCGTAATCACATCAGTGACGCGATCACTACTGTCTTAGGTAAACATCGGCATCCACGCGTTAATATTTATGGCGACGGCCATGCCGGAAAACGTATTGTAGATATCCTAGCAACATTAGACCTCGATCTTCATTCTCATGGAAAAACTAATGCCTATTGAAACGATTTACCTCATTGGATCCGGAGGTCACTCCCTTGTAGTGATCGATAGCTTATTGGAAACCGGTGTGGAAGAAGAAGCCATTGTCGTGTTTGATCACAACCCCGAGCGGGTTGGCCACAAGATCTATGGCCTCACCGTCCGGGCATTTGATATGGCACAGCTTTTCGGTAGCAACGTCCATCTTTGTATCGGTGACAATAATACTCGAGCAAGCCTAGCCAAAACACTCATTAAGCTTGGTTGCACATTCTACAGCATAATCCACCCTCGGGCGATCATATCCAAAAGTGCCACCATTGGTGCTGGTAGCTTCGTAGCTCCTGGAGCAATAATAGAAGCCCAAGTGGTAATAGGAAAAAACTGTATTATTAATCACGGCGCAATCATCGATCATCAGTGTATTATATCGGATTTTGTCCATATTGCGCCTGGTACAACACTGGCAGGATCCGTAAAGGTAGGGCAAAACTCTTTCATTGGTGCAGGCGCCAATATTCTTCCGGGTATTGTTATCACTACTGATGTGATTATTGGGGCCGGCGCAGTGCTCCTACGCGATGCCACAGAACATGGGACCTATGTTGGCATTCCGGCACGAAAGAATTAAACGATGCCAAAAGATCTTAAATCAATAAGCCTTACCCGCAGTTCGATCATTCGAGATGCTCTCGCCGCTCTAGAGAGAGCTGGTATAGGCATCTTGCTATTGATAGATGTCGATGGGCGCTTCGAGCGCACAATAACAGACGGCGATCTTCGCCGATTGCTTCTGGATGGAAAAATACTAAGCGACAATCTAACTCACCTCCCCCAGAATACCTCGGTCGTGCTGCGAAGCGGCTACACGAGACGGCAAGCCCTCGCGATAATGCAGCAGTCTGTCATCAACCACATCCCCGTTGTCGACGACGATGGAAGAGTTACAGACTTGATTGAACGCTCCAAGATTGATCAGCAGGTTTTACTTTCAACTCCACACATGGGTAAAGACGAGCTTGAGTACGTTGCCGAAGCTTTCCGAACCAATTGGATTGCACCACTCGGCCCCAATGTCGATGCCTTTGAAACCGAGATTGCATCCATGGTTGGCGTGAAACATGCCGTAGCTCTGAGCTCAGGTACAGCTGCAATTCATATAGCGCTACGCCTACTCGACGTTACTATTGGTGATGTTGTCTTCTGCTCAACGCTAACCTTTATCGCTAGTATCAATCCAGTTATCTACCAGGGAGCACGGCCCGTATTCATAGACTCAGAGCCTCAAAGCTGGAACATGTCGCCCCAAGCCCTAGAGCGCGCGCTACTCGCCGCTCAGGCAGCAGGTCAGTTACCCAAAGCTGTGATTATTGTGTGTCTCTACGGACAAAGCGCGGACATGGATCCGCTCATCGCACTGTGTGACAGGTTCTCTGTCCCAGTGATCGAAGATGCTGCGGAGTCCCTAGGCGCAAAATATCGCGGCCAGGCATCGGGAACTTTCGGCAAGCTGGGCATCTATTCATTCAACGGCAATAAGATCATCACGACATCCGGTGGGGGCATGCTGGTCACGGATTCAGCCGAAATGGCTAACCGAGCTAAATTCCTTGCTACCCAGGCACGCGACCCGGCACCGCATTATCAGCACAGCGAAGTTGGGTACAACTACCGCATGAGTAATATCCTCGCTGGCGTTGGCCGTGGACAGCTCAAAGTACTCGAAGAACGCGTTGCAGCACGCAGAGGCGTATTCGAAACTTATCGAACTGAGCTATCCGACATAGCTTGGATTGAGTGGATGCCTGAGCCGGAATGGAGCTTTTCAACGCACTGGTTAGCCGCGTGTGTTCTCAAGCCGGAAGCCCCCATAAAAGTAGACAAGTTGATCAAGATACTATCGGACGAATTCATCGAGGCGCGACCCATGTGGAAACCGATGCATACGCAACCAGTATTTTCCGATAGCGAATACTATAGCCACGACAATGAATCAGTATCAGATAAGCTGTTTGAACACAGCATCTGCCTACCTTCCGGTTCCAACTTGACCAACGACCAGATAGGTCGTGTCATCAACGCCATCCGAAAAACTAGCACCATCACTACAACTATTTGATGTAGTTAAAGAGGAGCCAGCGAACTTCTGACTCTTTACCATTCTGTAGGGCTTCCCGCAGCCTGTCCAGGGCACAATCGATACTCTCGCTTTCGACTATGTCTTGGGACCTCATGATTTTAGGATGCTGGGTACGGGAGACTGTTGAATCTTTATAGAATAGCTCTTCATAAAGCTTTTCGCCCGGCCGCTTGCCGATCTCCACAAGCTCGATTTCACCACGGGGATTAGTATCGCTACGTACGCTAAACCCGGCCAGTTGTACCATGTTCTTAGCCAATATTTTGATAGGCACGGGCTGCCCCATCTCCAGTAAGAATATATCTCCTCCATTTGATAATGAGCCGGCTTGCACGATCAGTTCAGCAGCTTCATGAATGGACATGAAGTACCGGGTCATATTCATATCTGTAATAGTGACAGGACCACCCCGGGCGATCTGATCCTTGAACAAAGGCACAACTGAACCAGTGGATCCAAGTACGTTGCCGAAGCGAACCGTCGCGAACCTCTGACCTGATCGTTTTTCTGCCGCCGCCTTGGCCATCTGGCTAATGATGAGTTCTGCCCACCTCTTTGTCGCCCCCATCACATTGGTTGGCCGAACTGCCTTGTCGGACGAGATCAGCACAAAATTTTCTACACCGCTTTCAAAAGACATACTTGCCACCGAAAGAGTCCCAAAAACGTTGTTTCGAACTCCCTCCAAGACATTGGCTTCAACCAGAGGAACATGCTTATAGGCCGCTGCATGGAAGACAACCTGAACGTTATTATCCTTCAGCGTACGCTCCACACATTCTCGGTTGTCGATCGAACCAAGGACTGGAATCACGGTTAAGTCCTGAAGCCCCGACAATTCACGCTCGATATTATATAATGCAAATTCATTTACCTCGAACAGCACTAACCGTTGTGGCGCCGACTTTGCCACGAGCCTGCACAGCTCTGAACCAATCGATCCACCTGCACCAGTCACCATGATTGAGCGGCCATAGATCATCTCGGAGATGAGACTCGGGTCAGGTGGAACCGATGAACGGCCAAGCAAATCATCGATATCAATCTCTCGAATCTCGTTGACCACGTACGCACCACCTACTAAGTCGGTAATTGCAGGCAATATCCTTATTTTCACGCCAAAAGCACTGATCTGGGAGACTACCTCTTGGCGGCGTAACAAGGGCAATGAGGGAATAGAAAGCAATACCTCCTGCACTCCATATAACTCGCGCAGCTTCGGAAGGTGGTTAGGTGGAAAAACCCGCAGTCCAGCCACATCTCGACCGTGAATGTGGTCATTATCATCCAGGAAACCAACCACAAACATACCGCCTTGGCGCGCAATCGCATTAGCAAGTTGGACTCCAGCATACCCCGCACCATAAATGACAATGGGTTTTTGTGAGTCCGAGAAGCTCCTATCTGACCAGATAAGTTTCTTGGCTGCGAACCGGCTACCGCCCACTAGAATAGTTCCCAGCGCCCAGTAGAATGCGGGAACAGATCGAGGCACCCCTCCCCAGCCGGAAATTTCTACCAAGAAGATCAGAACAACCCACAGAACAGTTGCGATGCTCATCGCCTGTATGACGGTCCAGAACGCTCGTTCTGGCAAATATCGAATGACTGCCCGATAAAGGCCGAGATGAATAAATACAGGGATAGCTATCGCCGGTCCACTCAGAACCGTGATGTACTGATGCATGGTATTAGGCGGCGTCCAGAATCCAAATCGTAATGCGAAGCTAGCCCATAAGGCAAACGATAGAATCCCAATGTCGAATACCAGCAATATGGCTCGCTTACAGTAACGAGGCATATTTCTGATCCAGATAACAAACTGATTATACGTTTCGTTAATACTCAAAACCACCAACCATAAGGTATTTAATTTATCTAGTATTTTGGCGCACCCGACAGGATTCGAACCTGTGACCTCTGCCTTCGGAGGGCAGCGCTCTATCCAGCTGAGCTACGGGTGCTAAATCTTTAGATCATTTCTCTATATATCAAATTCCAGCCAACAGGCCATGTAAATGAAAGATACTGGCACAGCCTTTAATTTAGAAATCTGTTTAAATTAATTAGCGCCGAGCTTATAGTTTATCTACACGACTAGCACGCTTGATATGCATGGGCATATCATCAGTGACGCACATTAAAAGTGCGAACCAAAAGAGTGGCGATAAAAGTTGAATATATCTGTTTTAAGCATACTCCTTATCACCTGGTAATAGGCATAAATAATTTTACCCACGCGCCAAGAATTATTCTTGGCCACAGGTTTTATTCTATAAAAACACGATTTATCTCACATACGTGAGATAACCCATTGAGCCACGCTCAAGCCATGTCATGATACCGTTCATGAGCAATTCACCAAAACAGCTAATCCAGCCGATAAATGAAAAAGCGCATGTCTATCTCATCGATGGCTCCACTTATATTTACCGCGCCTATTTTGCCATGTTTAAGGTTGCGCAATCGCGAGGTCGCAGTTTTACCCGATCGGATGGCACTCCCGTCGGTGCGGTAATGACGTTCTGCAATATGTTGTGGAAGCTACTACGCGAAGGCGTGAACAGCGAAATGCCTACACATATCGGAGTGGTATTCGATCCGAGGGGTGGCACTTTTCGCAATCAGCTCTATGCCGAATACAAAGCTAATCGGGACGATCCTCCCGAAGAACTAGTACCTCAGTTTCCGTTGATCCGTGATGCGGTTCGTGCTTTTGGGCTAATACCGCTGGTAGAAGATGGATATGAGGCCGACGATCTTATCGCCACCTATGCGGATATAGCTGGAAAATTGGGTGCTAAGGTTACCATTATATCCGGTGATAAAGACCTAATGCAGCTGATAAATGCGAGAATTCAGATGTACGATCCGATGCCAGGAAATGAACGGCATATCGGTCCTAATGAGGTAGTTGCCAAATTTGGTGTTGCGCCAGAATTAGTGGTCGATGTTCAGGCACTTGCCGGCGATTCAAGCGATAACATTCCAGGGGTTCCAGGCATCGGCATCAAAACCGCTGCGCTACTGATAACAGAGTTTGGGAATCTTGACGCACTTTTAGAGAATGCCCACACGATCAAGCAAAACAAACGGCGCGAAAACTTGATTGAATTTGCTGATCAGGCACGCATTTCACGCGATCTTGCTTATCTAAAGCGGGACGCACCGATCACCATTCCCACCGAAGCACTAGGCGCGCCGCCAATCAATGCAAAAACGCTGATCGCATTTTCCAAAGCTATGGAGTTTCATACCTTTACAAAACGAGTGGCAGATACATTCTTTGTTGAGCTCGACGCCATCAAAGCCGACACGCCACTTACCCCAACCAAACTATCTCCGGTCACAAACGATGTCGAACCCCGTACGGGTCCCGTCGCAGTTGCCGAACTGGCAGCAGAAAAACTGCACGGAATGGAAATAGATGCGAAAGCTTATGAAATTCTTCGCAATGGCGAAGCATTGAAGCTCTGGGTCGATGAGGCCATCGCACAAGGATTTGTTGCGATTGATACGGAGACCACTTCCCTCGACCCTATGCAGGCTGAACTTGTCGGAGTGTCATTGGCACTGGCACCGGGA
>Ga0302122_10001310_pt1 | contig 15784 bp, 12 predicted proteins | sample CB21_SCM_MG_FD_203115 | JGI IMG/M metagenome (GOLD analysis project Ga0302122, IMG submission 203115) | Marine microbial communities from Western Arctic Ocean, Canada - CB21_SCM | ecosystem: Environmental > Aquatic > Marine > Oceanic | place: Canada: Western Arctic Ocean | collected 2017-09-28
GGTCTAACGGACGAGCTGGTCCGCAAAAACACGCGGTCAGCGACCACCGGAAGAGCCTAAAATCAGTGCCACCGCAGAAGGGCTTAGTGAGACACGGCTAACCCGATGGCCCGCAGCATGCTGCTCCACGCTCTCGTACCAGCTCTTCTAGCGGCATCCGTGCTCGCGTTTCACCCGACGCCGCCGCCGCGACCGCCGTCGCTGCGCCGCGCCGGCGACGCGGACCTCGCTGCCTTCTCCCTCAACGACCTGAAGACCCTCGCGGCGGCCCGCGGTATCGACGTCTCGGGCATGACCGAGAAGGCCGATGTCACCGCGGCCCTGAAGGCGCCGCGGACACCGGCGGAGGAGGAGCCCGCGCCCGTGGACGAGGTGGCGTTCAACCCGCTCGCGGCGCTCATGGACGCGAACGGCCTCGCGCTGGACGGCTCGGCGTTCGAGGCCGCCCCCGTCGAAGCGGACGAGGACCTGGACTTCGACCCCCGCGTCTCGCCGCACGCGTACGAGGCGGCGCCCAATGCGGTCGGCGTGCTGATCGTCGACCACGGCTCGCGCGTGGATGCGGCCAACGAGCGGCTGGAGCGGCTCTGCGAGGGCTACACGTCCAGCCGCGCGCCGAAGCACTGGGTCGTGAAGCCCGCGCACATGGAGCTGGCCTCGCCATCCATAGCGGAGGCCTTCGACGCGTTGGTATCGGAAGGGTGCACGACGGTCGTGTGCCACCCGTTCTTCCTCTCGCAGGGGCGCCACGTCCGCGAGGACGTGCCGGCGTTGTTGGACGAGGCGGGCGCGCGCCACCCCGGCGTGACGTACTCGCTGACGCCCCCCTTGGGCGAGGCACCCGCGCTCCTGGATCTGGTCCACGACGTCGTGACGGCGGGCGTCAAGGCGGCGACGCCCGCCGATGAAAGCGGCGGTTTCGGATTCTTCGGGGAGATCGCGGCGATGATCGAGGCGGAGGGGGTGTCGCGGTAAGTATTTATATGTATACTCGCGTCGGTGGCGTATGTTGATAAGGCCCGCAGAAGAAACGCCGCCGGCGCTGAGTAGAACTATGTGCCTGTGCCCGTGTAAGAGAACTAAAAACAAACACCGAGACTTTACATCCGCACCCCAAAGTCATAGAACGACACGACCTCCGCATCGCACGCCGCGCGCCATTCCGCAGCCGACCGTGCCACTCCACCAGTGGCCGCCGCGGCCGCGCCCGGCGCGGCGCACGTGATGACCGCGCAGGCCGGCTCCTCGCGCCGGACGACGACGTCCACGAAGCCCGCGTCCACGAATAACTTCTTGAGCTCCTCCGTCTCGAAGAAGCGGTAGCCGCGGTCGCGCACCTCCTTCGGGAGGCTATTTGTGCCCATGGCCCCGACGAGGAAGGTCGTCGCGAAGAAGGGGGCGCCCGGTTTCAGGACCCGGCGGATCTCCATCAACCCGTCCTCGAGCTGCACCCAGCAGTGCAATGCCGCGCCCGCGTGCACGGCACTTAACGCGCCCGACGCGAAGGGCAGCTGGGCCACGTCCACGCGGTACAACTCCACGCTCAGGTCGGCCTCGTCCAGGCGCCGCTTCGTCTCCACCAGCATGGACTCGGAGTAGTCCGCGGCGATCACGCGCGTCTCCGGGTGCTTGGCCTTTACTAAACGCCGCGTGAAGAGGCCCGTGCCGCAGGATATGTCCAGCACGATATCCTGGCCCGGACCGCTCAACGCGTCGCCGAAGAGGGCCTCGACCTCCTTAAACTCTTCGTCGGCGCCGGGGAAGCCGCTCCGCTCGAAGCCCTGGCGCCACCCGCGCTCGTAGAGGAAGGACACAAAGGGGTTGCGGAACGTGTCCTCCTGCACGCGCTGCGCCGAGGTTCTTCCGACGATCTGATCCCGCAGCTCGTCGGCGAGCTCGCGCGCCGTCCGCGGGCGCTTCGCTTCCGCGAGGTCTACGAAGCTGAAACGCTGGCCGTACGTCGCCGTCGGCGACTGGTACGTCCTCTTGACGACGCCGTTGAAGTACTGGGCCTTCACGGTCATGGGCTGCTTCGTCGTGGGGTCGACGAGGAGGGCATCCTTTGAGGGCTGCAGCCGCGTGCGGAGCCGCTGCTTGGGGGTGCTCGTCAGAGTTGTCGAGAGTGCACCAGCACACGAGAGGAGCGCTGCGGCGGCGAGGCTGTGGCGTGGCATTGTGCCGTCGTCTTCTTGGTGTTCGTAGCGTCTCTATCTCACTATGGGGCGATGGAACAAATCTGCGCTGGCCGCTTCGCACGGGTTTTCTGCACGGGTTTTTCAACCAAAAAGAGTACTCACGCGAGGACGTTAAAGCACGACGCGCAGGAGTCCTGTATTAGATACCTTCTCTTGAAGGCGGTGGCGTCAACAAACGCCCTGGATCGCGCCGCCGCACAAGCAATTGGAATTTGATTTAGCAGCGCGGCGTCTTCGCGGCGGTCGCGCGCTTTCAGACGCACGCGGACAACCCTGAGAGCGACCCGACTTTTGCGCAGGACTACGTGAACAAGTTAGTGGCCATTGCGCGGCGCCAGGTAGCGGCCAAAAAAGCGTTAGACGTTCCGGGCGGCGGCGCCGTCGATGTCGTGCCGGAGCCGCGCCAGGAAGCGACGGAGGATCCCGAGGAGGCCGAGGCGCGGCTCGAACTCTCCCTCGCGCGGCGCCGATGCGACGTCTGCGCACTGCAGGCCGCGAAGGCGGAGCCGCCGTTCCAGGTCTGCAACGGCTGCCGCGACCGCCGCTACTGTAGCCGCGGGTGCCAGCGCGCCGACTGGGCCTTCCACATGCAGTATTGCGCCGGGTACAACGCCGATGTGTAAGTGATAATAGTTACACTCTTTTAAGCCGCTTCAACCGGCTTCGCGGATCGAACGGCCACTTCAGCCGCTCGGCCGCCGCGACGGCATTCGCCTCGACGCCGCCGACGCGGCCCTTCGTCGCCACGAACACGCGGTTGCCCTGGAAGCGCACGGGCGCCGCGAGCAGCTCGGCGAAGGCGCCCTGGAACGACCGCGCCGCCCGCTCCGCTCTAGCGTCCGCATCGGCGTTCCCGACGTGGAAGTTCGCCACGAAGACGCCGTCGTCCGTCAAGGCCGCCGCGACGCCGGCCGTGAAGGCAGGGTCGCAGAACGGGAGCGGCACGTTGTTTGTGTCGTCGTAGACGTCCAACGCGATGAGGTCGTAGCACCCCGGGGCCAGCAAGGCGTGATCCAGGGCGTCGCCTAGTTTGACCTCCACGTCCTCTAAACCGAGGTGGTCCCGGGCCAACTCGGCCGCGCCCTCATCGAGCTCGACGGCCACAAAGGCCGCGTCGTCATGTTGGAGGAGCGACGGTAGGGTCCCCGCGCCCAGCCCGAGGAAGAGCGCTCTGTCGGGCAATTTGCCAAGTGCACCGACGGCGCAGCACGCCATCGTCTTAATATATTCGTTGCCGACGACGGTGCGTCGCGGCGCATTCGTGGCCGGGTCCCAGGCCGTCGCGCTCTGCACCGACCCGTGGCGCAGCAGCACGCGCCACTGACCGCCGCCGCGGCTCTCGACGGACGCCGCGCCCCGCCGCCCCAGCTCCGCGCCGCGCCCGAGGGCCCACGCGTCGTAAACGCGCTGCCACCGGCCCGGGTCGTCGCGGTCCCACTCGCTCTCGGGGCCATTCTCGTCCAGGGCGTTGAGCAATCGGACCGCGGCAAAGGCCGAGACGAGCGGCGCCGCGACCACCATCCAAGGCTGCGGCCCTTGGGCGAGGAGGTCCGGCGTCAGGGCCGAGGCCGTCGCGAGGGCGAGGAGGAGGAGGCTGCGTTTTGCCATACTGACTGGGCTCGGCTACGGGTGCCCAGTGCGGACGCAAGCAGAACTGCTGCGGTTTGGCAGAGAGCTTTTGCTTGTGGGGTCCAAGAGTTGTGTTTGGCGATCTCAGGCGAGCTCCGCAGCTGTTGCGGAGACGGTACTAGCGACGGATAAGGTCGCGTGACGATCAATGCGGTCAGACACCCTGCTTTTTTTACTGATTTGTATTGCATTGAATACCCGCGCGAAACCCGCACCTTGACAGAATCGTCCCGAAGCTCGAGCCATCTTTTTCCAAGCTCCCTTGCAGTTGTGTGGACGCCGCTACGCCTCCATCCCCTGATAAAAACTCGGCTTGACTTTGCAGCAGTGCGTGCAGAGCTGCCGCGGTTCGCCCAGCCTCCGGCCTGACTGCTGCCAGGAACGCGGTCAGCCCGTCCTCGCATAGCTGAAGCGCGCGTCGTGCAACCGCGCATCATGGCGCGAGCAAGACGACGAGCACTCCTGCTCTGCAGCTTGGCCCCAGCTTTGGCCCTCGTCGCGCCCGCACGGCCATCGACGCGGTCGACGCGCCTCTACGTAGCGACGCTCGGCCCGGCGCGCGTCAAAGCTTCGGGCTATGCGCGCAAGCTCGCGAAGGATTTTGGTTTGGACCTCACCGGCATCGGGGGCAGCGGCCCGAATGGTAGAATTGTAGCGAGAGACGTGGAAGGCGCCAAGGGGAGCACCTGGGCGGCGACGCCCGGGGCGACCACGGCCACGCCCAAGGCCCAGAAGCTCGCCAAGTCTAATAGTGTGGACCTAAGTGCGATCGCGGCCACGGGCAAGTTCGGCCGCGTGACCGAGGACGACGTGAAGCGCGCCTTGGGTACACTCACGGAAGCGTTAGGAATCCAGCAGGGCGCGACCATCGACGTCTACCCCCAGCTCGGCAGTGTGCCGATGACCGGCATGCAACAGGCGATCGCGGCCAACATGGAGAAGACGTTAAATGTGCCCGTGTTCCGCGTCTCCAAGACCATCGGGACCGACGGGTTTGACGCCCTGTACCGCAAATTGAAGCCGGACGGCGTGACAGTGAGCGCGTTGCTGGCCAAGGCCGTGGGCGTGTCGCTGAAGAAGCATCCTCTCATTAACGCGGCCTACGGTCCGTCGGGCACGATCGAGTACAACGCCCACGTCAACGTGGCCCAGGCCGTGGCGCTGGAGGGGGGCTTGATCACACCTACTTTAAAAGACGCCGATAGCACGTCTCTGGTAGACCTGTCGACCACCTGGAAGGAGCTCGTCGGCAAGGCGCGGAGCGGGTCCCTGGCCCCGGACGAGTACCAGAGCGGCACCTTCACGATCAGCAATTTGGGGATGATGTCCGTCGACAAATTCGCGGCGATATTACCCCCGGGCCAGGGCGCGATCCTGGCCGTGGCCTCGGCGAAGCCCCAGATCGTGCACCTGTCCAAGGCGCTCACGGGCATGGGCATCGAGAAGCGCATGATGGTCACGCTGACCTGTGACCACCGCATCATCAGCGGCGCGGACGCGGCGCTGTTCCTCAAGGACCTCCAGGCGGCCATCGAGAGCCCGGCGGGGCTGGCTAAGTAGCAGTAGAGTATGCCGGTGCTGCGGCGACGGCGCGTACTACGCCGCATCGCGCCCGCCATCCCAGAGGCCAGGGGCAGTCCTCGGGAGACGCCTGCGGGCAGGAAATGCGCGCCGGCAGGCGTGGCGGTGGGCTTAAAAAACCCGGAGGCGGAGGCTGATCCCTGAAAGTGGGAGCGCTGCAGAGCGTGGCACTAATAAGCCGCCGTGCGCGCGCATAAATGGAAATGGGCAGCCCAGGATGACGGAGAAACCAAACTCGCGGCTTCAGAGCATCATGGAGCAGCAGCAGCGCGCGCGGGCGCGAGCGGCGCCCAGCAGCAGCCCCGCTGAGTTCCCGGAGGGGCTCGTCGCCTGGACGAGGACGTGCGTCGAGGAATGGTACCGCGTGTCGGATCGGCAGCGGGACGCGGCGGCCGTCCCGATCGAGGCCCTGATCGAGGCCTCGCAGGCCGAGGGCGGGTCGCCGGCGGACGCGGCGGCCGTGAAGAAGGCGCAGGAGGACCGCAAGGCGAAGCACGAGCTGGAGGACCTCCAGTCGAAGAACATCTTCTCGCTGCTCAAGGAGGTCACCATCAAGGGCATCCAGGCCAAGTGCCTCTACCTGACGAACCGCCAGGCCCAGATGCTCAACCTCGAGAACATGGACAAGTTCGTCATGGCCATGGACCTCGAGCCCAAGCCCAAGCTGGTCATCAACCTCTTCGAGGCGTTCGCGTCCTTCGGCCACAACGCCTACGACCACGGCCACTGGTCCTACCGCAAGGGCGAGATCGACGGCGACCCGTCCGTGGTGCACGGCGAGCCGCGCGGCGAGCGCGGCCTCTCCGAGACGGAGCGCCGCCTCGGCGAGTTCATCCGGGACTCGCTCCTGCCCATCGCCATCGAGTCGAACGCCGTCATCATCATGGGCGCGAACCACTGCAGCTTCAGCAGCATCTTCTCGTCGCTGTCCCAGCGCGAGGCGGCGCGGTGCGGCGGGCGGCTGCCGTTCTACATGTTCTGCATCGTCGACGCCATGCACATCAACGAGAACACCAAGGTCGCCGGGACGAACAGCAACACGCTCCACAAGGTGATGCCGCGGTGGAAGAAGAACTCGGCGAAGCTCGAGGCGATGCTCCTGGAGTCGATGGGCGCGCCGGCGAAGAACCGGTACTGCAACACCTTCGTGCCGCCCGCGACGCACTACATCGTCGTCGACGCCATCGACGAGGGCCAGCCGGGCCAGGGGCGGGACAAGTTCGACACCCTCCCCACGAAGACGCTCCGGAGCTACATCACGGCGCGCTTCGCCGAGACGCTCCCGTCGCTGGCCTTTGGCGCGTTCGCGGCGAAGGACGGCTGGGAGCAAATGCAGCGGTTCTCGAAGTACACCAGCCGGGGGCTCCCGCTGTTCCTCATCGACACGAAGACCGTGCCAAAGGCGAAAGAGCGGCCGCGGACGGACGACGTGCTCGCGGCGCTCAACGACGACGAGCTCCCGTGGCTCGCGGGCGCGGCCGACAAGGACGCGGCATGGCTGAGAACGGCGGCGTACGAGCTGCTGCGGCGCGACATGGAGCTCGAGGCGCGCCCGCAGGGCTACAACAGCTACCACGCCGGCGACGTGAGCTACCTCGTCTACATGCTGCGGAGGAACGCCGGCGGGCACAACTCCCCTGGTTCGAGCAGCAAGCTCAGCGCGTCGAGCACGCGCCAAAAGTACATCTACGAGGTCATGGTCCTGAACGAGGAAGTGATCCGAGAGCGGAAGGAGGGCGCGGCCAAGCGCGCGGACGTGTTCAAGGAAAACGTTCGCCGCTGCGCGGACCTTGTGGTGTGGCTCGACGTGAGACGGGCGAAGGCGTACGTGGTAAAGTGGCACAAGCACCGCGCTGCGCAGCTCGACGAATTCAGTACCGCGGTCGCGAGCTGCGCCGACCGCGACGCCGTCGACGCGAAGTTCGCGTTTTGGTTCACGAAGTGGTGCGGGACGTTCGTCCGGACGTCGCGCGATGCGGCGCCGCGGCGCGAGGGGCGCTGCGCGCGTATCGTCAGAATGTTCCCGGACACCTTCGAGCAGACCGTGGTGAGCAAGGGGGCGCACAAATGTTTTGCAGAAGTCCCGCGGCTCCTGGAGGGCGCGACTGTCGAGGCGGCGGTCGACGCCGCGGCGGGCTTTGAAGCGGCGGAGCGCTCAAAAACTGTCTACCCAGACCGGGTCTACGTGGCGAACGAGTGGATGCTCGAGACCTACAGTAGCCTACAAGACGTCCTCGGGAGCGAGCACACGTACGCGGGCAATTTGGCCCAGCCCGAGCGGCTGAAGCTCAACGTCGAGAGCGTCGCGGAGATCGACCGCCTGCCCAAGTGCAACACCATTGAGGGCATGCGTATCTTGCTCACGGCCTGGAACAAGATCGACCTCTATGCACACGTGGCGCAGCGCTGCAAGGTCATCTCGAAGTTCTGCTACGCCATCCTTCTCCTGCTCTCGATCGCGACGACCACGCTCGTCATGGTCTCGGCGAACATGCCCCGGAAGACCGTCTCGGCGAATGGGCTCAACCTGTACGTGCTCACGCTCACGCTCCTCACGACGGTGAACATCGCGTACATCACATACATCAAGCCGGAGGCGAAGTGGAAGCAGCTCCGCGCGGCCGAACAGGCGCTTGTGGGCGAGATGTGGAAGTTCCGCACGCGGAGCGGCCACTACCAACAGAACCCCGGCGACCCGCCGAACCAGACGAGCCAGCTTTTCAAGACCTTCGTCGACGACGTGAGCACGAACGTGATGAAGTCCGCCACGGTCGCGAACACGGCGTTCTTCTCCCACGCGAAGGGCCTCTCGACGCCCGACGCCGAGAGCGCCACGCTGCGCGATATTTCTCTCTACCGGCACGGCCAGTACCGGTCGCCGCCGCCGCCGCCGTCTTCGGAGAAGCGGCGCGGGTGCCGCCGCAAGACCCCGGTCGCCGCCGCGGTGGATCACAGCGCACTCTCCGACGACCACCAGTCGCCTTGCACGCCGGATGAGTACCTGCAGCTGAGCGTCATGCCGCGGCTCCAGTTCTACCAGGCGCGCCTCCCGACGTACCAGCGCATGGCCGGCGTCTGGGAGTCGCTGCTCATGGCCGCGTCGATCTGCGGCGTCGTGCTCTCATTCTTCAAGGAGGCGCGCTGGAGCCCCATTCCGACCTCGGTGACGATCTGCATCACGGCGTACGCGGAGTTCCACGACACGGAGCGGAAGCTCGTGCGCTACTCCGAGGCGGTCTCGCGCATCGACAGCGTCAAGATGTGGTGGGACTCCCTGTCGAACGTGGAGAAGGTCAGCCTGGCGTGTGTCACGACGCTCGTCTCGACGTGCGAGGACGCGTTCGCGGACGAGCGCGAGGCGTGGGGGTCGTCCTCCGTGGTGTCGGCCGAGATGGACGCGCGCTCGGGCCGGGGGCCGTCGCACCACAGCAACTTGCACACCGTCGCGGAGGGCTAAGCGGTGGGGGAAATATAACTGTAGGAAGCTAACATATCCCGTCGGCGGGATATCGGAATAACTTTCTAGAAAGTTATTCCGCATATACCCTACTAGCGCAAGATTATTCCACTAGAACCAGGGTCAAAATCTGATTGGCCGTTAAAACCGAAAGGATCGCCAGAAGGTAAGCCCTAATAGACGGTCCGACTCCGAGTGACCCTTCCATTACGCGCTTCCGCGGTGCTAAGGGCAACAAACTACCGTCAATTATTAGTTTTTAAAGGATATGTTATTGTAGTATGTATATAACTTGGCTAAAGGCTAAAGGATCGTTTACTTAAGCATGTCATCGTGCGCGTGCCCGCGTCCGAGTGCCACGTGCGAAGGGGGGCCCCATGCGGGCTGGGTCGCTCATTTAGGTTTACCTTTTGGCGACTTTCCCTTCGGTTTTACGGCCAATCATATTTTGACCCTGGTTCTAGTAGAATAATCTTGCGCTAGTAGGGTATATGCGGAGCCCGGGAAAACGGGTGCTACGGCGCACGATCGCTGCGACGCCTGAACGCCTCCCGTCTCGACAAACCGCAGGCGAGCAGCCGAGGTAGCAGCCGCTGACGATGCGTCACGGGTTTTACTTGCGTGCGGGTTTTCATTTTGTGTTTTTCTGGATCCCAGGTTTACAGCGTGGGCAGCTAGCCAGAGCGCGAGGGAGGGAGCGCCAGCTCGCGTTGTCGTGCGGAGAGCAGCCGCCAACTGCGGAGGTCATGGCGGCGGTCGTGCCCGAAGAGGAGCACGCGCCGTCGCTGGTGGTGGCGGAGCGGGAGGCGCTGGCACGCGGCGAAGCGGCCGAGGTACTGGAGATGGGCGTTGTGCTGTGTGTGGAGGTGGAAGAGGTGCCAGCACGCAGCGAAGAGGCCGAGGTGCTGCGGGAGACGGGCGTTGTACAGGGCGTGGTGGTGGACGAGGGCCCGGCGCTCACGAACGAGTCGCTGCGAGATTGGGTGAATCGCAGGTGCAGCGGCGACCGCGGGGGCTTGCCGCCCATCTCGACGTGGAATACGAGTCAGGTCACGGACATGAGCAATCTCTTCCGGGGCAAATCTGAATTTAACGACGACATCGGTGCGTGGGACACATCTGGCGTTACGACGATGTACTGCATGTTCTGGAACGCCTCGGCGTTCAACCAACCGATCGGCGGCTGGAGCGTCGACAACGTCACGAATATGAATTTGATGTTCTGCGACGCCTCGGCGTTCAACCAAACGCTCGGCGGCTGGAGCGTCGACAAGGTCACGGATATGTGCCACATGTTCCGCGGCGCCTCGTCGTTCAACCAACCGCTCGGCGACTGGAACGTCGACAAGGTCACGGACATGTCCTACATGTTCCGCGGCGCCTCGTCGTTCAACCAACCGCTCGGCGACTGGAACGTCGACAAGGTCACGGACATGTCCTACATGTCCGACGCCGCCTCGGCGTTCAACCAACCGATCGGCGACTGGAGACTTGGAGCATGGTGCTGGACTACCCAAATGTTTGGTGCTGGACACACATCCAGTCGTCCAGTGAAGGAGTCGTGCTGCACCATCTCGTAAATTCGCCCGCGTCCGCCCGTTCGCCGACCGCTTCGTTACTTCCTAGAAAGTTATTCCGATATGTTTTACGCCACTCCCGGATGGGGGGTCAAGGAGGAAGCTGAGGGTCGTTAATTATTTCGTGCGGGTTTCTCCTGCAACCCAGATCATCAAGCTCAGAGCGCTCGAGCATCACTCGCACGGCTGCAGAAGCTGCAAGAGGATGATGCGGCACGCATTGCTGCTGCTCGGCGCGGCCCATGCCTTTGTGATTCCAGTCCTCAGCAAGCCGTCGCGCGTCTCGCTCCGGGTGGCCACCAAGCCCATCGAGGGCATGCGGCCGGGCACCTCCGGCCTGCGCAAGCGGACCAAGGTCTGGGAGACCACGCCCAACTACGTGGAGAACTTCGCCCAGAGCATCGTCGAGGGGTGGAGGGACGTGGCTGGTTTCCCGGCGGCCGGCGCGGGGACGATGATCCTCGGAGGAGATGGTAGATATTTCAACAACGAGGCGATGCAGATATTCTTACGCGTATTAGCCGGGAACGGCGTGAAGACCTTGGTGGTGCCCGTTGGGGGCGTGATCAGCACGCCGGGCGCGTCGGCGTTGGTACGCAGGATGCAGGCCGACGGCGCCATTCTTATGACGGCCTCGCACAATCCCGGCGGGCCCGACGCTGATTTCGGGGTGAAATTCAACACGGGCCCCGATGGAGCCCCCGCGAAAGAATTTTTAACGGAGGCGGTGTACGAAAAAAGCACGTCGATCACCGAATACAAGACGGTGGACGGGAGCGTGGACATCACCCAAGTAGGATCGTATGCGCTGGGCGATGCCACGGTGCGGGTCGTGGACGCGCTGGACGACTACGTCGCGCAGCTCGAGGAATGCTTCGACTTCGCCAAGCTGCGACGCTTCGTCGCGACGAAGCCCGCCTTACTGTTCGACGCCATGCACGGCGCGGCGGGCCCCGCCGCGTTGCGCGTGTTCTGCGAAGAGTTACACGTGCCCAAGTCGCAACTGTACCGGTGCGACCCGCGCCCCGACTTTGGGGGCTGCCACCCGGACCCGAACCTCAAGTGGGCCTCGGAGCTCTGTCGGCGGGCCTCCTTGAACGCAGACGGGTCGCCGGGCGCCGAGCTCGGCGAGGAGCTGAAACTGGGCGTGGCCTTCGACGGCGACGGCGACCGCAACATGGTCGTCGGCCACCGCTTCTTCGCGTCGCCGTCCGATTCCTTGGCCGTCTTGGCCGCCCAGGCCTCGTCCATCAAGTGGTTTAGGGATCGGGGCGGCCTGGCTGCGTGTGCGCGGTCCATGCCGACCAGTCGGGCCTTAGATAGGGTAGCTGAAGCCCAAAACATCGAGTGCTTCGAGACACCGACGGGCTGGAAGTTCTTCGGGAACTTGATGGAGCTGAAGACGCCGTTTCTGTGCGGCGAAGAAAGCTTCGGGACGGGGGCGGACCATGTGCGCGAGAAGGACGGGCTGTGGGCGGCGCTGGCGTGGATGTCCGTTCTGGCGGATTCGGAGGGGGGGGTGGGCGACGTCGTTAAAAAGCACTGGCAGACGTACGGCCGGGACCTCTACTGCCGGCACGACTACGAGGAAGTAAGTTCAGAGGGGGCCCAGGCCATGATGGCGCACCTCGCTCAATACATCGGTTCAGATGAGTTACCGGACCCTGATTTAGAATCGGTGACCTCTTTTAGTTATGTGGACCCCCTGGACGCGTCGTCCACGGACAACCAGGGCATGGTCCTCGCCTTTGCGGGGGGCGGGCGGTGCGTCTTTCGGCTCTCGGGCACCGGGAGCGCGGGCGCGACGGTGCGCGTCTACGTCGAGCGGCCCCTTCCGTCGCCGTCGGCCGCGGACCTGGACCTCGTCGCGTCCGAGGCGCTCGAAGCGTTGGCGGACAAGGGCAAGGCCATCGCGCGGCTCCACGCGTTCGTCGAGCGCGAGGGGCCGAGCGTAATCACGTAGTCACGAGTGGGTGGCCTTTAAATATCCGTCTACTAACAATGTCTTATTTCAGCTAGCTCGAGGCGGGCTTGCACTCGGCCTTGTGCGTCTTCCAGCCGCTCTTCTGGCAGGCGGCGGAGCAGTAGACGGCCTTTTTGCACCGCGCGCACTTGCGATTTTTGCAGGGCGCGGCGCAGAAGGAGCACTTCTCCGGCATGAGGTCCGAGTTCTTCATCGCGTCCAGGACCCCGAGAATGATATTCTTCGCCGGCTTCGGGCAGCCATTGTCGGCTACGAGCTCCATGTCGGAGTATATTCACGCTCCACTCAGACTCGCCATCCAGGGCCTTCACCGTGTCGGATAGCTTATCCATGGCGCCGCGGTCGTCGCCCGCCGCGAGCGCACATTCGGCCAAATGGTAATGGTTCAGCCTGAACTGGACGTCGCGCACCAGAGCCCCCTCCGCGAGCGCCGCGGAAGCCATCATGCCGCCACCGCAGGCATCCCACAACGTGCCGTCGAACGCGTCGGCGATGGCGCAGTTCGCCGCGAAGACCCGCCGCACCTTATGCTCAAGCTCGAGAGTCAAGCCTCGATCAACCGCACGCGTCTCGTCGGCTCCGCCCGCCACGATGATCAGTTGTGAAGAGAAGATGCTCGTAGCAAGCCGCCACCCACGCTCCTGAGGCCGCGGCGTACCGCTAAATTTTGATTTTTGTCCTAACCAGCGTGCGGGTTTTACGGGGGACTTTGCTTCTCTCTATAGGCGGTATTGGTAATATTCAGGTCACTTAGGGTGTATGTAAAGGCGCGCGGGCGAACCTACGCCTCGAGCGCGAGGCCCGTGCCCACGATGGCGACGACGCCCAGCAATAGCGGCATGGGCATCTCGAGAAGACTAAAAGGGTCCTCGTTCCAGGGGTGCGTGTACTGCACGACGGCCGCGCCGAAGGAGAAGGCCAGGTAGACGCCGGCGACGGCCTGCCTCTGCTGCGTGTTCCCGTAGTGCGCCGCGAGGATGCATAATACACTGAACGCGATGGCCGTCACCCCAAGCATCGCGAGGCAGTGGAACACGATCTTCGGGTAGCCCCCCACCATGACGCCCTTCTTGTTCATCTTCCCGAAGATGTCCTCCTCCGACAGCCGGCTGCCGCCCACGGCCATGAGCCCGCCGTCCGCCGCCGCGATGTGCTGCACCCACATGGGCAGGAAGAGCAGCGTCGCCGCGCACAGCGAGTAGGTGAAGGCGTTCTTGACCGGCATGTCGTATTGATTCGGCGCGTACGTGAAGCGAGGAAGCGGTGACATGCAGCGCTTGCGGCTGCCCGGAATCGTGAGAGGCGATTCGGCAGCCTGTTCGGGTTTTCGTCGGTTTGGGCGGTCGGCCTGGAAAGGTGCGCGCGTGCCCGGCGGCCCCGGCGTCGCAGGAACTCATGTCAACACCTTAAAGTTTTTTGAACGGGTTTTGTGCTCTCCTGTCGATAGTTTGGGGGGCAGGCAGCTACTTTACTGGCTGGCCGCATATATCAACAACCAGCAAACGAGCAGGGAATGCGCACAGCTGCGCCATAGAACTGCGCTTTGCATCGGTCATTGATAAGAGCAAAGCGCGATGGGCAAGCGCAAATTTAACACGACGCTCGACGCCGAGGCGACGATCATCGGGAAAATGGCCGTGACCAAGTCGCCGACGCCGATGGACGTGGCCTGCTTCCGCTGCGAGACGACGAAGCCGTCGCGCGTCCGCGCCACGTGGACGACGTCCCGGGGCCCCAAGGACCTGTGCCAGGGCTGCACCGGCGGCGTCCACCAGCTGGCGCTCGCGGCGGGCGCCGTGGTCGCGGGTAAGGTGAGAAACCCGGCGCCCCCGGCTAAGAGCGAGGCCCCCGAGGGCTGCTGCGAAATTTGCGCGCCGAACGTGCTCGTGGCCGCGGGCGTCGGCCACGCGGCGTGTGTCAGTGCGTGGCTCGACGCGGGCGCGGACGTGGAGTTCGGCGGGCGCAAGAAATTGGAACGCCCCCTGCACAAGGCCGCCGCCAACGGCCACGCCGCGTGCGTCGGGCTCTTGCTGGACCACGGCGCACGCATCGACGGCAGCGACAAGGCCGGGCGGACGGCGCTGTGGCGCGCGGCCGACGCGGGCAAGGCAGATGTGGTGGAGTTGTTGTTGGCGCGCGGCGCGGACGCGACCATCGCGGCGCCCGTGGCGGGCGCCACGGGCGTCGAGCCGAAGACGGCGACGCCGCTGGACGCCGCGAAGAGGAACGCGGCGAAGAAGCGGAACCCGCGCACGAAGGACGACGAGGCCGCCAAGCATGCCGCCGCGGCCGATGCGCGCGCGCACGTCGTCGCCATGCTCGAGGGCCGCGTCGACGGCGCCGCGGCCGCCGCGGACGACGGCGACGATGGCGAGGCAACCGCGAAGGCCGCGAAGGCCGCGAAGAAGGAAAAGAAGCGTGCCAAGGCCGCCGCCGCTGGCGGCGACGCGGCGCCGCCCCGAAAGAAGCTGAAGAAGGCTAAAAAGGCGAAGAAGGCCGACGCGGCCAAAGGTTCCCTTGTTCTATAATTCTAGCAGTGTTACATATACGAATGGTCCCGGACAGCGTGGCGGGGAGGCAGTTCCGGGAGAGAGCCCTATTACGCGGCCTTGGCCTTGATTGCGCGCGGCACCATGCGGGACGCGACGGCCAGGTAGCCGATGTGACCGAGCGAGATCGTAAAGTCAAACACGACGTGCCCCCCGTAGCGTACGAGGAACGAGTCGCAGAAGTACGGCTCGGCCCACATGGCGGTGGACGAGAGGCACTGGAAAAGGGCGTAGAGCGCGTAGTACTCGTCCTTGCCCCCGTCGAGGCCGTTGAGCAACATGTCCAGGTAGAGGTTGAAGAATATGATGAGGCCGGTGACGCCAAAGACCACGATCAGCGGCACGACCGTCGGCATGAGCACCGCGCTCAATAGAGCCTGACTCGTCTTCAGCCAGGGCGGGAAGCGGGTGCGCTCCAGCAAGTCGAAGAAAAGCCCAAACGACGTCAGGAGCAGACCGGCGGCGAGGTACCATGGCGTTTCGCGCGTAATGAGCGGATCGGAGCGGGACAGGCCGCCGTGCGTCGCGGTCATATACGCCAAAACGCCGGGGCCTAAGCCGTGGCTAATAGTTGATCTCGTGAATCCCTCAAGAACTGTCCCGTACCGTTAACGGTACGGGACACACAAAACCCGCACGTTCCAAACCCGCACGTTAGTAATAATTACAACAAGAAGAACGCCGATTTAGTCTGACCCATACCGTTAACGGTATGGGTCACACAGGTCCTAGTATGTTTTGCGCCACTAGCCCCTAGTGTGTTTTGCGCCGCTCGCCAGAACGCTGTTCTTCGCCGCTCGCCTCTTCGCCAC
>Ga0302122_10001313_pt1 | contig 15766 bp, 13 predicted proteins | sample CB21_SCM_MG_FD_203115 | JGI IMG/M metagenome (GOLD analysis project Ga0302122, IMG submission 203115) | Marine microbial communities from Western Arctic Ocean, Canada - CB21_SCM | ecosystem: Environmental > Aquatic > Marine > Oceanic | place: Canada: Western Arctic Ocean | collected 2017-09-28
CCAGCAAAAACGATGCCCTGCTATGACCGGCTAAATGCTGCGGGTGCTGTTTGGGGCGCCGTCTATGGCTGGGAGATACCTCTGTGGTTCGCACCCGAAGATAGCGAAGCCAAAGACATCTGGAGTTATCGAACTTTCAACTCCATGCCTCATATTGGCGCCGAGTGTCGTGCCGTACGAGAAACCGCCGGGCTTTTCGAGATGACGCCCATGGCCAAGTTCGAGGTCGCCGGTCCTGGTGCGAAAGCCTGGCTCAATCGAATTCTGGCCAACCGGATGCCCCGCAAAATTGGCGGCATCGTGCTGGCGCACCTGCTGACCCACAAAGGCACCATTCGCTGTGAGTTCACAGTTACCCGCCTTGGCGAGACAAGCTTTTACCTGGTGGGAACACCCCGCGGCGAACGACATGATTTTGATGTACTGCAAAAAGCTCTGCCAGTCGACGGCACAGTAACTCTAGTCAATGTCACAGCTGAAAGAGGCGGGCTGACATTGGTTGGCCCCAAGGCACGCGACATTTTGCAGGATCTGGTCGACGGTGATCTTGGCAACGATGCTTTTCCGTGGATGAGCGCGCAAGCTCTGACGGTAGGCCTTGCCTCTGATGTACGCATGATGCGCATCAACTACGAAGGGGAGCTTGGTTGGGAGTTGTATCACCCGATAGCCTATAACCTGCATCTTTTTGAGGAGATCTGTCGTGCTGGAGAGGCCCACGACCTGAAACACTGTGGTTATCGGGCTATTGAATCTTTGCGCCTGGAAAAATCCTACCGCGCGATCTACCGCGATCTGGATCTGGAGCACACCGCCCTTGAGGCGGGCCTTGATCGCTTTATCAAGTGGGATAAAGACGATTTTGTCGGGCAACAGGCCCTGCTTAAACAGCGTGATGCCGGACTAAAACACAAGATGGTGACCCTTAAGGTAGAGACTATCGATGCTGACGCCTGGATGAACGAGAGTGTTTTCCGCGACGGCCGCCTGGTAGGGCGCATCACGTCCGGGGCCACTTCTCACAATATCGGCAATTGCCTGTCGATGGCTTATGTAGAACTCGACCAGGCCACCCCGGGTACACCTCTTGAGGTACAGGTGCTGGAACGGCGCGTGCCTGCGATCGTCATCGCCGACTCGCCTTACGATCCAAAGAACAATCGTCCTCGAATGTAAAACTTAGTACGAACACGATGGTGAACATGGAAAAAGAAAAAGAAGTCCGCAAAGGAGGCCGCACAGCGCGGCGTGCGAAACGCGTCAACGCACCGATTGTGCATAACCCGGCCCTGATACCCAATGTGCCCGTGTATGAAGTTGCCAACGCAGAAGGGGTCGAGCAGATTCACGAACTCGCGATGCGAATCGTCGAAGAGATCGGGGTGGACTTTCGCGAAGATGCAGCACTTCAGACCTGGGGAAAAACCGATGCCGAAATCGATGGCCAACGGGTACGTGTAGGGCGCGAAACTCTGCTCAGCCTCGTCGATAAGGCGCCCTCTGAGTACACCCATCATGGCCGCAATTCAGAGCGCACCGTGAACGTGGGTAGGTCATCAATGGTGGTATCACCTTCCTACGGCCCTCCGTTTATCTACGATCTCGATGGAGTCCGACGCACAGCCACACTGGAAGATCTAAATAACCTGCAAAAACTCAACCACATGGCTTCAAGCGTGCATATCGCCGGTGGGCCCGTGGTGGAACCGATGGATATACCGGTACCGTACCGCCACCTGTATATGGCCTACAGCGGACTTAAGTACTCGGATAAACCGATCGTCGGCAATGTCACGTCCACTGCCCGGGCGCAAGATACGGTGGACATGTGCAAGATCGTATTCGGTGATGATTTTGCAGTAAATAACTGTTGTACGACATCACTGATTAACGCCAACTCACCGCTGGTCTGGGACGAGACCATGCTCGGGGCGTTGCGAATTTATGCCCAGAATAATCACGCCGTGATGTGCTCGCCTTTTTCAATGGCGGCTGCGTCCACCCCGGCCAGTAATGTCGGCACTATGGCGGTAGTCACTGCTGAAGCGCTCATGGCAATTGCCTATGCGCAACTGATTCGACCGGGAGCGCCGATGCTGTTCGGGGTGCCGGCCATGACCGTGGCACTCAATACCGGGGCCCCGGTACACGGCAGCCCAGATTCAGCGATCGTACAGTTTCTGGCCGGGCAGATGGCGCGACGTTACCAAGTGCCCCACCGCGCCATTGCCAACTGCGCCACATCGAAGTCCGCCGATATGCAGGGAGCTTACGACTCCATGTGGGGGCTTTTCCCCTCATTTTTAAGCGGCGCCCAGTGGATCACCATGGCAGGCGGCATGATGGAAGGCACACTGGGGGTGGGTTACGCCAAAACCGTTATCGACTTTGAGCAGTTGGATGCGTTTTACCATTTCTGCCAGGGACCTCACTTTGACGATCTGGATGAGATCTTTGAAACCATTAAAGAAGTCGGGCCTGGCGGTCACTTTCTGGGTACCGCCCATACCCGCAAGGCCAATCTTTTCATCTTTCCTTCCCAGAACAACGTCACCTTTGAGCAGTGGGAGGCTGAAGGCCGCAAGAGCTCCGAGCAGGTTGGACTAGACAAGGCCCGCCGTTGGCTGGCCCGTTATGAAGCACCGGCCATGGACCCTGCTCTGGATCAACAACTCAAAGAATTTATCGCCAAACGTGAATCAGAGATTCCAAACACTTCGCAATAAGCAGGCGTTTTGAATGCCACCCTTTAAAGCCGAAACTCACCCCGGTGGTCGCAACCCGCACGGGGATACTTGAAGAGTTGCATGAGGCCTAATGACAGGCTTTATTCAAGGCCTTCAAACGCCAGTAGTTGTAGGGCAGTGGTGTCAAAAAACCCGTGAGCAGCATCAGTGGGACCACCCACCAGATGATTACCGCGCCCCCTGTTACCAGGACGTCCACGACGTTCATCGCGACTTCCATCGAGATCATCGAAATCAATGACATACCACAGGCGGTGCGAAAAGCACTGGCCAGCGCCATCTGCCGTGAAAGAATCGCCGTCTCCAGCGCGATCGAAGTGAGCAAACCATTGACCACCGCAAGCGCCATGATGGCTGTTACGGGCCAGGGAATTCCGGTGAATTGAAAAAAAAGAATCGTCCCAAAATCACCGATCGAACAACCGATCAGGCACCACATCGTGTTCTTTGCAGCCCGGCGCCAGGTGTGCTGACACTTCCAGTTGAAATCAGGCGCTATGCTAAGTGTTCCCATTTTTATAAATTTCTTGTCAATAGTGCGCATTTATAACGATGCCCTTGATTAGTACTATCATCACGTTTAATGAGACTGCCTATAGGTTTCAATCGCCTCTTCAAGGTCATCGAATTCATCGCAACCAAACTAACAGGTGTTATCGAGTCGTGCTAAAAGTTCTTCCGCAGCGGCCAGATTATTCATCAGCAGGTGCAGTTCCCCATAGTACTCCAGTGCACCCCTGTGCCTGGGGTCGATCTTCAGCGCGTTCTCATAGTAGATTTTTGCACGCTCGTAGTCGCCCAGATTACGTTGCGCGTATCCCATCCTGTTATGGGCATTCGCATTCTTTGGCTCAGCTTTCAGTACATCAGTCCATAGTGGAATGGCGGCCTCAAAATCTTCGGCCTTGATCAACTTTACTGCCTGCTTGAACTCGGGGGATTCTTCCTTATTGCCTTCGCCGCCATCTGCCATGATAGAAACTCCCAAGGTAATGGAAATCACAGGGATGAGCAGCAAACCTACTAACTTCTTCAATAAATCTCTCCGATCATATTTTCCCAATCTTAAGCCCTGGCGCGCGACGCGAATGTGACAAGTTGTCTTGGGCCGACCCCTCTTGCTGCCTCGTCCGAGTCAGTCTGCAGCCTTCTCAGAAACAGGCGGGGACCCACCGAGAAAAACATTCTCGGTCGAATAATTACAGGGGGCTTCTTGCATCTCAAGATGCAGACCTGTGCCCTGCCATGGGTGCGCTCTTGCCAGGGCTTCATTAAACTCGATGCCAAGACCAGGCGCTGTGGGTGCCTCGATATACCCGTCTTCCCAGCGAATCGTATCGCCGATCAGCTGGCGGTGAAAATCGCCACCGGTCTGTATCGTTTCTACCATCAACAGGTTGGGAATATTAGCCGCTAACTGGATATTGGCTGCCCACTCCACAGGTCCCGCATACAAATGTGGAGCCACCTGGGCATTGAAACTCTCGGCTATGGCGGCGATCTTCTTGGTCTCAAGGATGCCCCCAGAGCGGCCCAACGCTGGCTGCAAAATAGCCACACCGCCAGTGCGCAGCAAGGTGGCAAACTCCGCCTTGGTGGTCAACCGCTCACCGGTGGCCACCGGTATGCGGCATTGCTTGGCCACATTGGCAAACTCCAGCAGGTTATCCGGTGGGCAAGGCTCTTCAAACCACAGCGGATCATAGGGTTCCAGTCTTCTTGCCAGACGAATAGCGCCCGCGGTGGTGAACTGTCCGTGAGTGCCAAAAAGAATATCGGCGCGGTTGCCCACCGTTTCACGTATGCGCCGACACATAGTGACCGAGCGCTCTATATCGCTCAACGAGGGCTGGTGACCACCACGCACGGTATAAGGGCCAGCCGGGTCGAACTTCACAGCAGTAAACCCCTGCTCAACCATTTTTGCAGCACTCTCAGCCGTCATCTGGGGATCATTCCAAAAAGTGTTGAGGTCATGATGCGCTAACGGATACAGATAACTGTAGGAACGTATGCGCTCGTTCATCAGCCCGCCCAGCAAGGCGTAGACCGGTCGCTCATGCGCCTTGCCCAGAATATCCCAGCAGGCCATCTCCAATCCAGAAAAAGCCCCCATCACAGTCAGATCCGGGCGTTGGGTAAAGCCCGAGGAATAAGCTCGCCGGAACATCATCTCCGTATTCTCAGGGTTCTCCCCTGCCATATGCCGCTCAAAGACATCTTCGATCACGACCCGCATGGCCTCGGGACCGACTGATGCGGAATACACCTCGCCATAGCCCACCAGGCCGTTGCTGGCGGTTACCTTTACAAAAACAAAGTATCGACCACCCCAGCCCGGCGGCGGGTTACCGACAACAAAAATCTCGAGTTCAGACAGCTTCATCGGATACGTCCCTCATCGTCACCAGTTGCTGCTAAGAATCATAACGCTTAACCCGAAGATCAGTCTTGGGGTATCACTTTGAGCAAACGGCCATTTCGCTCATCAGTCAGTAAGTACAAAGCGCCATCGGGGCCCTGTCGCACATCACGAATACGGCCGAACGCGCGGCTTAACAAGCGCTCTTCGTTAATCACCTTTCCATCTTTAAGTTCCAAACGCACAAGTTCGCCAAACTTGAGCGAGCCGATAAATAAATCCCCAGCCCAGCCCGGGAAATCTGGTCCGGTATAAAAGGTCATGCCCGAAGGGGCAATCGACGGCACCCAGTAATGTACTGGCTGGCGCATACCCTCTTTGTGCGTTCCCTCCCCAACGGGTTTGGGCAAGAAATATTCCTTTCCATAGCTGATCACCGGCCATCCATAGTTAGCCCCGGCAACAACCCGGTTGAGTTCATCACCGCCGCGAGGGCCATGTTCATGCATCCATAATTCTCTTGTCGTCGGGTGTTCGGCCAACCCCTGGGGATTACGATTACCATAGGTGTATATCCCGGGTTGACTGGCCGAATCCCCAACAAAGGGGTTATCTGGTGGTATTGATCCGTCCCGGGCAATACGTACCAATGATCCTGGATGGGTGGCGCGATCTTGCGCCTGGGGCCGATAGCCCCGCTCACCCAGGGTGGCATAAAGGTACCCGTCAGAAGCAAACAGCAGTCGGCTGCCAAAATGGCGCCCGGTTCCACTCTTTGGCAAGGCCTTAAAAATCACCTCGATATTGTGCAAGTGATTGCTGCGCAGTTCACCACAGGCAATCTCGACACCCCTGCCATCCTCCTCACGGGCCACATACGAAAGACACAACCGGCGGTTGTTCGAAAAATCCGGATCCAGTGCGATATCCAGTAATCCGCCTTGATCATTTTTTGCAGACACCGGTGGCAATCCGGTGATGGGCGAATCTAACAGCACACTGTTTTGGATCACCCGCAAAGTGCCGAGGCGCTCAGTCACCAGAATATCGCCCGAGGGCAAAAATGCCATGGACCAGGGGTGATTTAACCCCGAGACCAATGTCACCATCCGGAAACTCGCTTGCTTGCTCTGAAATACATCGCTGATCTGGACAGCCATCGCTAGCGATCCTGTGAAAGTCAGGGTGACTACAATGATGAAACCCAATAAGCGCTTGATAAAATTGAACACGTTACACCCTAAAGAAATTAATCGTCGAGCATGAAAAAATGGTAGACCTAGCGTCAATTGCGACGAGAGTTAAGACTTTAACTAAAACTGAGAGTCGTTTACAAACTAACTAGGTGTTAATACCGATAGTCAAAATTGGCAGTCAGCTATTGTCGGTTTGAAATTTCCCACCCATCATAATCTGTATAATCTGATCAGTATTTACCGTCAATATACATGGAGACATCATGATCGAAAGTCGCGCCGCGGTTGCTACTCAGGCTGGCCAATCACTCAGTATTGAAACTGTACATGTCGAGGGGCCGCGCAAAGGTGAGGCGCTCGTTGAAATCAAGGCCACCGGGGTGTGTCATACCGACGCCTTTACCCTGTCGGGGAATGATCCCGAAGGGCTGTTTCCAGCAATCCTTGGTCATGAAGGCGCCGGGGTTGTAGTCGAAGTCGGTGAAGGCGTGACCTCTGTGTCTCCCGGCGATCATGTCATCCCGCTTTATACCCCGGAGTGCCGAACCTGTGATTACTGCACCTCCGGTAAAACCAACCTGTGCCAGGCGATTCGCGAAACCCAGGGTCGTGGCCTGATGCCTGATGAAAGCAGCCGTTTCTCACTTGGTAGCGACCGCTTGTTTCACTACATGGGCACATCGACTTTCTCGAACTACACGGTCGTTCCCGAAATTGCACTGGCAAAGATTCGCGAGGATGCGCCATTTGATAAGGTCTGTTATATCGGCTGTGGTGTTACCACAGGCATAGGCGCTGTGATTAATACTGCCAAAGTAGAGCCTGGAGCAAATGTGGTGGTATTCGGTCTTGGTGGCATTGGGCTGAATGTTCTGCAGGGCGCCCGTATGGTGGGGGCGAATAAGATCATCGGTGTAGATCTCAATCCGGATCGGGAAGCACTGGGCAAGATGTTCGGAATGACCCACTTTGTAAACCCTGCTGAGGTGCAAGGAGACTTAGTACCCTATCTGGTTGAATTAACCGGCGGTGGCGCTGATTACAGTTTTGAGTGCATCGGCAATGTCGAGGTGATGCGCCAGGCACTGGAATGCTGCCACAAGGGCTGGGGCACCAGCATTATTATCGGCGTGGCTCCGGCCGGAGCTGAGATTTCTACCCGCCCCTTCCAACTCGTGACCGGTCGCAACTGGCGCGGTACCGCCTTTGGCGGCGCCAAAGGCCGCACCGATGTACCTAAAATTGTAGATTGGTACATGGAAGGAAAAATCAACATTGACGATCTGATCACCCACACCATGCCACTGGAGGACATCAACAACGCCTTCGACCTGATGCACCAAGGCAAATCGATTCGTAGCGTAGTCACCTTCTGACCGGGAGTCGATGATCATGGAGTGCATACAGGAGATTCGATCATTTGGCGGCACCCAAAAAGTGTTCCGCCACAGCAGTACCAGTACCGGATGCGACATGGAGTTCGCAGTTTTTGACCCGCATCCTGACACCGTATCTTCTAAACCTGCACTTTTCTACCTGTCGGGATTGACTTGCACCTGGGCTAATGTGGCCGAGAAGGCCGGCGCCCAGCGCTTTGCCGCTGAACACGGCATGCTGCTGGTGATGCCGGATACCTCGCCGCGCGGACTGCAGCTCGCTGGGGAAGATGACGATTACGATTTTGGCTCTGGTGCGGGCTTTTATATCAACGCAACCCAAATGCCCTGGAGTGGCCACTATCGGATGTTCGACTACGTGACAGCTGAACTGCCTCAGATCGTCGCAGCTGAATTGGGTGGTGATAATGACCGCTTTGGCATCACTGGTCACTCGATGGGCGGGCACGGCGCGTTGATCAGCGCCCTAAAATGCCCAGATGTATTTCGCTCCTGCTCGGCTTTCGCTCCAATCAGTCGCCCTACCCAGTGTCCCTGGGGAGAAAAAGCCTTCACCGGCTATCTCGGCCAAGACCGCTCGAGTTGGATGCAATGGGATGCCTGTGAACTGGCGCAAAGCACCACCTTTTGCGGGCCTATCCTGGTTGACCAGGGTGACGCCGACCCTTTCTTAAAGACACAACTCAAACCTCAGCAACTGCAATCAGTGTTTGACCAGGCCGGTTTGTCTCTGCAGCTACGCATGCAAGGGGGTTATGACCACAGCTATTATTTCATTGCCTCCTTCATGGGTGATCACCTGAGACACCACGCGCAGATTTTGTCGACCTGAGCGCGGGTCTAGGTCTAAACGACCGCTCTCGAAAAAAGTCCCTATGAATAAACTCCAGCCGACTTACTGGGTTGGAGGCGCTTTTACCCTGATCGGAGCGTTCTTTTTTTCCTTACAGGACGCACTGGTCAAGTGGCTCTCCAGTGACTATGCGCTGTTGCAACTGCTACTGGTGCGCAGCTCTATCATGGTGCCTACTTTTGCGCTGATCTGCCTGGCGCGCTGGGGGCGCCAGGGCCTGGTCACCCGCCGTCCAGGAGCCCACTTGCTACGTGCTGCATTCAACCTAATAGCCTTTCTCAGTTACTACTATGCCATTTCCCGAATGCCCTTGGTTGATGCACTGTCTATCGCCTCAGCCTATCCACTCATCCTGACCCTGCTCTCAGGGCTGGTCCTGGCTGAAGTTCCTAATGCGCGACAGATCATGGCAATCCTCGCAGGTTTCGTTGGCGTGCTTTTTATCATCCAGCCTACCGGAAACGAAGTCGACTGGATCGGCGCCAGTGCAGCGCTTTTTGGCTGTTTGAGTTTTGCAGCTTTAGCCGTATATACCCGCCATCTCTCGAAAACTGAATCCTCAGAGCTTATGCTACTCACTGGAGCGAGCTGCATATTGATACTGTCTTTGCTGAGTGCACCCTTTATCTGGTCTCAGCCATCCTTTGACGATCTAATACTGATGCTGGGGCTGTCGGTTGCCGCTCTGTTCGGTCAGTATGCACTGACCAACGGCTTTCGTTATGCACCGGTATATCTGGTTGGTGCCCTGGAATACACAGCACTGGTGTGGGCCGCGATCTGGGGTTATCTGCTGTTTCACGATGTGCCAACAGTTGTGGTGATGATAGGTGCCGCTATCGTTGTGAGCAGCGGCCTTGCCGTGGTTCTAAGCGAGCGTAACAAACCCGGCTAAATGGGTCGTAGAGTGCAGCATCCATAGCCTATCACCATCACAGATTGCTTTCTCTGTATGCCGTAAATTAGTCCGATCAGAGTATGCCATCCGGGCTAATAACGCGGGGTTACGATAGGCTGTGCATGTGACTAAAGTTCCCATCTAAATTCGTGAAGTCGCTGCAGACAGTGCCGAGATAATCGACCAACACTCCCAAAAGCCTTCCTTGATGCCAGAAAGGTTCTCGCCAGTTTCAACATCGGTAAAGGCTGCATATTCATCCAGATCGAGCAGCAGTTGTTCCGCGACCCACACTAAAGTGAAAACTATTTCGCAAAACACGCTACACAGCACAGTTGGTGGTACTGCCCGGCAGTTTTCATCACTAGTAATCTGATTGGATCAAAGGATGATTTACAAACTGCATCAGAAAGATTGCGTCATGCATCAAATTCAATAAAAACATGTATCGCAACAAACCGACAGAGGTATTTCCACTGCCCCATAAAACGGATTGATAATCGCTGACGCCCGGCGCCGTTTTGGTGCCGAGAGTTATGTTATGGTAGTTAAGTGAATAGAAGCAAAACAAACTCAGAGCATGTTCAATGACACTCGAAAAACTGGATCACTTGGTATTACCCGTTTTCGACGTCGACGCTATTGCCATGTTTTACACGACCTACCTTGGTATGGAAAAACGCGTCTTCGGTGACGGGCGATCTTGGCGAGTTTTTTGAGCGTCTGTCGGGCAGTTCGGGCGTTTATAGGCTCGGGTGCACAGGTCTCATATCGATGTCGATTCTGGCTTACTCACATTTCGTCTTGGGTGCTGAAATCCAAAAAGGACAGATCATACTCTTTACGAAAACACAGCGGGTTTGCATGGTAGATCGAGATTAAAACAGTCTGAATAAAAAAAGCCCCTAACTGCCGGGGCTTTCACTTGCAACAGTACGATTACGAGTTCGGTTCTGGCAACCTGGCTCACTAGGTGGATTCATTTATCGATAATGGCATAGCCTAGAATTCGATTAAGAGTAACGCCCAGGTATCGCACCGGTCGCGGGTACTCTTAAAGTAACGTCCTTGGGAATAAAAGGAGAGAAGCAATGAGATTTGATGCCGACGCCGTGCGCAATCGCGTGCTGCCCATTTACATCAATGGCGACTGGCGGGAATCCACCTCGGACCCGTCAATGGCCAGTATCGCACCTACCACGGGCGAAGAGTGGTACCGCATTGCCGACTGCACGCCGGCCGAGGTAGATCAGGCGGTCGCGGCCGCCCAGGCAGCGCTCAAAGCACCCGAGTGGGGTGACATCACACAGACCCAGCGCGCGGGGATGATCTTCAACCTGGCGGCGCTTATCAAGGAGTATGCGCCGGAACTGGCGCTGCTCGAGGCGCGGGACAACGGCAAGATCTTGAGGGAGACCACCGCGCAGATCTCCTATTTGCATGACTATTACCGGTACTTTGCCGGCATGGCCGACAAGATTGAGGGCAGTACGATCCCGGTCAACAAGCCCCAAGTGTTGAACTTCACCCGTCACGAACCGCTGGGTGTGGTGGCGATCATTACGCCCTTCAATTCACCGCTCAATATCCTGAGTGTTTCTCTAGCGCCCTGCCTTGCTGTGGGGAACACGGTTGTTGCGAAGCCTTCCGAGCACACCTCTGCTAGCACCATTGCCTTTGCTGAACTCATTAAAGCTGCGGGCTTTCCTGATGGGGTTTTTAATGTCGTGACGGGCGCGGGCGCGAGTGCGGGCCAGAGTCTAATCAGTCACAGCGGGGTTTCCAAAGTGGCGTTTACCGGTGGCAGTGATACGGGCCGGCGGATTGCGGCGAGCGTTGGAGACTGCCTGACCCAGGCCAATCTTGAGCTCGGCGGTAAGTCTCCTCACATCATCTTTGCCGATGCGGATCTCGATCGTGCGGTCAATGGTGCGGTGGCGGGAGTCTTTGCTTCGGGTGGGCAGACCTGTGTCGCCGGGAGTCGGATCTTTGTCGAAGAAAGTATTTATGAAAAAACGCTCGAGCAACTGAAGGCACGCGCGCTTGACGTGGTGGTGGGCCACCCGGAGGAGTCCGCAACGCAGATGGGCCCGCTTGCGACCCGAGATCAGCTGAGCAAAGTCGAGGATTTTGTGCGTTCTGCTGAGAAAGAAGGCGCCCGGCTTGTCTGTGGTGGAAACCGCCTTGAAGGCAGTCCCTACGGTGACGGTTTTTATTTTGCGCCCACGCTCTTTGCAAATGCCCGCAACGAGATGCGCTTTTGCCAGGAAGAGATCTTTGGCCCGGTGGCCGGGGTGATTCCTTTTTCCAGCGAGGCCGAGGTAATTGGACAGGCGAACGACACGCGCTTTGGCCTGAGTGCAGGGTTATGGACGCGTGATCTTGATCGTGCGATGCGCTGTGTGGATGCCATCGATTCGGGGACCGTATGGGTCAATACGTTCCGCAGCGCAGCGATGATGTCCCCCATGGGAGGCTTCAAGGACAGCGGGTACGGCAAGCACAACGGTTTTGCCTCGATCCGCGATTTTTCAAGACTCAAGAATGTGGTGGTGGATTATTCTGGCCGAAAACAGGATGCCTTCGTCGTAAAGCTCAAATAACTGTAACCCCACAATCTGAGTTATCCAGTCGCGTTTGAAAAACTGAACAAGTGAAAGAGTCAACAAAAATCTATAGCGAAATTCTTGAGTGCGAGACCTCGGGAACAAATCATCAGAGCGTAGTGTTGATTCATGGATTGTCTGGAACCTGTGCTTTGTGGGATCCGGTATCGGATGTGTTGCGCCAGCGTTTTCAGGTAATCCGTTACGACCTTCGGGGGCACGGTGAGAGTGGTTCACCCAAAGGCCCGTGGACGCTCGACGATTTTGTGACTGACCTTCTTGAACTGCTAAAGCGCTATGAGATCTCCCGAATCCATCTCGCTGGTTTTTCAATTGGTGGTCTTATTGCGCAGCGTTTTGCAATCGATCACCCTGATAAACTTGAGCGGCTTGCGATCGTGAGCGCAGTTGCGGGACGCACACTGGAAGAAAAGGCCAAAGTGGCGCAGCGTCTTGAAAACATCCGCGAGGGGCATTACGAAGTCAATATCGAGGCGTCACTGGAGCGGTGGTTTTCATCGGACTTTCGGGACAGACATCCGGCGCTGGTCGAAAAACGCATTGCCCAGTTACGCAAAGTCGGTCGGCAGAGTGGTTACCTGGAGGCATTTAAAGTGTTTAACACTAGCGATCTCGCTGATGAGTTGCACAGGATTGACGCACCGACGCTGGTCATGACGGGTGAAGATGATCCGGGATCCAATCCTCGAATGGCAGCACTGATGCATTCGCGAATTCCCGGATCAAGAATGGAGATACTGCCGGGACTTCGTCACAGTCTGCTAGTCGAGGCGCCCGGTCTTGTGGCTGAAAAACTTAACGGATTTTTCCTGGAGGAATGGGTTTGAAATTTCATTTGGTTATCAACATGGAGCGCATGGATACCTCGTCTTCTTATTCGGAAGTTGCGCGCCACGTGACCGAGATGGTGCAGATAGCCGAGGAGGCGGGCTTTCATATTGTCTGGTCCGCGGAGCATCACGGTATCGAGATGACCATTGCGCCTGACGCCTTTCAGATCCTGACTTGGCTTGCCGCACACACCTCGCGGATCCGCCTGGGAACCGCTGTCGTGGTATCGCCGTATGCGCATCCCGTGCGGGTGGCCGGGCAGGCTGCGCTTTTGGATGTCTACAGTGATGGCCGCCTGGATCTTGGATTAGGTTCCGGAGCCTATCAATGGGAGATGGACCGAATGAAGCCTGGTCTCAAACAACAGGACGCACACCTTTATACACAGGAGTTATTGCCTGCGGTGCGGGCTTTATGGCAGGGGGACTATACCCACGAGGGGGAGTACTGGCAGTTTTCACGCATGACGTCTGTGCCCAAGCCCATCCAGGCACCCACTCCCCCGGTCTGGATTGCTGCTCGGGCACCGGTGACCTTTGAGTTTGCCGTCAAAAACCATTGCAACATTATGTCCTGGGCGCTAGCCCGGCCTTTTTCCGAGGTCGAGCTTTACAAGGAGAACTTTGAGACTGCGGTAAAAAATAATCCTGGCATGCCCCGTCCGGTCTTCGCAACCATGCGCCAGACTGCTGTTTATGAAAAGGCTTCAGACGTGGATCCTTACCTTGATGCCTTTATCTCCAAAACGGCCCGTTTCGAAAATCTCTTCAAGAACATTGCTGATGTAAAAGAAGGCTTTCCCGAGCAGGTCGATCTTTCGACCGTTGTCGGGGAGGATCGCTTCAACCGGGAAGAACTCCAGAAGAATCTGATGTTCGGTACGCCCGATGAAGTGGTAGCCAAACTCGAGCAGTACCAGGCGATCGGGGTTGATGACTTTATTTACAACGCCAGTTACGGTCTTGACCGCGAAAGACAGAAAAGCTCCCTCAAACTTTTCTGTCGGGAAGTAGCCCCGGTTTTTCGCTGAGGAGTGTTTGTGCCGATGGCTCGTGCCGATGTCCCGCAAGCGGTTTCCCTGACCCGCCAATTTGCGACGCTGTGCCCAGATAGTGCCAGTTGTATGTACCTGCCGCTAGCCCGCACTTCTCACCAGGGGCCAGAATAATCGCGCAGAGATTTGAATTCACAAGGGATTTTCCGAAGGCGTGGAATAACAGTGTGTATTTCCAACTGAGGACACTCGGTGCCCTTTTGGGGTGAAATGTCTTGTGGATTCAAAGCTTACCGCATCCTGCTCTCGCTCGTTCCCGGAACGCCGTATGACTACATCTATGCCGGCAAAGATCAAGCGAGGATTTGTCCATCTGGTGAGAAATGCGGGCTAGAGCGTGGCTGATGTATGTTCGGGTACAGAAAAGATGAATCTGAAAACCAGCAATACGAATCGACAGTCGCCTGGCGAATTCATCATTCTCATTGCGTTGATTATTTCGCTGGTTGCCCTGTCGATCGACGCCATGTTGCCGGCGTTGCCAATGATCGCTGCCGATCTAGGTGTGCAACGCATCAACGACAGTCAATACGTGATCTCCATTTTTTTTGCCGGCATGGCCCTGGGGCAGATATTTTTCGGACCGCTATCGGATTCGATTGGAAGACGACCCGCCATTATTTCGGGTTTTGCGCTATTCGGCCTCGGTTGCCTGTTGTCGATTTTTGCCATTAACTTCGAGCAGATGCTATTGGGTCGTTTGTTGCAGGGTGCCGGCGCTGCCGGGCCCCGCATCGTGTCGATCGCCTTGGTACGCGACCAGTTCACGGGTCGCGAAATGGCACGAGTCATGTCGTTCGTAATGACGGTATTCATTCTGGTACCAGTTTTTGCTCCTGCGCTTGGCCAGCTTGTGCTGATGCTGGCCGACTGGCGTTTTATCTATGTGATATTCCTCCTGCTGGTTGTGATCCTGGTCCTGTGGTTCTGGATGCGCCAGCCTGAGACCCTGGTGCCTGAGCAACGGGTACATTTTTCGTTCGCCCAGTTATTTCAGGATGTCGGGGCGATATGCCGTATTCGCAGTTCGCTGGGCTACACCCTGGCCATGGGGTTTATTTTTGGTGGCTTTATCGGGTATCTCAGCAGTTCACAACAGATTTTTCAGGTGCAATACCAATTGCACGATTTGTTTCCAATCTACTTCGGAGTCCTCGCCTGCTCTATCGGTTTCGCATCGCTGTGCAATGCCGGTCTGGTAATGCGTTTCGGTATGCGCCGCCTGTCGAACTACGCGATGATCGGTATCTGTTTGTTGTCAGTTCCGTTTTTGCTGATTGTTATAGTGCAGGATGGCCATCCGCCGCTATTTCAGTTGATGGCTTATTTGTTGGCGTTGTTTTTTTGCTTCGGGATTCTATTCGGTAATTTGAATGCGCTCGCGATGGAACCCCTAGGGCATATCGCAGGGCTGGGATCAGCCCTGATCGGTTCGGTTTCGACGCTGATGTCGGTAGGCTTTGGTGTAGTCGTCGCCAATGCCTACGACCAGACGGTAATACCTTTGGTGGCTGGCTTTGTCATGCTCGGGCTGGCGGGCCTGGTGACGATGCGCTGGACCGAAGCAGGGCAGGTTACTGCGGGCTAATCACTGCGACCCAATCACTGTAGGTTAGCCACTCGATTCCAGAAATTTTAGAATTTCGTTTTCGATGTCCTGTGAAGCAACCACCAGCGGGTGGCCAATGGGCTTTGCAAAAAGATCTGCAATGGCTCGCGGGACTTCGATCCCGGCGCTTGCCGCGACAGCTGACAGCGCAGCCTGGTCCGATTTCGGCTGGTTGCCATTGATGGCGTTATC
>Ga0302122_10001317_pt1 | contig 15737 bp, 10 predicted proteins | sample CB21_SCM_MG_FD_203115 | JGI IMG/M metagenome (GOLD analysis project Ga0302122, IMG submission 203115) | Marine microbial communities from Western Arctic Ocean, Canada - CB21_SCM | ecosystem: Environmental > Aquatic > Marine > Oceanic | place: Canada: Western Arctic Ocean | collected 2017-09-28
GTCTCGTTCGGCGCCGCCTGCAGCTTGGGCGGCGGCGGCGGCTTCGCCGTGGATGGTCTCGCGGCTCGGGCCGACTGCGGCCGTCTCCGAGTGAGCCGCGCCGACAGCGGCCGCGCCTTCTTCTTTTCGGGCGCACGCTTCGGCAATTCCAGCGGCCGCGTCACGTCGACGACCAGCTGCTGCGCCGCGTCGGCGTCCATCCAGAGGTCGAATTTGGCCCGCGCGAGCGGGACGCCGTTGACGAAGACGTGTTGCGACGTTGCCATGATACTGTTAGCTGGGCTGCCTTTTTACTCTTGCTGCCTTTTCTCGGGCAGGGCAGCGCCAAACGCTACGCGAACCGCAGCTGTAGGGTGGCTGGGGTGCTGCGGAGTAGCTCTGATGCCGCCCTGACGACGCAGCGCCCTGGCGCGCCCGAGTTTGTGCAGTGCACAGCGCAACCGCTGCACAGGCGGGTCGTCGACTCGGCACCCTCTACCTTTCAAAATAGGATCTATTGTGCGCCTGCGAGGCGTGTGGAGTGCCCAGGACGGCGTGTTCGTTTTTGCATTTTGACGAGACGGGTTTTTCTTCTGTTCCAGCAGCCTTGAGGTGGCGTGTTCCACGGCGCCCTGATCAAGCCTGAACGTTCTGCTTTAGCGCAGACGCTTCCAGCCGTGCGACTCCGACGTCTCCAACTTCCAGCCGTGCGTACGACGCGCCTCCCACGATGGTTTCATCGCTCCCGGCGCTGGCCGTCATCGCCGCCACACTCCCCCGCCTCGGCGCGCTGCCGCGCAAGCCGCACGGCCCGACGCCGCGCGGCGGCTCGACGGTCCCGCACCAGCGTCGCGGCCAGCTCCCCCCCGACGCGGACTTGAGGGAGGCCGAGGACCTGGGCCAGAATGCGACCACGACCGAGGCCGTCGCGGCCGGCCGGCAGAATAGGAAGCTCCCCTGGTTCTGCGACCGGGATGCCAGTAGGTTCATCCTCTTCCCGTTAAAAGACCCCGAGCTCTGGCAGTTCTACAAGAAGGCCGAGGCGAGCTTCTGGACGGCCGAGGAGGTGGACCTGGGCCAGGACAAGCAGCACTGGAACAACTTGGATGCGGGCGAGAAGTACTTTTTGAGCCGCGTGCTCGCGTTCTTCGCGTCCTCCGACGGCATCGTCGCCGAGAATTTGATGGAGAGGTTTGGGAAAGAAGTAACATTACCGGAAGCGCGCTTCTTCTACGCGTTCCAAGGCGCCATCGAGTCCGTGCACCAGGAGATGTACTCGCTGCTCTTGGAGACGTACGTGGAGGATCCCCAGGAACGATCGGAATTAACAAGGGCCCACGAGACGCTGGCCTGCGTCAAGGCCAAGGCCGACTGGGCCCAGTCCTGGACCGCGGATAAGGACGCGTCCTTCGCTTCGAGATTGGTCGCCTTTACGGCAGTGGAGGGCATTTTTTTTTCGGGCAGCTTCGCGTCCATCTTCTGGCTGCGGAAGCGCGGGGTCCTGCCCGGGCTGGGTTTTGCCAACGAACTCATTTCCCGAGATGAGGGCCTGCACTGCGACTTCGCGTGTGCGTTGTACCAGCGCTTGGACAAGGAAGACCGGTTGAGCGACGACGAAGCCACGGCCATCATCACGGACGCCGTGGCCGTGGAATTGGCGTTCGTGACGGAAGCACTGCCGGTCACGCTAGTGGGCATGAACGCGGACCTCATGTGCGAGTACGTCAGATTTGTCGCGGACCGCTTGCTGGGCGCGCTGGGCCACCCGAAGGCCTACGGGGCCACGAACCCCTTCGACTTCATGGAGCTCGTGTCCCTCACGGGCAAGACGAACTTCTTCGAAAAAAGGGTGGGCGAGTACGCCAAGGCCAACGTGGCCGGGAACGCGGGCTTCGACTTCGCCATGGACGCGGACGTGTAAGGAAGTGCGTGTGTTTTTCGTCGGCGGCGGCGGGGGGCGTCGTCTTCTTGATGGCGCTAGGACTTGTGAGTTTGTTGTTACGGTGCTAGGACTAGTGGGCGGGGCCCGGGGGGGAGACACCGCGCTTCGCCGATTTATCGGCGGCGGGCGCGGGCCGCGTCTTTCTTAATAGCATACTTCCTTCTGGCTAGGACTTGTGGGCGGAGTCCAGTAAACCCGCACAATAAAACCCGCGCCCTTGCATTTTTTGCGCGCGCGTCGCGACACTCAAGAGCGAGTTGATTGGTCGTGGTTGCTGGTACGCGCAGACGACTGCAACTCTGCTAGACTTGTCCACGCGACCTCCTGCAAGCGTCGCGCGCTGGCCGCAAAGCCCGCCGAGATTTGAGTTTGAGCGCGCTCCGCGAGCCCACGACTCTATACGCCGTCGCGCAGCGGCCATGTCGACTCCAATACCTTTGGATGACATGCTCGAGCAGCTCCAGCAGCTCGCGGCGTCGGTCATGGGCGTGGACGAGGCGCCGGAGCCCGTCGTGGCCTTATGTTGTAGGGTGCTGGGCTCCACGCTGGCGACGCAGGCGCCCGCCCAGCGGCGCGCGCGGCGCGAGTTCGGCGGCGATGCGCGCGCCAAACGCTTGAAGGACGTGGACGGCATGCGGACGAATGTTGAACAAACAAAGGGTGCGCAAGCAGCATTAAGGTTCGACGAGTTGCGCCAAACCCTAAGGGATGCCGATGCCTTAAGTACGGCGGGCGCGGATTCAATCGTGGAACTGCTGGGTCTGGTGAGCGGCGACCGGCCGCGGGGGTCCTTCGCGTCGGTCTGTTCTCCGGGCGGCGGCTTCTCGCGCGCGCCGGGTGTGCTCGACGAGGAGGAGCGGCCGGACTGGGGCCTCGCGGGCTGGCGGGCCGCGCCGCCGCCGGTCGCCACGGGCCTCGATTGCGAGGCCGAGGAGCGGTTATTGGTGAGGGACTGCTTGTACGCGCTGCAGGGCATCGACGGGCGGTACATTACGCGCGACGCGGGGGAGGACGCGGTGCACACGGTCGATCGCCTGGTGGCCCCCAAGCTGTCGACCTTGGACGGCGTGCGCGAGGTCTGCGAGCTGGGCTGGCTCTACGAGCGCTGCGAGGCCTTTTGCGCGTCGCCCCTCGTGAACGAGGGCCGGTGCCGCGGCGCGCTGCGGGCCGCGGTGCGCGACGAGCTCTCGGACTACTACCGGCTGGTGGCGGTGCTCGAGGCCCAGCTCCGGGACGACGCGGCGCCCCTCTCCCTGCGGCGGTTGTTGGTGTGGCTCGTGGAGCCGCTGGAGCGGCTGCGGTTGCTGGCGAACGCGTGCGACGCGTGCGCGCCGCCGGACGTCAAGGGCGGCGCGCTCTGCGCCTCGCTGGCGCGGTTGGCCACGCACGGCGACGAGCGCGTCGCGGATCTGGTCGAAGGGTTGCTCGCGAAAACCGCCGCGCCGGTCCTCGCGGGCATTCAACGGTGGGTTTGCTCGGGCCGCCTCAGCCCCGACCCGGCGCATGAGTTCTTCGTCCAGGAAACGGGGGAAGACGGCGACTTCTGGGCGAGCCGCTACGAGCTCAACGCGCGGATGGTGCCGACTTTTATTTCCGCCGAAGTGGCCGAGAAAATTCTGATCGTGGGCAAGACCATCACCTTTTTGAGAAGGTGCTGCGAAGATGATAGGCCCGCCTTTGCCGTGCCGAACGACCAGGCCTTCACGTACGGGTCCCACGCCCTGGCCAGTGTGGTCGAGGAGGCCTACCAGCGGACCAATATGAGAGTGCTCAAGGCCCTGAAGGAGGACTTCCGGCTACTGGACCACCTCAAGGCCCTGGAGAGCTGCGTTTTACTAGCGCAGGGGGACTTCGCCATGCAATTGGTAGATGGATTGGACGCGGCGGCGGCGAAGCGGCGCGGCGCCTTCGGGAGCTCGGGCGCGGACGCCGTGGCCGCCCTCGACAATGCAATCAAGTCGTCGAACGCGGCGCGGCTCCACCCATCTGCCGTGCAGCGCTTAAAGGTCGTGGTCCAGGAGGGCGCAGATATTAGTTTTGGATTAGATTACGACGCGACGCCGCCCATCGACGCGATCGTCGACGCGGACGCGCGCACCTTTTACGCCCAGAGCTTCCACGCGTTGCGCGCGCGGCGGCGCGTCGAGGCGAGACTCACGGACGCCTGGCGCTCGCTGGCGCTGGCGCGGCGCGTGCGAGGATTAGGGACCATGGAGAAGCGCGCGCTGCGGAAGGCGGCCCTGGCTAGAAATGAAATGGCGACGCTGTCCGCGACGGTGAGCGCCCACGTGGCCGACGCCTTCGCGGGCACCTGGAAGCGGCTCGAGGAAGATGTAAGTGCGGCTTCGGGCCTGGACGAGGTCAGGCGGGCGCACCGGGCGTACCTGGATTCTATCGCCTCGGACGCCTTATTTGCCCCGCGCAACACGGTCCGGGACAAGGACGTGCCGCCCGACGAAGATTTGGCTGCGGGAGCCTTAGCGACGCACCTGGAGGCTACTCTAGCCGCGGCCCAGCGGTTCTGCGCGCTGGTCGACGCGTTCGTCGCCGACGCCGTCGCGGGCGACGCGCGGGCCATTACGCTGGCGGACCGCCTCGACGACTCGACCCAGCACTTCAAGGCGGCGGCGCGGCGCTTCACGCGCCTACTCAAGCGCGCGTCCGAGGACGAGCCCGAGGCGACCAAATTGGCGTTCCGGCTGGAGGTCGTCGGAGGCGTCGGGGAGTAATCAATTTCTACCTTCTTACACGGTTCACACAATCCACAAGGCCTCTACCCCGCCAGCACGCCAGCGCCGCGGCACGCGCGACTACGAGGCGCCCCGGCCGAGCGCGACGTCCACGGGGTCCTCGACGAGCGTTCCCACAAAGGTGTACTTGTCGTGGGTCTCATAAAGCTCCATCCACCGGTCGAGCTCGCGGAGCTCCGACGGCGTCAAGTTTGCGAGGTCCGCGGAGACGCACGCCGCAGCCCGGCAGCCCGTCGCGAATGCCCGCGACGCGTCCTGGCCCACAAAGTGGTGGTACGGCTTGCCCGGGCCGTAGAAGGCCGCGCCCGCCGACACGTCGTACACGCGGCCCCTGAGCGCGACGCACGTCCCCGCGCCGTCGACGCCGTCGCAGTCCTCCAGCTCCGCTTGCGTGACTGTGCCGTCGTGTTGCGGCTTGGAGAGGTCCAGCGGCGCGTCTACCTTGAGGACCATTTGCGCGAGCGCGTACTTGTTGCCGTAGCGGCGTGTTCGTGCTCGAGCGTGGGCCACGTAGCGGAAGAAGCGGCCCAGAGCTGTTGTGAGAGCAGATTTGGCTTGTGGCGCCATGCAGGCCAGTTGTACTGCTGCGAGCGTTGCGATTGCGGTGCGTGCGCGCATTGCTGGTGGTGGGCTTTAACGCAGCAGCAGAGTGTGCTGCAGAGCTGTGCTCTCTCTTGTCAAATTGGCAGGCCTTCGAGCCAATTTTTTGGCAAGCGTGCACCGCCAGGGATGCGTCTAGGCTATCGACAGTGTACGCTATGCCATCTATCAGTGTCCGGTGTTCGAGCCCGGCAAATGCTGAGAGTGCAGATTGGCCAGATGAAACCCGCGCGATTAAGCCGACTCCTGTTTACCACTTCCCCCGTAGATATAGACACGGGTGTTGAATGGCCCACGCAGGGATCTGTACCGTCCCAAAAGTTGAGGGCTCATGAGGTGTACGTCGCATCCTTGCTCTCACTCTGGCTCGACACGGACCCGATCCACCGACGCCGCAGCCGTTCGAGGCAGGCCGTCGAGTGCCAGAGAGCCGGCGGAACCAAAAAAGCGCTGCTTTTACCGCTTGGAACGTAGCGCAGCCAATTAAGACGGGCTAGCCATTTACAGCGCTAACTCGGCGACGCGCCCGCGCCCGGCCGCCTCCGTCAGCGTCAACGACGCCTAGCGCCAACCCTCAGCTTTATAGGAAGCGTACCGTACGCATCAGCCATGTGCCAGCCGCCCAGTCAAGCCCAGGTCGCCCCGCCGCCGCCCGCGACGGCGTCGGGCGAGAAGACCGGCCGATGGACCGACGAGGAGCACACGCGCTTCCTCCACGGCTTGGAATTGTTCGGCAAGAAGTGGACCAAGGTCGCGGACGTCGTCGGCTCGCGGACGACGGTGCAGGTCCGCTCGCACGCGCAGAAATACTTCCAAAAGCTAGAAAAGGATAGGGCCCAGCCCTCGGGCGGCGCCGGCGGCGCGCGCGGCCGCGCCGGCGCGAGCTTCGGGGGACGGCAGTTCGGCGACGAGTACGACGACCCCATGCACGGCGCCGCGCCCATCGCCGTGCCGCTCGCGCTGCGCAAGTTCCTGCCCGCGGGGACGGGCCGCGACGGCCACGCGGGCCCCGCGGACGTCGCCGCGGGCCTGTTCAAATTCCTCTCGCCGCTGGCGCTCCCGAGCGCAAGTACAAAGCCGGACAAGGTGAACGAGATGGCACGGCGCATCTTCGACGACCAAAGTGCGAACTCGCAGCAGGAGGCGCTCCAGGCGCGGTCGCGGCCGGCGCCGCCGCCCTCGGTGCCCGAGTGGTACCGGCGCGGGGGCCGCATCGACGAGCTGCTCGCGGACGCGCAAAAGCTCGAGTGGAAGGACGACTCCGGCGGCGAGCCGCTGAAGGACCCGCCGCCGCCCGCGTACCGGGCGCCGCCGCCCAAGCCGTTCCCGTCGCGGCCCAGCGCGCAGTGGGCCCTGCCGCCGGGCAAGCGGCCGCGCGACGTGGCCGAGGCGCCCAACGGGACCCGGGGCACGGCCGCGCTACCGCGCTTCTCGTCCCTGGACGCGCTCTACAGCGCGTCCATCCTGGTGGACCGGCGGCCGCGGGGCGACTCGCACGGGTCGAACGGCCTCGGCTTCGAGGACGGCCTCTTCTACGACGACGACGGCGCGCCCTTCGGCTTCGACGACCAGGCGCCGGCCATCTAGACCAAACTCCCAACTGTGTATGCCCGACCTCCCCAAAAATGGCGCCGAAGAACCGGCGCCGCACCGCCTCGCGTAAGAGGATGCTTTTATAGGTAGCCAGGTGCGGCGATGATAGGTGCGCTTCGACGGCCCAGCATCGGCGGTGAGAACGTTAACACTTTTTAGACCTATGCGCTCATCGCGCGGCACGCCCAGTCCGGGGGGGAAGCCCAGTCCCAGGACGACGCCACGGTCGCGTCGTCCGCCTCGACGACGGCGGCGCGCGCGGCAGCGACAAGCGCTTGGTGATGCCTCAACGGCCGTTTCAATTCGGGGGCGAATTTGACGGCGGCCGCGCAGTTCCCCTTCAAAGCAGCAACCGCTGGGTGCTTCCCGAAAGCCCGTAACGCCCGCACGTCACCTCCAATGGGTGCGGGCGGCGAGAACGGGCGATCAAAGGAGAGCGCCGTCGCTGGGGAGTACAGCGACGCGTCGCCGCCACCATCCAGCATCTCCGCCGACGACACGCGCCGCGGTGCCAGCTCCGTCAGAAGCTCCGCCATGGCCGCGGGCGCGAGCGGCCCGAGATCGACGACGCGTTCTCCAAGATCGCCGGCGCTCAACTCAATTACACCCGTCGTCATGACGCTCAGCGTCGGCGCCGCCGCGAGGAGGCGCTTCGAGATGCGCAGGACGGCGGCGCGGTTGTCGGCCGTCACGCCGTCGGCGACGAGGAGGCACCGTCGCTCCGAAAGTCCTGCGAGCGCTTTGACGAGAACTTCTGGGCTGCTCTCTGTGTCATGGTCCTGGACGCGGCGCGCAGCCGGGCGTGTTGGACTCGGCGGCGAGCCGAAGAGCGTCTCGAGCGTATCCGCGAGCAAGGTGACAAGGCGCCGCTCAATCTGCCGCTCAACGGCGTCGTCGCGCCTTGCTGGTGAAAGTCCAAAGTAGTCCTCGTACGACTCGCAGCGCACGTCGCCCAGTGTTACCTCGCACACCACGTCGAAATTCCCCCTGTCCGCCAAATATGACACCGCCGCGCGCGCCACGGCCGTCTTTCCGACGCCCCGTGCTCCTCGGACCGTGACGCATCGTCGTCTCTCAAACCCAATTAATCGCACGACCTCGGCGACGGCGTCGTGTCTGCCGGCCAATCGCTCGGGCGGCGCCGGGCCGCGCACGGGGCAGGGCCGCGGCGTCTCTATCGTCGTGTGGCTCTCCTCGGTCGAGTCACAGAGGACGGTGTCGTGCGCGCCACCCGACGGCAACAAGAGGTAGGACCCGTGCTCGTCGACCGCGGCCGCGACGTCAAAGGCGCTTCGGACCGTCTTCCCGCGGCAGAGCGCGTCGTAGAACTGCTCGGAGAAGGCGCGCGCGGTCCGATCACTCAGGCGCGCGCCCGCCCGCACGCAGACGACGTGCGGGATGCCCTGCCTCGTCAACGCTTTTGCAGGCCGCTCCGAGTCGCAGGCCGCAAGGAAGACGACCTTCGTTCTATGACCGCCCGCCGCGACGAGCCTTCCGAGGGTCTCCTCCGTGCACACATCCAATTCGGCCCGCCCCTCGAGCTCAAAGGTCAGGGCGCCCCGGACGCCATGACCAGTGTAGTGAACGACGTCGCATCCTCCGGTCAACAGACTCCGGAGGGCGGCCACCGTCGCGCAGGGCTCGGCTCTGAGCCGCACGTGCGCCGGCGCGCTTCCTAGTATTCTCTTGAGCAGCGCGAGCTCCGCGCCGCGGTGGCGCTGCACCGGAGGTAAAGCTCGTAGGCTGCCTTCGGACGAGCTGCGCCAGACGAGCGGTTCGGCGCAGAGGTAGCCGACGCGCAGCGGTGCCGACGGCGCGGCGGCCGCGGGCGCCGTGGGCGTGACCGCCATCGACGGCGCGGCGGTCGCCGTGGGCGTGACCGGCGCCGGCGCCGGCGCGACGGCGGCGCCGCCGTCCCCGAACATGACGTCGACGGCGCCCGAGATGTCGCCCGTGCCATTCAGCTTCGTCTCCTCGTCGTTCTTGGGGGACTGCGCCGCCGGCAGGATCTTATTGCGGCTCGTCCCCCGCGGCCGGCGCAGGATGCGCCGCAGCGTCTCTAAAGTCTTGCGGCGGGGCGGGCTCTGGTGGGCTGACATGCTGCCGGGCAGCCGGGCAGCCTCGCCGGTGGCGCGTGGTCCTTCCTTGGTGCGCGGTGCGTCGCGCTGGTGCGCGGCGGTCCACCGGAAGCGCGCGCGGTGCGGTAGCGGCGCCTGCTGCAAGCCCTGTGCGCTATTATATCTGCTCTGCGAACGAACTCGGGGAGTTTGCTGGTCAACGACACGGGGGTTCTCTCTCGCACACGGGCCCAGTCGGTGCGTGGGGCCCAGTGGCATCCGGGATCAGTCCTAGGGGCAGCCTGGAACCCCAGACCCGGCAGCTCTAGATATTTTGTGCCCGTCGCGGTCGCGCCGAACCGGACGAAGTCTACACACAAAATTCAATTAGGCCTCGCCCGGCCGCGCCGCCAGGCGGCCCGCGTCGGCCGCGAGCCCCGCGAGCTCGGCGGCGAGGCACGCCGCCGCGCGGACGCGCGCGCCGTCGAGCGCCGCACCGCGCAGGTCGAGCAGCGCCGCGAGGCCGTCGCCGCCCGCGCCGACGCCCTCGAGGAAGAGGGAGCAGTGCGCGTCCCGGCCCCGGTTCGCGGATTCGACGACGCACGTGACCGCGCCGTCGAAGAGGGGCGCCCCGGTCGCGCGCGCGATCGCGTCCAGCGTCCCGCGGGCGTACCCGTCCGACCGCCACACGCCCCCGGCAACATTCATACCCGCCACGCGCCGTGCTGAGGCAGCACAAAGATCCGCGACGGAGGCGCCCAGGACCCGCTTCAGGATCGGGCCCGGGACAGTGACCTCGCACGCGACGCGCGCCGTCTGTTGTGAGGCAGGCGACACGGCGGCGATCCTCGCGCCCTTGGGCAGGTTCAATCTACGAATTGCGTCCACGGCCCGCGCCGCGTCCGCGGACGCGACGCGCGCGTAGCAGCACCGCCCCACTCGGCGCGCGTCCACTATCAATACAGCGTCCGTGCCGGGCGCCTTGCGGGCGAGCTGCGCCCGCGCGAGGGCCGCGTCCGCCACGCCCTGGGCCGCCGCGACGGTGGGGCACGCCACGCAAATGCCGATCTCGGCCTCCTGGACCCGCGCGGCCGCGCTCGTGCAGCCGCCCGCCAGGCGCAGCACGCGGGCGCCCCGGGCCACCAACTGGGCGAGGTCACTATGACAGGCGAGCGGCGCCAGCGTCTCCCGCCCGTCCACGCTCACGGGCCCGACGATCTCCACGGCAATCGTCCGACTGCGCCCGCACGCCTCGAGGATCGCGTCGATCCGCTGCAGGTCTTCGGCGCAACGGATTTCCGGAGGTATGGGCTCGTCGTTGCGCATGGAGAGGGCGCGCGGCGTCGTCTCCGACGGCATGTGCGTCGCCGCGTCGTTATCTTCAACAATTGAATTGAGCGTCCGGGGCAGCTCGGGCGTCCACGCGCGGCGCGGGAGCTCCTGGACCGGCTCCGCGTCCCAGGGCGCGCCCTCGAAGTCCATCAAGAGGTCCTCGTCCTTGTCCACGAAGCTGATGCCGAAGAATCCGAAGAAGTAGGCCATGCAGCAGCTCCAGATCGTGAGCATGGGGAGCAGGGACGTCGCATCTCTTTGTAATTTTGGGGCGAAGGTCGTTTGAGACACGTGGACGCCCACGCTGCCGAGGAAGATGGCCATGATCAAATAATTCATCCATTCCAGCAACCACCACTTGGGCTCCGGCGGGTCGCTCGTCTCGGAGCCGGGCAGCGAGGCCTGGGAGTCCGCACGCGGCAACTGCGCGAGCGACGCCATTGTCAACCAAAAACTGTTCAAAGGTCGGCAGCAGTTTTGCTTGCTCCTCGTCGATGTACACGCTCCCAGCACGGGTGGCCGCTGCCAAGGATGTCGCAGCAACAGTCAAGCTGCTCTGTGTCCCGAGGCGAGGATCAGGGGACGTACGTCGCTCTACAACGCCTGGCAAAGTTTTCGAGCGTATGCTGTTTCGGCAAAACCCGAACAAAAACGTCCGCCTCAACTGAGCCGCGGAACCGTTTGGAGCCGTGCGGCACACCCCGAGACCCAGTCAAGCGTCAGAGAACCAGAAAATCAGGCTGCAAAACCCATGGCCGTCGTCCAACTGGGCACCACACAGACGCTGCAGCGCTGCCCAAGCGCTGCAGGCAGCACACCGCGAACACGGTTAAACGAATTTCCATCCGTGTGCGCGCTCCTCTACTGCGAACAGACCAAGAAATTGGAGCTAGCCTAAAATAGTGTTTTTTGCAATGCGAACGGCAGCCCCGCTGCGGCTGCTGCTGCTCTACCACGCACACGCAGCGCCGCGCAACGGCCCGCCCCGCCACTGGTACGAGGACAACTTCCGGCCGGCGCCGTGGCGCTGCGACGAACCCCGGTCGCGCGCGAATACAAACTATTGCTTTAAGTTCGACGACTCCTTGACCGATGATGGCGTAGAGGACGTACGACAGATCAACATGGACCGGGAGCCCATTAAAACGAACCGGACGTGCTGCGGCCTGCCCCCGGTCGCGTGTGCGGACGAGGCCTACCCGCTCACTTGTCTATTAGAAAAGATCCCCTTTGCCACGCCGCCCGCGTGCGTGAAGCGCCAGTTCGCGTGCTGCTTGGGCTATTGGAACCGGAAGTTCCAGCAGGAGGAAACGTATCGGAGGGCGCCCCCCCACGTGCGGTGCAAGGGGCGACTCTGGGACGTCTACGACATCCGGGCGGACGACGTCATCTTCGACCAGCGGTCCCTGATGAAGCTCGCCGCGGCCTTCTACCCGAAGATCCTGGTCCCCTACGAGGACGAGATGATGCCTCCGGACACCCAGATCCACCCCATCTGGCGGGGCTACGTGGTCCTGGCTAAATTAGGTTTTGGGTGGATCAATGTGGAGCAAGCCAAGCCCGACGCCTTGGTTTTAGCGCAAAACTTGTTACGGAACCCGGCGAACGCGCGGACCGCCTACGCGTTACCGCGGGGCGTGAAGGACCTGGTGCCGTGGCGGGACCACTGTTTGGACAATGTGAACGCGGACCACGTGCGCTGCGTGGGCATGAAGCTGCACCGCGACCGCGTCAAGAAGTTCCGCGCGCTGCGGCAGTCGGGGGTCTGCACGGACGCGCGCAAGGCGTCGGACCACCACACGGGCAAGGTGGACCACGGCTTCTACGTCCAGGCCATGAGCGACGCGGACTACGTGCCCAGCCCGCCGGGCGTCGGCTTCGTGAACTACCGTAAGGCGCGGCGTCCGTTCTACGCGCGTCGATGACGCCTCCTCCTCGCGCAGGCGACACCGAGACGATCGTGGCCGGCGCCGTGCCAATTCTGGAGCGGCCGCGGTGGCCGCCCCAGCGGGGCCCCTTTATGGATTTACACGACGAACTGCCCCACGTCCTCGTCAAGAACGACACGGCCTGGGCGTCCCTGCGGCAGGACCACCTGCCGTCCCTGCGCTTCGGCGGCGACGCGCGGAAGCACTACCTGCCCTACTGGCTCTACCACATCTACGACCGCCTGCTCAAGGCGGGCGTGCACACCACTTCTTGGAAACCGCCCGTCGAGGAGGACCTCGCCACGACGAAGCGGCACATCCGGGACACGGGCCTCTACCCCTTCATGAACGCGCGCAAGGTCTCGTGCCGCTGGGCCGTGCCCGAACCCCAGGAGCGCTGCCACGGCGGGTGCCCCACGGGCAAGCGGCCGCTGCGGGCCTGGGCGGGGCCGAGTTAAGTACCCATGTTGTTGCCACTGGCATCATGACGCTACCGGGGGAAAATGCGGACAACCGGTATCAAGATTATAATCCGCACCGACTTACGCGCAAGCCGTGCCGGGGAATCCAAGGTCGCGTGCCGCCGCGCATCACACTAAATCTAGGCGAAGGGGTTGAAGTTGAGCGCGAGGAGCTGCTCCTTGAAGGTGAGGCCCGTCTGGCCCTCGGCGAGCATGTTGCCCGCGACGCCGAGCATGGCGAGCCGGCCGTTGGCCATCTCGGCGTTGAGCTTCTGGAGCTTGTCCTCGCCCTGCCACTTCTTGCCCCAGAAGCCGATGCCGTAGTCGCCCGAGTAGTTCGACGCCGGCCACCACGCGAGCTCGATGAGGCCCGTGAGGAGGAAGATCTGCAGGATGCCAGCGGCGGGGATCTTCGAGAAGCCGTAGATGCCGTCGGGGATGTCCGAGAACTTGATCTGCTGGGACTTGGAGATGTAGCCCGGGAACTCGATGTCCGCGTTGTGCACCATGATGCCCACGAAGGCCATCATCGAGATGCGGCCGTGCTTGCGCTCGACGGCGCGGCGGCGCGCGAAGGACTCGGGCTGGTCCTCGCAGTAGTTCAGGGGGTCGAAGAAGCCCGCCGGCGCCTGCACGCCCACCTCGAACTCCTCCACGGCGCGCAGCGCCGACGTCCGGGCGGGCGCGACGGGCGCCACGAGCGCCGCGGCGCCGCTTAACGCGAGGGCGGCGATGATCTTCTGCATCGTGTCTGCGGGGGGAATGGGGTCGGTGCTTTGCTTCGGGCGCGCGGGATGTTATGAGAGGCCGGCTGCGGCAGGCTAAGCATAGCGACGAGGTCAACCGGCGACCTTCCGCGAAATCGCGCGCGCAGGGAATTTGGGATGGAATCAGTGCGGCAGCGTGAGACAGCGGGCGACGGCCACTGCTCCGCGCCTCACGTCTCACGATCAGAAGCCCGCGTGGCCGTCGGCGGCAGTGAAAGCACCGCAGCGATTTCCGCCGTGCTACTCAGCCGCAGAGCGTCCAAAGGAGATTTCTTCACGTAGGCGCTTAAGTGAGGAGAGTTTCCGTCTACCACTGACGTCTGGGCGCTGTTGTTTGCCGTGCGGCGGAGTTTACCTAGTCGAGATTGCTTGATCGAGGGCAAGTGAGGGAAAAATGGAAGTCGGTCCTCGCTCGCGCTCGAGGCTTCCAGGCGTCGTGGTAGGTCCCCCTTGTGCCGCCTATGGGCGGAGCAGGCCTCGCGACGATTTTAGTGCGGGTTTTGCGCTCGTATTTGGCCGCGGGCTTTTGCCGCCAAGTCGCAGGCTGTACCGCCTTATACGACTTGTGCGGGATAGGCTAGACGTCCTGAAATCACCACCAAGCACGACTGCTACGCTGCCACGCCTCGCACCGCTGTCAGGTCGCCTGCCGTGCTAAAGTACGAAACCGCGCGCAACTTACGCCACTGGAGGCGGAGCGTGCGCAGCCTGACGCCATCGACGTCGTTGGCCGGCAACGCGTGCGCTCAAACATAACGAAACAATGCTCTACGACGACGTCTCCGACGAGGACATGAGCGCCGACGCCCTCGCGGCGACGTTCCGGCGGAGCCGCGAGCAGGACCGCGCGGCCCTCGACGACTTCGTGGAGACGGAGCGGTCCATGCGGCGCGAGGACGACGACAAAGGCACCGCGCGCGACCAGGCCGTCATGAGCATGTACGCGTCGAGCCGCCGGCGCCAGCGGAGCGCGCCGGACCAGGTCACGAAGCCCGCGCCGCGCCGGATTGTGGGGCGCGCGCCGCCGAAGGCCGCGCCGCGGCGGACGCCCCCGAAGCTCGGCCGCGGCGGCGACGCCGCGACCGTCGCGGTCGCGCCGCAAAAGGACGAGGCGACGCTCGAGCTCGAGGATCGAATGGATAGGTGCCGCGCGGACCTGGCGCGGGGCCGCGAGACGCAGCGGAGATTAGAAAGGTCGCTCGCGGACGCGGCGCGGAGGAACGCCGAGGTCGAGGCGCGCCAGGACGCCGAGGACGCGGCGATCGACGCCTGGGCGGCGCAGCAGCGAAGTGCGGTCGCGAAGGAGCGCAAGGGGGTCGCCAAGGAGCGGCGGCGGCCCGACGACGACCCAACGAATGATTACTCGTCGCGGGACGCCGAGGTCGAGGCGCTGAAGGCGACAGTTGCTAGACTACAGCTGCAGGGCGACAAGCGGCGCCAGAAGTTTTTATCAAGGGAGCACGAGCTGCAGACGGCCTACGAGGCCCAGAAGCGCGAGGTCGACGACCTGACGGCGCGCGTGCGGGACCAGGAGGCGTTGGCCCTGGCGCCGTCGGCCAAGCCGAAGCGGCGCCCGGTGCGGGAGGCGTCGACGCCGGCCGTCGACGAGGAGCCGCCGTGGCGGCCCGTGCGGGGGCGCGAGGGCCTGAAGGAACGACGGTTAGTTGATGGGAGCCGTGAGGTGGCCTATCGCAACGGCACGACGAAGCGCGTCGACGCCGACGGCACGTGCGTGGTGCGCTTCGCGAACGGCGACGTCAAGACCTCGGAGCCGAGCGGCGCGACCATCTACTACTACGCCGCCGCGGACACGACGCACACGACGGACCCGCGGAACCACGTCGAGGTCTTCGAATTCCCCAACGGGCAGACCGAAACGCACGCGGCGGACGGCTTCAAGGACATCTCCTTCCCCGACGGCACGCGGAAGACGGTCCGCGCGGACGGCTCCACGTCGACGCGCTTCCCGGACGGGGCGGTGGTCGAGGGGGAGGCGTAAGTTAGTGGCAATCTATTAGGCCTCGACGAGTAGAGCTAGGTGCCGGCGAGCACGTTCTAAGGTGTCATGGACATTAGCCGTAATCGGATGGTCACTACCGAACACACGCCGCGCTCTCGGGTTGACATCCTCGAGGATCGCAACGGCCTCTTTAACATCGCCTTTAATGGCGTTTCTGAGGTCAGGAGATGCATCGAGGCACTTTGCCCCGTACCGTTAACGGTACGGGGCACACAGGTCCTAGTAGGTTTTGCGCCACTAGCCCCTAGTGTGTTTTGCGCCGCTCGCCAGAACGCTGTTCTTCGCCGCTCGCCTCTTCGCCACACCTA
>Ga0302122_10001320_pt1 | contig 15719 bp, 8 predicted proteins | sample CB21_SCM_MG_FD_203115 | JGI IMG/M metagenome (GOLD analysis project Ga0302122, IMG submission 203115) | Marine microbial communities from Western Arctic Ocean, Canada - CB21_SCM | ecosystem: Environmental > Aquatic > Marine > Oceanic | place: Canada: Western Arctic Ocean | collected 2017-09-28
GGGCGGGCCGGCGCCGGCCCGCGACGAGTAATGCGACGCGGCCGGCGTCGTAGCTCGCGGGCGGTTCTCTCAGCGCCGCCTCGAAGACGGCGCCTCTACGATGGTAGGCGCCGCGGCAGGGCGCCGTCGACGGAAAGATGGGCTCGCTCTCACTGGAGGACGAGCCTTGGCCCGCGTCGTCGTAGGCGTCGTCGCCCGACGGCGGCGGCGAGCCGCTCGTGGGCTGCAGCATTCTACGCCAGCGCCGCGGCGCCAGCGGCGCGTCATTTTCCGAGTCCTCGAGCTCGGCCCAGCCCTTTCGCGGAACATAAGAAGGGCACACGAAGGGCGGCGGCTTCACCCTTCTGCTGATCTTCTTCGGTGCCTTTTTTGGTGGTGCCCTTCGCCCGCTCTTGGCCTTGGCGCCCCGCGCCGCGAGGGGCCGGACGCGTCTGGGGGGCACGCGCTTCTCCTCGTCGCCGTCCACATATAAAAGGTTCACGGTGCCGTCGGCGAAGACGCCCCTGACGACGGCCTGGTACCACGTGCCCTGGCCGGCGAAGTTGCCCTCGACGTTGCCGAGGTACTGCGGCGTCCAGGTAGTACCGCGGGCCGCGGGCGCTTTCTGTCTTCGCTGGGACGCCGCCGCCGGCGGGCTCGGCGACGACCGGTTGTCGTCGTCCGACGGCAGCGGTTCCTGGGTGTGCGCGTGCTGGGGGAGGGCCTCGGCCGCCGGGAGCGCGGCCGCGGCCTCTTCCTCCTGCAGCGCGATCTGTTTCTCGGCGAACTCGTGGGCCTTGCGCACGATCTCGCTCCTCGTCTCGCGCGGCAGTCCTTGCCACTGGTCCCTGGTGAACTGCTCCTTCACGTTTTTGTACTCCGCGATCGCGAGCTCCCGCACCGCCTGCTCGCGGGCGGCGGCGGCGGCGTCGTCCGCTGCGGTGCTGGTCGGCACGGCTGTGGTGATGTCTGCCATCGTTCCGCTTGCAATTTGGCCGGCTAGGGTCGCCGCGCTGGGGCCAGACTGCCCAAGTGGGTTGGAGGTGTTTTGGTCCCCGCTGGCCGCCGGCGGTCGCCGCTGTGCGTTGTGCACGTACTTCCTAGTCCGAGGGACTTTGTGGACGATTCCTGTGGCTTTTTAGGCCGTCGCTGGCCTCGCTCAGGGAGCTTCAAAAGCTAAAAGCTGCGGAGAGCACGGCACGGGTTTTACGGCGTCAACGCCTGTGCGTGATCAGCGCCTAAGACGTCAACCAAACGCTTCGACTTTCTTATTGGCAGCTAAGGCAGCAGGAGCACGCATATCAAGCACAGCATTTTGAGGCGCTATGCGCGTCCTGAGCGGCCTACTGCTGGTACAAACAGCACCACTCGACGCGGCCGTCTGTCGCCGGCGAGCATTGCTTGGGTGCGCTTCAGGTGCCACCGCACTTGTCGCAGCGCCTTACGGCGGCCACGCGGCGACCGGCGCGGCCGATGAACTCTACGAGCTTGTCCGCGCGAGGCGACCGTCGCAGTGGCAGGACTCGGAGCGCGCTCGCGTCGACGCGCTGGTCGAGGCCGTCGTTAATCAGAATGCGCCATGGCCGCGCGGGGGTCTCGTAGGTAAATGGCGGCTCGCCTACTTACAGCCGGGTCCGGACGGCGGCGGCGTAGACCGACGGATACCATTTCCCGAGTTCGAGTTCAACGAGAATTACCAAGTTTTCCAGCAGAACCCCGGTCGTGTGACAAACATCGGAGAAGTCCTCGGCCCGGCTGTACGCGTCGAAGTGCGGGGCGGCATCGAGGAGCTGGATATTTCCGTGACGCGCTCGCCGAAGCGATTTCGTGCTTTGATAGATGCTGGGGCGCTCTGCGCGGGTAGCGCCTGCGCGCCCTTGCCCATCAGCGGCGAGGGCCTCTTCGACGGGGTATACCTCGACGACCGCATACGGGTGGGCCAGAACCTCAACGGGGGCGGCGCGCGTATTGTGCAGGTCCGGGTGGAATAGCTCGGGGCCTATTGTTTTTGAATAGTCCTAGGGGGTATTGTTTTTGATCCACTCAGCAACGCGACACGCGCACGCGCGATGCGAGCTGTAGCTGCGGCTCGAAGAGTCTTAGAGGAACGTAGAGGAGATGGGACAGAAAAAGCAAGGCTTTCGGAGGTCGTGCGTGGTTTGGTATGGAAAAGCGATTGATTTCCAAAACCCATTTTGGCTCGTGTTTTTCGATCCGGGTGCACTTTGGCTTGTACGTCGACGCGTGGAGGAGTCAGGCGGGCGTTCGCCGTGATTAGTGACCGCTTGACCGGTTAAGAACGCATTCTCGGCGTGCTGGGCAATCTCGCGACTACGTATGAAAAGATCGGGCGGCTTGATGAGGGATTGCGCTTGCTACGAGACGTCTACTCTGGACAATTGAAGCTCAGTGGCGAAGAAGATAGCTCAACTCTCAAAGCAGCCTCCAACTTTGCGTCGTCCCTTGTCGATCTAAGGCGCTTCGAAGAAGCCAGGTCAGTGCTGCGCAAATCGGTACCCGTGGCGCGACGCTCTCTCGGAGAGAATGATCTAATCACGCTCACGCTGAGGACGCATTACGCAAAGGCGCTCTACGAGGACGCGAGCGCCACGCTCGACGATCTCCGCGCGGCCGTGACGACGCTCGAGGACTCGGCTCGGATATCGAAGCGGGTGCTGGGTGGTAAGCACCCGCTCACGATAGCAATTGAACACAACCTGGAGATGGCGCGAAAGGCGCTCAGCGCCCGGTCGGTTTAGGCATAACTCTTTTCATCGCCACTACTACTGGTTAAACTAGATAAGCTTATGACCCAGCCCGCGTCGCTCGAATGGTCGACGCCGTCGTGTCCAACTTGCGGCGCTGCGCTGGGCTGAGGTAGTGCGCGAGCGCCGTCTTCGCCGACTGCAGCAGTGCGACGATGGACTCGCGCGGCGACTCCGGGTCGCAGACGGTCGCCGCGAGCGCCAGCAGCACGTCGAGGCCGCGCGTCGCGAAGACCGCGTCCGGCGACTCCAAGGCCGCGGGCGCGTCGATGCGACGAGCGTCGTCGTCCTTGCGCGGGCGCCCGCGTTTTTCCAGGAGGAAGAGGCACCGCCGCAGGACCCGCATGGACCCCGCCAGCTGGCCGATCTTCAGATCCGCACTGAGGGTCGTGGACTCCGCGTCGTCCAAACAGCTGTTGTAGGGCACGACCAGCGCCCAGAGCGCCACCTCCGCCTGAACGGTGTCCGGTAGGTGCCCCAGGACGCACCGCTCCAGCGCCGCCTCGAATAAAGCCGCGTAGGTCGGGCGCAAGTGTTTTGCGTGCACGACGGCCGCCCGCCCTCCATGGAGAGAGAGCGCAAGCGCGTCCCGGAGCGCCCCGGAGTCGGCCGACCGCAGGGCCTGGCACCGCGCGCGGTCGGCCGCGGTCCGGCCCGTCACCTCTAGAGGAGCTCTTTTTAAAACCTCGGTGAGCACGCGCGCGGCCTTGACCAGCTTCTTCTCGTTTGAGAGGTGCGGGAGTAAGCGCTGCAGCGTGGTGGACGTGGTCCGCTGCGGGCTCGCCGGCGAGCCCGGCGGCGCCGACGCGGGCGGCGACGGGAGGAGCCGCCCGCGCCACCGCTGTAGCACCGCCTCGCAGTCCGCGGCATTTAAGCCGGCCACGACGTTGGTCGTCTGGGCGTGGCGCGACGCGTAGCCCAGGTTGTCGAGCTCCCACGTCTCGACCGAATCCGACAGGCGGACGCGCTTCGAGGAACCCGTGCTGTTCGAGGTCTGTCTTTTAAGCGCGGACCGCGGGGCCTTCTTCGTGCTGTCGTAGGCGTGGGGCGACTCCTTGCCGCGGGGCGTGTCCAGGATGGGCGTGGGCGGCATGAAGTCCTCCGCGCGTTGGAGAGTCTCCGGTAAGGGCGACTGGGCCGGAAAGTCCGGCAGGGACGGCCGCGGACCGATGGATCGCGCCGGCGGCGGCGCCAGCAAGGGCGTCAGCGGCGGACTCTTGACGCGCGGCGGCGACACGGTCCGCTCCGCGCGTGCCGGCGACGCCGCGACCGCCAAGGCCTCCCGCAGCCCCCGCTCGACGCGACTTTCGAGAGCTTCGACCTCGCGCAGCGACGGCCGCGGGGCCCAAGCAGAACCAACATCCGGTGGCTCGCTCTGGTCCGTCAACAATCTCTTAAGAGCGGCGTAGTCCGGCGCGGCGCTATGGTCCAGGGCCCGCGTCGCCTCCAGAAAGGCGCCGACCGAGGACGACAGACTCGGCCCGACCAACTGCAAGGGCGGCAGCCGCACCTTGGCGCGGTGGATGGCCACGTCGGGTTCATGGCCGGTCTTCGCCGGCAGGTCGGACCACGGTAAGCGCCCTTCGTGCAAATACATGGCCACGTAGGCCACGGCCTCCAGGTCGCAGCGCCGCGCCGTCGCGGCGCGCCGCGCCCTGCCGTACTTCTCGACGGCCCGGTGCGCGTGGATGCTCAGGTACCGCACGCTCCCCACGACCCGCCGCCGCGCGTTGGAGGCGGCCTTTGGTGCCAGATCCTCCAGGGGCTGGTGGGCTCCTCGTTCGGTGAAGAGAGGCGCGGCCAGGCCAAAGTCGATCAAATACAACGTGGCGTCGTTCGCTTTACTCGAGACGCAGATGTTCTGGGGTTTGATGTCGCGGTGAGCGTGTTTAGAATGTTCGTGCAGGAACTGCAAAGCATCCACGAGTCTTCGTGCCACGGCGAGCGTCACCTGCTTCGAGAGGGGCCCGCGTTCCTTCACGACCTCGTCCAGGTTGGGTCCCAGCGCCTGCATGCATAATAGACGCGACGGCCCCGCGCCGATGTCGACCGTCTCCGACAAGTTGCCGACGTGCCGCGCGAAGGACGCGCCTCGAGGGGGCGGCACCGGCGCCGCGTCGAGCAGCCGGTAGACGTCGACCTCCCGCGCCATCTGGCGCTTCTGGGCGTCCACGCACTCCAGCTTCAGCACGGCGTCGACCCAGGGCCGCGCCGGCGCCTCCTTCCACCGGCCCCGGTGGACGACGCCGGTCGCGCCTCTCCTTAATAACGGGCCGACCTCGAAGCGGCCCTCGTTCGTCTCCACGACGAGCCGGCCGTCGTCGGAGGGGTCGGTTTGATCCATGATTTTACGCTGGCGCCCTCGAAATCGGCTGTCGGCGGCAAGGAGAGTTCTCCCCTTGATACGCCGTGCACGGAGCACAGGGTGCACCGAAGTTGTTCCTACGCGGTCAGGCGGTACTTTGGCTTTATGCTGCCTGCTCGGAGGCTGCACGCAGTGCCCTGGCGTCTGGTGCGGCACGATCTTGTTCTGGCGGGAAACCCGTCTAAAACACTCGTTCTCGTGTGGGTCCATGTATTGGCAAATGCCGCTCGGTGTACAAGCGGTAAACAGACGCTCTGTGGTCGTTACAGACTTCCGGAAAACAGACGCTCTGCGGTCGTGACAGCTTCGTGCTTTTTACCCAGCCATGGCCGAGCTCGTCACCAGCGCTCCGGATGCAGTGCTGCTCCTCGTGACGAGCATGCCCTCGACCACCATCATAGAGGGCGCCCAGGGCAACATTCGCAACATCTTCCGCGGCAAGCGCATCACCGTGGAAGAAATTGATGGCGTGGACGTCGCGCACAAGGCGCTGCGGTCGGAGATGTTCGCGCTCTCAACCTTGCGCGGCCAGTACCCGCAGGTCTTCATCCGCCGCGGCGGCGCCCTGGCCTTCGTCGGCGACACGGAGACGGTCAAGGGCCTCAACGACTGCGAGGACATCGCGCCGGAAATCCTGAGGGACCACACGCACATCCAGACCTTCTCGCGGGTGTTCGCCGCGTTCTTAAGTCCTGGCCAGGTCCCGCCACCAGCCCCGCCGGCGTCGTCGAAGCGGGTCCTCGAGGGCGTCAACAACGTCATGCCCTCGGCGCACCCGACACATCACCCAGGTACCAACGACGCGACGGCGCGGGGCTACGTGATCCTGGGACGGCACGACTCCTGGACGGCGTCGCCGCCCCTGACGCTGAACATCAACGGGGCGGAGCACGCCGTGACGCAGGAAGAGCACGACTACATGGTCCGCGGCCTGGCCCTCGAGCGCCTGTGCCCGGCGGGCTCGCTCGACGTCGTTGTGACGTTAATGGACAAGTCGGTCGTCGAGTGCACGATTCGCGTGCAGACCGAGCACTAGTACTAACATGTGATTTACATAGCTACTGGCCGTCCGGTTCCAGTTCCTCGCCCGTCAGGGGTTGGTCGTCCATCGAGGCTTCGTCGTCCAGCTCTGGCGCCGCGGTCGCCATGCTGTCGTCGCTGTCGTCGGCCGGCGCAGCATCGGTGTCCGTCGGCGACGCCGCCATCGAGGGCGTCGGCGACGCGGCACCGGCGGCGTCCGGCGGCGCCGCCATTGAGGGTGTCGGCGAAAAAGCCATCGATGATGTCGGCGACACGGCATCGGCCAGTGCATCGGGCGGCGAGGCTGCCATCGAGGGCGTCGGCGTTGGGGCGCCTCCACCGTCGCTGTCGGTGGGCGACCGCGGCTCGAAGTAGATGTGCCGCATCGGCGTGGGCAGTGGCGTCGCCGGCGTTGTCGCTCGGAGGTCGTCCGCGCCAAAAGACGCGGCGGGCGTTTCACCGTGCACGTCGTCGCCCCATGTGACACCGACCTGCGTGTCCGCGAGGACGCCGTCCACAGGCGCCGGCGGCGGTTGCGGTTGCCGCAGCGCGTTTTCCCAGTCCGCGCGGCGCGAGTCCTCGAGGGCGAGGCGCTCGTCCAGCGCCGACTCGTCCTCGCCCTCGAGGCGCCGTTCGTCCTCCATCGTGATGCGCGGGGAGCACGGTAACAAAGCCGGCAGCTTCGCCAGCGTCCTAGACAATAACGACGGGGGAATCGTTTTTCGAGAGTGGGCCTGGCCCCGGTCCAACGCAATGGCGAAGCGGTCGGGCTCCACCAGGTTCGGCAGTAGCGTGCTCGGCTTCGTGAGCTTCGGCGGCTCGTAGTTCACCAGCCCCTTGTGGAAGGACTGCGGCTTCTCGAAGGAGGCCACGGGCCGTATGAGCCGTGTCGGCCTGCCAATGAGCTCGTCCCGGTTGCCTTCAAAAGAAGCCCGCCGCATCTTCGAGCCCCGATCTTTAGCCAACTGCAGCGCTTCCGGTCTTTCCCCCAGCGAGCCCCGACTGCGCCGCCCCAGCACGCGGTCTAAGACGGGCGTGTTCGACCGGCCCGGCACCGTCTCCCAGTAGCTCCCCGTGAACCGGATCCACTCGTCGTACTCGGTTCCGTGCGTTTCCTTGTGGACCTCCTGGAGCTCCTTTAAGGTTGCTTCGGCCGCCTTGATGTCCTTCTTGGGTCGTCTGGCTTCCTTCAGGTCTCTTATGACTTCGATCTGCTTTTGACATTGGATAGCCTCCACAGATTGGACGGGCGAGCAGGGGTCGAACGAGGCCGTGGGCCCTTGTAGACTCGCCTCCTTCCGCAACCGCCTTCTTTCGACAATCTCCAGGTTCCTTAGGCGCTTCTCCTCCAGCGTCTTCTCTCGGAGCATGTTGGCTCTTATTCGAATCGCGCGTTTCGGATCCACCTTCTCCAGCTTCAACAGCGTCTCCTCGTCAAAGTCCGTGATCATGGACATGGCTCGCCGCATGCGCCGCAATTTAGCCTCGGTCCCCCGGTTGCGCTTCTTCTCCGCGGCCTCCTCCAATTTCACGGTCGCCTTGGCCTGCTCCTTCGCTACTACTTTCGTCTCGATCGCTTGACGAATAGCACTAGGTGAAGGAGGAGGAAAGAAGCCCCCTATTTCAATACCGCAGCCCAAGACACTGAGAGGCGGCACGGCCTCGTCCTCGCCATGGTGTTCGTACCAGTTCTCATGTAACGGCGTATCATCGACAAAGGTGTCGCCTGCTTCGGGCGCGATGGACTCGTCCTCGTCGTCGTCCGAGTCCTCGTCGCTCGAGGACTCCATCTTCTCGGGCATGGAGTTCTCGTCTCTGAGGCGGGCGAAGCGCCGGTTCAGATTATCTAATTGAGATCGCCCTCGATCAGAAGCACACGCATATAACGCGACGCACTGCCGCCACCGTTTATTCCTTCGAAGGTCCTCCTGCCTATCGGGCGGTGGGCCGATGTCCTCCACGATTAATAACTCATTCGATAAACACACCGCCAGAACCAGCATGGCGCCCTCGTGCCGCTCGACCTCGATCAATGGTGTCGGGGGCTTCGGCGGCCCCCGGTCGATCTCAAAGCGCGCGTTCCACTGCTGCTCCTTCATGTTCGCTAAGGTGTTTTCCAAGGAATTCATGCGGTCCTTGATTTGGAGCAAGCGGTCCTCGTCCTCAGTCTCCTCGCCTTTCAAGGTAGCTACCTCTTTCTCTAATAAAGCCATCTTGTCCCGGCGTTTCGCATCCTGCTTCGCCTCGTCGCAGACCACTTTGGCAAAGAGGCGGTCCCACACATTTAAAGCTTGGTGATACTCCTCGAACAACGCCTTCGTGGAAGCCGCCTCCGCCCGAATGCAGTCCTCGAGCGCCGCCTCCGCCAAGGTGATCGCGTGTTGGGCCTGCTCCAGCGCCTCCTGGAGCTGGAGCATGGACTTGTTCGCGCGGCCGCGGACCGCGACCATCACCGCCAAGTTGTTTACAGAAACCGCGTGGCCCACGCTCATTTCGCCCCGGCGCGCTTTCCTCATCTTGATGAGACTCAGCCATAGTTCTTCAGTTTCTAAACGCTTGCGGTCCGCCACGGCGTCCTGCGGGCCATACTTCGCCGCGTAAAACAGCGCCGCCCGCATGGCCTTCTCCCCCTTGCCGTACATACGACTTTCCTCGGCCAGGCGCCGTCGCACCCGCCGCTTCTCTGCGGTCATGGCGCGCTCGCAGGCAATTTCCGCCGCCTTCCTCATGAGTTCCTTGGCTTGGAGCATCCTCCTATAGGCCTCCAGCACTCGGTCCGTCGCCCGGCGCTTTTCCAGAGCTTCGTGTTTGCCCAACGCCGCACTCTCGCCCATGCCCGCCGGGAACAAGCGTCCTAACCGCACCGTGTCTAGGAACCCATCCAGCTCACACCGCACGGTGCGCGTGAACGTCCCGAAGCCTACTCCACAAGGTCCGGCCGCGACGTCCCTTAATGCATCGTAGGACCGCATGGCCCTAGCTAATGCCAGGACCTCCCGTCGTTCAAACGCCTCGGCGTAGCACTTCAGCTCGCGCACCCGCGCGTCGCGGCGCCGTTCCAACGCGTCCTTGGCGAACTGGGGCGTGTTCTCCCGTTGCAACGCGCTGTTACAATCGTCGATCTCCACCTGCAACGCGCCGCAGCGTTGCAACGCACCTTCATCGCAAAAAGGATTCGAGCCGTGGTCCCTTAATAAATCCTCCTTCTCTTGGCCTTCGACCTCCTCCTGCGTCGTGTCCAAGGCCGAGAGGCCGCCAATAGCCGTGGGCGGGCCTTCGCCCTCGTCCTCAATTTGAGGGGGAAACTTGTCCTTGCCGAGTAGCAACCGTTCGAAGGCTTCGTCATATAAAACCGCGTCGTGCTCCTCGCTCACTGCTCCATCTGTTGATGGTAAACCTCTCATTTGGATGGACGAGGCCCTTGAAGCCACGCGCATGACGTTCACGTGGGCTAGACCCGTCAAATCCTGGATGTCATCCCTTCTTTTATCGAAGCGGCCCACGCCGGCGACGCCGCCCATGGCGTTGAACACCTGGTCGTCCGCCGCTATGCCACAATCCTTTCCCAAAGGGTCCCGCACCATCTCGCTTTCTGGTAAATGCGGGTGTTGTGTACCGAGGTCGCCGTGTAAATTAGTCCATCGTTCTCCGAACTGCTCGGCCAAAGCCTTTCGGATTTGGGGCACGTACCCTTCCTCGCCCCGAGCCAGTGTTTCCCGCAATGAATGGACCGCATAAAACAGCCAGCCCGGCGAGGTGAGCCAGTCGGGCGCGTGCTGTTTGCCCAGGACGTCCGAAATTCTAGACGCCGTCCTCTCTAAGAAGCAGCCCTTGGCGAACTTGAGGAAGAAGGCCAGCCACTCGAGTAACGCGGCTCGTTTTTGCGTCGCTGGTCGCGGGAACAGCGCGCGGAGGGGCCACCAGCTCCGCACGCGCCTACTCTGCAAGGTTCTCGCGTGCGCGGTCAATGCCACTTCCACCCGCCCCGCGGCGTCGGCGTCCAGCTCCATCTGGAAGGTCGAGGTCAGCTTAATGGCGTCGTCCAGGGACCCGCAGCCGAGCAACGCCGCGTCCGTGCCTAGGGAACCCTTGCGCGCGTACCTCGCCACGAAGCCCTCCACGGACACGCCCATGACCTTGACCGTCTTCAAATGAGTGGTGGGATCGACCCTCTCCTCCGTCTTCAGGTGTACGTCGCCGCTACTCAGCGATTTTTTATATTCGGCGCTGTCGGCCGGCGGGTGCTCGCCCAATTCCCGGGCCATGCTCGCGAACTCGTCGAAGTCCATCCCTCCTGAATTATCCTGCGTGGTGGAACGTGAGCGATAGTCGTGAAGGAAAGGACACTGTTAAATACAGGGTCAAAGCGCTTGAAGATCATGGCAGCAACCTTAGCTCCGAACTCCGAGAGCTCGCCGTACCCCTGGCGCGCCGCTCTTCGAAACAGGACGGCCCGCAGCCGCTCCCGCGCCGCCTGCCCGCCCGGGAGCCGGACCGTCGACCCGGGCTTATCTTTGGGATTGCGCGCGAACGCTCCGGTAGAAGCGTGGCCCTCCCTTTCGAGACTCGCTTTCAGTTCAGCCTGATCCAAGTCGTCCACGCCGTCCGCTTCGTGGTGGAGCGCCTTCCGCGTCGCGCGTACGCGTGCTCTAAATGCACATGGGTCGGCCCCGTCGCCCAGCTCAATCTCCTGCGGGCCCCAGAGCCGCGGCGCCAGGTCGTGGTACCGGGCCGCGTCAAACGCTAATTCGGCCAAGGTGGCGTTGATGTCCACTAAACCAGTGAGCTTTCCTAAGAGAGAAGAGGGCCGCGCGTCCTCCGGGAGGCTCCGCTCCACGATATGTAGAGGATCGTGCCGCGAGAAGACCTGGATTCGCAAAACCGGTTTTTCCACCTTGACGCCCGCGCGGCGCTTCCCCTTCATCGGGAGCTGCGCGACGACGACGTCGCACCGCACGCGGTCGTAGTAGTGCTTCGCGTAGTCGCGCGGGATTAAACGCGCAGTCGCTTCGAGCTCGCGCGCCGCGCTCACGACCCGTTCGACGTCGGCGTCCTTGTCGATCACGAGGTCGACCCAGACGACGGATCTAGCTGGCGCCGGGCCCGCGGGGTCCCAAACCTCGTCCTTCGGAACCGTTTGCAGCGGCGTTTCGGTTTCCGTTTTAGGAGCGACCAGAAAGGCCTGCAACGCCCGCCGGTAGTCTAGGGCAATAAGTTGGGCCCCGCTCACGTCCAACTTCCGCGCGTCGTTGAGGGCCTGGTTGATGGCATCTTCTAATGCATCAGGTGCTGTGTTCGGGGGTTTCAAGAGCGGCGTTTTCGTTTGTAGGGCCGTGACGGCGCACGACGCTTTAGAATCTTTGAAGGCGCCCACCTTGAGCGAGGCGTTGCCCGCGCACGGTCCGGAAGCCTCGGGCTTGGGATCCTCCGCCAGGGGCGGGAGCAGGTGCTGGGGGTCGTCTAATACTATTACAGCTTGGCCGGTCAGGCCGGGCACGACGGCTTCGGCGGTGGCCACTGCCGTAGCCTGGGACTGGCTCGCCGTCGTCTCACTATCAAGGGACTCGTCGTCGGAGCTGTCCTCGGCCTCCGCCTCCTCCTCCACTAACGCGCTACGTGCCGCGCTCTCTTCTTTCTTGGCCGCGAGGCGTCGCGTGATGGCGGTGGACCACCTTCTCAACGTCTTGCCCGCGGCGTCGACGACGGCCTTGAACGTGGCGAGGTGGCCCCTGGCCGCGGCGATGGCTTCGGAGCCCGCGTTTCCCTCAAGGGACGCACGCGACCGGTGCCACTCCAGAACAGCGTTCAAACTGTAGGCCCCCACGGCGTTGCGGGGCATATCCCTTAACGCGGCCTCGGCCTCAGCGTCCGGCATGACCACCGCCAAAGCTTCGAACAAATCTTCAAACAGATCAACGTCCAATTTCACTAAGCCATCCGGACCTTGCTCAAAGGTCTTCCACTTGTGCTGGAGCATGGCTTTTTCTTTGTCATCCTTATCCGCACCGGTCCGGGGCTTGGCTTGCTTTTTGGCGAGGCGCTTAAAAATGTCTCCGCCGTCGTCGCCGGCGCGCGGCCCGAGGGCCTTCTTCCGCCGCGCGCGGCGCTCCATCTGCTGGTTCAGCTTCGAATCGAGGGCCGGTTCAACATGTTCGTCCTTCTTTTTGAAAGCGTGGCCCTTGGAGTAGGCCAGCCCCCCTTCCACCGTTAACGCCCGTTCCCGCTCCTTTTCCTTGCGCCGCTTCGCTTCGGCCTTGTAGAAGGTGGTGGTCTGTTTAGACGCGTATTCTCGTGCGACGTGGTGGTTCGGTACGGTCAGGACCTGGCCCGGTAGATAAGCCTTCTCCTCCCTTTGAACCATCGCTCTGCCTTCAACCTTGGCCTTCAGGCGAGCTTGTGCAGCTAACCGCGCCTCGCCGTCCCCATGCAAGACCTCCGTCTCGTCGTCCGACGACGCCTCGTCGTACAGGCCTCTTAACCCCACGACCAACTGCCGCCGCACGTCGCCGCCCCGCTCATCTTCGTACAATAAAGCGTCGTGCGCCGCGCGCGCGCGCTGGTCGTCTATTTCATCCAATTTACAATCCAATTGAGCCAGCTCCAATAAGAGGTGAGCCTGCTGCTGGTAGAGCTCTTCGGCGTCGCCCGAGTCCTCCCTTTCCAGGGAAGCGAGGTACTTGCGCATGTCGTCGTGCGCCTTCAAGAACATGCCGAAGTTGTAAAGATCCATGAGGCCCTTCTCGACCAATTCATCTCCCGCGAATTTAGCCTGCTCGAAGGCTCCTTGCACGATGCCGTCGATCACATCAATTGGAGGTGCTCGAATTTGCTTGATGCGAGCCACTCCCGTGGCTACCGACTGGATGAGTAACCGCAGCTCCACCTCGTTGAGCGCGCCGTCGCCGTCCAGATCGAGCAATTCGTTAAAACAAAAAGCAATTTTCGGCTCCTCCCGTTCCGCGCAGCAGAGCGCCAGCGCGCCCCACACGACAACTGCCGACGCCCGGCCCCGTCTCGTACTATCGAAGTAACCGAAGTGCTTGTGCGCCGTCTCCGCGTCGAAGCCCATGACCCTTTGGAACTGGTCCCGCGTGATGAACATCGCGTTGTTATCAAAATCTTCCCTACATAATCGTTTGAACGTGTCGAACAGCGCCTTGACTCGTAACAAGGGCCGCTCGACGTGGCACCGCAACTCGCGCGGCACGAAGCCCTTTGAGAACTGGGCGCCCATTGGGTTCTATGTGAGGCGCATGAGTGGTGTGCTGATCGGGCCACAGCTCTGCGACGGGATGTGGTGCGGACCGTCGCTCGGGCAGCGTGTGGTGCGCACGCAGCCTCGAGCCGGCCCAGCGCTCAAACATAAAATACCCGCACGCACGCTGGGTGACGAGTCGACGAAGGCGCTACTACGAACGGATCACATTAACTGGAAGGGGCCGGGCAGGTAGGTCCGCCGCGTGACGGGCGCCTTGGCCGGCTTGGCCATGGGCGCGCCCGCGACGATGCCGACGCGCGTGCAGAAGCCGGCCAGGATCGTGAGCGCGGACTCGTACTGCGTGAGCGCCTTCCCGAAGTCGCCCGTGTTGTACGACTCGAGCGTCGCCGCGGTCGCGTCCAAAAAAGCGCCGGCGGCCTTGCGCACGGACTTCGGGAAGGCCTCCTTGTCCGTGGCCACGGCCCGCACGGCCAAGGCCAGGGCGTCGTAGCCGCCGCCGGCCCGGAAGTAGGCCTGGACCTGCGCCGCCGCCGCGCCGTCCTCGGCCGCGAACGCCTCCCCAATAGCCCCGTAGTCCGTGGCCGCCCGGGCCAGCGCCTCGGCGGCCTCCCGCGGCAGGCGCACGACGACCTCCCCCTCGGGGTTCAGGGTCGCTTCCGAGAGGCGCGCGCCGCCGATGACGTAGTCGGCGCCGCCGATGTTCGCGGACGCGAGCGCTGGTGCTGTCGTCGCTGCTACGAGCATGGCCGTTTTGAGAAATGTGCGGCGCGCCGGCACCGCGCGTTGCGCCGCGTCGCGCTGCTGCAGCTGCTGTGGTGCCAGAGTGGTGGGCTGCAGGACTGCTCTAGCTATCCTGACCGGCGCAAGCGATGCGCATCGATTGGCGAGCAATGCGGCGGCATAAATCACAGTAGCACGCATATTGGCTACTGCAGAGTTTGCAGCCTACTTTTTGGCACAGCATCCAAGATGTCTGCAAAACCCGTGTCGAACCAGGGGTCGAACCAGGGATCGCCAGGGACATCTCCAGGCCGTGCTCACCCGCCCTCTCGTGCGCGGACGGCTCGTTCAGGCTCGTTTCGTTTGGCGTCAAACCCGTACAGCTCGCCATCTGAGTTTTTTGCTCGCCATCGCGTTTTTAGGCAAAAACGTACGCTTTCAGTGCTGCAATCAACGCTACGAGGCCATAGGACTTCTCAGATGGCTGTTGGCAAAGGCTGGTCGGCGAATCAGAGCTGCGCGCGATACAGAGGCCGCGATAAGCCCATCCAAAGCGGAGCGCTTTAAAAGCCGCTGCTGCGGCCGTGGCGTCGACGCGCTGACCAAATAAGACGAGAGACGCCCACGCCGTACGCCATCGACGCGCAAATACAGTTATAAGTCACCGGAAGCAGCCCAACTCACGCCGCTTTTCAACGCAGGCAAAAAAACGCAACCATGGGCCGCCGCCCCGCGCGCTGCTCGCGCTTCCAGAAGAACAAGCCGTACATCAAGTCGCGGTACTGCCGCGGCGTGCCGGACCCCAAGATCCGCATCTTCGACTGCGGCAACAAGAAGGCGTCGGTCGACCAGTTCCCGTTTGTCGCCCACCTGGTGTCGGGCGAGAAGGAGCAGATCTCGTCCAACGCGCTGGAGGCCGCCCGCGTGGCCTGCAACAAGTACCTCATCAAGACGTGCGGCAAGGAGGCCTACCACATCCGCACGCGGACGCACCCGTTCCACGTGATCCGGCAGAACAAGATGCTTTCCTGCGCCGGCGCCGATCGGCTGTCCAGCGGCATGCGCCACTCCTACGGCAAGCCCATGGAGCGCGCGGCGCGCGTCTCCATCGGCCAGGCCATCCTCAGCGTGCGCGCGAAGGACGCGAACGGCGAGCACGTCATCGTCGCGCTGCGGCGCGCGAAGTTCAAGTTCCCCGGGCGCCAGAAGATCCTGAAGTCCGCGAAGTGGGGCTTCACGAAGTACGACCGCGAGACGTACGTACGCGGCCGCCAGGAGAAGTGGCTCGTCGCGAACGGCTGCGCCGTCGAGTACCAGGACGGGCACGGCCGGCTGGGCAACGAGCGCAAGGTGCGCTTCAACAACGGCTACGTGACGCCGTACTAGGGACGTATTGTGGGAGTAAGCGGGTCTTCTCTTTATCACCACTGGCGTGCCTTGGCAAATGTCAGAATGTGGCTGCGGCGTGTCATTATCAAGTGGCGAAACACGCGGCGGCGGACAAATCTTCTGACTGACTTTCTGACGAGCACACTTAGGACATTTTGAGTTTTAACTAGAGGCCCGGTCCCCAGCCCCTAGGGCGGCGGCCGGCCGTCTTACTCCTCGATAGCGTCTATCACCGTGACATGACACTTTATCGCGTCGACGG
>Ga0302122_10001321_pt1 | contig 15718 bp, 10 predicted proteins | sample CB21_SCM_MG_FD_203115 | JGI IMG/M metagenome (GOLD analysis project Ga0302122, IMG submission 203115) | Marine microbial communities from Western Arctic Ocean, Canada - CB21_SCM | ecosystem: Environmental > Aquatic > Marine > Oceanic | place: Canada: Western Arctic Ocean | collected 2017-09-28
CCGCCAGAGGCCCTTCTTCTCCGAGGCCGGCGCTGGTGCTAAAGCAGCCAAGGCCGTCGCCACCGTATTATCCCCGAGCCGCTCGGCCCGGGCCTCCGGCGCGTCCGGGGCGTAGATGTTGTATATGGGCCCCAATTTGTCGAGCTCCTGCTTCCAGTTCACTTTGAGTTCTTTGAGCTCGCCGGTCCTAGGTTCAAACACGACGGTATGAATCCTAGGTTTGGTGTACAACTCGTCCTCGTCCATGAAGGTCGAGACCCTGCGTTTCTGCACGACGCCGGTCTTAAAAACGCCTAAAGCCTGCTCGATCGTGTTCAGCTCCACGAGGCGCCGCGTCCGCTGCTCCTTGTCCGAAATGCGATCCAGCTCCTGGCGATTCAATCTATAAGTGTCCCGGATGTTCCGCAGCCAGTTCTCCAAAGGAGGCACGTGATCGACGTTCTCCATACTGGCCCGGATGCCGCCGCAGTCGTAGTGGCCGCACACCACGATGTGCGGGACTTTTAACACGTTGACGGCGTACTGGATGACGGACATCATGCTCATGTCCGTGCCTATTACTTGATTGGCGACGTTTCTTGCCACAAAGACGTCGCCGGCGTCCAGACCCATGATGCGGTTCGCCGGGACTCTACTATCGGAGCACCCGATCCACAGGATTTGGGGACTCTGGCCACTTGCCATCCTATTGAAGTAGTCCTTGTCCTTCTTCACTTCCTCGGAGACCCACTTCTTATTGTTCTCGAAAATGGTCTTCAATTGTTTATCGACCGCGAGCGCGGGCAGTCGAGTGGGCCCGGAGAGGGCATGGGTCGTGGCGGCGAGGGCCAGCAGGCGGAGCGCCATGGTCCTTGGGTATGGTGGCGCCGCAACACGTATGTGCGCTCGTTGCCAGCGGCTGGGCTCGTGTGTTGTGCTGAGCCCCGTGCGCAGCGAACGGCTCAAACGCGCTTGCGATGTCTTCGCGGCAGCACGACGGTCTGCTGCTTTTGCAAGACTCCTGGCAGCTTGCAAGGACCGCTGTCGGCACAGCAATTGTGAGTGCAGGACCAAGTGCTCTGTTTCAACTTCGTGCGTGCGGGTTTCTTGCGGCCTTTCTTCCAGGCATCGCATCCCTCCAGACCATCGCACTGTTCCAAATGAGCGTGCTTCGGCGAGAGGAGCGAGAGGAGCTTTTGGTTAAAACGGGTTTTCCCACGTAACTCATAAAAACGCGTATGCTCGCTCGCGCTGACCGCGAGGAGCAGTAGCATCTCTCTCGACCACTCGTCACCTGTGCCGCCGAAAACTGACGCTGGACGCCGCGGCGTTGCCGGCCTAAAACTCCTTTCCTCGCCCCATGGGACCGATGCGCGCCGCGCTCCTGGCCTGCCTCCTCGTCGACCGCGCCGCGGCGCGCGCCCACGTTTTTACCCACCGCGGCGCGAACGCGTCCGCCGCGGCCTGGCACGCGCCGCCCGCCGTGGTAAGCCGCGCGGCGCAGAACTGCAGCCGCTTCGTGGTGATCATGTCCCAGCGCTCTGGCAGCCGCTACTTCATGGACAAATTGAAGTCCCACGCTGAAATAAGGACGGCGGGCGAGATCTTCAGCCACGACCGCTTCCGGAACACGACGTGGTCGTCGATGCATGATGCGATCGACAGGCATATGGGCAGTGCGTGTTCGTACAACGAGCACGTGACGACGGTGGGCTTCAAGTGGATGCTTAATCAAGGTCATGATGGTCGTCATGAAAAAGTAAAAAACTACTTCCGGAAGAGCGGGACGAAACTTGTTTTTTTGTGGCGGAAAAATGAGGTCCGCCGCATTATATCCCTACGGGCGCTAGCTACAGAGAAAGAGGCCCACCCCTCGGCGGTCCAGGCGGCGCAACTCGCTGCGGAGAAGATAGCGATGCCCAGTGGCCGCGCTTTAATAAATCAATTGGAAAAAGACGCGCACGAGCGGAAATCAGTTACAAGGTACTACGAGCGCAGTAGCGACCACCTCGTCATTTTTTACGAGGATATTGTGGAGTCATCGCCGAAGTACGGGGAGACGTTTAAGCGTGTTTTTGACTTCGTTGGCGTCGCGCCGACTCCAAACATCGCCCGCGCCCGCCGCGCAAACTCCGCGCGCAGCGACGCGACCGCCTCCAGCGTCACGCCCGCGAGGCCCTCGCCCAGCATCAGCGCGCGGACCACCGCCAGCGCGTAGGCGCCGCAGTCGTAGGGGTTCGTCTGCCGCGGCGTCTCGACGGTTTCGAAAGTTACGGCGGGCCGCCCGAGGCAAACCCGCAGCTTCTCGGCGCACTGCCGCGCCCTCGCTTCGTTCGTCGAGCGGCCCATGGAGTCGTAGTGCCTGGCGAAATTCGCCTCGACGTCGTAAACGAGCAACGACCAGTGCGAGCCGGCGCCGACGTGTAGCGAACCGGCGTCGTTGATCACCGTCGCGAGGACCCGCCGATCGCCGGGAAACGTGAGCCCCTTCCGCAGATCCGCGACCTCCTCTTCATCGTCGAAGTCGCACTGGAGCATCACAAAGGCGTAGACGGCCGGGTCCAGCAGGAGCCACCTTACTTGCACGTCGTCCTCGATCAGCTTCATCGCGAACGCTATCGTTCGATCGTTCAACCATTTCGGTGGCCGGAAGAGCGCGAGCTCCGGGCGCTCGAGGACCGCGTCGCGGTAGTTAATTTCTTGCGCCATAGCCCGAGCGTAGAGGAACCTGCTCGATGGCGTGCTTGATGGCGTAGAGGCGGATGCTTGTCTTGCAACCTTAGTTTGCCGCGTCCGCTATGAGCTGTGCTGCTGCAGGAGTGCTGTGCTGTGCTGTGCTGTGCTAATCGTGCGCTCGCGCGGTTTCAATAAACCAGCGCAAGGTCTTTGTTTACACAAATAACGGTCCCGGCCGCGCACGGACGCTCCGCGGTGCGCTTGGCACGCGCTTTTGCGACAACAGCCTCTGGCTCTACCTCAGCTCTCCCAAAGCCATTTGTATCTCACGCGCGCAAAGCGATCGCTCAGCAAGACAAATCGTTGAGCAGCGTCAATAGCATCACAGTAACACTTGAGAGAGCGTTGGGGTGCTGCCGCGATCAATGCGGCTAGCTGCAGCATTGTGCTGCATCGCGATGGCCGCATCACTGCAGCCGCAGACCGTTCCGCTGCACAAACTACTCAGTACGTGCATCGACGCCGCCGGCCGCGGCTGCGCGTGCATTCGTTCGGTGCAGGAGTCTGGCGGCGTCGACGCGCAGCTCAAAATTCAAGGCGATCCGAAGTCCGCATTGACCGCGGCCGACCTCGCGGCGCAGGCCGCCGTGGTTGGCGCGCTCGCGAAGGCGTGGCCGGGGCTCACCATTATTGGAGAGGAGGACGAGTCGGTGTTCGCTGAAGACTTTGAGCTCGACGTTCCGCTCGACGACTCTATATTAAACGGGGAGCCCACAGTAGATCTTGCATCAGCCAAGATCAAGATCTTCGTGGACCCGCTGGACGGGACGAGAGAATTTGTAGAGGGCCGCCTAAGCGCCGTGCAGTGCTTGGTGGGCGTCGTGGTCGGCGACACGCCCGTGGCGGGCGCCGTGGGCATCCCGTTCCCGGCAGACGGCGGGCCGCCGCGCGTGATCTGGGCCACGGCGGGCGGCGCCGTCGGAGGAGACGCACCGCGGGCGGAAAAACGCGCCGACGACGCGCCTCTCCTCGTGGTCGCGGGCGACGGCTCGGACCCGGCTCAAGTAGCCGCGGTCGCGGCCTTCCCGGGCGCCGACTTCGCGGTGTTCGGCGCCTCCGGCAACAAGCTCAAACTCGTGGCCGATGGGGCCGCGGACGTCGCCGTACTCCACTGCAAAACGTCGGCCTGGGACACGTGCGCGCCGACGGCCGCCATCGTCGCCGCGGGCGGCAGGGTCACCGACTACTTCGGCGCGCCGCTCGCGTCGTACACGGGCGCCGTCGGAAATGCGTTAGGCGTGATCGCCTCGTCGGCACGGGCGTCAAAGGCGCACGATGCAGCTTGTGCCGCGTTGCGGCGCGACGCCCGCGCCGTGGCCCTCCTCGAAAAGTACGGCGTCCGCGGCGCGACGCACGCGGCCGATGTCGCACGGGACCTAAGAGGTGAGCCGCTCACCGTCGCTTCTGTCGCGGCGGCGGCCGGCGTGGACGCGGCGTCGTATCACGCGCCGGAGGCCGAGGCCTTCCGCGGCGGGCTGTCCGCCGGATGCAGGCTGCTCCTCGATACGGGTGCGTCAGTCTTCCTGAAACGCATAAAGATGCGGGAGCTGCCCGCCGCAGTGAAGAAGGCGACGGCGCAACCGCAGAAGCTGCGTCGCGACGTCGCCTCCTTTAGAGTTGAGGCGGTATTCCTGTCATCAGACGCGGCGACGGGACTGGTAGCGGCGACCGGTGTGCAGGTGCCGGCGGTGCTGTCCGCGACGGTCGACACACCGACGGATGACCCCCTCGACGCCGCGTCGCTGCTGTTCCTCCGGGACTTCTCGCCCGACGACGGCTACGTCCAGTCGAACCTACTCGCGGGAGATGACCTGCGCGCGACGCTGAGAGCCTTGGCGCGCTTCCACGCGCACTTCTGGGCCGGCGGGCGTGGCGCGAAGCAGAAGGTCGACGAGGTATGGCGATGTGGGGGCCACTGGCAACCTGCCTACCAGAACCCCGAACAGCTCGAAAATGGCGTCGCGGACGCGTGGCTGCGGCTGCTGGAAAACTTTCGGAGCGTGCTGGATACCTCGCCGGCGACGCGGGACCTCCCCCTCGAGGCGCTCGGGAAACGCCTGCAGCGCGCGGCAGTTGCCGCGGGTCGCGCCGCGCACCCGTTCGCTCACGACGAAGTCAAAGCAGACGTCGAGCAGTGGCGCACCCTTATCCACGGCGACCTCAAGGCCGCTAATATTCTCGTCAAGGACGGCGAAATGGCGGCCTTACTCGACTTCCAATTCGTGGGCGACGGCTTAGCGGCCACGGACCTTGCGCACTTCCTAACGGCGTCGGTGGCCGGCTCAGAGTGCCTGGGCGGCGACGGGTCTTTGCTAGACGGCGCCCTCGTGGACTTGTACCACGCGGAGCTTGTCGCGGCGCTGGGCCGCGACGTCCCCATTGGCGAGTTCCGGCGCCAATTCGAGATCGCCATCGTGGACAAGGCGCGCTTTGTGTTCTCATATCTCTGGCCGCGCATCGATGCGAGTCCTGCGGAGTTGGAGCGGGGGGCACAGATCTGGAACCGCAACTCCTACAACAAGGATATCAAAGCGGCCGTGTGGCTCATCGCCCGCACGTCTGCCGCTCTGGACGCTGTGGTGCCCGAATAATAAAATTGGTGTTACTGTTCATTCATATTCGCCAATAGACGGTTCAGGTCGTCCTCCTCCGCGCCCGCCGGCCGCGCGAAGCCGGAACCCCCGTCGAGGCGCCGGTCCGCGCCGTCGAGCCGCCGCTCGAGCTCGTCTGCGTCGCCGCGGTCCTCGAAGAGAAACGCCACGATCACGTACCGCCGCCCCTTCGTCGTCGGTGCCCCGGCGTGGAAGAGGCTCCCCGGGAACAAGACCAAACCACCGGCATCACTGTTGACAGCCCGGTCGAGCTCCGCGAAGAAGGTGCCGCCGCCCTCGTACTCCGACGTATCGTTGAGGGGCAGCGTGATCGAGTACTCAGATTGGTCCGAGTGCAGGGGGAGCGCCCGTTGCGCGGAAGCGTCGTAGCGCACGCAGAACGCGTCGATGACCCGCAGCTTCACAGCAGAAGCCCCGGTCACTTGCGCGACGGCGGGGAAAATGACATCGCGGAGCGTCGCGTTGAACCACGCCAGCAGTTGGGGCGCCCCGTGCACGGGTAAATCCGTCGTCGGCACGGCGAAGTGCCGCGCCGTCGTCCAGCCGCCATTCTTAGCAGCGTGCGCCTCCGCGAGCGTTATCGCCTTCGCGCACGCCCTGGGATCCACGACGCGGTCCGACGCCCACACGACGGCGCCTCCGGACTCAACCGTCTCGAAAACAAACGCTTTGAACGAGCAGGGGCCCGCGTGGTAGGCGTCGCGCGTTGTGACGGCCTTCCTAATCTCCGGGTGGTCCGGGGCAAGCTTGATGGCTTCCTGCAGTAACCGCCGCTCCGCGCCCCATTCGTCATTCCAGCCGTAGACTCGAGCTCTCCCATAAAGCGCGTCGCCGTCGCGCGGGTTTGCTACTAAGATCGCGCCGTGCGCTTTCAAGGCGTCCTCAAACCTACCGTCGCCCTCGGCGCACGTGGCCACCACTCGCAGCGCCTCCGTCGGCACGGCGTCGCCATTTTCGAAGCGGCAGCGCGCGCAGTCGCACTCGAGGCCCCGCGTCACCAACAATGCTTGGCGCTCCGCGCGTTCCAAACACGTGTCGACGCGCGCCACGGTCCCGAGGCCCGGGGCGACGCGCTTCGATTGCACACGGAGGGGCCCCGTCTTCTGCGTCGTCAGCGCGTATGTCGGCGCGCAAGAATGCGGCCGCGCCTCCACAAGGACCAATACCTCGAGCGGCTCGAAGCGCGCGTCGGCGTCGGCCGCGACGCTGGCGAAGGACTCCGGCGCTTCGTCCTCGTCGCTCTCGTCGGCGAAGGCCGCTTTTACGGCGAGCGCCGCCCGCGACGTGTCCTCCTCGCCGTCGCTCGCGTCCTCGCCGTAGTCCGGGCGCACGAACTCGAGGAGGACCGCCTGCTCTTTTGGATCGGCGCAGGCGCGGCACCTCCCGACCAGCGGGCTCTCCCTCTCCAGCGCGACCACCTCCTCAAGCACTCTAGTGAAGACGTGGCGCAAGCCAAGGACGCCCAGGAACTCGAGCGAAGGAATGCCCGCCACGAGCTTGTCCCAGGGCACATTCTCGCTCGACGCCTCGTACGCCGACAGCGCGAACTCCACCCAGACGGCCGCTTCACTCTCCGCGTCCGCGGCCGCGGCGCACGCGACCGCCGCCGTCAAGAGGATCGCGTCGGCATATCGTGACGCGCACGCGGCCCCGCGGAACGCGACCACAGGATCACCCTCCGCGCGCGGCCCGCAGCAGTGCAGCGCGTGGGCCTCGTCGTCGTCTTGGCACGCTTCGGAACAAAAGACAGCGCCGCAATCACAAAACACGACGCCGTGCGCGCGGTGCTTTATGTTCAACCCTCGCAGCGCGTCGGCGAGCGAGGCGCCGTCGAGCGGCAGGGCTGAAGCCGCGCACTGCACCAACGCGTCGGCACCGGCGAAACTGCCGCAGCGGGCGCAGCATAAGCAGCTCGCCCGGTTTCTCAAGCGCTGCACGAAAGCGATGGGTGCTGCCGTGCTCGTGTCAGTCGGTGGTGGGGGTGGGTACGGCATTGGAGCAGTGACTGCTCCAGTGGTATTTATCTTAATCTCTAGCGCTTGGATGCTAGCTGGCAACCGGGTTTACCCAGGCTGATCGATTGTGTGGATAAAAAACCCGTCAAATAAAACCCGTTTATCGCATCGCCGCCGCGCGTGTGTTTGTGGAACAACGGCGACGGAGGGTTTAGTCGTACACAGGAGTGTGGCGCCTTTTAGGATGTGACCGAAAACAAAGACGGATCGGCCCCGCGTATAGAACCTTCGCTAGAACCATAGTCTTAGGGACACGTATACGCCCACCGCGCCGAGGCCATCGCCTCGCGGTGCCGCGCAACGCGCGGTTGCAACAAAGCCGGAAGGGGCCAGTCGTCGTCGGGGGGCGGCGCCGGCCGTGGCTTCGGCCTCCGGGCGACAGCGACCTGGCGCTTCGCCGGCGCCGTCCGCGGCCGGCGGCGCGGTACGGCCGCCGCCGCGAGCGCCGCGATGTCGACGGCCGCGGACGCGGGCCGGCGGCGCGGTATTGCCACCGGTGCCTGCTGGACCGCATCGAGGGCGCGCGCGACGTGTTGCTCCCACCGCGGCGTCTCGGCGGCCCACCAGCCCTGTAATATGCCCTGGTCGCGCGCGCGCCGCCGCTCCGTGCCACTGGTGTCGTAGCTCCGCGCGGGCGGCAGCGCGGTCACGCGCGACCGGCGCCGCATGAGAGATTTTTGCTTCGCTTTGTGCGACGCGGACCCGAGGAGGCCCGTCCACGCGCTGCGGTTGTCCTGCGTTGGGCGACGCGTCGCGTCGATGGCGCGCGGAAGACGCCATCGCCGCAGAAGTAAAACGGACGCCGGCCGCTGACGCGAGTCTTCGCCAAATTGGCGCCGTGGAAGGCCTCGACCGCTGCTGTGCGGGCCACGGACGCGCGCGCGGCCGCGAACGACCCTACAGTGACCGCCACCGCCGCGCGCAGCTCTAGTACTGCGGGGTCCTCCGTGTTGATGACGACCTCGTCGCACTCGACGGCCGCGAAGCCGAACGCGTTGGTCTCGCCCAGGCGCATACCGTCGAGGGCGCCCCCGGTCTTGGGGGCGGCGTCGCTCTTTTCTGTCCCGGTGGGCGCGTCCGGCTCCTGGACCGGGTCCGCGAAAGTCACGGTCCGGGCCGTGTCCAAGGACGACGCCCGCACGGAGTCGGCAAACGTCACGGACCGGGCGGGCGAGACGACCGCCGGCGCCTTCGCGTCGGCAAGCGCCTCCGCCTCTCGCTCCCGCCCCTCCTCAGCCCGCCGCAGCGCGTCCTGCTTCGCTTCCCGTCTGAAATCCTGGAACGCCGCGGTCTCGCCCAGCGGGTCGACCGTCGGCTGCGCCGCCGCCACGTCCGCAGCGACGGACCGCGGCGACGAGTCCCGCGCCGGCGCCGGCGCCTCGGCCGCCGCGGGCGCGTCGGCCGGCGCCGGCGCCTCAGCCGCCGCCGCGGGCGCGTCGCATGCCGCCTCGCCGAGGACCAGCGGTGCGGGCGCCGGGGCCTCGGCCTCCACGGCAGTGTCGATTGGCTGTAGGCTGATGCTGTCCGCTACGCTGCCCTCTTCCAGCGGGCTGCTTCCGGCTGCTTCTTCCGCGGGGCTCGGTGCCGCTGCGAGAACCTGCTCCTCCATTTTCGATCTGTCCGTCCTCAATTCGATCGAGGGTGCTCTCCATTCAGCGTTGGCATCTCGGAGGTGCGGCCAGATTTTCAAAGCACGCCCCCGCCGCAAACGTGCGTGCGCGTCGGAGGCGTCGGATGGACCGCTCATGTGGGGCTCGCGGCTTGCGCGCGCGGCGACGAGCGAAGAGACCCGAACATTTTTTCGGAATTCTGTCGCCTTTTTTCGTGCTACGTGTTGTATCACGTCTGCGACTGCTCCGCCGGCAGGGGAAGGCTGTTAGTGAGGTCCGCCAAACTCACCTTCCAGCTGCTCGACAGCCGGATCGAGGCAATCTTTGCTCTAAAGTACAAGCACCATCTAGCTTTCGCGCAGCATCTACGCATCTGGAGAACGCAACTAAAATCCGCTCGCGGACGCAGCTGGAGAGATGCGACGCGTCCTATGCGTCGCTGCCGCAGTACATGCCTATGCTCCCGCCAGGATAGCCCGGCGACCGCGCGCCGTCGCGCTGCGCGTCGCCACGGAGGACCCGGCGACCGTCGCGGACGAGGCCCCGGCGCGCAAAGCGCCGCTGCGCGCCCCGCCGCCCGTTTTGACGGACGCGCGCGACATGGTCCAGGTCTTCGAGGACTTTGAAGCCGACGAAGCTTCAGTTGTACAGGACGACGGCGAGGCGTCGCAGTCGCCATTGGGCTACGCCACGGACGCCGTGACCGGCGCGATCTTTGACTTGTTACACTTCGGAGATGACATGGGCATCGAGGACTCGTCTAAAAATCTACGGGTGTTGTGGGCCCGCGCGCTCCTGGACGACGCCGGCGAGCTCGATGATAAGGTGGCCCACAATTTACTCCCGAAGATGACGCGCGACGTCGCCAAATGGGACGCTTTGAAGCCGGCCGCTAGGTTCGCGGAGTTCGTCACTTCTAGAACGAAATTTATTGATGGGGCCGTGGACAAGTTCCTGAACGCCGTGGAAACGTCCGGGGCGGGCCGGCCCCAAATTGTTTTACTGGGCGCGGGCTTCGACACGCGGGCCATGCGCTACGCGGAACGCATTCGGGACGTGGAGGGCGACATCTACGAGTTGGACCTGCCCCACGTTTGTAAAGGTAAAGGGGGCCTCTGGGACCGCTGGGTCGCGGACCACGGCGACGCGACTTTTAGGAAGCCGGCGTACATCCCCTACGACCTGAACGACGCGGGCGACCCGGACAAGGCCACGCCCCTGGACATCCTGGCGAGTGCCGGGTTCTCGAGAACACGACCGACGCTCTTCTGCAGCGAAGCCGTGCTGTTCTACGTCGACGACCTACCGAAAAGGCGGCTCTTCCAGGACCTCCTGCTGGCCACGACGACGTCGCCTAATAGTGCCGTGGTCGTTACGGACAACCTCAAACCCTTGTTACCGTCGCCCTTCACCCACGAGGCCCGGGCGTTCTTCGAGGCCTCGGACTTCGACTTGCTGAAGCATAGCGCCAGGTGGGGTGGGGCCGTGCACTACGCGTTCGCGGCGCGGCGCGGGTCCCAAATCTACGACGAGCTCGTGGTGGATCGGCAGGACACTACTGTGTCCTACTTACCTATTGTCAGTCACGGCGCGGGCGCTTTACAAAAGAAGCCGACCTTCGAGAACGCCTGGTACGCCGTGTGCTTCGAGAAGCAACTGGAACGGCAAGCGGGCGACGACGAAGACGAGCTGGGCTACACGCCGTACGCGACGCGCTTGTTCGGCGAGCCCATGGTGCTGTATAGGGACGCTTCTGGTCAAATTAATTGCGTCGCGGACGCGTGTCCGCATCGGAGTGCGCCGTTGTCCATGGGTAGGGTCGGCGAGGACGGGTCGTTGCGGTGCTTCTACCACGGTTGGGCGTTCGGCAAGGACGGTGTTAAGACCCACGAAGGGTCCGAAGAGGTCGACTCGTACAAGGAGGACGGGTCTTTGAAGAAGAATGCCTGCCGGACGAAGTACTTTGCCGCGGAGGTGGTGGACGGTTTGGTGTACGTCTGGCGCGGTCCGTTGTTGGAGGCGGACGCTTCTACGCTTCCTAGGAAAGTGCCCGACGCCACGCCGACGTACCCCGTGGATACGGTGTTGGATTACAAGGTGGGCTTCGAGTACATCGTGGAGAACAACTTGGATTCCGTCCATCTATTTCATTTACATGATGGTAGTATTCCGCCCATCGCGGCCCTGGGCATGCGGCGCTCGAACACGGAGAACCTGTTGATGAAGGCCTTCGCGGACGACGTCGGACCGGGCCACGTCGGGAAATTACGCGGCGCCCTGAAGCCCAACAAGTTGGTGCGTTTTGATGCGCCGAATATAGTGAGACACGGCGGCGTTTCTGGGTTCCACGAGGAGTTCCACATCGTGCCCATCGCGCCCAAACGAACAAGGGTTTTATTAAGGCAGCACCTGCCCAAGGGCCCCATATTAACCACGTTAACGGGCTTCCCGGGCGTCCCAAAATTCCTGGAAGTCCTCGTGAACAACTGGAACTACCACATCGGCCTGGAGGACTATAGCGTCATGCAGGGCCAGGCCCACATGATCGACGACCTGGGCGCGCCGCGCATCAACAAGGCCGGCAAGGGCGACGATTTGATATACAAGTTCTACAACTGGTACAACAAGGCGCTGGAGGCCGACGGCGGCCAGCCCTACTTCGCGCGGTGGACGGGCGACGGCGAGTATTCGAGGACTACGGTTGGGGATGGTGTGGCTCGAGATTGGTCGGACGTGGACGACGATGAGCTGCGAGGCACGGTGGGCATCAAGGAGAACTTTCACGCCGTGCACCCCGTGGCGAACTTCCCCCCAGCTAATCCCGATGGAGGGGACAACTACCTCAAGAAGTGGAACGCGCAGAAAAAAGTGTTCAAGGTCTTCAACATTCCGCTGGGCTTCAACCCGACGGACGACGAGTAGACTAAGTAACTTTCTATAGCTGGCCTTGGGTTGTCGCCGTTCAGAGGGCCGCGGCGGCGGCACGGGGGGACACGCAAGCACCCAGTCCGTTGTTATCCACCTAATCAGCCGTCCCCGTCGAGGTCATGCCCGAAAACGATCTCGTCGGCATCGCACGCAGGGGGCCTGAGTCGTAGGATGAAGTTAATGAGTCCCACCACACTTATTCTAGGCATTCGGGTTCGGGTTCGGGTTAATTACGTACGTCGCGTATGTAAACTCGGCCCAATTCGGGTTTCTGTCATCCTTTTTTGGCCGGCGTTGAGCGCTTAGCGCAGTCACGGCCGCCTCTTTTGCCGGCCTGACGCTGCCACGTGCTGCTGGGATGGCTGATACCCCCCGAGGCGAGACTTGGCCAAGGCCGAGCGATGCAGCCACCAAGAGACCGCTGTCACGATCTTTGCAGGAAAACACTGCGGAGGGCGCAACAATGGACCCCGGGCCGGAGAAACGCCATCCTCGCACCGCCACGACGCCCTTGTTGCAGCGCGCAGCCTTGCGGCTCGCGAATAGCGAGTTCGACACGCCTTCTCCGAACGTGACGGTCCGAGCGCGCCGCAAACGGCGCCGACGGAAAGCACTCGGGTCCTCTGAGAATGAATGCACATCCTCATCCACAGCGTCGCTGCCCGCGTCCCCGCCGACGTCCGTGCCACCGACGTCACCGAGGTCGTGTCCCTCGACGCCGGTCGTCAAGGCGCCGCTGACGCAAGCGCCGCTCTCGGAGCCGGCGCCGCGCCGCCGGTCGTCGCGGCGGTCACTGGACTCCCTGGCGGATGGCGCTCACCGAGTCTCGCGGGCGCTACCGCTGTGGGAGCGCGTCACGTTCATGCGCCAGACGTCGCGAGACAGCGGTGTCATTCATCCGAACGCCGGGCCGCGGCGCCTGTAAGATTTCTTCGCGGCGCTCGTGGCCGTCGCGATGGTGCTCACTCCAAACGCCAACGCTGTCGGGTCCGCCGTCTTCCTGGCTGACGCCGCGCTCAACCTTCACACGGGCTACGTCGACGGCGGCGGCACGCTGATCCTGCGGCGCGGCCGCATCATGCGCCACTACGCCACGGGCTGGCTCTTACCGGATATCTTGGGTGCATTGGGCCCGAGCGCCTTGGCCGCGATCCCGAAGCCCCGCCGCTGTGCCGTCGGGTCCTTCGACACGTGGTGGGCGAAATGCCGTCCGCCGCCGCCGGGGCCCCTTCGGGTCGCGCGGAAAATATTAAAAGCGTTCGATTTTAAACGGCGGCTCCGCGAGGCCGCGCCGCGCATCGGTGGCGTCGTGGATTCATACCTCGCGAGCTGGCTGCCCGACCTGCCTACGCTCATTGCGCGGATCCTACGGCTCATCCGGCTACTCGTTGCTTTGCGGTGCGTCCGGTGGCTGCGGCTCGCGCAATGCTGCTTTCGCGCGGTGCAGGTCGCGCGCGCCCGGATGCGCCGCGCGGGGGCGCGACGCGCATCGAGTCGCGTCGTGAGCGTCGAGCACGAGTCTATCGCGCACGTGTTTCGACGGGCGCGGCGGCGCTTCTCCGTCGTATAGTCCCGCCGGCCAGAAGGCCCGCGGCTAACTTTATTTGTGTATCGACGCGAAACTTACAACGCCCCTAGGCCAGCCACATCTTGACCGCCGTGTAGAGCAAGACGGCCCAGGTGAAGAACTTGTACAGCTGGGGCGAGGTCCGGTCCTTGATGGGCTTGGCGCACTGGATGCCGAGGAGGCACATGAGGCCGATCTGGAGGCCGTGGACGATCACCGGCAGGGAGATGCTTCCGGCTACTAAGCGCGCGCCAACTTTCGCCACGTTCTTGCCGGCCATCAATACCGCTCGCGTCGCGACGAACTGGTTCATGTCCAGGCCGCAGTTCAGTAAGTAGATGTTGAAGATCGGGCCGCTGTTGTTGGTCAGCACAGTTAATAAACCGCACAGGACACTAATCACGGCTGCGACTTCTAATCGACCATAAAACTCCTCACTCGCCTTCTTCTGATCTTTAATCGCGTCGTCCTCCTTCAACGCCTTTTTCGCCCGTTGCTTCTGCAAAAAGTACTCCGAGACGGATTGACACAGGACCACGGCGTACACGATGGACGTGAACTTCCTTAAATCAGACTCCGCGATCTTTGGCAGCAGCCACGTGCCCATACAAATACCCAGAACAATGAACGGCCACATTTTCATGCAAATGGCTCGGTTGGCATGTTTATAATAAGACATAACGGTGCCTAAATTAGCGCAGCAGTTCACGACGGGCACGACGGCCGTGAAGTTCTTCAGCTCGCCGATGGGGGCGGCTAGGGAGAACATGGCGACGCCGAGGGTCGACGCGCCCACGACGCCGCCGACGCCGCAGCCGATCAGGTAGCCGCTCAGGTACTGCTTAGCTACGCTTAAGGAGAGCACGAGGGGCATGCCCTCCACGGCGCCCGACCAGGGGAAGATGCCTTCGAGCATCGTACTGTTGCTACACGTGTACAGCGCTCGTCTGGAGCGCGAGGGTATGCCGCGGTGCGTTGCAGCTTCTATAGCAACGATTTGCGAGCGTCTCTGGGTCGTAAGGCGTGGCTTGCGATGGCGCGTGTCAAGCAGTGCGTGTGCAAGAGCAAAAGATGTGGCTTTGTCGGGTTTTTGCGAGGCCGGCAACCAACCCAGTCTTTCGGTCATTGATCGCCGGGTCCCCGTAGGAGAGGGGAAGGGGCAACCTCCTCGCCTGCGATTTATCTATATTCGATTAAAAACGGGTTTCTTTGCAAAACGCCCGTCCCAGCGTTGAGCAAAGTCAGACGGAGACCGGGCAGGAGCACACATAAGCGCGAAAAGCGCCTCCAGAACCACCGCCGTGCCCATTCCTCGAAGGAACTCCCTCAAAAAGCTCGAGGGGCAGCCTCAGGCAGCACCACCTCAAGCAAAAGCTATCGAGAGCGGCCGCGGACACCACACGCCAGCAGGAGAATACCATGGCCATCGAGCGCTGGTTCTATCACAAGTTCCACCACGGCTACACCCTGGCCGACGTGGAGCGCTTCACGCACCTCCTCGTAGGAATTCAATTCATAATCGTGATCGTCGCCGCGGCATTGGTGCCGCTGGTCTGGCTCTGCACGAAGCCCTGGCTGCGCGCCGCGTTGAGGGGCGACTACTCGGACCAAATAGATGCCAAGGGCCGGCCCGGCGCGAACTGGCGTCCTTTACCTCCGAAGCAAAAGGGCTCCAAGCGCCGGAAGCACGACTACCCCTCGTACAACCGCGAATAGGCCGTTCGCCGACGGCACGCGGCGACGGCGTGCCGGCGGGGTCGACGTAGCCATATGGCCAATTACAGCGATGCGCGTGGGGTCACTAGTGTAAAACAAACAATGTTACTCGTGCGCAAACCCGAGGCGCGACGGCGCCAGCCCCACGACGCGGCCCGCGGCGCTATTGATGCGGGCCCGGCGCGCGCGCACCGCGACGGCGCGCTCCTCGTGGGCGCGCTGGCGCTGCTTCAGGAGGCGCCGCCGTTGTAAAACGCCGTCCTCCGGCGCCGAGGCCGAGCGAACCGCATCCGCGAGCCAGAGCGGCGGCGCGGCCGCGGCGAGCTCGTCAACAGCGACTCCACTTTGGACCGCGCGCCGGGCGGCCACCGCACTGCGCCGGTCCGCGACCGCGCGGCGCCGCAGGTCGCGCGCCGCGTGCGCTTGCTCCCGGGCTGCGTCCGCGCGGGCGTCGCGGGAGCCGGGGGCGTCCTGGGCGAGCGCGGGCGCGGCGTCCGCGCGGGCGTCGCGGGAGCCGGGGGCGTCCTGGGCGAGCGCGGGCGCGGCGTCCGCGCG
>Ga0302122_10001322_pt1 | contig 15715 bp, 10 predicted proteins | sample CB21_SCM_MG_FD_203115 | JGI IMG/M metagenome (GOLD analysis project Ga0302122, IMG submission 203115) | Marine microbial communities from Western Arctic Ocean, Canada - CB21_SCM | ecosystem: Environmental > Aquatic > Marine > Oceanic | place: Canada: Western Arctic Ocean | collected 2017-09-28
TTAATCGCACGGCGCAAACGAAACGCGTCGATGAAGCCACTTTGCCGACGCAGCCGTTCAATATTGACAAAGCTGTTTTATTTCCTCTCGGCTGCCCGATACGCCCTATCTCAGTCAATTTCTGGCGCCAGCCACTGCTTAGTGTGTTCATCGAAAGGGAACCCCGAGGCGCGTCGATGAAGCCACTAAGCAGAGGCCACGGCGCCAAATTGACGAACTCGACGTTTACGGCGAGAACGCGGACCACGCATAGACCGACATCCCATGGGCCGTGGCCTCTGCTTAGTGTCTCAGATCGTCGGTGGCCACACGGACAACGATATCCGACGCTGCAGTGGCCCGATCGGCTCGAAACGGCACCAAAAAAGGCTGTCGAGTGTCATTTTAGCATGTTTTGGGCCATTTTCTCAGCGAGACGCAGCCCAATTGCTGCCGCGTTTTCGCCAGCACATCAATTGGTTATTATTGCCTTTCTTCGTTACTACGCGTGTTGCACGAGGTTGCCCAGGCGTCGAGCTACGGGCCTCAAAAGTGTCGAAAATGCAGCATCGTAAAGTTCGGGTTCGTTACCGTCGTCGAGGCTACTAGAAACACCGGTGGGGACCTGAGAAAAACCCGTCCTCCAAATCGCACCTCCGCGACCGTCAGAACAACGCTACCGAGGAGTAAGACGAGACCCGAGGGGCCGCGAAGACCAGGTTGCGACCTTACACCCCCCGCCCGGCGAGCGACGGCCCCTAGAAGATCCCGAACCAGCCCTTCTTGGCCTCGGCGCGCTCCGCGAGGACCTCGGCCTCGAGCGTCTCGCGCTTGGCCGTGGCGTCCTCGACGCGCCGCTCCTGGACCGCGGCCTGGTTCGTGAACAACCCCTGCAAAAAGTTCTTCTGCTCGGCTTTGCTCTGGACGACGATGGTGCAGGTCGGGCCGGCCCGGACCTCGATGGCGCGCATGACCCGGTCCAAACCGGCGCCGCGCGTGCTCCACATCTGGTTGCCGAAGGTCGCCGAGCACATCTGGATCGTGTCGCCGACCTTGACGCCGCCGACGGCGTCGGCGTTGCCCCCCTTTGTGACCTCCTTGACGAAGACGTCGCCGTCCGCCCGCGCGTCGAGGATCAGGCCCATCGGTTTTCTTATGGTCACCGACCGGTCGCCGGCGCCCGCCTCCCGGGCGGATCTTTCAAAGTCCGTGAGGCGGCCCTCGTTCTCGCCGTTGAAGTTCGAGTTCGGCTGCCAGCTCCTTAGGGCACTGCTCTGTACGCGGGTCTGGTGCGGTACTAAAGCTACGGCGCCGGCCAGGAGGGGGACAAGGAGGCGCATGGTCTTGGCGACGCCGCGGCTGCGTGCGTGACGTTGGCTATCTAGGCCACCGGACGGATGCGCGTGGCTGTCTCAGAGCTTGAGGCAATTGTTTTTTAGGCACGTCGAGCGGGTTTTCCAATCCACGACCCGGAGACGTCACGGCCACTCCACACAACACGTTACTCACTTCCCCTCGTGGACGCCGTACGCGTCGCCGCCGTGCCGGTACGCCTCGGGCACGCGGTAGGTGCCCGGCTGCGGCCGCGCGCACTCGTGCCAGGCCAGACACTGCGAGGGGGCGCGGGTAAGAGGCGACGCGCGGGATAAGAGGCACCTTGCGATACGCCGCGAGCTGCGACGCGCACGCCGCGAGGCCTCGCGCGCCGGCGGCCGCGTCCTGCGACACGCGTGTGTGAAAGAAAGCAATTACGGCACGCGTTCGGACGCCGCGACCGCACCGCGACGCCGTCCTGCTGTGCGCCCGCCGCCGTGAAGCAGTCGAAAAAGCGCTGCGCGGGCTTCTCGCAGCCCTTGGGGGCCAGTGGGAAGCCGTCCGGCAGCGCGAGCGCGTCCACCGGTGCGGTGCTCGACGCCATAGTACGCGGTCGACCTTCTGCCGAGGTTCTTTCAATGGTACCCGACCAGTGTGCGACGCTGACGCACGAAGTGTCGTTGCGTCACGAGAGAGTGCGGGTTTTACCCAACAAACCCGTCCGCCTGTTTTCGAGCATCAAACCCAAAAGAGCAGGTGGTCACGCACCCCCCGGGTGGTGACAAGCTACTTGTGTAGAAGGTCCGCCCGGCGCCGCGCCGCGTCCTTGGCGGACATGGGCCGCACGTCGACGTCGCGCGGCCGCGTCCAGCTCGTCACCTCGGTCACGTGGTTGAAGTAGTAGACGTGCGCGTGGTTTGGGTCCCAGCCCTCGATCCAGTCCGGCCCGTCCTCGGAGTACTCGCTGCCCGACCCGTCCGATTCGTCCGATGACTCCGACTCCGACGCGGGCGCCGCCCGGGGCAGCGTGTCGACGGCGCCCGATGCGAGGAGGCGGTCGCGGAGCGACCGGGCGGCCGCGGGCGCCGGCGCGGCGAAGGGGTCCGCGAAGGACGACGCGGCGGCGGCGAACGGGTCGGCCGGCGCGCCGAAGGCCGACGCGGCCGCGGAAAAGGGGTCCGCGGCGGCCGCCGGCGCGGCGAAGGCCGCCGCCGCGGACGAGAACGGGTCCGCCGGCGCGCCGAAGGCCGACGCGGCCGCGGAAAAGGGGTCCGCGGCGGCCGGCGGCGACGGCGCGCCGAAGGCCAACGCGGCCGGCGGCGCCTGCGCGCCGAAGGCCGACGCCGCGGATGCGAAGGGGTCCGCCCTGGCAGGCGAGGCCACGGGCGACGGCGCGCTCGCCGAGAAGAGCGAGGGCTGCGCGTCGACGGACGCCGCGAGCGAGGGCTCCCGCAGCGGCGCGCCGAAGGCCGACGCCGCGTGCGACGAGAACGCGGACGCCGTCGTCGCGTCGCGGGGCAGTAGCGAGGGCGGCGCGGGGGGCGGGTCGTCGCGGCGGCGCGCCGCGGCGGCGGCGGGCGCCGCCCAGCGCGCGGTCGCCGGCGCCCGCGGGGCGACAACGGGTGCTTGGGTGGTCGAGAGCGCGTTGCGCACGTGCGCGGGCACGGCGTGGCCGTGGCGCCGGTCGGCGCAGAGCGGGTTGCGCCCGACGCGGACGCGCACCAACCGCTGGAGCGGCGCCAGGTGCTTCAGTTGCAAAGTCCGCAGCTGGTTGTCCCGGAGGTCCAGGTCCTCCAGGTTGGGCGCCTTGGCGATCTCCGGCGCGATGAAGCGCACGACGTTGTGGCTCACGTTAAGCCGTTTCAGGGAGGGCGCGCCGGCGGCCCCCAGCCCGAGCTTCTGGATGCGGTTGTGGGCCGCGAGGAGCACCGCGAGGCGCGGGGGGAAGCCCCCCGCGCCATGGGTCTCCCGGACGCCGGGGTGGGACGCCAGCACGCGCGCGTGGTCCCGGGGCACGCGCGCGGCGCCCGTCGGGCCGAGGCGCTCGAGCTCGTTGCGGCTCACGTCCAGCGTCATCAGGGCGACGAGCGGCGCGAGCGTCCGCGCGTCCAAGGCCCGCAGCTTGTTGCCCCGCAGACATAACGTGTGGATCAAGCGGCTCCCGAGCGCGCGCTCGACGGCCGGTGGCACGGCGAAGACGCGGAGGCCCGCGCTCCGCAGGTCCAATACGCCGTCCTCAACGCGCTCCTCGCTTTCCGGCGCGCGCGCGGCCGCGGCCTCGAGCTCCGCGTAGAGGCGCTCGGCGCGCTCGCACCGCAGCTGCTGCTGGTCGCTGAGGAGGCGCGTGTCCCGCTCGATCTCGTCGCGCTTGCGGGCGCAGAGCCGCTCCCAGGCGTGCTCGTCGCGCGGCGCGCCGTGCTCCGCCGGCGGCCGCGGGCGGACCATTTATTCGGCCGGGTTGGCGGAAGCGCTTCGCGCGGGGCAGCCGCGACGACGGCAAGCGAGATGATTCACGTGCCCAGTGTGTTTGTGCCACGCAGGCCGAATGCCAATTTGCCTTAATTTTTGCCAAACTGGCGCGCCAAAGTACGGGTTCTCTTGCGATGACCACCAAAGCAGACCACCAAGTCCCGGGATGCCCTGGATCGAAGGCTCCTGCTGTGCATGTTTGATAGAAGGATAAGTACGTCTTATTATTATGCTGGACGGGTTTTGTGCTGCACGGTCGACGCGCGCGCTCTTGGCCACCTCGCATCGATCGATGCTAGCTCCTATCGTGCAGTGAGATTACGAAGCTCTAAATAATTGCTGCGAGCGGACCAGCGCAGATTTTGGTAGGGCCGACTCCTCACATCGAGAAAGGTCCCATAGCTGGGCCCCAATAATCACTCAGTGCTGGCCGCACCAACGTCTTAAGCCGCCCGCCCGCAACACATAATCACTTGTCGCGCCAACGTCAAAGCCGCGCCGCCCGCGACAACACACCGCCATGTTCGACGGCGACGAGGACGAAACCAAGGACGCGGCGCTGCGCAGTGCGCTGCGGCACGCGGTCGGCACCGTCTGCGACACGGGCCGCGGCCGCTCCGGTCTCGCGACGGACCCGGAGTTCGTGTCCACGCTCGCCTACGTCGTGGAGAAGTACGCCAAGCGCCTGGCCACGGACCTCCCGGCCTTCGCCAAGCACGGCAAGCGCAGCGTGGCCGGCGCGGAGGACGTGCTGCTCGTCGCGCGCGACAACCCGGACCTGCTGCGGCGGCTCACGGAGTTCGTGGACCTCCACGACCACCGCGGCAAGCCCGCCGCCCGCAAGAAGAAGAAGGACGCGGACCCGGCCGACGCGATGCCGGGGTTGTAAGTGTGTGTGTGTGTGCCAGCTTCTCCCACCCGGGCCACTAACAGCAACCAGCCCCGGCTCTCATAGGTAGTGCTCTTGTTTGGGAGGCGGAGCGCCAAGCTGAACCCGCACGTTGTGCGATTTGTGATGGCGTCGACGGTCGAGCACTGTAGCCAAGGGGCACAGGGCAACCATTTGTGCTGCGGCACGGGCGGATGTCCACAGCCGCACGCGTGCGCTTCGTTGCCGTCTTGGCACTAGTACCCGTCGTGGTGGTCCTGACCTTCTGGCTCTGGCGGATGCCCCATAAATAGCTGCCCGGACGATGTGGTGGTGGGGGCTGCTGCTCGGGCACGCCGTCGGAGACGTGATCCCCGCGGCGGTGCCGGCGGTCACAATCCGCGCGAACGCGAGCGGCCACTTCCCCTGGCCGGCGCGCCTCGCCCTCTGCGAGATCCTGCCAGAGGGCGCAATGGTACGCCCCCCCGGCGGCCACGCTTTGTTAACCTACGCGACGGACGAGCGGTACCTCGACGGGACGCAGACGAAGGCGAAGCGGGCGCTGAGTTTGAGGAGCGCCTTCGCCGCCAAATTAGAGTACTGCGCCCGGAATCGTATCAGGTGCTTCGCCCTGCTCGGCCGGTTCGCGGACGAGCCCAAGCCCTGCCACACGTGCCACCAGATGCTGCGCGTCGCGGGCTTGGCGGCGTTATTGGACCGGAGGGGCCCTTCGGACGAACGCTTCGAGAGCGTCACGTACGCGGACCTCGACGCGCTGCCCGTGACTATGGACGTGACGCCCGCCATGTACTTAGCAATAGCACCGCAAGCGGACCTCGTGGGGAGCGCCAACGCGGCGGGCATGCCCATCCTCATGAACTCGGGCATGTTCATAGTACGCAACACGCCGTGGGGCCGGGCCTTTCTGGAGGCCTGGTGGGCCCGGCGGGCGCAGCTGCCCGACCAGCTATCGCTCTGGGAGGCGCTCTTCGCGAGCTGGGGCGACGCGGAGCCCTTCGCGAACTACGCCCAGGGCCACCGCGAGGCCTTGGTGCGGCTCCTCGCGCAGTCCATGGGCGGGCCCTGCGCGTCGTCCAAGACGTGCCGGCGGATCCTGGCGGCGACGGGCTGCCTCGCGGCCCCGTTAGTGATAGGCAAGGTGCTTTTGTTGCCCGCGCGCTTCGGCGTCGGCGCGCTCCCGCCGCTCCAGGCGGACCACCTCTATTCCGGCGCGTGGTTCTGCCACAAGAAGTGCGGCCCCCTAGAAGCCCCGCGGCGCCGGCTCGGCGGCCACTCGTGGGGCCGCCACGGCCGCCGCGCGAACGACACGTCCTTTTCCCGGTGCCGGGACCGTGTCTCTGGCTTCGTCTGCCGCTGCGCCGACGTCGTCGACACGCACTGCGCGGCCGCCGGCTCGGGCGACGGCGTACGGTGTCCCCGGGCCTAGGACTGTGGTTTTGAACTCCTCGATCGGTTTGAGGAGTCCTGTTGGTTACGAGCCCAGACGACCCCCGTCTCGACCCGATTCTGATGGTTTTTGCGACTCGATTCTCGGGCCCGCCCCGCCGCCCGGCCCGCCCGGCCCGGCCCGAAAGGCATAAACGGGTTTCTGCTCGCGTGCCGCAAATCAAAAGGACCTGAGCTCGTGAGCTCGGCCGATCTGTCCGCATTCAAGCACGGACAACGCTCTAAACGGACGTTCATCGATAGTGGAACAAACTCGCAACCGCTACGCCATCGCTGCACCGCACAACACGTTTACTTGCCCGCGCGAGCTCACCGGCTGCATAAATAACACAGTATGATGCATCGCGCCGCACTCGCTCTCCTCCTGCTCGGAGGAGCCGGCTGCGCAGCCCTCGCGCCCGCGAACCGACCGCTGGCGGGAACCGCCACCAGCAAGCCCTACGCCCAGCGCGCGCCCGCGCGGGCGCTGCCGGCGGAGCCGGCGGCGGACCTGGAGGCCTCGGTGCCCGACGGCCTCCCCGCGACGCCGTCGTTCAAGCTGGTCGCCTTCCTCTGGGCGAACACGCTCCTGCTCGCGCCGGTCGCGCTCGCGGGCGCCGCCATGGGCGCGGACGTGCTGGGCCCCAACTGGTCCTGGGGCGCCAAGGCCTGGCGCCAGGGCGTGTTGTTCGCGCTGCCCTGGATCGCGCTGTCCTTCATGCCGCTGGACGACTGGGTGCCGACCATGGCCGACGTCACGGCGCACACGGAGCTCCTGACGGCGACGGCGCTGGGCGTGGAGTTCGGCGGCAAGGGGCGGTGGGGCGGCGTGCTCGGCGCGACGGCGCTCATCAGTGCCAGTGCGGGCGCGCTGGAGGAGGCCGCCTTCCGGGGCGTGGCGCAGCGGGGCGTCGCGGCGCTCGTGGCGTGGGGCCTGCGGCTCGGGCGGCTCGGGGCGGGCCCCGTGGACCGGCTCGCGACGGCGGTGGGAGTCGGCGTCGTGGCCGGGGGCTTCGGGGCGCTGCACGACTACTGCCGGGGCTACGCGCTGCTCGCGGCGATCGCCGGCGCGTACTTCGGCGTCGTCTACGCGTGCACGGGCAACCTGCTCGTGGCGGCCGTCGCGCACGCCGCGGTGGACGCCGTCGCCTTCGTCACGTGCTACTGGTCGCTCTGCCGCCGGAGCGCCGCGGACAAGGCCAAGCTGGCCGCGCGGTCCTTCAAGGTCACGGACGCGCTCCGCGCGACCCGGGCACGCCTCGAGGTGGCGTAATATGTTATCGGGTTCGGGTTCGGGTTGATTACGGCGCCTACCCGCGCCTGGGTCATGGCGAGAGCACGGGTTTTCTCAGCTCTCCCAAACTTTTGCACGCAGCGCACAGAGCAGCGAGCATGCAGCAAGCCGCCGCCGACCACGAGGAGGTCATGGCGCTCTCCCTCGAGGAGCGCGTGGCGCAGCGCGTCCAGGACGTGAAGAGCATGACCAAAAGGCCGTACGCGCCGGCCGCGGACCCGCGCCCGCCGCCGAGCTCGGAGAACCGCTTCGCCGCGCCGAGCGGCGGCTTCGCGCTCGGCGCGGGCCCCGCGCCGCCGCGGCGGCGGAAGCCCCGGGCCCGCGCGACGAACGACCTCGCCGACGTCTGGGCGTCGCTCGATAAGTTAAATGAGGCCGACGACCTCGACGCGCTCGACGGCATCACGCTGGACGAGGACCTGTGCGCCGCGTTCGACGCCGCGGCCCGGATCGACGACGACGTCGAGGACACGCCCCTGCCGGCGAGTTTTGCACAAGTGCCGTGCGGTCCGACGAGCTTCGCCGAGCTGGCCATCGAGAAGTTGGAGTTCGGCGTGTCCCTGCTCCCGGAGGAGCTCGTCGCGGACACGAAGTACCGAGAGCAGAAGCCTCTTCTCGAGTCGTCGGATGACGAGTCGGACGACGATAAGTGCCCCGTCATCCACGAGGTCCTGAACGAAGCAAAAGCAGAAGCCGAGGCCTTCCGGAACCGGCGCATGGGCGAGGAAGCGACGCCACCTACGTCAACCACAGGGGGCAAGCTCAAGAAGAAGGCCTCGCCGACGTGCGTGGCGGACTTTGCGGACCTGGAGAGCGGTGAAACTTTAGAATTCGCCAAGCTCGACGACTACGACCGGGAGATCGTCTACCCGCGCAACCCCGACCGCATGGACGACGCCGAGGCCACGAAGCGGGGCCAGGCCCTGGCGCAGCGCTTCCGGGACAAGCTCGCGCGGAAGGAGGCCCGGGACGCGCGGCGCCACACGAAGGCGATGCGGAAGCGCGTGCTCGGGGAGGAGGACGAGGACGACGCGTCGGAGGCGTCGGAGCGCGACGAGGAGCGCGGGCCCATCCCGCCGGGCGCGTTCGCCCACGGCGGCGCCGCGCCGGCCGAGCACACGGCGCCGTGGCGCAAGACCTTCCCCGCGTGGGACGAGTCGAAGCCCGTCGCCGAGAACCTGGACGCGTGCTTGGCGCGCCTGCGCGTCGCCGCGCCGCTGGCCGACGCGGACCTCCCGGGCACGGCCGGCGCGGCGGCGGCGGCAGAGTTCCCGGAGCCCGGCGAGGCCGACGAGGAGGGCGCGTTCGACCCGTCCATGCTCTCCCTCGTGGACGACGGGGGGGAGTTCTCGGAGTAGTAATGTTTTGAAAGGTAACGGCCTCTCGTGCCCAAAGAGTGCGCCTGTGACCAGATCCGCATCCTGAAAATTTTTGTCACGGTGCTAGGACTAGTGGGCGGGGCCCGGGGTCCGCATCCTGCTCCTAGACCGTGCGGGTATCAGCGGCAAAAAAAAACAGGACGCAATCCTATTTTTGGCGGTGCCGGGGCTGCTGCGACGCATCGCCCGGGCTGCCGCAAGCTTCGAACCGCACCGGGGCGGCCGCCATCCCATTGTTACGTACTGCGCGCGGGCCGCAGGACACTTTTTAGTGAAACAGCCCGGTGTGGCCGGCAGGCGTCGTCACACATACGGACGGGCACCGTCGTCAGGCTGCACCAAGAAATGCCGTCGCCGGGCGGCAGCGCGTCGCGCACGCCGTCGCGCGCCGTGGGCCGCCTCTTCGGCCTCGACGCGACGCAGCCGCGGCGCGAGGATGTGGTTGACGAGGACGGCTGGGACCAGCGCGACGAGAACGAGGCGTTCTACGAGTCGACACGAAGGCGGAGCACGTCGCGCAGCGCGTCGCGGAGCCGCACGCCGCGGCGGTCGACGCGGCGGTCGTCGACGTCCACCCAGTCGCCCAACGTGCTCCGGGACACGTGGCGGCCGCCGGGCGTCCAGCAGACCACGCGGCGGACGCTGCCACCGGCGCCCCCCCGGGCGGGCCGGCCCCTGACGTTTGATGTGGACGCTTTGCAAAAGGATCATGCCATTATTGTCGACCAGGTCATCGAGCAGCTGACGCGCGGCAACGCGCTGTCCGTCTCCTCGTTGACGCTGGCGGAGCCCCAGAAGTTCGGGGCCATCTACGACCGCCTCCAGGCGGAGCTGGAGCGCGTCCTGGACGCGCGCGAGGCCATGACACCGGCCGACGCGGCGCGAGCGCGCGACGTGCAGCACATCGTGGCCATCCTCTTCTCGCTCGTGGAGCACGAGCGCAGTTCGTTTCTGTTCTCCATGTCCAGTCTGCGGGAGACTGTGAAGCGGCGCGAAGGGCGGTTGGCGTCGCGGGCGCAGTCCGAGCTCTCGCAGGGCCTGCAGCGGCGCCTGGCGGCAGGCGCGGCCCTCCTGACGGCGCTGACGCGTACGGCCCTGGAGGAGCGGCCGCTCCGGCGGGCCTGGGGCCGGTGGCGCCTCGCGGCGGCGCGCGCGGCGGCCGCGGCGCGGTGCGCCGCGCTGGAGACCGCCTTACGCTTCGCCACGGGCCAGTCCGACGAGGCCGCCCTATCGGCGGAAAAGCAGCGCCAGAAGATGCTGCAGCGCGTCGCCAGTCGGTGGCGCAACATGGAAAAACACGGCATCTTCGACCGGTGGAACGAGTACCGGCGGGAGCGCGTCTACGTGCGGGCGCTCGCCAAGCGGGTCATGCTGCGCATGGTCAACGGCAAGGTCGCGTCGGCCTACACGTCCTGGCGGTTGGTCGTCAAAGCTTGCAAGGAGGCCGAAGCGGAGACGAAGCGGCAGGAGGTGATCCTGCAGCGCGTGCGCGCGAAGTGGCTGCTGGGGTCGCTCTGCCGCGTGGTGGCGCGGTGGCGCGAGCTCGTGAGCGAGCGCAAGCACATGCGGAGCCTCGTGAAGAAGGTCGTCGGGCAGCTCATGAACGGATTATCCGGATCCGCATTTAGGACGTGGTCTTCCAATGTAAGGACCATGAAGGACGAGCAGGAGGAGGCCACCCGCCAGGCGGTCATCTTCGAGCGGATTCGAAAGCGGTGGCTCAACCAGGCCACGGGCGCGGCCTACCGGTCGTGGCGCGAGTTCGTGGCCGAGCGGCAGCGCGTCAGAGCGTTGGTGAAGAAGGTCGTCGGCCAACTAATGCACGGATTGGAGGGGAGCGCGTTCCGGCAGTGGACGGCCTTCGTCGAGGCCCTGGACGCGGAGCAAAGGACCGCGGACGCGGCCCGGGCCGAGGAGGCGCGGATGCAGGGCATCCTGGACACGGTGCGCCGGCGGTGGCTCCAGTCAGGCCTGAACTCGGCGTTCCGGCGCTGGGCCGAGTTCTGGGGCGAGCGGCGGCAATTACGAGCGCTGGCCACGAAGACGATCCAGCAGATGCTGCACAACCGCGTGCTCCCGGCCTTCAACGAGTGGCGGGACGCTGTGGCGTTCGCGAAGAAGACCGAGGTCATTTTGGAGCGGGTGCGCCGCCGGTGGCTCAACGGGGCGCTCTGCAAGACGCTGGCGCGATGGACTGAGTTCCTCGTGGAAATCAAGCGCATGCGCCAGCTCGTGCGCAAGGTCGTGGGCCAGCTCCTCCACGGGCTGAGCGGTTCCGCGTTCCGGAGCTGGCGCTCGACCGTCGACAAGCTGAAGCGCCGGGAGCACGCGGCGCAGCTCGACAAGTGCCGCCAGCTCGAGGCGCAGCTCCAGGCCATCGAGCAGGCGCGGATCCAGAGCCTCATGGCGCGTGTGGCGCTGCGGCTGCGAAACGGCGGCCTCCTCAAGGTGTGGGGCCGCTGGGAGGAGATGGTCTCCGACCGGAAGCGGCTGCGGGCCCTGATGAACCGGGCCATCCACAACTTCCTGCACGGGGAGATCGCGCCGGCGTTCCGCTCGTGGGCGCGTTTTTCGCAGGACCAGGCGCGGGCGGAACAGGAGGCCCTACGCAGCGAGGCGACGGAGGCGCAGGAGGCCGTGCGGCGCGAGGCCATCCTGGCGAAGGTTTGTGGTTCCGCGTCCAATAATGTCGATGGCGACCTTCGCCGCGCCACCGCACGCAGGACCGCACCCCCCCCCCCCGCCGCAGGTCCGCGCGCGCTGGCTCGCCGGCGCCGCGCACAAGGCCCTCACCGCGTGGGTCCACATGGCGCACGAACGGAAGCGCCTCCGGACGCTGGCCAACAAGGTCTTCGGGCGGCTCGTGAACGGCAAGGTGCACGCGGGCTTCGCGACGTGGCGCGACGGCGTCGCGGCGGAAAAGCGGTACACGGCGATCTGCGCGCGCTTCGGCGCGCGCCTGCGCCTCCAGGCGGCCGCCAAGGCCCTGGCCGCCTGGCGCGAGAACGCGGCGGACCGGCGGCGGCTGCGGCGGCTCGTGCAGCACGCGATGACCAGGTTCGCGACGGGCAAGCTCGCGCCGGCCCTCTCCCAGTGGCGCGCGGCCGCGCTCACCCTGAAGCTCGAGGCGCGGGAGGTGCAGCGGCAGCACACGGTCCTGGACCGCATGCGGCGGCGCATGCTCAACCGGTGCGCCTTTTCCGCGCTCCGGGCGTGGGAGGCGTTCGTCTTCGAGCGGCGGCGCACGCGGGACCTGGCCCGCCGCGTGTTCAACCGCCTGCTCCGGGGTAAGGTCGCGGCGGCCTTCGAGCAGTGGGCCTCGGTCTTGAGGGAGGAGAAGGAGGGCGCGCTGCAGAGCGACCGCGTGCACAAGCTCATGCGGCGCATCGCCCTGCGGCTCAAGAACGCGGGCCTCCTCGGCGTCTGGGGCTCCTGGGAGGAGTTCGTCTGGGAGCGGCGCAAGCTGCGGACCATCGTGCTCCGGCTCGCGAGCGGGCGGGCGGCCTCGGCGTTTTCGACGTGGCGCGACGGCGTGGTCGCCGACAAGCGCCACCGCACGATCCTGGAGCGCTTCGGCAAGCGCCTGCGGTTCGCGTGCGCGGCGAAGGCGTTGGGCACGTGGCGGGACTTCCGGAGCAAGCGGAGACGCGCGCGGGCGCTCATGGCGCACGTGCTCGCGCGCCTCAAGCACGCCAATCTGGGCCCCGCCTTCCGGACGTGGATTAAGAGCGCCGCGGACGCGCGGCAGCTGGAGCGCGTGGGGCACCGGGTCCTTGTCATGCTGACGCGCGGCTGCGCCAAGCGGTGCTTCGGGGCGCTGCGGGACGACTGCGCGCACCAGAAGCGGCTGCGGGAGCTCGTGACGCGGGCGATGCACCAGATGAAGCAGGGGACGCTGGGTCGGGGCTGGCGGTGCTGGCGCGAGACGGTGGTGTGCGGGCGGGCGCTGGACGCGGCGTGCGACGTCGGCGCGCGGCGCCTCGCGCTGCTGCGCGTGTGCCGCTTCGTGCGGCATGCCCTCGCGACGAGCTTCTCGACGTGGCGCCGGGGCAGCACGGTGGCCGTGTCCCGGGCGTACGGGGACTACCAGCGGCGCGAGGAGCACTGGCGCGAGAAGCGCGCGCTGCAGATGTGGACGGGCAACGTCGCGCGCCGGTGCTTCGAGGCGTGGCGGGCCGTCGTCCGGACCGACAAGCGCGAGCGCGTCGCGCTCTACCGGCACGGCCTGCGCGTGAACAAGCGCGTGCGGCTCGACGTCTTCACGCGGTGGGACCGGCTGCGGCGCGACCGGCGCCTCGCGCGCTCCGTCCTGAAGAAGCTGCTGCACGTCGCCGTCGCGGGCACGACGGCGCAGGCGCTGCACATGTGGCGGGACCAGGCCTTGGACGAGCGCCGGCACGAGGCCGTCCTCGGCCGCGTGCGGCGGCGCTGGCTCCAGCGGACGTCGAGCAGATCCTTTGAGCGGTGGCGCGAATACGTGCTAGTCCGGAAGCACGTGAAGATGGTCGCGCTGCACGTCCTGCAGCGCCTGGCCCATTCTAACATCCTCCCGGCCTTTGCGGCGTGGCGGAGTCAAATAAAGCGCATGGTCCACTGTGACCATCTTGTGGCCAATGCCCTCGTACGGATGCGCCACGCCCTTGCCGCCCGCGCGTTCGTGAGCTGGGTCCGCCGCTGGGAGGACTTCAAGCGGCGGAACGACCTCCTCACGCACGTCCTTGCGAAGCTCTTGCATTCCAAGCTGGTGCCGGGCTTCCGCAAGCTCGTGGCGTACGCCCTGGACGCCGACCGGCGATTATTGGAACGGCGCACGGGCGAGCGGCTGCTGCGGCGCGTCGTCGGCGCCTTCGAGCACGCCAAGCTCCTGCCCGGGTTTCAAGCCTGGAAGCGGTTCACGCGCGGCGCGGCCGAGGCGGAGGAGCGCACCGTGTGGCAGGACGCGATTCTCGATCGGTGCCGGCGGCGAATGCGGAACCTGTTGGTCGGCCGGTCGCTGGCCCAGTGGATCTACTACAGTCGGGACCGGAGGCGCCTCCGGACGCTGGCGAAGCGCATCGTCAAGCGGATGCACCACGTCGCGTACTTCCCCGCGCTGGCGAGCTGGAAGGCCTTCGTGGCGCGGGAGCGGCACCTCCGCCAGGTCGTGCACAAGGTGGTCGGCCAGCTGCGGCACGGCCTGACCGGCGCGGCCTTCCGGACCTGGGCCGCGAACGCGCGGACGGCCACGGAGCGCGAGCACACGGCCGTCGCGCACGCGGTGATCGTCGACCGGTGCCGGCGGCGGTGGCTCCAGCAGAGCGTCGCGCGGGCGCTCGCAGCGTGGTGCTTCATGGCGGCGGAGCGGGCGCGGCTGCGCGCCCTCGTGAAGAGGGCGCTGGGCCGCATGCGGTCGTCCAAGCTGGGGCGGGGGTTCCGGCTGTGGGCACGCGCCGTCCACGAGTCCCGCGCCAACGTGGTGCGGGACGCGGCGCACTCGGCCAAGACTGCGGCCCGCTACTGGTTCGACGCGGCCGAACTGCGGAACGAGCACGCGCTGCGGCGCCGGGCCTTCGGGGCCCTGCAGCAGCTGCGCCGGCGCCGGGCCCAGAACCGGTCGAGGGCCGCGCGGTGGGCGCGGGCTTTGGGGAGACGCCGCACGCGGGGCGTCTTCGGCGCGTGGCGGCTCTCGAGCCGCGACCGGAAGCGGCGCGCGCTGCAGGTGCCGGGCAAGCTGCGGGCGGCGCTGCGCGTCGCGCACGACGAGTGCGCGCGGCAGGCGCGGCGGGCCTTCTCCGTGTGGCTCCACGCCGTGGACGCGGCGCGGCTCGACGACGCGCGGCGGGCGGCGCGGGGCGCGTCGCGGCTGCACCGCCTCGACAAGGCCCTCGTGGCCATCGAGTACACGCAGTACCAGCTCGTGCGCAAGGTCTTCGTGGCCTGGGTGGACCTCTTCCTCCACAAGCGGCGGTGCGGGCGCCTGACGGCCTTCGTGGGCGTGGCGCTTGCCCGCGCGACGCTGACGCGGGCCTACCACGCCTGGGGCCGGTACGTGGACGGCGTCGCGCGGGCGCGCCGGACCCTCAAGCGCGCCCTGCACGCGAAGCACGCGACCAACACGCGCCGCGCCTTCAGCCGCTGGCACGCCTACTCCGCGTCCCTGCCGTCCGTGGGCGCCGACTTTGTCGCTGGGTTCGCGGTGCCGCCGCCGCCCTGCGACTCGGACGACGAGGACCCGCGGACGCCGCCACCGGGCGACTTCGAAGGCCACCTGTACTCGTCGGGGCCCTCCTACGCGTCCACGCCGACGGCCGTGCAGCCGTACTTCGACGACCCCGGCGACGACCCTGCCGGGACGCTGTACGAGAGCCCGGTCGGCCGGGCCGTGGAATATTAGCTGAGTAGTGTAAAATGAATCAACATGCTTCGCACGCGCGAGCTACCGGTGGGAGACCACTGACACATTGAACACAACTTACGTCGTCACACACGGGGCCCGCCGTCCTGCCCGCTCGAGAGCCGCCGGCGCTTCGTCAGCGCGGCGGCTCTATTGAGCTCAATGCGGGCGCGCTTTTCGGGGGAGAGCGTCGACGAGCCCGGCGCGGGCGGGGGCGCCACCGGTAGCGCGTCCGCCATCTCCTGGGGCGCCACCGGTAGCGCGTCCGCCATCTCCTGGGGCGCCACCGGTAGCGCGTCCGCCATCTCCTCTTCCCACATCCGCGCCGCAGCGTCCTCCTCTTCGCCCTCGAAGGCCGCGGCCGCGGCCTGGTCCTGGCGCGTTTGTTCGGCCGCCGCCTCCTCGTGCCGCCACCGGCCATCGGCCCGGTCTAATGCCTGCGAATATCGGTTCCACCGCTTCTCTAGTGTGTCGACAAAGGAGGGCGCTTTCAAGCCGACGCTCCCGACACCGCAGCCAAAGCGTCTCTTGCGCGGCGGCCACGGGTATTGCTGGCGGCGGCGCTGTGGTTGCGGGAACGCCGCGCGCCTCAT
>Ga0302122_10001323_pt1 | contig 15709 bp, 7 predicted proteins | sample CB21_SCM_MG_FD_203115 | JGI IMG/M metagenome (GOLD analysis project Ga0302122, IMG submission 203115) | Marine microbial communities from Western Arctic Ocean, Canada - CB21_SCM | ecosystem: Environmental > Aquatic > Marine > Oceanic | place: Canada: Western Arctic Ocean | collected 2017-09-28
GCCCTTGTTACACCCCGAAAGGTTCTTGACGTTGGGGATCGACCCGCCCAAGGGCGTTTTGTTGTACGGCCCGCCGGGCACGGGCAAGACGTTGAGTGCGCGCGCGGTGGCGAACCGGACGGACGCGTGCTTCATTCGAGTGATCGGGAGTGAGCTCGTGCAGAAATACGTGGGCGAGGGCGCCCGGATGGTCCGGGAGCTGTTCACGATGGCGCGGAGCAAGAAGGCCTGCATCATCTTCTTCGACGAGGTGGACGCCATCGGCGGCGCCCGGTCGGGCGGCGACGACGGGGGCGGCGGCGACAACGAGGTGCAGCGGACCATGTTGCAGATCGTGACCGAGTTGGACGGCTTCGACCCCCGCGGCAACATCAAGGTGTTGATGGCCACCAACCGGCCGGACACGCTGGACCCGGCTCTCTTGCGGCCCGGACGTTTAGATAGGAAGGTCGAGTTCGGCCTGCCGGACTTGGAAGGAAGGACGCACATTTTACGGATCCACGCGAAGACCATGGCCGCGGACCGAGACATCCGTTTCGAGTTGTTAGCGCGCCTGTGCCCCAACACCACCGGTGCCGAATTGCGCAGCGTGTGCACGGAAGCGGGCATGTACGCCATCCGGGGGCGCCGCAAGTCCATCACGGAGAAGGACATGATCGACGCCGTCAACAAGGTCATCAAGGGCTACCAGAAGTTCAGCTCCACGCCCAAGTACCTGACCTACAACTAGGCGCCCCTTAACGTTCTGTCTCTTACTCTGTCGTCACGCGGAGGCGGCTCTAGGAGCCGGCCGAGACAACTCGCCTAGGACCCGCACCCGACGCGCAGCTTCGAGGTCTCGATCACGAATACAAGCTGGTACGCGTCGGTGCGCGCGTCCAAAATTCGTGCAACCTGTACCTAACATCCCTGCCGGGCGCTGCCCCATCCCTGCTGGGCAGCACCAAAGAATGCTGCCCCAACAATGAGCCATCGGCGGGAGACCATGCGTTCCTGACGCGATGTACCGTTTCGCGGCTGCCCTGTGACTGTGCTCGGCGGTCACTGCCCGCAGCCCCGGGCGCGAACTCTATGAGCAGGTCGAGTACGCGAACAGCGACGGTGAGTGCTTTGTAGACGCTTCCGCAGCGCTTCCGCCATGTAGCGACGTGGTCTGTTCGGGGCTCATGGCGGCGGCGCTGCCCGTCGGGTGGCTCAGGACGCTGAGCGATATTTTCGGTGAGGTGCGCTGCGTCGCGCGGCCGCCACACATGAAAGCGTGCGCCTGCAAAGCTGCGGCCGCGACGCGGTCGTTGAAGGATCAGGTCTCCCAAACGTCGTTCATCTTCCACGGCGATAGCACGACGCGCAATCTCCAGGGGCCGTTTGCCGACATGGCGGTCCTCGCGGCATCGGGCGCGAGGGGAGAAAAATACTGGCGCGCCGCGGCGTCCTTCGACATCGTTGCTGCTCGACGGCGTGGAGGGTGACGTGCGACTCACTTTTCATCACACTTAGGCTCGATCAGGTCGTGAAGACGAGCCGCAGGGCGCTGGCCGCTGCGAGGCTTGGTGACCGCACGGCGCTCGCGCAAATGTACCCGGGCGATAAACCGCATATGTCGACACATTTGCGTCAGATGGACACAGGCCGCGTGAGAGAGATGACTGATCTATATAAGGCGGCGAAGCCAGAGCGACCCTGGGAGGACCCCAAGTCGACGATATACAACGCTGGCCCAAACCCCCGGCTCTCTATTTTAAGACCGATCCAGGCGTCGAGTGCGTATGATGATGCGACGTACCAGGGATTGCGCTTTACCAGGGTTGCGTCTTTTAATCATGAAGACATCCATGGATTTAAGGTGTGGGACAGCAACGAGGACATGCAGCGCGTCTGGGTGGTCAACTACGGCCTGCACGCGTTGCACGCGTGGCCGAATCGCGACGTGGACCCGGCAGATGCAAACTACGTCGGAGACCTGATCGACGACTTCCACGCGATCGTCCTCGATTCACTGAAAAGGGGCGTGTTGAATTCGACGGTCCTGGTCTGGCGGCATACTAATTTCGTGTGTAGCAGGCTTTTGCACGGCAAATGGAACGCCGCCATCTTGTCGCTCGAGGCGGAGCCGCGCTTGACCATCGCGCCGATCGCGCGCGATTGTATCGAACGGCGCCGAGCCAACTTTTCGGCGCTGCCCGGAAAGAAGTGGGGCCTGCTGAGCGTCGAGGACTTCTGCGTGAACGGCACGATGGACGCCTACGGCGCGCGCTGGCTGAACGGCGTGGCGTCCCGGGCCGTGACGCGCTTGAACGCGTGTTATCTGGCCGGCGAGAAGAGCAAAGACGGCTTCCCGTGCCCCTCGAATCTACGAGGCCTCGCCGCCCGCTATCCGGGATGGCGCCTACCGGGCGTTCGAATTCTGCGCGGCGACGCGATCTCGCAGGCGTTCTGCGGGGCCGTCGACGGGGACGGGATCCACGCGCCCCATATTTGGGTACTTCTCGCGCGCTGTCTGCACGCGCTCGTCGCGCCGGGGAAGTAATCTTGTGTAGTGTGAACCCTAATTAGCCTGTCTGGAGCAAATTACTAGGAGTGGCCCGGAGGCGTACAGTGGGGGATGTTTTTGTTACGGTGCTAGGACTAGTGGGCGGGGCACGGGGGGGGGGAGACACCTCTCTCTTTGTGCAACGGGATTACGCGGCGGGTTTTGTGTTCTGATGGACGCTTAGCACCTCCTCATCTGCTAAGGGCCAGTCATAGGCATAATCCAATATCCGAAGCGCTCCGTTCGCGCGGTTTCCTGGCCCGTTCGATGGCACTGCTCGCGCGGACTGTAAGGAGCTTGGCTCGACCGGCACGCAGTCGACTCTTGCGCAGCGCTCGCCCGCAGCGCGCCCACGCACCCTCGACGCTGCCGCGCACGCTCTCGACCGCGGCGGTGGCTCTTGACGATGAGGCTGAGTGGGCCGCCGCGTTCGTCGATGCGACGAGCGTCTTCTCGGGCGAGGACACGCACGAAGCCTCGGCCCAGCGCATGCGCGCGCTCGTGAAGAGCGGATTATTACGACACACGGACCTGAGGGACCGCCCGGACCGGTTTTTCGAGGCGCACCGCTTGCTGGCGCGTAGAGCTGTCTCGGAAGGTCCGGGATTCTGGGTTCGCTTTACGGTACATTACAACCTGTGCTACGGCACGGTGCTCGCCGTCGGCAATACCGATCAAATTGCGGCGTTAGATGCCGTCGAAGCCCGAGGCCGGCTCGGCTGCTTCGCTTTGACGGAGAGGCGCGCGGGCGTCCAATCGGGGCTCGTCGTCGAGACCACGGCTACCTACGACGCGGCCACCCAAGAGTTCGTGCTCAACTCGCCAAGCCAGGGCGCCTACAAGAATTGGATAAGCCAGGGCCACGTGGCCGACGACGCGGTCGTGTTAGCGTCTCTGACTGTCGGTGCGGAGCGCGTGGGCCCGCACGCCTTCCTCGTGGACATGGCGTCCGCGGGCATCTCGACGGGAGACATGGGCGTCAAGACGACGGGCAACGACCTCGACAACGCCTGGATCGGCTTCGACGGCGTGCGCGTGCCGCGGTCGGCGCTCCTGGACGCGCACTGCACGGTGAGTGCCGATGGAGCCTACGCGCGCACGACCAAACTCGCGCCCTTTGAAATGATTGGCCAGCGTCTCTACACGGGCCGCGTCGCCGTCGCGCAGGCGGCGCTCGCGTTCCGCCGCCAGGTGTACGAAGTCACCGAGGCCTACGCCCGGGAGAAGCCGATCCCGGACGTTGCTGGTAGGAGCCGCGTGCTCGCTGATATCCCTCAACTCAAGGCGCTGTTCAAGGACGCGGCCGAGCGGGCCGACGCGCTCGAGACCTTTGTGGGGACGTGCGAGGACCGCCTCGCGCCCTTGCTAAAAACGGGCGCAGTGCCCGACGCCGACCTCGCACTCGCAATCGCCACGGCGAAGGTCCGCGCCGTCGAGGACTCCATCGACGCCTGCTGGAAGCTGAAGCAGGAGGTCGGCTCCTACGCGTTGATGGGCGACTCGGGGTTCAAGCACCTCGATTTCTTGAATTGTTGCAAGTTCGCAGAGGGCGACTCGCGCGTCTTGGCGCAGAAGATGGCGCGCGACACGCTTCGCGTCTTCGCGAAGAGTGGCGACGCGGGCGGCGCGGCGTCGACGCGCCTCGCGGGGGAGCTCGCCAAAGCGCTCAAGTCAGCGGCCGGCGACAAGGTCGCCACGGCGGACTTGTGGGACGCGAACTTCGGGACGGTCTACGCGCTCGCGGACGCCGTGATGGACCGCGTCGTCGCCGAGGCGTGAGGTGCTCTCGCTTCTTACTGGGTAAGAGGCGCTTGTTGTACTCCGGCACGTCGTAAAAAAACGAGGCAAACTGGAAGCGTGCGGGTTTGCGAGGGCAATATTCGGGTTTCTCTCGTCAAACCGCACCGCTCCTCGCTGCACGGCGCGCCGCACTGCGCCTCTGCACCCAGCACTGCTCTGGCCTTACTCCTGCATTTATATTAGCAGCCCGTCCACGGTTGCAAGCGCGCAGCCCGACCGCGCGCCGCCAGTCTGCACCCGGTCGACCCCTGAGCGTAGACGATGTCCGAGGCCGCCGCCCCCGCGCCCGCCGAGGCGCCGTCGACGCCCGCGGCGCCCGCGCCCGACGCCGACATGACGGACGCCCCGCCGGCGGAGGCCCCGGCGCCCGCGCCGGCCGAGGAGGAGGTCGACGCGGCCACGCAGGAGCGGCTGCGCTCCCTGGACGGCCTGCGGGCCAAGATCGCGGAGCACGCGGAGGTCGAGGCCAAGCTCAAGGAGGCGCGGCTGAGCGTCCGGGCGGGCGAGAAGGAGTTCAACGACACGGAGAACGCGCTGAATGCCCTGCAGAGCGTCGGCCAGATCATCGGCGACGTTTTACGGCGGTTGGACGAGGAGCGTTTTATCGTCAAAGCGTCGAGCGGCCCGCGCTACGTCGTGGGCTGCCGGAACAAGTTGGACAAGGCCGCGCTGAAGCCGGGCACGCGCGTCACCCTGGACATGACGACGCTGACGATCATGCGCGCCTTACCGAGGGAGGTGGACCCCACGGTGTACCACATGCTGAACGAGGACCCCGGCGGCATTTCCTTCGGGGAGATCGGCGGTCTAGGCGAACAGGTGAGAGAGTTACGAGAAGTTATTGAGTTACCATTGACGAACCCCGAGTTGTTCGTGCGCGTGGGCATCAAGGCGCCGAAAGGGGTCTTGTTGTACGGCCCGCCGGGCACGGGCAAAACTCTACTCGCGCGAGCGTTAGCGTCGAACATCAACGCGACGTTCCTGAAAGTGGTGGCGTCGGCCATCGTGGACAAGTACATCGGCGAATCCGCGCGGGTCGTGCGGGAGATGTTCGGCTTCGCCAAGGACCACCAGCCCTGCGTCATCTTCATGGACGAGATCGACGCCATCGGTGGCAGTCGCTTCTCCGAGGGCACGTCCGCCGATCGGGAGATCCAGCGGACGCTCATGGAGCTGCTGAACCAGCTCGATGGGTTCGAGCAATTGGGCCAGGTCAAGATGGTCATGGCGACGAACCGCCCGGACATTTTGGATCCCGCGCTCTTGCGACCGGGCCGACTGGACCGGAAGATCGAGATCCCCCTGCCCAACGAAGCCAGTCGATTGGACATCCTCAAGATCCACGCGGGGCCCATCACGAAGCGGGGCGAGATCGACTACGAGAGCGTCGTCAAGCTCGCGGACGGCTTTAACGGCGCTGACCTCAGGAACGTGTGCACGGAGGCGGGCCTCTTCGCCATCCGGTGCGACCGCGACTACGTCCTCGAGGAGGACTTCATGAAGGCGGCGCGCAAGATCGCCGACGTGAAGAAGCTCGAGTCCAAGAGCGACTACGCCAAGCCCTAGGTGCCGGGGGTAACTCTATTTCTTACTTGCGCGCCGGCCCGATGGCGTACATTTTTGGTTTCAAACGAGGATTACATAAAAAACCAGTGTTGCGAGGACGATGCCGCCGACCTTCAGCCCCGTTATTACCGTCGAGCCCATGCTGTCCAGCCGCTCCGTGAGCTCGCCCTCGGCCGCCTCGACGTCGGCCGCGGCGCTCTCGACGTTGATCTCGATGCGCTCGACGGACTCGCCCTGGTCCCTGATGAGGTCCGCGACGCGCCCGAAAATCTGCGTGACCTCGTGGACCTGCGCCTCGACGCGCTGCGCGGCGTCGGCGCGCTGGGTCACGTACTGGTCCGGGATGAGGAGCTGCTGCTGCTGGAACCCGGACACGCCGCTCGAGCCGGACGTCGTATCGCCGGGCCGCGGCAGCGCGTCGAAGACCGGCGCGCGCGCGCGCGGCGCCGCCTCGCAGTCCGCGGACTTGCCGAAGAGCTCGCGGCGCTCCGCGTGCTTCTTCACCGTCTCGGTGCGCGACCGCGTCGCGCTGCGCAGGTCGCGCGAGATCCGGTCCAGGTCGGCGGCTAGAGCCGCTTCGATGGCCGCGCAGTGCCGGTACGCGAGGGGCCCTTCAGTCCCCGGCCGTGGTCGCGCCGCGTCGAGGTACCGCCGCCGCGCGTTCGCGAGCGCGGCGGCCGCCCGGCCCAACCGGTCCGAGGCCGCACTTACCAAATGGGCGATCTTCTCCGCGGGGTCAGAAAAGATGGACGCGCCCTGCACGAGCGTCTCGAGCTGCGCGAGGTTCGAGCGCGCTTTTTGTGCATCAACGGCGACGTCGGCGCACGCCGCGGTGAACGCCGCGACGTAGGGCGGCGGCGGCGCCGCCGCGGCCGTCGGCGCCGCGGTGCCGCGCGGCATGGACCGGCAGAGCGCCTTGACGTCGCTCGTGAGGTTCACCGCCATGGGACCTGCGTGTGCGCGCCCGGTGACGCGGTCGGGGACGGGGGCCCCGGCCGCCGCACGTGTGTGCCCCGGACGCGTTGTGGCGCGCCCTCGCGAGCGACGGCCGCCCTCTATGCTTTGTGCCCTCTGAATGCGACGGCCGCCGCGGTGGTGGCGCGGCCGTCGAAAGTGATTGGGGCGGATAAAGTGAAGCGGTGGTGTTCGTTATCGCGTACGCTGCGCCGCACGGTTTTCAGTGCATAAGCGGGTTTAGCCTGTACGGAAGTGGTTTTTATTGGAGCGCTGCTACGTAACTGCGACGCGCCCGCGCCGGTTTTTGGCCCCGCGGGTTTTTATTTCGCACGGGTTTTTTTAATCAAGCTCGATCTGGCTCATTTGCACACACTTGTCAAAATTCATTCGCTTGCCCGCAAGAGCGCTGGCGAGGCGTGGGCAAGCTAAGAGGCAGCCCTTTTACTGTGTAGCGCCATGGAAAGAAGATGACCTGGCTGCGCCCGGAACCACCGGCGCGTCTGCGCAACGCGTCCATCGAGCCCGCCGCCGGCGCGTGCGTTCGCCTCGCGCGCCGGCGGGGCCGCTTCTGCCTGCCGTCCGTCGTCGTGATCGGCGCGATGCGCGCCGGGACGTCTGCGCTCGCCCACGCGCTCCTCCAACACCCGCACTTGGTGCGGAACGCCGACGGCAAGGAAGTGCACTACTTCAGCGACCCGTTCGAGAAAAAGGACGCCCTCCTCGCGAACTGGCCGGCCTACGCCGCGCGGTTTGCCGTTTCGACGGCGCGCGTGCGAACGCTGGACAAGACCGCGCAGTACCTCACGGGCCAGCTCGGAGCGCTCGTCACGCTCCTGCCCGGCGCGCGCTTCGTCGCGGTCCTGCGGGAGCCGGGCCGGCGCGCGTACAGCGAGTTCCGCCACCACTGCCGCGCGGGCCGCGTCGTCGAGGTCGTCTCCACGGTCGGCCGGCACCGAACCGGCGCCGTGCTGCGGGGCGACGTTCTGCGCGGCGGCCGCTTCGCCGCCGCGGCCATTTGTTACAGCGCGCGCGGCCGCAAGAAGCAGCTTGATGTCTTGTACAAGTCACGCGAAAACGAGAACCCCGCGTGGTTCTTCCCGCGGGGCACGTACCGCGTCCTCGGGCGCTGCGCCACGCGGCACTTCGATCGCTTCCTCGCGGAGGTGCCCCCGCGCGGCGAGTGGACGGAACTCAGCGCGGGCCGCTACGCGGAGCGGTTGCGGCCCCTCGGTGCCACCGTGACGCTCGTCGACGCGGCGGACTTGCGACGCGACGCCGGAGCCGTGGCTCGGGGCGTCCTCGCCGCCCTGCGCCTCGACATGGCCGCGTATCCTTCCTCCTCCGAGCCGTACGTGCCGTCCCACGTCGATGCGCCCGAGCCGCTCCTGCCCGCGACGCGGGCGCGCCTCGATGCCCTCTACCGGACCCCGAACGCGGACCTACGCCAGTTATATCCGACATTTCAAGGAAAGGGGTGGAGTTAATGTGTTGTAGTGGACCTCCTTACACGGGTCACGCACAGTCTACTTGGCCAGCGCCGTAAGCTCCGCGGCGAGCTTCTCCTTGCCGCGGGCATTTTCTAGGAGGGCGTCGGCGCCCGGGCAGCCGCTCGGGAGCTCCTTGACGGCCAGCAACGCGCGCAGCGCCGACCGCACGAGGCCCCACGCTCTATCATCTTTCGCCGTGCCCTCCTTGATCTTCTTGTGGATCGACTTGTCGAGGGGCGCGCAGATGGCGTCGGCCTTGGCCAGCACGGCCGGGGCATCCAAAGCGCAGAGCTTCACGAGCAACTGGTGCGCCTGCGCCTGGACGTCCGCGTTCTTGTCCGCCAGCGCGCCGGCGACGACGTCCACGCATCCCGGGACATTAGTGACAGCCGCTCGATCTACTAATGTAGCTAAAGCGGCTAAAGCGGCTTTGCGTAATGGTAAACCGTCGTCCACCTTGTGCTTGAAGGGTCCTAGATCTACCACGTGTTCGATCTTCAGCGCCGCCAGCGTGGCGAGTCGCGCCTCGACGAACGCCGCGTGTTTTGCGAGTAAGGACAGGCGGTTGTGCGCCGCGGCGTGCACTAGACCAAGAGCCTGCTTCTTGCAGTCGAGGTCGTCGTCGTCCAATAACTTGAGCAGGGGTTCCAACCGGTCTACTAAAGCCTCCTCGACACTCGTATCCGTGGCGTGCTTCGCGGACGTGGCCGAGCGAGCGCAGGTGGCCGCGCTCGCCCGGTGCTTCGTCTCCGACGCCTGGAGCAAGGGATCCAGGAAGTGCTGGGCCACCGCTTTGGGCGCAATGGCCGCCAAGGCGCCGGCGCATTCAGAAGCCGAGTCCGCCACGGTCTCCTGGCTACTCGCCGTGACGGCGCGTACTAAGCGCTGCACAATCCTTAACGACACGCCCTCCGTGTGCTCTTTAGGCGCGTGCGCCACTACTTCTCTCAAAGCAATAAGTAAAAGGTACTCGCGCGGGCACGGCTCCGCGTCCAGGTCGTCCAGCAGCCCACTTAATTCGTGGGGCGCGCCGGCCACGCAGCTCCCCAGTGCCGCCGCGGCCGCCGTCCTGCCTTCGTCGGCCTCGTTGGCCTCGCCGCCGCCCAGCGCCGCCGTCAGCGCCTCGATCGGCGACGGTTTTTGTGCGGACACGTCCACGCGTCGGCCTAATTCACCGAGAGCGCACACGGCCAACAGGCGCGCGCCGTCGTCCGCGGCCGTCACTTGACCCACTAGGGTCGCCACGGCCTTTTTTAGGGTCGCGGCGTCCGCGCACGCGCACAACCTAGCCATGACCACGGCCACGTTTTGTCTCGCTTGTCGAGAACCACGAACGGGGTCCTCCGCGGCCGCGTGTTGCGCCGCGGCCGGTAACGCGTCCAAGAGCGCGTTAAAACCCAAGGCGCCGCCGCCGCCTTTTGTGGCCACGGCCTCGAACACGTCCGCTAGACCGTCGAGGGGCGCACCCTGGAGAAGAGGCGACGCCGCCAACGTGAAGGCGGCGGGCAGCACGTTCGCCTCGCACGCGGCCTTGGCCTTTTTATCGAGGGGGCACCGGTCGATACCCGCGGCGATGGCCTTGGTCGCTAAATGGGCTAAATGCAAGTCCGCGTCCTTCGCCAGGGCCGACGCGTTCACCAAGGTCACGGAGACGTCGCCCGCCTTGAGCTTGGTTTTCAAAGGTACCGTCCGCAGTAACGCCCCGAGGGCCTCCAACGTGGCCTGGCGGAGGGGCCGCGCGTGGTGCTCCAAGAACGACGCTAACATACCAAGACCGCCCTTGACCAAGACCAAGGACGCCACGTCCGATTGACGCGGACTCGAAGCGATCAGCGTCAGGGCTCGGAGCGCCGCGCAGCGCGTCGCCTCCTTCTCCAACTGTTCGTCGAGGTCGCTAACGACGCCCGCTAAGAGATCCGCGTCCATGACGTCGGCGAAGCGCGCCGTGACCTCGCCGACGCATTCGATGGCCCGTTCCCTTATTTCCAGGTCGACCGCGCCCGTCACGAGCCGCGGCCGCGCGGCTTCCAAGAGCTGCGTGGCCACGTGTAACCCGTCGTCGTCGGTCATATCTGTGGATAAGGGCCTTACTAAGTCGGCCACGGCCACACACAACCGTAACCCTTCCTCAATCAATTTGTACCACTCCGCACCTACTGCACTAATTGTGTGCGGCAGGGCCTCCTTTACTATCGAAGACGCCCCCGCGTCCTTGCGCGCCAGCGCGCTCCGCAACAATTTAGCGCCTTCTAAGCGTAATGCTTGGGATTTTTCCTGCAACCCCTTGCCCGCCGCGTCCGCGATCAACTTGACATCATCACCTAACAAAGCGTCGGGCGGCGCGCAGGCGCACAACTCCCGGAGTAAACTGAAGCAGGCCGACTTGGTTTTTTGGCCGTCCCCGATCTTCAGAGAAATGGGCTTCTTGCACGCCTTACACGCGGCCGGCGCCAGGGCCCGCAGGCTTTCTGAGCCCTTCGAGGCCTTCACCAAGGCCGTTAAGGTATCAATGACGTCCACGCGCACGTTCTCTTCCCGTTCTTTGAAGCGTTTGACGAGCGCCGGCGCCAGCGTCGTAATCAGACTCTGGTCCGTTCTAGTTTGAGCAACAGCCCCGCACACCCGCACCGCCGCCCGCCGCACCTTCCAGGAGGTGTCATCGTCCTCGTCCTCGTCCCCGTAGTCGTCGTCGTACTCCTCCTCGTCGTCCTCCTCCTCCTCCGCCTCCATGTCCTCGTCCTCGTCGTAACTGTAGTTCGGGTCGAAGGCCGCGAAGGCCAGCGCCGTCTCTAGTAGCGCGTCGACGTGGGGCGCCGCCTCGGCCGAACACCGTCTCACGAGCTCTTCTAAACCATGTAAACAGGTCTCTCTCAACTCGTTGCGTTCCGGATCGTTGGACTCGGCATTGTCAGATGAACCGAGCGGCGCGACTAACGCGGGCACCAAGCGATCTAAGTGGGTGCCGAGCCGCTGGCCTACGCTTCGAGCCACGGTGCCGATGGCCGCCACCGGCGTCCGCGCCTTGCTCGCGTCCTTCCCGGCGGCGTCCACCCTCCGTAACAGGGTAATCACGAGCTTCTCCAGATGCGGCTCGGAGCACGTGAGAGCGAGGGCAGCTAAACAGTGGGCCGCGCGCTTCCTTACGACGTTCTTGTCGTCGTCTAACCGTTGTAAAGCCGCGTCCAACACCGCCCCGTGGTCTTTTTGGACCGACGCCCCGAATCTCTTGAGTAGATCGGTCAGGTTCTCCAGGGCTTCCACTCTAGCCACGGCCTTCTCGTCGTCCTTCACGCCTCCTACTAACCGCGCTGCGAGCCTTCCGGCGACGGCTTCGCCCGACGCGCGCGGCACGTCCCTCAATAGAGTTTTGAGGCCGATGGAGTAGACGTCCCGCAGTTCGTCCGTGCCGTCTAGGATCAAGGAGCACAACTTGTCCGAGATCTCGCCCACCTGGGCCTCGCGGACCTTCTTCAGCAATACGCCCAGACATTTCACGGCGATGCTCTGGACGTCCGTGCTCTTGTCGTCCAACTGCCGCAGCACGGCGGCGCAGATGCGGCGCTCCATGGCCGCGTCCAGCGTCACGTCCCGCTGGAGTTCGGTAATGAGGTCGTTCGTGGCCATGTAGCGCTCGTCCTTGTCCCAGTCGCTGGCCTTGTCGAGGAGCGCGTTCAAGGCCGCGGGGGAGGCCATGGCGGCTCGGCGGGCGGCGCGTGGGAGCGTTGGCTGTGGCTTGTGGCTCGCAGCGTGTGGCGCGTGTGGCGCGTCTCGCTGGTGCTTGTGGCTTGTGACTTGTGTCACGGGATTTGTAGCTGCGCAGCGAAGAGCGGCGCGTTGCTTAGGTCCCTTCTGTTTTTGCGAGCTGCGCAAGTTCTGCGCTTGCGTGTTTGCTCTGCTACTCCTTTTGACGCGCCGCGAGATCGTGCGGGGCACATCGGGAAGAACCCGATTTGAGCCGAATTGCAGGGATCTCCCCTGGGGGCTGGGGTCCTCCTGCATTTTCTAATTGACTATAGTTACCGACAAAAAAACGCGCGCCACCGCGCCCGCGCCTGAGCATACGCGGTGCTCCCGCGCCCCGCGTGAAATACACAGCAACTGTTAGACTAGAGCACTACGCCTCCGCGCCGTCCTCCTCGAGGATGCTGTCGTAGTCCACCCGGAGCTCGCTGATCGCGCGCTGCTGCGCCGCCTGCTCGAGCGCACTGACGAGGAAGCAGAGGAAGAGGAGCGACGAGAGGGCCAGGAAGGCGCCCCGCGCGACGCGCGCCAGGGCCCGCGGCGGCGGCGGCGCGGCGCCGCCGACGCGGTGGACGGCGAGCGCCACGACGACGGTCTGGAGCGGCGTGCGGACGAGGGCCTTGGCCGCGAGGCAGGCGCCGAAGTACGTCCGGAGCGATATGTCGAGCGAGCCGCAGACCAGCCCGCACAGGTCGAAGAACGGGTTCGGCAGCGCCGCGAGGACGAATATTTTCCAGAACGCTCCGTCGGCGAGCGCCACTTCGAGCCGGGTGCGCGTCTTCGCCGCCAGCAGGGGCAGCCACGACCGCCGCTCCGGCTCGTCGTCCGGCTCTTCGTCCTCGATGACCGCGAAGGGGTCGGCGCCCGCGCGCTTCGCCGCCCGGGCGAGGAAGAAGGGCACGAGCTCGCCCACCGCCGAGCCCGCCCCGGACCAGAAGCCCGGCAGCGCCGCCCGGGCGGCGAGGGCCGCGCGGCCGCGGGCGGGGAGCCACTGGGAGGCGCCCACGTCCGCGTCGCCGGACCCGGCGCCCAGGGCGACGCCCGCGGCGCCGCGGCTCAGGCCCCGCAGGGACGACGTATGGGGGGCTTGTGGCGCCTCGCCGACACCCGCGCTCGCGCCGGCTTCGGGGCGCGTCCCGCCCTCGACCGGCGCCGTCGCGAGCCACCGGTCGGCCCAGGCGCGCGCCAGCGCGAGTTCGGGCCCGAGGCGCCGCCAGTCGCTCGCCAGCCGCGCGACGTGCGGGAACAGGAACAAGGCCCCGGTCTGCATGCCCGTGCCGAGGCCCGCGGTCGATAGGACGCCGCAGAGGAACCACCACAGGCAGTAGCTCGCCACGGCCACCGCGTGCGCCGCGTGCCGGGCCGCCCGCGCGCCGACGGCGCCCCGCGCGACCGTCGAGACCGCGCACGCGGCGAGGAGGCACGCGCCGCCCACGCACAGCTCCCGCGCGCCCGGCGCCGGCACGCGCACGGCGCCCAGCGCCCGGCGGAAGTAGCGCAGCGTCGTGTACGGCCGCACCGAGAGCTTGAGCTCGCGGCGCAGCGTCCAGCGCTGCGCGGTGAATTCCTTGTTCAGCAGCGCCACCGCCGCGTCCCGCGACCGGCTCTTCACCAGGGCCGTCGCCGCGGCGCGCGACTCGAACTTGAAGACCATGATTATAGCGTGCGTGCGGCCGCTACGGTGCTACGGTAGGTGTGCCCAATAATACGGTCGACAGTGCGAGCTGTGCAATACGTGCTACGCTATTGTTGAAATTGACACAGCGAGCGGCAGTTGTTGCGATCGTGTGCACAGGGCACCGGATCCCTGCAAAGCCGAGTGCTGTGCCAGTTTGCCGAGTGCTGGCGCCAGTTTGCCAAGTGCACTGCGCATATGCTCGAGGCTCGAAACCCGAATTGAACGTTTTAGTTCGGAAGACGACATCTCGACCGCACCGAGACGCCGTGGGGAACCCCGAGGCACGGTTCCGCGACGAGTGTCTCTAAAAAAAGAAACAGAAGTTTTGCAGCCAGTGAGCAGCACAAACGCAAGATGAACGCACCAACGTCCAACGAAGGACCGACACGACACCGGATGCTGCGGTAAAGGCAATCGACATGCATGCGATGAGCCGGCCGCGCACATGATGAAGGCGAGGGCTGCCGGGCCGTCCAGGCTGCCCCGGCCGCTGCCGTGGTTCACGCTGCTCGGCCTGGCCGCGCGTGTTGTGGCACAAACCAAACAATGCGATCCGAACGTACCAGAGGTTGCCTTCCAGGAGATGCCGCTCGACGACGATTTCGTGGGCGGCAGGGGCGTCCTCGCGGCGGACCTGAACGGCGACGGCGACGCAGACTTGCTCGCGGTCTCGCACACGGGCAATTTGTTTAAGTGGTTCGAGAACAAACTCCACCCTGGATTGAACATCAGCTTCACGGGCCGCGACGTAGTAAATGCGCGGACGGCGAAAGACGCGTGGTCGGCTCACGCCGCGGATTTAGACGGCGACGGTGATATTGACTTATTATTGTCCTACGGCCTCGTCGCGGCCGACAGCTTCGTGACGTGGTACGAGAACGACGACACGGCCACATTTCCCTTCGCCGACGCGACCAAGGAGCGCACGATCAGGGAGTATTACAAAGCGAAGGAAGCGAAGATGGTGCATGGGGCCGACGTCGACGGCGACGGTCAAATTGATGCGCTGGTGGCGATCTATGGCGACAACGCCGTCAAGCTGCTCGTTGAGCTTGACGACGGGGGCAGCTCATTGAGTACCGAGGTCAAGCTCAACGACGCGAGCGTTCAGAAGCCCCAGTCCGTCTTCCCGGCCGACGTCGACGGCGATGGGGACGTGGACGTGCTCGTGGCGGATGAGGACGCAGGCATCATGCTCTACGACAATAATGGCGATATGCCAGTGACCTTCACCCAGCACTTGATAACCACATCCCTGACGGACGTGCGCTACGTCACGGCCGTCGACCTGCTCGGGGACGGCGGAGCGCCGCTCCATCTCGACCTCCTCGCGGCGTCGGCTTCGGATTGGTCTATTGCATGGTACGAGAACGACAACTCCACCGGGTCGAAGCTGCCCAGCGACATAAGTGAGAGGGTCCTGACTGAGAGATATTGTCAAACGGGTAACAATGCCCGCGGCGCTACATCAGTCCAGGCCGCCGACCTGAACGGCGACGGCTGCCTCGACGTACTCTACGCCGGTTCGTACTCCTCAACCTGCTCGAAGTCGCGAGTGAACTGGGAGATGAACGACTGCGCGGCCACGCCGACGTTCGTCAGGCAAGAGACCACAACCCTAGCCCTAACGGCGTATGGGGTCGACGACGAGTTCACCGTCGCGGCCCACGATTTAGATCAGGACGGCGACATCGACATTTTGGTCACCTCAAAAGACGCCTCGGAACTCAACTGGTACATGAACGACTGCGCCGCTGCGCCGACGCGGGCGCCCACGGGCGGCTTCCCGTCACCCGTCCCTTCCTCAGTCCCGTCCGCGGTCCCGTCGTCCGTGCCGACGGCGGTCCCGTCATCCGTGCCGTCGTCAGTCCCTACGATACACCCGGCGCCGGTGCCGACGCCGGCGCCGACGCCGCGGCCCTCCACCAGATGCTCCGCCGGCGTGGCCTT
>Ga0302122_10001324_pt1 | contig 15706 bp, 14 predicted proteins | sample CB21_SCM_MG_FD_203115 | JGI IMG/M metagenome (GOLD analysis project Ga0302122, IMG submission 203115) | Marine microbial communities from Western Arctic Ocean, Canada - CB21_SCM | ecosystem: Environmental > Aquatic > Marine > Oceanic | place: Canada: Western Arctic Ocean | collected 2017-09-28
GGGATCATCACTGTCAGTAACTCTCATAGTCGTAGCAGCCATCATGATGAAGGTCGACGGGTCTCTCCCTGCTGTGTCTAGGTCGCTTTTGATGATGGTCTGGAGATCAGAGTGACGGTTCGGGTCAGCGAAGGGGTCAAGAAACACTGGATAAAAACCGTCGCAATAAGCTGCCGCTCGACGCGCCCCAAGTGGAGACATCCCCCCATAGATGATGGCCGGGTGAGGCTTCTGCAAAGGCTTGGGATCCATTGAAACGTTAGCGAACGAGTAGTAGTCACCGTCGAAGGAAACAAAGTCATCTTGCCAACTTCGCTTATAAATCTCAATGCACTCGACAGTTCGTTTCCCGCGCTCAGCAAAAGGAACGCCAAGAGCATCGAACTCTTCTGCCATCCAACCGGCCCCAACTCCGAGCAGTAGACGACCCCCAGACAGTACATCCACGGTCGCGAATTGGCGGGCGTCGCTCAACGGGCTGCGATAAGGCGCAACCAGCACACTGGTGCCGAGCTTAATTCTGGTCGTGGAAGAGGCAACTGCACCCATGACAACTGCACCATCGAGCATCTCGTGTCGCGGTGAATAGGAGCGGGCACCGGACTTATTGGCGATATGGGCACTTTTTGTTTCAGCAGGCATGCACACATGGTCAGGAAACCAAATGGAATGAAAGCCGTTACGTTCAGCAGTCTGTGCAATCGCAACAGGCTCGAGATTTTCTGCGGGGACGCTTCTGGTGTAGTTATTGTCATTGTCTCGGTAACCGACACCATGGGTGTTTGCATATAAGCCAATCTGCATACCACTCACTCCTTCTTATAGTGCCGTAATCATGGCAGATCTCTCGCTGTTATGTAGTTTGGATCCGATGTAGAAGGAGCTAAGTATCACAGTTGTTGTTGATCTACGGTTAGGTTGCTAGAAGGACAACAAGGGTGCTACTTGAGACTAAACAAAGTCGGGCCTATCTAGGAAAGCGCGTTGCATGACTACCTAGGTATTTCAGAGCTTCGAGCTTAGAGGCTTTCGTCTTTATGGTTACTCTTGAGATGAGTCAAGGTCTCAAGTGAAACTTCTGGTGGGAGACATCTACACCTCTGGAGTCGGTCGTAAGATCCAGTCGTTGGATGTAAATGGATAACTGTGATAACTCCCGTAGGGTTGTGATCAAAATCCCCGAAGAAATCTGAGGAGTAATTACGATGGTCGGGCGGCTTGAAGCCAAAGAATGGGCGAAAGAGCATCTAAAAGGACTTTTTTCAAGTCCATCGGCGCCCTTCACGCAAGATTTTAAACTGGACGACGCAGGCGTCATCATAAATGTCGAGCGCTTAATCTCCGCTGGTGCTAGCGGAGTGGGTTTCGGTTTTCTTGATGCGTGGGGCCTCACCATAGCGCAGCGAAAACATGTTATGGACCTGATCACTAAGGCGACCGGCGATCGTGCGATGTGCATTTTTTATACCGCTGATCACAGCGTGGCTGAAACAATTGCTCTCAGCCGTCATGCAAAGGCAATCGGAGCGGAAGCAATCATCTTATGGGTGCCCTATGAATGGGCGACGTCGCAGGACCTGATGCACGACTACATCGAATACATCGCTGAGAAAGTTGACATGGCGATCATTGCTTTCAACACCCCCCATTCTGGCATGACAATGACGCACGAAACCATGATGCGTATAGCGAAAATTCCTAATGTCTGTGCCTTCAAGAACGCGATCAAGGATCCGCAGCACACGATCCGGGCAATTGAGATGTTCGGCCACGAGATCGTGCTGTCATACCCGTTTGAGGAGCAACTGCTAGAAATGACTACCGAGCACGGTCAGCAGGTTCTACTGGGATCAACCAGTGTCTACCTTATGCAAAGCCCCGAGAGACAGCCAATTTTGGACTACCTGCGTCTTGCGCAACAAGGTGACATGGCGGGGGCCATCGACATCCATGATGAACTGGCGCCTCTCCGAAAAACGTGGGGCAAAATTTACGCTGGTTTGTGGAACGAGAATAAGGCCGTTCACCCCATGGGCCTGATCAAATATTGGATGGACATATTAGGCATGGCTGGTGGGCCGCTGGGACCACCAATGCAGGAGCTCGATGAAACAGCCAAGGCAGCATTCCGCGAACAGCTAGATGCAGCAGGCTGGGAGCGACTGCTTTTCCCGAGCCGCTTTTAATGGGACCGAAGTATCGAAGAGGAACTAATGACAATGCTAAAAGGTAAGACGGTTATCGTGACGGGCGCAGCTGGGGGCATCGGTCGAGCGATCGCTGAAGAAGCCGGACATGCAGGTGCGCGATTGGCGCTAGTGGATTCTGACGCGACGCGTCTAGAACAGACGGCTATGGAGATCCGAGCCAATGGTGTAGCCGTTCTATCCTTGGTGGTGGACATGACCGACCGCTTATTGTGGCAAGAGAGTATTGATGACATCGCCACCGAGTTTGGCAGTATCGATGTGATGGTAAACAACGCCATGTGGGTCAAATACGAGCCGATAGCTGAGGTTCAAGAAGACGTTTATCGGCGTCAGATGGCGATTGGCCTTGACGCGGTCTATTGGGGGGTACAGGCGGTCACTCCACACATGATCGCACAGGGATCTGGCAGTATCGTCAACATGACGTCGCCTGCGTCAGTCCATGGGATTCCCAATGGGTCAGTCTATGCAGCGATCAAGGGAGCGATCTCAGCGCTAACGCGACAGTGCGCTGTCGAACTAGGACAAAAGGGTATTCGTGTAAACGCAGTTGCTCCCGGCCCGATGCCAACGCCCGGCACCATGAGCGTAGTAGACGAGCAAGGGTGGGAAAAACGCCTGGCGACAAGTCCGTTAGGTCGCCTATCCACCCCAGAAGGGGTGGCTAAGGTCGTTGTGTTTCTGGCATCGGATGCGGCAGATTGCGTTAATGGCGATGTACTATTTGCGGATGGAGGCCGCTCGATCTCCAAGATGTGATCCCCCTGGCTTGATCTCGAGAGGGCCTTATGATGCGCGAAAATGTGGAATTTAATGCACTGGATGGCACGGAGCTTTCTGGATTTTTTTATACACCGGAGACTGGTAGAGGACCATTTCCAGCAATCGTGCTCAGTCATGGTTTCGGCGCAGTTAAAGAAATGGCGCTGGGCCTCTACGTCGATATTTTCTGCGATGCGGGGTTTGCTTGCCTTGCTTATGACCATCGGAACACCGGATCAAGTGGTGGGCCGCTTCGTGGCGAGATAAACCCGTGGGAGCAGATATCTGATATGCGCGATGCGATCACCTATGTAGGTAATCGCGAAGAGGTGAACACTGATCAAATTGGTCTGTGGGGGACCAGCTTCGCCGGCGGCCATAGTCTGGTAGTGGCTGCAACCGACCGGAGAGTCAAATGTGTTGTTTCCGTGGTACCGACGATTAGTGGGCACCAAAACACGATCAGGGCCCTAACGACTAATGGCTACGCTGATTTCATTCGGGATGCAAATGAAGAGCGCAGCGCCCGTCAACGCGGTGAAGAGCCGCGGATGATTCCAATTTCGTCGGAAGGCGATGAAAGCTATGAATGGAGTAAAGTCGCAGGCGCTGGAACTACCTATGTTAATTCTTGCACCTTGCTGAGCAGATCATTTCGCGATTCCTATGAGCCTGGCAGCTATATCGCTACCGTTTCACCTACCCCATTGCTGATGGTATTGGGGACACATGACACGAAATGCCTAACTGATCTGCAGCTCGAGGCGTACTCGGCGGCGCATGAGCCGAAGCGACTGAAGATGTTCCCTGGCGGTCACTATGATCCTTACACCACAGAACTGGAATCTGTCGCGTCTGCGTCTAGCGACTGGTTCGGAATGCATTTGAAATAGTGACAAAAAGCTGTTCAGCTTAAGGTCAAGTGAAGATCCCTTGATCTGGTGTCACCTTTGTGATTGGGGAGTTCATTCAATTGTCGGCGAATGTTTGTGCTGGGGTAGGTATCCCATTTTTTTAAATAGCTAGATAGCCGCCATCTACGGGTAGCTCGATGCCTGTGATATAGGATGCCTCATCACTCGCCAAGAACAGGTTTGCATAGGCCACTTCTTCGACTCGCCCTTCGCGTTGGGCTGGAATGGCAGCGATCCTGATACGGCGCGCCTCTGGGTCAGCGCTCATCATCGCATCTTTCATGGGCGGCATGATGCCGGGATGCACTGAATTCACGCGTATGCCGTCCGCTGCGAATTGCACGGCGGCAGATTTTGTTGCGAGGCGCACTGCGCCTTTGGCGGCGTTATAGCCCATATGAACATAAGCCTGTCCCACGAACGCTGAGATCGAAGAAATGTTTACGATTGACCCTCGCCCGGCTTTCTGCATGATCGGGATGACGGCCTGCATGCTCAGGAACACACCCTTAGCGTAGATATTCATCTGCTCATCCCAGGTGTTGGTGTTCAGTTGGTCTGGGTGGCTGCCGCTAATGCCGGCGCTGTTGACCAATATGTCGATCTGGCCGTAGATAGAAATTGTTTCGGAAACAGCGTTCCTCCAATCAACCTCACTTGAGACATCTAACTTTACGAAATGAGCCTGGCCGCCGGTGTCAGTAATTTCTTCAGCCACCGCCGAACCTTGATCAATTGCCAGGTCCGTGACGACTACTTTGGCGCCTTCGCTAGCGAAAAGTTGAGCTGTAGATGCCCCCATGCCAGATGCAGCACCGGTAATAATCGCTACCTTGTCTTTCAATCGCATCTTTTGTGTCCCCTCATCCCTCGTCAAACGAGGGTAGTAAGACATCTTTCGGTTAACAACGCCCTCGAAACGCCGTTACACCAGAAGCTAACAAGAGTAACCAGTCAACCACTTTGGATAAATACGTCATGTGTCGAATGTTTGACATAGCAATTCTTGTAAAAACTTGTCAAACAGAGTGCACCTTAACTACAGGTGCTCCAGAGCCGGCTCGATCGTTGACAGCTAGCGGAACTTGAAGCTACTGTCCACATCGTGACCGGGAACTTTGCAGCGGTGATGGATTTGAGCACCAAAGGCGAGGACGTGTACGTTGGGCCACCGTCGCCAGATCGCGGTTTGCGAACCTATGGTGGGCAACTCCTGGCTCAATCGTTAGGTGCTGCACAGCGGACGGTTTCAGTCGGTCAAGCTGTGCACTCAACCCACTCGTATTTTTTAAAAGCCGGTGATGCAGCTAAGCCCATCGAACTCAAAGTCGAACGGCTTCGAGACGGGCGCTCGTTCAGTCAACGTCAGGTGGTGGCGCGACAAGGAGAGGTCGATGTGTTCAGAAGTCTGATTTCGTTTCACGTTCCCGAGACTGGCCTTGAGTGGGAAGAGTCGATCACTATCGGTGTTGCCGCGCCGACAAGCGAAGAGCCCTACACCGATTACAGTGATGTGATTGAGATGGTTCTACCATTGGAAGAACAGCCGTGGCTGGGTCGGGACCGCCCTATGGACGTCAGCTATATCAACCCTCCAACGGCACCGGCAGGTCAACCAGTGACTGAACCCCAACTTATGTGGATGCGGGTTCACGGCGAGCTAGGAGGCGATCAAGCTCTTCATGAATCTGGGCTTGCCTACCTTTCTGACCTTGGGATGGAACCGGTAATTGTGTTGCCCCACGGCTACCGTTGGAGAGACAGTCGACTTACGATGGCCAGTCTTGATCACGCGATGTGGTTTCACCGACCGGCCAGAGTCGACGACTGGATCTACTACGATCAACGCGTTGAGTCTACGTCGCACGGTCGAGGCTTGGCGAGCGGCCGATTCTACGATCTTGACGGACATCTCGTTGCCACTTGTATGCAAGAAGGCCTGATGCGTTGGAACGGCTGACACGCTGTTGATCTATAGCTAGAGACAGGGGCTCAGCGTCGATGCAACACGATTCGACACCCTCAAGAACAACTATAAGGTTCGCCTACCAGCACCTGAGCCTTTGTAAATAATTTCTCTCATCGCATCAGAGGCCCGTTTATGGAAGTCCACGGCATTTGGCTCTAAACCAGTCGAAGGTTGAGGGCAATGCTCAAAATGTTGGTAAGGGTCTTCGCCACGTACTAGTGAGGCACTGTCCCACTCGCTAAGTGTTTGTTCTGTATGTGGCGGCATGTAGTGAAAAGAGAGTCCGATCCGCCGGTCGTTTGTTTGGTTTGGTCCCGACCCATGCGCTGTTCGAACATTATGGAATGAAACCTGTCCAGCTTCCAACGCCATTGAAACCGTCTCACGTTGCGAAATGTCAATCTCGAGCTCTTGACCTCTGCTCAGAAGATTGTTTTTAGCGTAGGTCTCCGCATGGTCCATGATCTCTTTGTGACTGCCAGGAATGACGTTCATACAGCCTGCTTCCTCACCAGCATTACTGAGTGCTATCCAGACCGACACCACATCTGAATTAGACAAGCCCCAATACTGGAGGTCTTGATGCCAACCAACATAACTAGGGCTTTGAGCTTCTTTTATCCAGAACACTGAGTTCCAACAGAGAATGTTTGGGCCAATCAGATCTTCGACTGCATTCAAGATTGTGTCAGCGCGCATCAGTTCATCAATCCAAGGGAACAAGATATGTCCCCCTGACCGTTCATGCGCAGGTAAAGAACCGCCACGAAGTAGCTCCCAAGCCTCTAGCTGACTTCGACACTCAGCAACTTGTTCTGAGGTAAGGAGGTCAACTGGAGACACCCACCCATCAGCCTCGTATTGCTTGATCTGCTCTTCAGTAAAGACCTTCCCCATGCCCTGAGGTTAATCCATACAAGCACGTGGCATGTAGAAGCTTGCAGCGCTGTCGATTAAGTAGCGGATCTTAATCTTGAAAGTGAGTAAATATCTTGAACTGCAGCCACCCCCTTGCGAGGTCCGCAGCGCCTGCCCGATAATCTTTGGGTTAGTCGGTTGTGTTTATGTGGTGGTGTTGGGGTGTGGACGGAGATCTTATTCCAGGCCTAAGGATCATAAGGTTGGCGAACTGATTCTGAGTAGCTCACGGATTGAGTTTCAGCTGCGGCGATTAGATCCCCTAAAGCAATATTCACATCGAAGCCATGCAAACCTGATTGAGGGTCAAACCCTTCGCTGATGTGTGCTGCTCGCAGATCTCCTAAACCGGCGCGAATTTCCACAGACAAGTAGCCAAATGTCCCATCATTGATGCATTCGCCAACTATTACACCCGGATACGTCACCCAAGGAGTCTCTACTTTAAACGCTTTTTTGACGTCTTCATTAATGGGAAAATATGGCGTCAACTCTGCCTTGCCAGAAGTGAAGCTTCTTGGGTTCACACATAGTGAGGGAGCAGACACGACATCTTTCCAAGAGAGATCCTCCCAAGAGGTAATGCTCCAAGAAGCATGGTGCCAGGTCCGACCGAACCATGAGTCTGGAGGAGGAGGCACATCGTCGAGAAAGGTGTTGTACGCAATGATGCATCCGATTTCTGTAACTTGTTTACAACCAGAAATTGTGTCAAATTCATTGCTGCCTGCGGCAATATGTGCGCCTCCGAGTAGATGAGCGGAAATGAAACGATTACGAAGAATAGGGGTTTGATCGATTTCTCTTCTGAGTAGTTCCGTCAACATTGCGGTGCCTTGAGAATGGCCGATAAGTATAAAGCCACGCCCCTTGTTGGCATTTGAGATGTAATGCCTGAACGCATCAAAAACATCTGCGTAAGCGATTTCAAAACCAGTTGTGCCGGGGCCACCAACTAAGTCGTCCTCGGGAACATCAACCAAGGCAGAAATAGCCGGCACGGGTCTTTGTCGATACACCGGTGCGTATATACGGCAGACTTCGCTATAGCGAGAAACTTGAGCCCATACGGTGGCTATCTCATCTTTTTCATCGGGGACCAAATCACTGTTTGGGGTCATATCTTGACTTACTGTGGGGTAGATGTAAAAACAATCAACTGGAGGATCTGAGGTCCTTCCAACAACAATTATTTCGGTTCTTCCATCAGCATAAATTGCCGTTGTTGTTTGATCGCTTTCACAAACGTCGTCAATGTTTGGGAAGCACAACCAAACATTCGAGTCACTGTAAACAGTGCTCACGTAGTCTTGATATCGAGTGTCGGGTGTTTGAATCTTATTGGAGTCAATAGCCATGAAAGCGGTGGTCGACGCGCCAGTGCTCGAGTTGTCGGTAGTTGCGCAGGAGCTTGCCATAGCCGTCAACACCAGGAAGCAGGCAGTGGTAAGTTTTAGTAGAACCCTGTGCATCCAGACATCCTAGATTTTGCAGGAATTACAGGTGCCGAAGGCATCAAGTCGATGGCTGTCAATTTTAAATTTTATGTTTTTACCAGCTTTGCTTAAGGCAATCTCAAGCTCATGTTCGACACTGATTGGGAGCATAAAGTCAGTGATGTCCCCGCAGTGAGAGCAAATGATGTGATGATGATGTTCAGTGAGGTGTTCAGCTAGTTCGTAGCGAGTAAACTCGTCATTGGCCACTATGCGAGTTACCGCACCAACTTCTTCGAGGACTCGTAAGTTTCGGTAGACGCTTGATTGGGCGAGTGAGCAGTCAAGATCAACAATTTGACTGTTGCTCAGGGGTTTACCAGATGTTCGTAACACATTCACAAGTCGACGATGTACTGAGGTGTATCGATAGTCCATTTCGCTAAGCAATGAGCCGATTTTTTCATCAACTTCTGAATCCCTCGCTGATGTCATCTGACCAGGTTACTGGAGAAACGCCAGAAGTTTCATGTAAGAATTTTTTTGCTGGAGATCAGTGAGCGTGATGTGGGTCATCTAAGACGAATTTATTCCCAACTCGCATAAAGTTGCCTCCAAAAGCCTTACTGAGGTGTTTTTCTGTCAGTACTTCTTGCGGTCGCCCAACACATATTGGGCAGGTACTGAGAAGAAGCACTTGGTCTGAATGGCGGGCGTCATCGAGGCTGTGCGTAGTAACTACTACGGTCTTTCCGGAGTGAACTTCTTCGCCGATCACCTCTTTAATTATTGCGCGAGAAATAATGTCGAGTCCATTGACAGGCTCGTCTAGCAGTAAAACCTCTGCTTGTTGAGCAAGCCCTTGAGCGACGAGTACACGCTGTCGTTCTCCGCCGGAAAGATTATGGAATTGCGCAGTAGCAAGGTTTGCTATTTCGAGACGTTCAATTGCTTGAGTTACTGCATGCCTGTCAGCCGGTCTAAAACGACGGAAAAGTCCGAGACGTGAGTAGCGGGCGAGTGAAACCACATCGAAGACAGTGATTGGTAAAGAACGATCAACGTCTGTTGCTTGGAGAACTAAGGCAGGAGCAGTTCCTGAAACGCAACAGCTACCACCACTAAGTTCTGCTGTGCCTGCTAGTGCATTTAGTAAGGCTGATTTTCCTGCGCCGTTAGGGCCAATGACGCTTAGTAACGAACCAGCGGGGACCCTGAGGTCAACTCCTGTTACAGCTATTGTCTCGCCATAACGGACCTCAAGCCCTGAAGTATCAATCGCTGTCATCACGCTCCGTATGCTAGGCCGAAAATAAGTTAAAAATGATTCCCATTATTAACTCTGTGTGTTTGTTGTGGCCAGATGACCTCATAGTATAATGAGAGTCATTATCAATATTGCTATTAAACTGTAAGGAATCTGATGCGGACCTCTATGTGGAAAAAATTTCGATTGCTATGTTTGGCTGCGGGCTCTCTGGCAGTGCTTCTTACCGGCTGTGGTGATGATCCAGCTTCGCCTGGTGACTCAAAAGCAACTCAGGCAATAACAATAGTAGTCACGACCAATATCTTGGGCGACGTGGTTGAAAATATGGTTGGCGATCAGTTTGTGGTTGAAACGATCATGCCAGTAGGTGCCGATCCCCACGTATTTCAAGCTTCCGCAAAGGATGTTAGCAGCATCATGAATGCTGATGTCCTCATTGTGAATGGCGCCAATTTTGAAGAGGGGCTAGTAGACATCATTGAAGCTGCTCGCGGTGATGGCGTTTTGATCTTTGAAGCGATTAGTGCTGTTGAAACACTCGACTTTGGTGATCATGACGATCATGGTGATGAAGACGATCATGGTGATGAAGACGATCATGGTGATGAAGACGATCATGGTGATGAAGACGATCATGGTGATGAAGACGATCATGGTGATGAAGACGATCATGGTGATGAAGACGATCATGATGATCATGGCCACAACGGCGTCGATCCGCATTTCTTCAATGACCCTTTGAGGATGGCCCAAGTCGTAGATTCACTGTCAGACTTTTTGATCACTAATGTTAAGGGAATTGATTCTGATGCATTAGCTGACGCCTCAAAGAAATACGTTGACGCAATTAAAGCTCTCGATGTCGAGATAGTCGAAATGTTCTCATTACTTCCTCTGGCTGAGCGGGTTTTAATTACTAACCATGAAGTATTTGGTTACTTTGCTGAGCGATATGAGTTCGAAGTTCTTGGAACGATAATCCCAACTGGTAGCACGCTTGATTCGACGAACGCAAAGGAACTGGTTGAACTCGTTGAAGTAATTAAGAGTCAGAATGTTAAAGCAATTTTCTCAGATGTCTCGGCCTCGAACAAACTTGCGGACACGCTCGCTCAAGAGGTAGGGGAAATACGGGTTGTGGAGCTGTTTTCTGAATCGCTCGGATTAGATAACACTGATGCGTCAACATATTTAGATATGCAATATGCCAACAGTAGCCGGATAGCTGAAGCATTGAGGCGATAGGATAACGTGCTGAACATGGGCTTCCTAATTGATGCTTTCGAACCTGCATTCATGCAGAGAGCGCTTTTGGGAAGCCTGATAGCGGTGATAGCTACTTCCCTGGTCGGTACCTGGGTAGTGCTGCGTGGTCTCGCATTTCTCGGCGATGCTTTAGCTCATGGCGTGATTCCCGGAGTTGCATTAGCGATGCTGCTGGGCTTCAGCCCTATTATTGGTGCATTTGTCGCCGCTCTTATAATGAGCGGTCTGGTTACTCTCGTTTCTAATCACACTGATGTGCGCGACGACACGGCTATTGGTCTGCTGTTTGTAGGGATGCTGTCATTGGGGGTCGTGATTGTGTCTCGAGCGAGATCATTTGCCACTGATGTCACCGTGATTTTGTTCGGTGACCCTTTGGGGGTCTCTGTAAACGACATCACAAACCAGCTCATTGCGACCGTTGTTGTCGTTGTTGTTACGATCTTGCTATATCGGCCTTTTCTAGCTTTGACCTTCAACCGAGTGAAAGCTCAGACGTTGGGTATGCGTCCACGGCTAGCTCAAGCGGCTCTTCTAGGCTTGCTCGCTCTGAGTATTGTGGCGAGTTTTCAGACCATTGGAACTCTGCTCGTGTTTGGTCTAATTGTTGCTCCGCCTGCGACAGCCTCGCTAATCGTGAACCGTGTCATTGGAATTATGGTTGTTTCGATAATGCTCGGTTCGGCCGCTGTGGTTTGTGGGCTTTTGATTAGTTTCCATTACGGCACTGCGGGTGGTGCGACTATTGCTGGATTATGTGTACTTGAATTTTTTGTCGTACTAGTTGGCCGTGCCGGGTGTCGAGCATTAAGTGGAAGAGGTCAACCTAATGCTAAGAACAATTAAGGCTGCGGGATTCGATGACATCGCTTTGCGGACTAAGTATTGTGAGTAAGCGATCACGTTTGAGCTCGAAAGGGTGTGCCCTATCAAACGGTATCCAATACGGTTCTGAGTATCGCGAGGAAGTTGTATTGAATAGGCGTTGAATATAGCCATAGGAGTCATGTGGATGGAGTTAATGCATTGAATGAGAAGTAGAGAAAATCGTGAGAACAAGCGTTCTCGCGCCCACACCCACGCTCACACCCATTCTTGGAATCGGTCGATGACTGATTCAGATAAGAGATACGAGGTGGTTATCCGTTGGCTGTTTGCATTTGTTGCGTTAGCTGGGATTGCTACGATTGCAGGACTCATTATGTTGTGGCCTGATGGGGAGGGACAGAAACAAATAGAAGAAAACGCGGAGGAAATTGGTTTAGTTGCGGAACTGCTCAGCGCCACTGTGGAAGAAGTGCAAGATAGCGTTTGCTCGTATTCATTTTCTGGTGAAAGTGAACTTTGCCGCAACGTCATAATTACTGTAAATGAAGGCCCTGAGGCAGGCTCGCTCGTTGCTCTGCCAGAGGTTAATACTTCGTTTGACCACACGTTCCCCGAGCTTTCGGCGGGTGAAAATGTGATCGTTGGTTATCACGAAGATATTAATACTTACTATTACGAAGATCGTGACCGCCGCTCCTCATTATGGTGGTTAGCTTTACTGTTCGCAGCATTGGTGATTTGTCTAGCCAGAATTCGCGGCTTATTAGCCTTGTTCGCTATGGCTGGTACCGTTTTGGTCCTCATAGGGTTTGTCGCTCCGTCGGTTCTTGACGGTAATAATCCTTTGTTGGTGTGCGTGGTCGCAGCAGCTTCAATTGCGTTCTTCAGTCTTTACTTCACGCATGGGTTGACAGTTATGACAACAGTCGCGCTTGCCGGAACTCTTATTGCTCTGGGGTTTACATTAGGGATTTCTTGGATTTTTTTTGAACTTGCAAATTTCAGCGGTTTTTCGAGCGAAGAGTCACTTGTTTTGCCATTGATATCAGAAAGCCTCGACTTGAGAGGCCTGCTTCTAGGCGGAACGATCCTTGCTGCTTTGGGGGCTCTCGATGATGTGACTGTGACTCAAGCTGCAACGGTCTTAGAGCTGAGCGCCCAAAATAGTGAGATGTCGGCGACACAATTGGTGAGGTCGGGACTCAAGATTGGTAGAGAACACATAGCCTCGACCGTGAATACTCTTTTGCTGGCATATGTAGGATCCAGTATTCCTCTTTTGCTGTTGTTTGCGGTTTCAGATCAATCGCTTGGACTAGTTGCGAATTCCGAACTTATCTCGATTGAAATAGTGCGTACTTTGTGTGGGTCTATCGGGCTTGTAGCGGCTCTTCCACTAACAACTTTTCTTGCTGCTTTTTTAGTCAGTGGAAAACGCAAAAAATCGAGCATCGATAATTTAGATAACCAAGGATGATCAGCGTCCAGTTCAAGTTGAAGTTGTAGCTGATTATCTGGTGTGTGTCTCCTAGATAAATAGCTGTCAATTTCAAAACAGTAAGTGAAGTTAACCCCGGTTCTGTTGTAGGTCGAGATGCTAGTTTTAGATCGCTCGGGGTCTGACGGCAAATACTGTCTTGGGTTGTGTGTGAACGAGTTAGAAACAGATGTCGTGGTCTCTGCCGGTACCTAACTTCGCTGCTAAAAGAAACTTCGAGAAGTTAGCGAATCTCCACGTTCAGCAAAAGAAAAAGGAACTCAATCGCAAAGCCAAAATGGCAATGTATGATTAGATCATCTGTCAATAGGCCTCCCTTCCTCCCCGGAAGAGGGGGTCTTTTGGCGTTTTAGGAAAAACTAAAATTATCGATGTTCGTTCTCAAGGTCGTCGTCGAGGCCGTTGCATTCACCTTGAGTTGCACTATCGGACGCGAGAGTTGCATCTGCTGCCACATTTTTTATTCGGTTTTTAACCTGAACATCATTATTAGAACCAAATCCAGGAACACCGATCACAGTTACAACCAACAAAGCCCTAATACTGACAACAAACAACACGGGTTTTCGCATCGGTGGGTTGAGTTAAGACACCGCACGATAGGCCTCACTTTGGGGAGGTTTTTGTCATTTCGAGCTAAAAACCTAAATCTTAGCCAACCACCGTATAATCACATCACTCGATGTCTAACCCTCATCGAGTCCTCCTTATCGGGAGAGCTGGCAGTTGATTCTGTCAGCAGCTCGGGGCCTCCCTTCGCGGGGGGTTCTTTGCGTTCTGGGTTCCGAACGCATTGAGTGTTTTCGGCTAGTCGAGCAGATGTATAGGTTTCAATTTCAAAACAGTCATTGAAGCTAACTTCGGTTTTGTTGTAGATCGAGATGCCAGTGGTGTGTCACTCGGGGTCTAGTGGCAGATACTGTGTAGCGTTGGGCGTGCGCTAGCTAGCCACCGATTTCGTGGTTCCCGCCGATACCTAAAGGTGCGCTCGCTCCGCCTGAGCGAGCATCGGCGACGACCTTTCGCAAAGTGAAAGGTGCCTGGAGGTCTTGTTGTGACGAGTTGGGTCCGAGTTCGCCGACGCGAAGATACTCGCCGCGATCGGCTGCCAGACGGAAGTCGCGCAGAGCACCCGCCTGTTCGCCGATTAGTCCCTGAGCGCCGAAGCCATGACCTTCGTTGGTTTGGCTGCCGGTGGTGGCCTGGAATCCCATGCGTTGGAGCAGCTTTTGGCTTGCTCGTTCGAGTACCTCAGGCCGGACCGAAAGCATCCAGTTCTCTTGCTGACGCTTCCAGTTCGTCTGCATGGAGTTGAGCATCACGATCCGAGGTTCATCAGTGTGGTTAATGCCCGTGCCGTGAAGGATGCGCCCATCCGTTAGGGTTATGGATCCCGCCGGGGCTTCAAGATTAATGGCAGGTGGCAACTTGCCGACAGGTCGGCGTTCGCGCATCGCCCGAGAAAGCACGTCGTGACTTCCCGGAATGAGAAGGGTTCCGCCGTTATTCTGGTCGATGTCGCTGATAGCTGTGAGAGTGTTAACAAGTGTTGGTTTCAGCGCTTCCGCCGAGTCGGTCTGGTCTTGATGCAAAGCCTGTGGCACGCCTCCCTTGAGGGAGATAGCTGCGATGAGCGACGTGCAGATCCAATCAGGCCCAAGTGCCTCAGTCATCAGCTGCTCGATGAGTGGGCCTCCTTGGACGATGCTTGGGTCCTGCTCAATAAGCCCTTCGAAGCATCGACCCTTGTTGATGCAGCAGTTGATGTTCTGGCCGCTTGGTGTCTTCTGAGCGATGCGAGCCTGCCGCTCGCCCTCAGCTTGTTCGAGAACGCGTTTGCGCATCGCCTCAATCTGGTTAGTGGCGATGGCGTTTTCAATGATGCAGTAGCCCCACTTGAGTAGGTCTGAGCGCAACTGATCAATGTCCTTGGTGGGCGAGGGGAGCTTCTTATTCTTCCAGTACGGGTGCTTCGAACCGGTCGTGGTGTCATAGTATGAGCCCGGTTTGAACTCCCATGTTCCCCACTCTGAACCGCGCTGCGGCGGAACGAAATAGATCTCAGGATTATTTTCAAGAGCTGACTTCATAGGCTCTTTTGCCATGTCGTCGTTGTACATGCGAGCTTCGGGCGGCGACTTCGCTTCGATCTGAGCGGGGTCAAACTCCATTGGAACTGTTGTCATAGCTTTTCATCTCCAGAGCTAACAGAACCTCTATTGTATTGGTTTTGTCGGACCAGCCATGCCGGAACGGTCGGGGATTAACGGCGAAGCCGGCATCGGCGCTCGCGCTTAGAACCAAGGTTAGACCATGCGGAGCTGCCGCTATCGAAGAAGAGTAAGAAAGGACTCGGGTGTTCGTAGGCTGGCAGTATGGCCAACTCGGTGTTGCAGAAGTTCCCCCTCGGGTCACAATGGCCTACTGTCGACCCGTTCCTCTTCGTGGCCTACCACAACGATGACTACCCGGCGAGCGACGGGGCGTTGGCACCCGGAGTACCGCTCGCAGGACGCCAGATCGGGAACGACTTCTCGGGCCGAGATGGATGGAGTATGTATCACGGACAAGCAGTGCCCGGATTCCCACAACACCCGCATCGGGGTTTCGAGACGATCACCTATGTACGCTGCGG
>Ga0302122_10001327_pt1 | contig 15694 bp, 8 predicted proteins | sample CB21_SCM_MG_FD_203115 | JGI IMG/M metagenome (GOLD analysis project Ga0302122, IMG submission 203115) | Marine microbial communities from Western Arctic Ocean, Canada - CB21_SCM | ecosystem: Environmental > Aquatic > Marine > Oceanic | place: Canada: Western Arctic Ocean | collected 2017-09-28
CTCGAGCTCCTCGGCGCGCTCGCTCTCGTCCGTCTGCTTCTCCACCAGGGCTTCAAAGCGATCGCTCACGCGGTAGGCCTCGTCCTTGGCGTCGATCAATTGGGACGTAAGCACGTACTGGCGCTGCCGCCGTTCATTGAGCTCGTCGTGGTGGGCCTCCATCTCCGCGTCCGTCTTCAACCGCATCGCGTCCTGCTCCAGCACCGCGGCCTTGGACAGTTCGGAGGCCGAGAGCTTCGCCAATACGTTGACCGTGATCTCCTGCTGGGCCCCGTGCAGCGCGTTCCTTAGCCGTTCGTTCTGCTGCGTGGACCGGCGCATGCGCCGCTCGCCGAAGACGTACTCCCGCTGCAGCTCCGCCTTCATGCGTGCGTTCTCCTCCGCAAGCGTCGTGGCCTTCAAATTGGCCTCTTGCAAAATACGGAGGATCTCCCGGTTCTGGCGGGACGCGATCTTCATGGCCTCGTCCTTGCCCTCGGCCTGGGACCGGACCACGGACAGCTGCCTTATTTCGTGGTCGCGGTCGTCGATCGTGACCTGCGCCTGGCGCAGCTGCCGGTCCTTGGCTTGTAAGGCTTCGGCCAGCGTCCCCAGCTCCCGCTCCAGGCGGTCCATGGCCAGCCGCAGCTGCTCGTTCTCGGTCATCACCAGGTCGATCTCCGTCTGCTTGGTCCGCACCAACCGTTCGTAGCCCAGGAGCGACGGCTTCTCGCCCGGGGGGAAGAGCATGCCGCCCGTGTCCACGAGCGCCGTCGCGGGCGCTGCGACGATGGCCTGCTCGGTCGACGAGGCGCGGCTGGCGGGCCGGCTCCGGCCGCGGCTGCTCGCGCGGTTCGAGGGCCGCGACGACGGCGGCGTCCGGCGCTTTCGGCCCAGCACGAGCTCCGTCGCCGCCTCGCCCGTCTCCGCGGCGGCCCGGCCGGCGGCGCTCCCGGTCCGCGCCGCCTCGGTCGCCGCCTGGTTCGTGAGGCGGGCCGCCTCGGCCGCGCCCGCCGTCGCGCCCGCGGCGGCCGTCGCGGCGGCCTGGCCCACGCTCTGGCCGGCCGTCAGCGCGGCCTGCGTCACGCCCTCGGCGCCGCTCCGCGCTACCTCTGTCGCCGCCTGGTTTGTGATGCGAGCTGCCTCCGTCACGCCCGCCGTCGCGCCCGCCGCGACCGTCGCGGCGGCCTGCGTCACGCCCTCTGTCGCGCCTGCGGCAGCCGTCGCGGCGGCCTGCGTCACGCCCTCGGCGCCTGCCGCGGCCGTCGCGGCGGCAGCTCCCGCGGTCTGGCCGGCGGCCAGCGCGGCCTGCGTCGCGCCCTCGGCGCCGCTCGTCGCGGCGGCCTCGACCTGCGCCGCGGCCTGCCCGGCCGCAGCGCGGGCCTGGTCCGCGACTTTACTCGCTGCCTCCTTGGCCTTTGAGAACATTCCCATCGCAACGCGACTCCTCCGTTACGTCGCGCGAGGCGCTGCACGCAAGGGGCTGTGCGAGATGGCGGCTCCGCGCTGCCATCCCAGCCCTAGTGCTGATGGACCCGTGGCCGCGCGCGCCGCCGGAGTTAGACGCTTCCGGGCGTAACACCCCTGAGCCCGGAGCGGCCGGTCGGTAAAAAAACGTGCGGGGCACGGTAACGTACAAGTTCGATGCTCGTTTTGCCAGCGTTAGGGGATTCATAGCATCACTGCGGGCTCCGCCGAAGCGAGACGCTGCCTAGAGGCTGCCCCACGCGCGCTCGTCGAGAAGAGCCGTTGCCCAGAGGCTGTCCGTACCACTACAAGCTTGTAGGAAGGCAGCCGCTGTTGGGACGATGCAGGTGTCCCTGGCACCACGTGGGGATGACGCGCACGACAGACCACGGGGTCCAACGCCCCAGCGGCCACCGCCGCCCGCAGGCGCGCCGCCGTCGCCGCCGGCCGAGGCCGACGCGCCGCCGGCCGAGGCCGACGCGCCGCCGGCCGAGGCCTTCTTCGCGCTCATCGAGTCGCGCGACGACACAGTCGACGCCGGCCCGGAGCTGGTACGACGACGGCGGACGCGCTGGGCCGCGCGGCTCACGTATCTCGGGCTGCTGGCCGCGCCGATCGTGCTGAGCCTCGCGCTCTTAGTACGAAAATCAGACTTCACGGTGGCCGAGAAGATGCGCTACGACAACAGTGGCGATTGGCCGCGGAACGTGTACACGCCGAAGCACGTCTCCCCCATGTACTTTGTGGCCCTTAGCTGTGCCTTCCTCTGGGTCATGCTCACGATGCTGGCGCTGCTCCAGCTCGAGCCGGGGCCCGGCGAAAATGTGGATGAGGGCGAGGATGCGAGCTGGGTGCCCGCGCGCGACGTCAAAAAAATCGCGCCGCTGCCGGACCCGGCCTCGGGCGACGACGCATACTTATCAGGCGACGACGCCGCGCACCGGAAATCATCCGAGTACGACGCGTCCGCACGGCGCACCGAGCAGAAGCGGCATCGTCGGCGGCGCTACGGCGTCAAAATTCTGCCGAGCAGCGGGTCGTAACACTTAACTTGTGTCGGTGATGCTACGCGCGAGCCCTCGCGAGACTTCTCGCGAGTCACGAGTGACTCTCTCACACACACACTTACCCAGGCCTCTGGTGAGCCGCGTACCGCCAGGGCCCACAGTAGCCGTTCGCGCGCCGGTTCGACGCGTGGCACTTCATTGTGCCATTGAAGCCATCGTCCGGCGGCGCGTGGACCGTGTCATTATATACGTCCGACCGCAGGAAGGTCGTCGCGATGAACGCCGGGTTCGCCTCGAGGACGTGCACGCCCGGCGTGCCGCCGCCCGTGTGGAGCCGGATCCGCCCGGTAATCCGCGGGTCCGCCACGACGCGCACGCCCTGGTCATATAGCGCCTTCACCGTAAAACACGGGAGGAACCAGCTGTACATGAAGCGCGCGTGGTCGAGGCGCGCGCAGCCCCCCGTGGCGGCGAGGGCGTGGATGCGCGCGTACGTCGTGAGGAGCGTCCGCGCGCTCTCCCGGCGCCCGAACAGGAACGCCCCGTCCGGGGGGTCGCTCGACGCGTAGACGTAGCGCGGCTCCATGGTCGACACGTGCCGCACGGGGGCCGTGAACTCGATGTCCGCTCTAATACATGCCACCTGGACAAAGGGGGCCCCGCGCGCGACCTCCCGCCGCACGAGCGCGGCGTGCGCTTCCTGCAGCACGCCCCACCACGCCTCGATGCGCTGGACGAGCTGGGCCCGCGCGCTGGAGTGGCGGTAGAGGCACGAGCTCGGGCGGTCCCAGACGCACCGGCCCACCGCGCTTGCGTTCATCTGGTAGGCCGCCGTGAGCTCGCCGCCGGGTTTTATTTCCACGACCGTGGGCCCGAGCGTGGCTTTGACGATCTTTCGCAGCGCGCGTATTTCCTTAGCACTATACACGCGCCGATCGTAGTGCACGCCCTTCAAGAGCACGAGCGTTTCCGCGGCGCCGAGGGCGTCGACTACGAACCGCTTCGTCGCCTGCAGGCGCGCCACGTCGACGTCGTAGGCCGCGCCCAACACCAAGACCGCGGCCGACGCATCCGTGAGGGTGGCCGTCTCTGCGATAATAAGGAGCGTGCACAGCCCTTGCATGCTAGCCATCATCTCACAGGTTGGGTGCATGTATTGACCATCATCTGCATGAGTTGGTTTTTTGCTCAAAGGCGACCGCGTAAACCCGCCGCACCCTTGGCACGCTCACCTCACCACGGCACTGCCACCGCGCCGGGCAGCATCGTTCAGTCGGATGGGCGTCGCGCGACGCGCGCAGATCAGGGTGCGGGTCTCGGCGTATATCCCTGACGCCTTGCCGAGGAACAGTGTCGCGCTGCGCTCGAGGACCTGCGCCCCTCGGCTCCTAGTCTCGACGCGCACGGAACGCTGCGAGGCGCGCACCGCGTAAGGGCTGCCCCCGGACGGCATGGCACCTACGACGGGAGAAGGCAAAGCGGCGGCGGCCCCCCTCCGCTCCCTGGCCGACGCCGCCATGGCATTGAGCCCTAAGAACAAGCAGGGCCTGAGTCCCAAGCAGAACAAGGCCGGCTCGATGCTCATCGCGCGGCGCCGGGCCTTCGCGGAGAGCGTCATGACGGCGACGCCGAGCGAAATGGAGCTCGAGGGCGCGCGGTCCGACGCGGCCCGGCGGCGGGGTTTACAAAGGGTCAACTCGAACTTCAAGGCCATCGTGGAAGGGAAAAAGGGGGAGTACGACTCGTTGAAGAAGCGGCGGGCGGAGCTCGGCGAGCTGTGGTACATGATCCACCCCCTCGGTATTTTCCGGGTCGTGTGGGACCTGTGCATGCTCTGCTTCGTCGTGTACATCACGCTGACGATGCCGTACCAATTGGGGTTCGATGCCGAACCGTCGCCGTGTAGTTGGCGGTGGCCCGCGGCGAAGTGCGAGGCGTTGGCCGTGTTCGAACGCTTGGTGGACTACTTCTTCATGACCGATCTGGCGTTGAACTTCGTGACCGGCTACGTCGAAAGCACCGGGGCGGTCGTCATGTGGCCCGGCCCCGTGGCCAGGAATTACCTGCGGGGCTGGTTCATGCTGGACTTCGTGAGCTCGGCGCCGTTCGACGCGCTGCTGGCGGGCGAGGCCTTCGAGAACTTGAACTCGGCTCGCTTACTGAAGATCGGGCGGCTCCTCAAGTGCATGAAGATGATGCGCATCGGGAAGGTGATCAAGATGTCCCGGAATTCGGGCGTGGCGGACTCCATGGAGGAGTTTTTAGTATCGCGGTACGCCCTGGCGTTCGGGCGGGTCGTGGCGGTGATCCTGTCGTGTGGTTTTATCTGCCACCTCATGGCGTGCTTCATGGCCATGAGCGGGCCCGGCTTTTTGAGGCGGTACTCCGTGGATATTAGAGGGTGCGACGAAGACGACATGTACGCGGACCACGAGTGCGCCAAGTCGGCCGAGGACTGGCCTGCTAGGCGTAGATATCTGGCGGCCCTGTACTGGGCCATGTCCACCATGACCACGGTGGGTTATGGTGATATCACGCCGGATAGTGATGGCGAAAGGGCCTACGCTATTATTGGCATGGTCATTGGAGGCGGCTACTACGGCTACGTCATCGGTATTATTGCCACACTAGTGGCCGTAAGTGACGCAAACGCCCGGGCGTACAACGAGAAGATGGGCGTGGTCAATGCTTGGTTGGAATTTAACGACTTGCCGCGGGATTTGAGAAGAAAAGTCCGCGCCTACTTCAAGACGTTCCTAGCGGAGAAGTCGGCGTTGGATGAACAGGCCATCCTGAACGACCTGGACCCGGGCTTGCGGGCGGAGCTGGGGCAGCATTTGATCCCGGACGCGGTGCGGGCCTCGCATTTATTTTCGGGGCTGCCGCCCACGGTCTTAGCCAAACTGTCTTCACTATTACGACCGGTGCCCGCTGCCGTGGGTGATGTCCTCCAGGTCCGGGGCACGCACGGCGTCACGATGCACGTCGTTGTTGCCGGTGCGGTCGAATTAAGTTCGGACGAGGAGGCCGCCCGTCTACTAAGCACGGGCCAGGCCCAGCTCCGCGCTAGTAAAGCGCCGCCGGGGGCCTATTCGCCAGCACCACAACACACGCACCACAGCCCGCACGGCTGCTCCCAGCCGAACCCCGAGAGCCCGCGGCCCTCCGAAATAAGACCAAGGGTGGCCAGGGCGGGCGAGACCTTCGGCGAATTGGTGGTGTTGGACCTGGCCGCGTCCTACGCGGCCACGGCCGTCGCGTGTGAACCTACTGCTTTATACATGATCGAGCAGGCGTCCTTATATGAAAGATTCAGAGATATGCCCGAGGTCTTGAACAAGATGCGCCACCGCGCGGACCTGTACCACAAGGACGGGGTGTACGCCAAGCTGCCGGAGAAGGACGAGAACGGTGATATTCCGGTGCCGCCGCGCGCGAAGAACATGCGGTCTTCGTTAGTGGGCGGCGGGTCCTCCACCCTGCCGGCGGGCTTCGCGGACACGATGCTTACTTTACTCAGTGACGTGCAGCAGCGCCTGGGCACATTGGACCACCGCCTGGACGCCATGGATCATAGATTAGAGCACCCCGACGAGGTCGTGGAGGACCCCGTTAGCCCGAAGACGCCGGCGTCGCCTTACACGCCGCGCCGCAGTCTGCCGGCCGACGTTCTCAGTTCCTTCCCGGCTGCGGCCGCCTCGGCCGCGCCGTCCAGCGCGGCCTCGACGCCGGGGCCTTCATTGGCCGGCGCCGACGCGGAGCACTGGGCCGCCGCGCTGCGCACGCCCAGTACGACGCCGCGGCCGGGCCTCGCCCGCGCCGCGTCCAGCATCACCCACTCGTCGCGGCGCGCCGACGACCCGCGCGCGGGCGGGCTCCAGCGGGCCCAGTCCTACCCGCCCCGCCCGGCGGCGAAGGACTCGGTGCTCGGCGCCGCGGCGAAGCGGCTCTCGGGCATGCTCGGCGGCCGGCCCAAGTCGCCCCGGCCGCCGCCCGTGCCGGAGGAGGGGGAGGAGGAGGACGAGTAATCGCCGCGTTCGGTCCGGAGTTTTTGTGTGTGCGGTCCTATAGAACTCATCCTGTCTACACCTTCTTAGCTCCTGAACCTGGATAAAACCCGTAAGTTAAACCCGTAACACGGCAATTTGCGGCTTCTGTCGCGACGATTTACACAGTGCACGACCAGGTACAGAGGTTCTGGCGTGCTTCTTGAAATATCGCTTGAAACAGCCACCGGCGGAACCGCGAAACGCACTGCTTGCCCGAGCTCAACCTGTAAGCGCTGCCACTTGCAAGCGAGCACCGCCCGCACACCATGCGCGCCGTCCTCGCGGCCTGCATCGCGTTCGCCCTCGCCGCGGACCCGCCCGCGGCGGAACCGAAGCCCTGCGACCTCGAGCCCTACGGCCGCAAGGCCCTGCCGGCGGTCAAGAAGCTATTTGAAAAGCACCTCAAGCCCAAGCACGCGGCGCAGATGGTCGACCTGCTGCAGAAGCCCTGCGAGCCCGTGGCCCAGGGTCTGGTGATCAACACGTGCTTGATGCGTAACACGAACAAGGAGCTCGCGGAGTTCACGCGCGCCGCGTTACATGAATTGGACCCCATGCACGTCGCCGGCGTCTGGGCGCTGGTGCCCTCGCAGCCGCGGGTCTGGGCATTGAAGAGCTTCGTGGCGTCCTTGTCGTGCTCACCCAAGTCGGGCTCGCGCATGTTCCCCGAGGATGAGACCGGGTGTAGGGAGGAGGCGACGAACGAGATCCTCAAAAAGTTCCAGCTGGCCCGTTTGGCTTTCTCGGACTTGCAACTGTCGAAGATGGACATGGCGCCCTTCCCTAGGATCGAGGAGGAGGAGGACGCGGACGACGAATCGATGATCCAGGAGGAGCTGCGGGTGGCGCGCGCGCGGCGGGGCCTGAACGGCATCCGGCGCTACGCCCGGCGCCTCGCCCTGTCCCCGAAGCACGTGGAGTGGCTCGTGGCGGAGTTCGAGCCGTCCGCGGCCGACGTCATGACCCACCCGAACGCGACGACGTCGGAACCTAGCTGGTTCAAGCCCGTGGCGCGCTCGTGCCGGCGCCAGGCCAGCGTCAAGGCGCCGGGCCTCGAGGAGGCCGACGGCGCCAACCTGACGGACCTGGACCTGGCTGTGGCGACGCAGTTCTGGGCCTGGCACTACAAGACGTGCCACAAGTCCAGCGTCGAGTTCGCCTACGCGCAAAAGGACCGGGGCGAGCTCTGAGGGCCTAAACGACATTTCGGTAATGACTGAGAGGCGTTAGGAAAACCCGTATGATGTACCCGCACGATCGGCAAAAAAACCGCGCGGCCGCCGTTCAGTGCTCCGCAGCCAAGCTGGGTCGGTCACCGCGCGATTACTGACGCGGAACCAGTACTCCATCGGTAGAAACTGCGTTGCTCAGCTCTCAACAGTTGCTCGGCGCGAAGAACGCACCGTTGTTCAACGTCAGTTGCTCGGCACGCGAAGACACGCAGCAAAATTATGGCCGCCACCGCCGCCGCCGGCTCGCCGACGACGCTCAGCTACCTCGCGGACCGCAGCGCGGCCCTCGCCGCGTCGCTGCGCGAGGTCGAGGCCGAGATCCTCAAGGGCCAGGGCGCGACGTCGCTCGCGGACGCCTCGCGCGGCTCGCACGCGCGCGTCGCGCGGCTGCGCAGTGCCCTGCGCGAGACGCTGCGGCCGCTGCTCGACGAGGCCGTGAGCGAGGGTCTGCGGGGCGAGATCGGGACCATCGGGGACGAGGTCCGCGAGTCCGAGGCGCGCGTCGCGGCGCTGGAGAAGGTGGTGGAGACCGAGGCATCGGTGGACGGCGCCGAGGCGGAGCTCGGTGCGGGCCGCATCGCGGAGACTTGCGCGGCGCTCGCGAGCGCGTCCGTGTTTCTGGACGAGCTGGATCGGGACGCCCCCTACGCCGGCGAGCTCCGCCGGCGCTTCGACGCCGCCGCGACGAGCGCGGAGACGAGGCTGCGGGAACTCCTCGCGCGAGCCGTCCTCTCCGACGAGACGTCGATCACCATCGAAGACGCCGACGGGGTCGTGTGCGGCCGGCTCGCGGACCGGCCCGCGGCGCCGGCCGAACTGCTGACGGCGGCCCGGGCGCTCGGGGGCAGCGCCGAGGCGCGGGTCCTGGACGAGGTCGTCCAGCGGGTGGCGCCCTTCGTGGCGCGGGCATTGCAGCCGGGCAACCGCGACGCGCTCGCGGCCTCGGGCGGCGCGCGGCGCGTGCTCAAGGTGGACGTCGACTGCGTCACGGAGAACAGCGTGGACGCGGAGCTCGCGGCGGCGCGGGCCGCGCAGATCGTCGCGTTCCTGGACGAGGCGCTCGTCGGCGGAGACACTTATTTGCGCGCCACGTTCGAACAGGCGCTGGTGGCGCCGCTGGTGCTTCCGGCCGTCGAGAAGGCTTTGGTCCGAGACCCGCGCGACGTCGCGCCCACCGCGAAGCAGATGGCCGCCACGCGCAAAGCCGTCGAGGCCCTGGAGGCGGACCTTAGAAATCGCGGCTACGCCCGGTACGCGCTCGTGGCGGCCCTGGACGGGGCCGCGACGACGGCCGCCGAGGCTGCCCGCGCGCGCGTCCTCGACGAGGCGCGCGTGACGCTCCGGGGCGACTGGCACAACGCGACCGAGGCGGTGTGCGTGCCGCTCGTCGACTCCATTCCCGCCACCGAGGACCACGCGGAGGCGCCGCCGCCCACGTTACTGGTGTCGGCGGTCGTATTAGACCTGGCCGCGATCATCGAGCGCGCGGCGGACGAGGCGGTGCAGGCGCCCACGCCGGCCATGGCCGCGACCCTCTTCTCGGGCGTGCGCCTGACGTTCGAGCTCTTCCGCGGCTTCGCCTCGCTCCAGGACTGCTCGCGGTCGCCGCGCCTCGCCAAGCTACTCGCGAACGACTGCCTCTTCTGCGCGCGCCTCGCCGCGCGCGTCTCCGTGGATCGCGGGCCCGCGATCAGCCGCGCGGCGGCACAGCCGCACCTGAGCCTCGTGGACCAGATCGAGCCCCTCCGCGCGCTCGCGGACGGCTTCCGCGCGCGCGCCGGCGAGGACGGCGCCGCGCCGCCGCCGCCGCCGCTCCTCTCCGCAATCGCCGCCATCGCGGCGTGAGGCGTAAGTACTTCCAAAGGACTACTACAAAGTACTAGTACAGACGATTACACTGCGGCCGTCGCGACGGCCGGCCTGGGGGCGGGCGTCGCGAAATTGGGATGCGTGTCCAGCCGCCCCTCCTTCCGCTCGTTGTGGAGCAAATACGTCTGCTGAGCGATCCACGCCCCCATGAACAGCCACATGGCGCCGCCCCCGAGCGCAATGAGCTCGTAAAGCCCATAGCCGAAGATGAGCAATGCAAAAAAACACGAGGCGTAGATGCAGTACGCCGCGATCGTATCCCTCTCCTTGCCGCACATGAGGCCGACGCTGACCGCCATGACCGCGCCGTCCAGCGGCCAGCACGGCACGAGGGCGTTGAACACGAACATCATGGCATTCATGTTTATCATCGCCGTACTGACTTCTACAAACCAGGCCCACCCGTATTCCTCGGCCACCTTCCGCTGGTACCAGCCTTCACTAAGCTCGCCCTCGGCGTCAAACCCCATAAAGCACCACGCGAGGAAGACCCACAGCAGCGTCATCGGGATATGGGTCAACGGCCCGAAGAGTGCGATCAGGAAGCGCTCCCGGGGCGTCTGGCCGTTGATGGCAACGGACAACAACCCGCCGAGCGGCCAGAGCAGCAATTCGAGGGGCGCGGCGCCGCAGTGGCTCGCCATCCACGCGTGGCCGAGCTCGTGGACCATGACGGTGATCCAAAGAAACGGGCCGTAGACGCACAGAACGAGCAGGAAGGCCGCGAGGTCGCCGCGGGCCGAGAGTACGGCGAGGCAGGCCAATGCGGGAACGATCAAGAGGAGCACGTGGCCCTTGACGAGGATGACCTCGCCCCTGCCACCGATCTTGGGGGAGAGCGTGATGGTCGTGAGCTTGAGGTTCCAGTTGCCGAGCGGCACGCGGTCGACCTGAGAGGACATTCTCCTAATACTGCTCGGGCGCGCTTAATTGTGTCCGGGCTGCTTCTGCCGAGCACCGGGCGAGACAGCGTCCTGCGCTGTTATTCTTTTGTGTCTGGGCTGCCTCTACCGAGCAAGACAAGGAACAGCCAGGGCCGCGGGTGAAAACCCGTGCAATAAACCCGCACTTCGGTGTCAAAACCCGTCAGGTCAGGACAGGTCAAAAGTGCGCCGGGTCCAATCACTGCCAATCTACTGCTCCGTCTCGTCCTGCCACTCACCATAGACGCTCGGCAAGAGGTTCTATAGCCAGGCACCGCTGGCTCGGCCGGGAGGCCTTCGAGTCCCCAGCCAACACTAAGAATGGAGCCGGACCTCGAAGAATACAAACAGCTCGACGGAGACGACGCCTCGGAGGACTCGATCCACTCGGAGGAGGAAGTAAGCGATGCCGCGGAGGAGCCGAAGATTCTACTCGAGGTGCTCTCGCCGGGCGGCGCGCGGCTCGTGTTCCTCCTCGTCTACGCCTGCTGCGCCGTCGCCATCTGGCAGTACTACGCAGCGTCGAGGGCGACGGTGAAGCGGACGGTCCAAACCGTGGACGTCATCAGCTCCGACGATAATTACGTCTGGAGCGCGCGCTTCCCCGCGCTCGGCGACGTGCAGGGCACCGTCTCACTGCGCGCGAGCTACCAGAACCGGACCATGATTCGGGACGCGAACGCGACCATGGACGACGACGTTCATGACGACGACGACGCCGTGACCACGTCCACTCAGCCAATCACCTACGACATCGACGTCTGGGCCTCGAAGCTGGGCTGGGCCTCGCCCCTGAAGGGCGACGACTGGACCACGGTGCTCTGGCGGCGGCGCGAGACGGCCTGGCTGGCCCGCGCCGACGGCGACGTCCTCGCGTCGTCGACGCGCGTCGCGTCCTGGTACCAGCGCTCCGAGAGCGTGCCGTCCCGCTCGCGCGTCCACGGCTTCTTGGTGGAGCTCACGTACTGCGCGCCGCTAAACACGACGGCGCGGTGCGCCGGCGTGGACGCGACGACGCGCCAGACGCTCGCGGCCGGCGGCGACCTCGAGCTCAAATACAGCGACCTGCAGCCGCTGACCACCCCGGCCCGGTCCGCGGCGCGCATCCTGCTGCTGCTGGTGTGGGCCGTCTTGGCGTGTGCGTGGTCGCCATACGTCTTCAAGGACGGCGCGTTCCACCTGACGCTCTTGCTCGTGGGCTTGTTGTTGTTCGCGGACCCCGTCGACTGTGTCGTCGAAGCCCTTCCGCGCTCCACGAAGATCGCGCCTTTCATCGCTTTCTTCTCCCGCATCGGGCGGCGTTTAGGGGAGGCGACGCTCTTAGCCGCACTGTTGCTCGCCGCGGACGCGGACGGCCGGGCGGCGAGGAGTCTTGACCCACTGTGGAAGAGTGGTCGGCCATGGTTCCTCCTAGCGCCCGCGATCTACGGCTTTTGCGGCGTCTGGGCCGTCTACCTCCAGTTCCCGACGCTCTGGGCCTCCGATCGGGCCCCGACGCTCGCGCTGGCGTCGTGGCCGGCCGGCGCGCTGCGCGCCTTCGCGACGGCGGCCCTGGGCACGTGCGCGGCGGGCTTCGCCTGGGGCCTGCTCTTCGTCTTCCTGTCGGTGCGCGCGGGCCGGCGCCTCGCAAACGCCTCGTACGCGCGGACGCGCCGGCACCAGCTCGCCTTCCGCTTCTTCGCCCTGCAGGCGTCGCTCGTGGGCGCGTTTGTAGGCGCCTCGTTCGTCATTGGCTTCGTCGACCTGTGGCGGAGCTACCGTTCGGATTTGATGGCATTGTTTAAACACGGCGACACGCGGTCGGTGCGGGACCTGGCGGGCGCGCTGGAGGCGCTCGTAGCCGACGACGTGCGCGACCTGGCCGAGGCCTACTGCTTTGCGGTCTACGTCGCGCTGCTGCTCTACGTGAACCTGCCGCCCCCAAAGAACGACCTCCTCACGTCCCGCGAAGCCGTCCTCGACGAGCGCGCCGACAAGAGACGGCGGCGGCACCAGGCGAACGCGCGCCCGGCCTTCGTTGTGGAGACGGCGCGGTGGCTGGCGGACGTGTCCGACGCAGCCTACGGCGACGGCAGCCGGGATCAGGAGTGCGGCCTCGCGCGCGTCACGCGGCTGGCGGACGACGCGACGCGCTGCCTCGTAGCTGTGAGGGCGCGAGACCCGGCGCATTTGGTCGTGGCGTTTCGCGGCACGGCGACGGCGGGGAATTTCTCCACGAACGCCGACGTGCGCCTGAAGCGCATTGTGACGCCGTCCGAAGCGGAAGCGCCGCCGGCGCCGCCCGCGTTAGGTAGGGAACGGTCGCTTGATGATGAGGATGACGAGGCGCCCGCAAATGGGCGGCTCGGCCTGGACCTCCTCGTGCGGACCGCCGCGGTCGCGGTCAACGTCACTGCCCGGGGCGGCGACTTGCTGCAGGACTTTGCTAGAGGAATGATCAACGCGTCCGGGGCCGTGGACGTGGCGCCGGGCCTGGCACGTGGACTCGAGCCATGCGTGCACAACGGATTCTTGGGCGCCTACGCGGGCGTGCGAGGACAACTCGAACAGGCGCTGTCCGCGGCGCTCGCGACCGGCGACGTCCGGCGCATCAGCTTCACAGGCCATTCGCTGGGCGGCGCCCTGGCACAGCTCGCGAGTGCGGACTTCGCCTCCGGGGCGCTCTGCCCGACGCAAGGCCGGCGCGTCGACTGCGTCACGTTCGGCGCGCCCCGCGTGGGCAACGCCGTCTGGGCGCGCGCGTTTTCGAAGCTCGTGCCCGAGGCGTGGCGCGTCGTCTGCGACGGAGACGTGATCGCTTCCTTGAAGGTGTGCGGATACGTCCATGCCGGAGTGGAAGTTGTGGTGGACGCGGGCGCCCAGGCGCCGGGTTTTGTCGTCGTCGACCCGACGTTCGTGGAGAAGCGCCTGCGCCTGACCTGCGGCCGGTCCCTGGCGCCGCACAAGCTGTCGGCCTACCGCAAGGGCCTGTGGGGCGCGGCCGGCGCGCGCGGCGACCCGCCGGCCCGCCGGGCCCGCCTGTCCGAGTCGCCAGCGCCGCCGCTCGATCATCCGCTGTACGGTACCTCCTGCTGCTGGCGGACGCGCGTCATCGACGTCGACTCGTCGCCGCTCATATAACTTGTCTCTGTTTTTGGTTTTTTACCAGTAAATAGTACTTCTAGTACTAAATTTTACTGCTGAAAGCGCCTCGATGGTATGTACAAATTGGGGGGTGGGGTGTGGTTTCCTTGGCCGAAAGTGCGGAGGTATAGAGCGAGCCGCCCATCAGCCGAAGGCGTTGCTATTATAGAGGCTCCCGTCGATGGAGTCGAGGCCCGCCGGGTTCGGACTGGTGGGCCTCGTGTAGAGCGACCTGTCCATCGTCGCGAGCGCGAGCGTCGGCTCGGCCCTCGCGCCGACGTCGAGCCCCGAGGCGCGGCGGGCGAGGTCCTCGTCCGCGTCCTCGACGGCGGCCCGCGCCACCGCCGAGCCGAGGCCGCCGGGCCCCCGGGATACCGTCTTCCGCCGGACGCCGTCCAAACTATCAGAGCCCGGGGGCCCCGAGGCCTCCTCCGCCTCCGCCATCGCCGCGAGGTTGTCCGACGACAGGCGCGACTTGGACCCTATCCTCCGCAGCTTCCGCCTGAAGCTGCGCGCCATGAACCAGGGGATCTTCTCGAGCGCGTAAATGGGAGGTAAAGATTTGATGCGCTCGAGCTGCGCCGCCCTTACTAATTTCCGTGACGCCTCGATGGCCTCCGGCGTCACGCCTTCTTCGGCCAGGATCTCCCGCCGCCGCTCCGGGTGGATCCAGGGCACGGGCCGCCGGGGGTAGAAGCGGGGGCGGAGCGGCTGGTGCTCGTCGATGCTCTGCACGATACAGCACGTTTCTTTGCGTCCTAAACCCAGCGCCACGCCCGACCGGACGGCGGGGTTGTCGGCGATGGCCATCGGAAAGATGTGGATCGAGACCTCGCCGAACGCGGCGCGTCTACCTTTGGTGGCCATGAGCGCGTCGTCGGCCCAATCCGATTGCGGGTTCACGCGCGCGTTGAAATTGCGCGGTTTTGGTTTATCCGCGCAGGAATTGATGAGCAGGGCGACTTTGTCGCGCGGCATGGATCCGTGCGCGTCCGCGGGCGCCGTCCAAATGTCAGTGAAGTTCCAGTACTACTGGTACCACAGGATTTTGTCACGATTCCTGAGGGAGACTCGCCAAGCGTTAGCGTCCGCAACTTGCCCAGGGTCAAACCCTGGACTGCAGCACTGATTTTGTCACCTGAGTCCTCGCCGCGGAGTTTCCTTCCTCGCGAGACGATAGGCGCGATGGTCGTCGACGATCGTCGTCCTTGGCCGGCGTCTACAAGCGCGCGGCGTCGCGGCGGCAATCAAAAAGTACAAGAGAGCGCCGTGGCGCAAAACCCGAGTCGACCGGAAGACTGCAAAGGAAATCGAGACCACGGACACTACTCTTAGACAACTCCACCGCACTAGCACCCATCCTAGTGCGCACAACCAAAATGCCTGAGCATCTCCGAGGCAACAATCGCACTGCCGCTGCCATCTTGGGATTAGCGCGAGGGAAGGACGCCCTGTGATTTGCCGTAGGCCGCCGTGACAACGCGCGCAGCCGAAAGTTGCGAAGCAGCGAGCGGGGCAGCCGACACAGGGTCAGCGCCGGGAGCGCCTTACGCCGTACGCCGTCGAGACCATGGGCAAGCTCTACTTCAACTACTCCACCATGAACGCGGGCAAGTCGACGGCCCTGTTGCAGGCGGCGTACAATTACGAAGAAAGGGGCATGCGGGTCCTCCTCTTGACGGCGGCGCTGGACGACCGGCGCGGCCGGGGCCGCATCGCGAGCCGCGTCGGTTTGGAGCGAGACGCGGAGACCTTTGACGGGGCCACGGACCTGTACGAGCGCGTGCGGGGCGCCAAGGACGCGGAGGCCGTGAGCTGCGTATTGGTTGACGAGGCCCAGTTCCTCTCGAAACCGCAGGTCTGGCAGCTGGCGCGGGCCGTGGACGATATTGGCGTGCCCGTGTTGTGCTATGGACTCCGGGTGGACTTCCGGGGGGAGCTCTTCCCCGGGTCGGCGGCTTTACTAGCTTGGGCCGACGAGTTAAGGGAAGTCCGCACGGTCTGCTTCTGCGGCAAGAAGGCGACGATGGTCGTGCGGAAGGGGG
>Ga0302122_10001331_pt1 | contig 15685 bp, 7 predicted proteins | sample CB21_SCM_MG_FD_203115 | JGI IMG/M metagenome (GOLD analysis project Ga0302122, IMG submission 203115) | Marine microbial communities from Western Arctic Ocean, Canada - CB21_SCM | ecosystem: Environmental > Aquatic > Marine > Oceanic | place: Canada: Western Arctic Ocean | collected 2017-09-28
CCCGGCACCTGCACCTGCGCCGGCGGCGGCCGACAATGTCGGCGCCGCGCCTGAGCCGGCCGTCATCGACGCCGTGAGGGGCCTTCTGGCCGACGTCGGCGCCGATCCTAAGCAGCCGTACATCCTCACGAGCGAGAATCTGGTGCAGCTGCTCATGGCGCAGCACACTCGTCTTCAACGCGCGAACCGGAAGATCCAGGAGCTGCAGGGCGGCGTCTTAGTGGTGCCCGCTGCCGAGGCCGTCGAAGCCGCCGAGGACAACGGCGGGGAGCCGCCGGCGAAACAGGACGGCGGCGCCCTTGCCACGGTCAAATCCGTGGAAATTATTGTCCCGGACACACCCGACGGCAGCGCCCCGATCGCGCACGTGCAGCTGGAGACCTCGCTACCGTTCGTCGAGGGGCAGTCCATCTCCGTGCTCCCCCCCGGCAACGACGAAAAAGGTGTCCCGCACAAAAAATGCCGGATCTATACGATCGCGTCGGAGCGGGGCAACAAGCTGGACCTGTGCGTCCGAGACATCGGGCCCTGTTCGAACTTCCTCCACACCATCGTGCGTGGCTCGCAGCTGCATTTGGAGGGCCCGGTGGGCAAAAGTATGGTCCTGCCGGCGGACCCGAAGGCCGGCTTGGTTTTGATAGGGACCTCGACAGGCGCCGCGACGTTTCGAGGGTTTCTTCGGCGCCTGTACCCGGCGAACGCCGCGCCGACTGCGGGCAGGGGACCTATTGTCTTGATCATGGGCGGCGCCACGCGCGAGGCTATACCCTATGTCGAGGAGTTCGAGCAGGCCCAGGAGCGCCTGGGCCCCGGGCGGTTCCGCCTAGAACTGGCCTTAGGCGGTTCGAGGGTCGACGACGGGTCCGAGACGACGCTTCCGGACAAACTCAAGGACTTCTCTCTGGTCATCAAGGAGATCATGGACCGCGACGGCCACACGTACGTTTCCGGCTTGAAGGGCATGCTCAAGCCCTGCGTGAAAACGCTCGACGAGTTCATCGAGACGAAGGCACTCAAGAAGGAGGGCCGCTATCACGCGGAGGTTTATTAAGTACATGTTAACACAACACACTGTTAACACAACACACTATCCTCTTTCTCTTTCGCGCGCCACATGCCGTTAACACACTACACAGCCACACGACTCGTCAGCCGCCGGGTTGCTGCGAGACTCCTCCGCCGGGGCGCCGCGAGGCTCGCCCTCTACCGGAAGACTGCAGCGGAGCCGCTCGAGGTCGCCCTCGCGGACCATCACGGTGACGGCGTCGGCCGCGCCGCGCCATAAGGTGACCGAGGACCCACCGTAGCGAGCGACCGCCGTGCCGGGACTACACGCGGTCAGGGCCGCGGGTAGGTCGCTCAGCAGGACGCGACCGCCCTTCAGCAACGCGCGCCAGGCCGCCGCGTCGACGTCGACGACGCGCTTGGGACCGAGCGCCCCCCTTTGCAATAAAGCGTCGGCGCCGTCGAAGGTCAGCCGCCCGCCGTCAGTCAACTCGCACTTCCGCGCCGCGGCGCCGCCGCCGTGCTTCTCGATGATCTTGACGCCAGCGCTCTCGATGAACACATCGGCTTCGATGAGGCGCTCGAGCACAGCAGCGGCGGCGCCGTCGAGGAACCAGGCCCCTGCGCCGCGCGCGCCCCCGGCCGAGCGCGCAAACATATTCAGATCTTTCCGGAGATCTAACTCGCTCGACAGCCGGGCCCGGGCATCCGCGTCCATGCGGCGGAGGGGGTGGGCGTCGAGCGCTACCGGGAGGTCGAGCCATGCGCCCGTGGCGGCATCCCAGGTCGCGGGCTCGCCGGAGACGTTCCGGGGCGCGCGGCCGCGCGGCTTCGACGCGCTCGTCGGCGGTGGCGGCGTCGCCCAGCGGCTCCGCGTCAGCACCAGCGACGCCGTCGGAAAGGCGCGCCCGCTGCGCGCGGCGCACGGTTGTTCAGGCGAGAGCCCGTCAATTTCGACGAAGCCCGCCTTCCGCAGCACCGCGCCGCTCGCCGGGTTCTCCCGGAAGTGGGTCCCAGAAATGCGCTCGAGCTGCAGGGTCTCGAAGCCGTGCTGTACGATCCTCGTTGTAGCCTCGGTCGCGTACCCTCTATTCCAGAACGCGCGCCCGAACCAGTAGCCGACGCGCGGCGCCGTACCCAGATCGTCGAGGCTGACGCAGCCGACCAGTTGCTCTTCGCACATGACGGCCAGCGTCAGGCTGTTTTTTTTGTCGCTTTCAATGAAGGCGCAGGCCTCCGCCGCGCCGTAGGGGTGCGGCACCTCCATGCACGTTTTTGACACTTCAAGGTCGCCGCACAAAGCGGGGAGCAACAAGGCGTCCGCTTCTTCAAACGGGCGCAGCAGCAGGCGCGGCGTCGTCAGGACGTTCTTCTTGACGAAGGCCGCCACAAAAAAGCCGCCGCGGTCGCAGTCGTGCGGGTAGAGCCGCGCGCAGCGGTCCAGGTGGATATTTGATACAGGCGGACCCATGTGCGCGTACTTTTCGGAGGCCGCTGTGACGCCGTCGCCGTGGCAGTCGTCCACCAATACTTTCCACGTATCAAGACCGGGCCGCACGCGCCACGCATCACCTAGGCCGTGGTCTACGAGCTCTAGGTCTGGGCGCGCCTTCAACAACCGCGTGACCACGGCCTCGTTCTCCACGGGGTTCAAGCTACAGGTCGAGTACACGAGGCGCCCCCCGACCTTGAGCAAATCCGCGCCGCGTACCGAAATCTTCACCTGGAGGTCGTGCAAATCCAACGCGTCGGCGCAGCGCCACCGCCGCCAGGCCCGTTGGCCGGTCTTGCGGAGCGCGCCGTCGCCCGAGCACGGGACGTCACATAAAACGCGGTCGAACGTATTGCCGATCAAGGGCAACTGCGTGGCGTCGCCCTTGCACACGATGAGACGCGCCGCGTGATTCCCGCCGACGACGTGCAGGCTCCGCGCGACGAGCGCCCGCGCGCGCCGCGGGTCGTACTCGTTCGCAACCACGCAGCCGGTGCCGCACCGCTCCACGAGCTGCGCGGTTTTGGAGCCCGGCGCCGCGCAGCAGTCTAGAACGACGTCGGAGGGCCGCGGGTCCAGCGCCGCGACGGACGCCATGGACACCTCCTCCTGCCTTCTTAAACAGCGGAAGCGGTCGCATCGGACCAAAAAGTCGCGCAGCGCGGCGTCGCGCGCCTTGTCACCTTTTGCTCTTAGTTCGCGGCGGGCTTCCCCGGCGAAGGTCCACGCGCCCACGACGCGCGTGGCGCCGAGGTCCTGGGCCTCGGCCTCTAACCTAGTGGCCGTGCCGTCGCGCGTCGCGTCAAAGATCCTAAAGGTGATGGGCAGCGGCTTGCGCAGCGTCGCCAAGAGTTCCGGCAGCTCCGCGGCGGGCACGATGGTTTGCTGGGCGTAGTAGGCCTCGAAGCGGTGTTCTCCCGCCGTCTTGTCCTTTTTGGCTGCAGCCTGAGCATGGTCTACCATCTGCACTGGCGCGCCACAGCGATCGAAGGCAGCCCGTCCGTGTCTGCGGCTGCTCTTCGCAAGCGAGCTGCAGCGTTTTAGTTGAGCTTTGCGCCGTACGTCGCCGTTTTAGGGGCCAAAGTCGTCGAACGCGCGGGTTTCGTAACGTGCGGGTTTCTTTGCAGCGCAAGCGCTGCGCATTTTCTTTTGACAGCTGGAATACCACGAAAGAGGAAGAACTGCGCCTCTCTAGTAGTCGCAACGGCAAACTTTGTGTCGGACAACAGAGACTCAAGCGCGTACAACCTCGGCTCGCCACTTCCGACGCAGTAACCCCTGAAACAGCTTTTGGCAGAAGATGAACGAGCTCCTCTCCACCGACGGCCTGGCCGAGCTGCAGGACACGTGGAAGCGCTTGGGCCTCACCTACGCGGGCGCGCGGCCGTGGGGGGAGTTCTTCGAGCAGTGCAAGCCGACGGCGCGCGACATCGAGACGCGCATGGCGACGAACTTCATTCACTTCAAGGCGAACTACTCGCTCATGACGACGGGCGTCGTCGTCGCGGGCTTGCTGTGGTGCCCGATGTCATTCGTGGCCCTCTGTTTTGCCGCAATTGCTACACAGTTGATCGTGGTCGTGTGTCCGGACCGGCGCGCAATCATGGTGCCGCGGCCGGGCGGCGGCAGCTTCCGCGTTGCGGTGACGGTCAAGATGCGCACGCTGGCCGCGGCGGCGGCGGCACCGCTCATCCTCATGTTTTTCGGCGTGCTGACGTGGATCGCGCTGGTCTTCAGCTTCGCGCTGGCGCTGCCGATCGCGCACATGGCGCTGCGGCCGCGGTCGCTGTCGGCGCGGTACAACGCCGCGTCCGACGAGGTGCGGGCGCTGTTCAGCGCGGCGCGCTCGCCGTCGGCGGAGGTCGACGACGCCGAGGCGGGGGTCGTGCGCGACGACGTTCCCGTGCGCGCGCGGGCACCGCGGGGCGTCATGGAGAGCAAGGGGTAAAAAAGACCGGTCGTCTTACACCTCGATAGCGTTGTAAGAAAAGTTTGTTGAAAACATAGTAGTTAAACATTCCGCCCCTCCGCCCCTACGCCTTGTTCAATTGAAGCGCGGGTTGCTGGAGGTCGTTCGCGGCTTGGCCGCGTCGGCGGCCTCGCGCGCCTTCTCGTCCTCGCGCCGCTTGCGGCGCATCTCGTCCATGCTGACCACCGCGAGCTCGCGCGCCACGCGGCCGCTCTCGTAGCCCTTGCCCGTCTCCGAGAAGTGGCGGTCCGCCGCCTTCTCCGACGCCTGTTCTTCCATGATCAAGTCGGTCAGGCACGCGTTGTTCTCGTCAAAAAGGTGGGAGTGCTGCTTGTAGCCCCGCTCGAGTTCTTCCAGCACCAGGACGTACATGGGGCAGTAGGCCCGGTCCTCCCCGCTCCGCGCCAGGATCTCCTGGTACGGCTGGAAAGACGCGAGGTGGTGGACCGGAGACAAAGTCTTGTCGAGCTGCATGAAGGCCACGTGCGTGGCCCACTTGTCCGCCTGGTCGAAGATGTGCGTCGCGTAGACCACGGCGGCGCCCCGCAACTCGCATTCTTTGCTAAGGTAGTCGAAGAACCGCGCGCGCGAGAAGATGTCCAAGTCGGCCGCGAATTCATCAATCACGCACAGCTTGAAGGGCCTCAGTAATTTTAGCATGATGCGCACCTTCTTGCGCTGGCCGTCGGAGCACTCGTGCATGCGCCAGTCCAAATTAATGCCTAAGACTCTCACGAGCTCGTCCCGCCTTGCCAAATTCTCCTCCTGCCACTTCTTCATCATCTCGCGCGCGGCGATGTCCATGGAGTAGGGCTCGATGCCCTCGAAGCCCGTCCTTCTCCGCTTCCAGACGCCGCCCAGGTACGCGACACCTTTCGCTTGATCATGCGGCTTGTCGCCTCCACAAACATCGAACTCGTCGGACTCTAAACCCAGGTAGATCACACCTGTTAAAATGCGCAATAACGTGGACTTGCCGGCGCCGTTCGCGCCCACGAGGATGACCTTGGAGTTCGCGGGAATGACGCAGTCGAGGCCGTTGATGTTCAAGGGCGCGCCCGTGTCGTAGCAGAAGTTCAGGTTCTTGATGCGTACCACGTCCTTGGTGTTGACCTCTTCGATGGACGCCATGTCGATGTTGTGCAATGAATCAATGTGCTGCGATGACGCAGTGCAAAATTTAATGTATTATCGCTGCGACTGCGTATTGCAATGTAGTTCAGCTGCTGCAGGCTGGACGGATGTGGTATGTATCGTAACGTGACGCGTTTTTGCAATTACGACAGCCTGAAGCAAAACTTTGAGTCGTCAATGAGTCTGCGTCGGCTCACGAAAAAAAAACCGTCGAAAACGTCATTGTTTTGGACGGGTATCTAGGGAAGAACTTGGGCTTAGCCCACGGCTGCGAAGCCCACGGCTGCTTCGATTGGGGCAAAACCCGACTACGAAAAAAACGACCAAAAAGCGCGAGACAACAGGAATCGTAACCAAGTGGCGAGCCTCGCCTGCGCGCGGGCTCATAAACCCGTCTGCAGGCTTTGCTGTCACTACCGCTGTCGACGCATCGAAAATCCAGAAACTCTGGTTCAACGGCGGCGAGTTTTGGGCGCTATCTTGCAGTTAGCCCTAATTGACCAGCGTCGCCGACGCGCGGGTCAACCATGACGCCTTAAGACGGCGGCGCGGCGGCGCGGCTCTCCGCGCTCGCGACGGCCCTGGCTCTGGAGCCCGCGTTCGCGGCGCGCCAGGCGCGGCCGACGCCGACGCCGACGTGCCAGCCGGCGGTGTCGCATTCCTGCGCGCGGTCGCACCACGACGCCTCCTCCTGGTCCATCAGTTCCGACGACGGTTCCGTGAGCGGCCTCGATTCCCTCAAGGGGGTCCGCATCCCTAACGGCGAACGCCGGCCCGCGCGCCCCGGCGACGGCGAGGAGTCGCCCATGTCGCCACGGAGCCCGTACAGCCCCTACACGCCGGGGGGGCGGCGCCCTGCCCTCTCCATGTGCTCCGAGCTCGACACCATCCAGTCCGTCTGGTCCCATGGGTCCGAGGAGCCGATCTCTCCGCACACGCCCTCGCCCTCGTCCGTCGCGGACCTGCCCTGTGACCTGGGCTTCTCGCGGCGGATGATCGACGAGAAGAGCGACTCCTACGCCGCGAAGAGCCAACCGGCCTGCTGCGTTATCGCGTAGGCCCCTACCCCCTCGCATTACCATCGCCCATTACTAAACGCCCCCTTGACTGTCTCACTCACTGGCATTGTTGTTCCATCTCAAGTGGGATTAGAACGCAGGGGAGGGGGCGGCGACCTACTCGTCGCCGGCGTTGTTCCGGAACGAGTCGACGATTGCGTTGAGCGTCGCCGACGGGCGCATGACCGCGTCCGCCTTGGCCGCGTCGACCTTGTAGTAGCCGCCGACGTCCGCTGGCGCGTGCGAGCCCACCGCCAGCTCCTCCAGGATCCGCTCCTCGTTGGCCGCCAAGAGCGCCGCGGCCGGTGCGAAGCGCGCGGCTAGATCGGGCGCCCGGGTCTGAGAAGCCATGGCGTCGGCCCAGTAGAGGGCCAGGTAGAAGTGGGAGCCGCGGTTATCCAGCATGCCCGGCTTGCGCTTGGGCGACTTGTTTTCTGTTAGGAGCTTGCCGATGCCGTCGTTTAGAGCCTCGGCGACGACTTTCGCTTTGCTGTTGGCCGTTTTTTCCGCTAAATCTTCAATAGACACAGCTAAAGCTAGGAACTCGCCCAACGAATCCCAGCGCAGGTGGTTCTTCTGCTGCAATTGCTGCACGTGCTTCGGGGCGGACCCGCCGGCGCCGGTCTCGAACAACCCGCCGCCGGCCAGTAAAGGCACGATGCTCAGCATCTTGGCACTGGTACCCAGCTCCAAAATAGGGAAGAGGTCCGTGAGGTAGTCCCTTAACACGTTGCCCGTGACGCTCACCGTATCTAACCCTTTCCTCGACCGCTGTAACGTCTCCTCCATGGCGTCCTCTGGCGCTAAAATTCTTAAATCGAGTCCGCTCGTGTCGTGGTCCTTCAGGTAGGTCTCGACCTTGGCAATCAAATTGGCGTCGTGCGCCCGCGTCTTGTCCAGCCAGAATAAAGCCGGGTCGCCCGTCGCCCGCGCCCGCGCCACGGCCAGGCGCACCCAGTCCTGGATCGGCGAGTCCTTGGTCTGACACATGCGCCAGACGTCACCCTCCTTCACGCGGTGCTCCATGAGGACTTCATCCGTATCCCTCGCGACGACGCGGATCGAACCGGCACTCGGAGCCTCGAACGTCTTGTCGTGCGAGCCGTACTCCTGGGCTTTTTGCGCCATCAAGCCTACATTAGAAACGGCGCCCATGGTCGATGGGTCGAACTGCCCGTGCTCCCGCAAGTGCTCCACGACTTTCTTGAACGACGTGGCGTAACACCGATCCGGGATCACGTATTTGGTGTCGGCCAGCTCGTTGTCCGGGCCCCACATCTTGCCCGAGTCGCGTAACGCCGCCGGCATGCTCGCGTCGATAATAATGTCGCTCGGCACGTGTAGGTTCGTGATGCCTCTATCAGAATCGACCATCGCGAGCGGCGGGCGGACGTGGTCGCAACTCTTTAAGCACGCCTCCAGCTCCTGGGAGATCTGGTCCTTCAGCGCGTCGTCGCCGCAGGCCTCTAATTTCGCGTAGAAGTCCCCGAGTCCCAGAGTCGCGTCCACGCCGTGCTCCCGCACGAAGTCCGCGTGCTTGGCGAACGTGTCCCGGTAGAAGACCTCGACGCAGTGGCCGAACATGATGGGGTCCGAGACCTTCATCATCGTGGCCTTCAGATGGAGCGAAAACAGGACGCCCTGGGCCTTGGCGTCGTCGATCTCCCGCCGGTAGAACTCGCGGAGCGCCGCCACGTCCATCTTCGAGGCATCGATGACCTCGCCCGGCTGGAGGGGCGTCTTGTTCTTTAAGACAGAAACCGAACCGTCCGCCCCGACGAACTCGATGCGCACGACGCCCGCGTCCTTGTGGTTGGACGCTTCCTTGACGTCCAACGGGACGACGTGCGACTGCTCGGAGCCGTAGAAGTCGTCACTATCCATGTGCGCCACGTGGGACTTGGAGTCCGAGGACCAGGCGCCCATGGAGTGCGGGTTTTGTTGAGCGAACTCCTTCACGGCCTTGGCCACCCGGCGGTCCGAGTTGCCCTCGCGGAGGACCGGGTTCACGGCCGACCCCAGCACCTTGCCGTAGCGCTTCTGGACCTCATCGGAAGCGTCTGTGTACGGAGGGACGTCGTACCCTTTCTCTCTTAATTCGGCGACGCATTCTTCGAGCTGCGGGATGCTGGCACTGATGTTGGGCAGCTTGATCACGTTCGCCGCGGGGGTCTTGCAGAGCTCGCCTAATTTAGTGAGTTCGTCCGTGACGCGCTGGGAGGCATCCAACTTGTCCGGGAAGTTGGCTAACACTCTTCCAGCGAGGGAGATGTCCCTCAATTCACACTGCACGCCGGCGCTTTCGGTAAAGGCTCTCACAATGGGGAGTAGAGAATGGGTGGCGAGCATGGGCGCTTCGTCCGTGTACGTATAGACAATAGACGCCGTGGGCACGACAAATCGAATGGCCCGGTACTCGTCCAGGGCGCTGCCCGGTGAAAACTTCTCGGCCACTTTGAGTCGAGTGCCCCTCGGCAGGTGGTCGAGCCACTCCCGCAACTCCACGGTGCCGTCCTTGTTCTGGTCCAGGGCCTCGAAGAGGTCGTCCACGAAGACCTCGTCGTGGGGGATCTTCAGGTCCTCTAGGGCGCGTTCGATCTCGTACCTATCCAACGCGCCGCTCGCGTCGCCGTCGTAGCGCTGGAAGGCCTCCGCCAAGACGGCCAATTCCCGCTTGGCGGCCGTGGCTCTCACGTCGTCGTTACTGAGCATGGCGCCGTGGGCCGCCCGGCGGGCCTCGCCGTGCTCCAGCCGATCGGTCCGGGATTTGGGTCCTTCTGTGCTCAGGGCCCGCGCCGCCGTCGCTTGCACAGCCGTGCGGCCATCCGCGAGGACGCGGCGCAAAGCTGCCGTCCGCATTGGTGCAACTTTGCAGCTGTACAGAGCAGATCCCAAAGGCTGCGGGACAGAAGACGAAACCCGTACCGATATCCGCACGCGCGTGGCGCGTTGGAGCCCTCTGAATTGGACCCAAGCGTGCGCCAGAGAGGCGTCGCGGCCTGGAAGAGGCCTTGTTCGTGTTCGGGCTCGAGAGGTCGGCTTGCTCGGCCTCAGGTTTTGCAGCCATCGCGAGTTACTCGGCACCTGCACGCGTGCCAGGTATCCACGCGGCGCTCACCTCTGCAGCGTGTGTGAAGCCTCGCATTAGACGGCGCTTGAAACCCTCGCCGCGGCATCACAGCCGAACAGCCGAAAACATCTCCGGAGCACAGCAGCCATATCAAACGCGGCAAGCCGCACTGCTCGACGCAACCCGCGCGACGCATCCACAACGCCGCCGCGGGTCCACCGCGAGCGCAAAATCTCCGCTGCACTACTTAAGCGCGCCACTGCACTCCGCCGCACTCCTCAAGGGCGCGCCCGCTGCACTACTTAAGAGCGCCCGCACCCGACGGAAGCAACCACCATGGGCATCGACCTGCGCAAGCACATGCACGTGGCCGTGCGCCGCAGCGGCGCGCGGGGCATTGTATTAAGGTACTGGCGGCACGCGAACGGCCACGTGTGGGCCGAGGTGCGCTTCGTGAACGGGGACATGGCCACGGTGCGCTCGACCCATCTAGAAAGGATCACGCTGGCCGAGGATGAAGTAGAGGAGGTGACCAACATGACCGCCGGGTCGCTCACCAATCCTTTGGAGCTCATGCAGCGGACCATTGACCGGTCCCTCAAGATCACGAGCGACTGCGGCGCTAATTTGGCCAATGCGTTCGACGAGGTCTTGAAGGCGGACGGCTCGTGCTTGTCCATGGAGGAGTTAAGAGCGGAAAGAGGTCAAACGGTGCCGGAGAGCGAAGTGCAGGTGGACGAGGACAAGGCGCGGCGCAAGGCCGCATTAGCAAGGGAGGGCCGCACGCTAACACGGTCGCAGCAGCTCGTGGTGCGGTACGCCGGGGAGGACGAGCCGGGCCTCGCGGTCGTCGCGTGCACGATCTGCAAACGAAGAGGCGCCGCCAAGCACGAGTGGCGCATCGCCGTGGACGCGTCGGGCGTTTTGGATGGCGGCGTCTTACATAAGATCCGGAGCCACTGCGGCCAGTTCGCCTCGGTGCGGCACGCCGCGACGCTCGAGCACTGCGTGGCCCTGGGGCGCCTCACCGGGCGTTGTTTCTCGCAGCGGGCCTCGGACGCGGCGCGGCTGCACCCGAGCCACGTGCGGTCGTTTCGCCCACCCGTACAGCCGAAGCGGAAGGCTCTGGTCGTGCACCAGCGGCCGGCGAAGCGGGCGCGACCGTCGAAGCGGGCCATCGCGGCGGCGCTGGTGGCCCGGACGGCGCCGCGGCTGCAGATCCACGACGGGGCGAAGTTCGTGGACCTGAAGCGGGACGCCGGGCGGTCCGTGCGGTACCACCGCCTGGCGCGGCGGCTCCAGACGCTGTTACGGAAGAGCGACCACGGCATCGGCAAGAGCTACGCGCCGTCCTCGACGCTCCGGGCGACGTCGGACAAGTGCTTGGAACTCGCGCGGGTCCTGTTGCGGCGGGGGCTGGTGGACAAGGTGCCCGTGGCCAAAGCCGCCGACGTCCGGGCGCTGAAGGACGCCAAGGACGCCTTGGAGGCCAACGCCGAGTTGCGCGACGTCCCGGTGACGGCCACGATGGACCCGGAGGCGCACGCGTTGGCGCTGGACGAGACTAGAGTGAGGCGCACCGAGCGCATGGCGTTACTTTTTGTGGCGCACCAGCTCTGGACGCCCGCGCGGATTATGCGCTTCGCCCGTGCCGTGTGCGCCGATGCCGATGACGATCTGGTGCGGGACAGGGCCTGCGCTCATGCTGCGGCCGAGGACGCGGACTCGTTGCTGGCGTGGCGCGCGGCCGACGGCGCGGTGCGCGCGGAGGACTGCGAGCGGCTCAAGACCTGGCGCGCGTCGTTACAACCGTGCCCCGTGCGGCTCGCGGGCCCGTCGTTCGAGACGCCCGTTCCGAGGCCGGCCCTGCCACTTAATAAAGCCTGGGACGCGCCGTCCAAGGCCGCGAACCGGTGTAGAAGGGCTTTAGTATGCGTGGAGCTCGATAGGGACGAGGCGCGGCACCGGGAGGCGGCTTTGGAGAACGACGTGTTCACGGGTCGCCACCGGACGCGCACCACACCACAAGCCGCTTTAAGTGCGGGCTGGACGCGGCGCTGGAGTTGCGCACAAAAGGTGGCCGAGGTCTTTGTGGAAGTCTTTGACACCGCCAGAGCGAACGACAATACCATAAACGACGAGGCCTGCGTGATGCTCGTGCGGACAGCTAGACAATTGCCGGACGTCGGCGCCTACATTGGGGCGCATCTAGTTAGATCGCTGTTAGCGGTCCACGGGCTCACCTTGCCCCTGGACGCGTGGGGCGCCTTCACCATGGCCGACGATTCTGTAGGCCAGATGCGCGAGCTCTTGGGGGACGACGTCTGCGCCACGCCCATGCAGCTGCGGGTCGCGTTGGCGCAGGAACTCGGGTCGTTGGAGGTGGACGCGGGCGACCTGGCTTTGATCCTGTGCGAGACGCACTTGTGCTGGGCGCTCGCCGCGCGCCACGCGCAGCACCACGCGCCCTGGGCGCACGACGCTTTACTGCAAGCGTTACGAGATACGCCGGCCGGGTGGGCCGGTCAGGTGCGCGAGGCTTTGTTGGACGAGTACCACCTGCCGTATTCATCGGAGACGGTGTACCACCCGGCCCACAAGCTGTTATTGGTGACCATGGTGGCCAAGGGTTTACATGATGTGAATGTCTTACGCATGGCGCCCCCGTCTACGTTTCCTCCGCGTCCATTGTACCGGGTGTGGGCGCCGGGCGACGAGGCCCCCCATGCGGCGGCGGCGGCGCGCGAACAAGAGGAGCCGGAGCCTCCTCTGGCGCCGCCGCCGCCGCCGCCGACGCCCTCGGCGTTTCAAGTGACGCCGGACGAGCTCCCGCCGATCCCGCCCGTGCCGCGCCTGAACCCGACGCTGGCCTTCGGGCACTACTCCGCCGAGCTCCGCGCGGGGCCCGGGAGCGAAGCGCCCCAGGAGGTGTTTCCAATATGACTTTAGCATGTGATTATACCAAAACGGCCACGAGTCATACAACATCATATTACACACATCAGCATGCGGGGACCTCGGCGGCGTCGACGGCGGCGCGCCGTCGGGTGATGGCTGTCTCGAAGGGAGACATGGCCGGGGCGTCCTCGAGCGACAGCGGGGCGTCCGGGGCGGGCATCGGCGCGGGCCGCGGCGACGACGACTTCCGCCGCTGCCGCCGCTTCTTCGCAGCCGGCGGCGGCGCGTCGGGCGCGTTGAGCTCCTCTTCGCCGTGCGCGAACTTGCACTGGAGGCCGCGGGCCGTCATGGGGCAGGTCGTCCCGCCCGACGCGAGCCAGTGCTTGCAGAGCCGCGTGCGGTAGCCCGTGGGGAGCGGCTGGTCGCCGCGCGCGTCGAGGCTCTGGATGCCGCGCGGGCTGCCGTCGCGCGTGGGCGGGCTCTCGCTGCCGCGCCGCGAGGGCGGCGCGTCGGAGGTCGGCGCCTCGGCCGCCGCCGCGGGTAACGAGGACACCACAGCGGCAGGCGCAGCGAGCGGCGAGGGCGGCGCCTCCGCCAGCGCCGCGAGCCGCGGGGCCCCGTCGAGCGCGGGCGCGCTCCTGTCAAAGTAGCCCAGGTACGCCCGCAGGTCCGCCGGCGCCCCCGCCGGCAGCGCCCGGCGGCACGCCTCGAAGACGCGCAGGAGGAGGGCCGGGTAGCGGTCCAGCACGAACGCGAGGAGGCCCTCGCGCGTGTCCGCGAAGGGCGACGCGTGGACGTGCGACGACTGGTTCCGCAGCATCCTTAGCAACGCCCGGACGGAATTGCCGTCGTAGGTCCGCCGCGCCTCGGCGTGCTGTAAAAACGCGTCGGAGAACGCGGCCCGCCAGCCGTCGAAGCCGGGCGCCGCGTCGATGGCGTCCCTGAGACACTGCGCGTCCGCCGTCTCCTCGGCGTAGTCGCTCGCGTCCAGCAGGAACGCGACGCGGCGATGTTCGGCCCAGAGCGCCGGGTGCCGCGTCCAGGCCAGCGGTCCACAACACGGCGCGAGGTTTTGTAGCTCCAGCCGCCGCGCGTCGTCGCCTTCAGTACCGACGCACCGCGCCGCCAACGCTTGTAAATCCCGGACGTCGTTCACAAAAACACCGCCATCTCTAGGCACCAGCTTCAGCTCGTGCGCCGCCCACAGATCACCGGCCCCGCGGGGCACGAGCACGATGCGGTCCGGCGTGGCGCGCCACCGCCCGGACTCGGGCAGGGCGTCCCGCAGCCAGGCCAGCGCCTCCGCGATGGACCTCAAAGACGCTCGGAGCGGCGGCGGCAGGCCGGCGCACGGATGTGTGGCGAGCGCGTCCTCGAGCGTGCCGAGCGACGCCTCGACGGCGATCTGGGCCACGCCCGTCGGGAGCACGTCGCACGCGTAGAAGCGGAGGACCGCCGCGTGGTCCGCGCGTTGTAATGCAGCCACCTCCTGGGCCAAGCTTTGTTTGCACCGTATGGGTCGCTCCTGCACGTCGACGCGCGTCGCGCCGAAGAAGCCGCTGCCCACCCTGGTCATCGTTTTGTCAACGACGATGCGCGGCACGCGCTCCACGCGGTTCTTCCGCGCGTAGTGTGCACCGAACGCCGCGGCGAGGGCCGAGGCCATAAGGACCAGCAAGGCGGTCAGCGAGAAGAAGCGAGCCGGCGGCGGGCAGAAGACCGCCGGCGCGGCATCGAGGGGCACCAGGGCCGTCGCGTCCGATGAGAAGGCTGCTATTGCGCAGGCGGCCACGGCCGCCGCGGTCTCAGAGATCGTCGCGAACAGGGGCGGCTTCTTCGGCGCGGCGACGGCCGAGGACGCATTGGAAGAAACGGCCTCCCCGAGTCTTGAAGCGGTCGCGCGCCACAACAGCTCCCCGGACGCGCGATCCAAGGCTTCCAAAGTCCAGGTCCGCCTTTCTATAAGTGCTTTGCTGTTGTCTTCGGCGGCGCATATGATGTGCGGCGGGCAACTTTGATCGTCGCTCACCACGTCCGACAGGAGCTTGCCCGTGAACACGATGGTCCCTTCCGACGAGAGGAAGGGCGTGCGCGTCACAAGCTCCTCCAACGCTTGGACGGTCCAGTTCGTCGGGACGTGAACGTCCTTCTTCTGGCGGTAGACTGTGACGGCCGTATCCGCGGGCTCGTCGAAGGGCGGCGCCGGTAGTAACCGCTGTGTCGGCTCGTCCACGGCGTCAAAGACCTCGAGCTCGTCGTCGATGACCAGGGTGAGGTCGTTCGTGTGCGAGCCGACGGTCTGCGGCGCCGGATCCTTGGGGAGCGGCGACAGCGAGGCCCATGCTGTTGCGAGGGCGAGGAGCGCCCACAGGCGTGGGCGCGGCATCGTGAGCCGAACGCGGTGACCCAAGCCGTGCGCGGGGTTCCTGAGCGCGGTATCGCTGTCGGCTCGTCTGAGAGGTCAGTTGGGCTGGGTGATGGGCGTAGGTGCGCCCTTGTACCCCGAGTCACTGTTTAGAGCCGAAAATTGTGCGCTGTGCAAAAACCCGAGTGGACAGAACCCGCACGAAACGCCGCATGCGCGCAGGTGCCAATTTGACCTCATCTCAGGCTCGCTGAGAACCACAAGTGCGGACTATCTCTCACAAGGAGTTATAGTTCGAGCGCTCGCAGCACTGCGCACGCGAGAGGTGCCATTTTGCAACATCACCTAAATCACACTAATTGATGGCGCGCTCGCGATCACGCTCATACTCTGCAACAGGCAGCAGTTCTGGCTCCTACAGCAGCAGTCCCAGCAGAGCTCGAGGCAGAGACTCGCGCTCGCCGCGGCGACGCTCGCCGTCGCCTCGCGGTCGCCGGTGCTCGCGGTCGCCGCGCGGACGGCGCCGGTCGCCCTCGCCGAGACGGCGCCGGTCGCCCTCGCCGAGGCGGCGTCGCTCACCGTCGCCGAGGCGGCGGCGCCGCTCGCCGTCGCCGCGTCGTGACCGCCGCACGCCGCCGCCGCGCAGCCGGAGCGGCGACCGCCGCCGCTCGCGCTCGCCGGGGCAGGAGGCGCC
>Ga0302122_10001333_pt1 | contig 15684 bp, 9 predicted proteins | sample CB21_SCM_MG_FD_203115 | JGI IMG/M metagenome (GOLD analysis project Ga0302122, IMG submission 203115) | Marine microbial communities from Western Arctic Ocean, Canada - CB21_SCM | ecosystem: Environmental > Aquatic > Marine > Oceanic | place: Canada: Western Arctic Ocean | collected 2017-09-28
ATCATGATATCGGACAAGTCCAAGGAGCCGCCGCCGACGGGCGTCGTGCAGACCGTGGGTCCGGGCGTCCTGCATCCGGAGAGCGGCGTCGCCCTGCCCATCGATTGTAAAGCAGGCGACAACGTCATGTGGGGCCGGTACTCTGGCGCGAACGTCAAATACCAGCGCTCCAGCCACACTTTACTGAAGGACCGGGACGTGCAGATGTCCTGGGCCGGCGAGCTCAGCGCGGCCTCCGCGCGGCCCATCGGCGGCAACATTCTGATCAAGGTCCGCGCGGAGAAGGGCCAGACGGAGTCGGGCCTCTTCCTGGGTTTGGAGGCCGCGGACAAGGCCTCGGTCGTGGGCGAGGTCATCCAGGTGGGCCCGGGCCGCGTGCTGCGCGACGGCTCGCGCGCGCCGCTGCCCTGCGCCGTCGGCGACACGGTGCGCTTCCAGGACCTCGACGTGACCGAGTGCGACATCGAGGACGAGGAGTACGTGCTCGTGGACAGCCAGCTCGTCATGATGAAGTGGCCGGGGGCGTGAGCGGGGCGGCCCTTAAGTAGTATTAGACTAGCAGGTGGCTCCTGGCGGCGCCCTGGATGTCGCCGCCACCCTGCCGGTAGTTTTCAGCGACGGACGCGATGACGCTCAGGACGGCGTGCGTCGCGAGCTCCGCAGTCATCGACGGCATTCCGAGATTGACTTCCTTGGCGGCCTCCTCCGGGAGGGCCGGGAGGTGGATCCACCCGGCCGTGATGGTCCGTCCGTTCACCGCGTGCAGGATACCGTACATGAGGTGGTTGCACATCAGCGTGCCGGCGTCACCGCTGATATCGGCCGGAATGCCGGCGGCGCGCAGGTCGCGCACGATGCGGCGGAGGGGGGGGTGTCGAGAGGTACGCCGCCGGGCCGCCTTCGACGACTTTGGTGCCTTGTGGCGCGAAGCCTGCTTCGTCGCTTAAACCGTAGCGCGTCGCGTCGTTGTAGTTGATCGCGACGCGCTCGACCGTCACCATCGCTCGTCCCGGGTATTCGCCCAGCATGATCACCGCGTCCGGCAGGTGCTCGTCGATGAGCGCAGACGTCTCTTGAATGCACTTGTTGAATTCGCAGGACACCTCGACGGCAACAATGACATTGTCAAGCCCCGGGTATGCGCGTAAGGCTTTGACGACCGCCAGGGATGGGTTGATGGCGGTATTGCCATATGGCCCAAAGCCAGTCACGAGAACACGGAATACCATCCTGTCGCGTGTGTCCGCTTAACTATTCGCGAGCACTGCGACGAGCAGCCCTGGTCCTTTTTTGGTTGATTAGGGGTTTGACGCCTCGTTTGTTTACGTCGAGGGTACGTTTCCGCCGGCGCCGGGCAGAGCTTGCGAGCAGTGGCGCGGCGAGGGACGCGTCGTTGAAATAAAGGCCGACGGTGTGATTGACAGCGCCCCGGCTGCGAGAGCGCAGACGCTAGCGGTTGCGGCCAGAGGCGTCGGCAAGCGTGCTAACTCGGCGTCCTTTCCACTGATGCTGCTCCACGCCATCGACGCGACGCGACGCCTCACTAATCGTACACACAGGAACGGAGCTCACAGACCGCGCCGCGTTCGTGAGCGAGATCCAGGAAATCAAGGCATCGCTGGAATACGGTGGCGGTTGGTCGGCCAGAGACGTCGAGGACGCCGAGCAAGTGTTTCGCTTTGAGCCGTCGAGGCTTGAGCTCCTTGCGAACGGAGAGTCGACCGATGGGATATGGGACCGCTTCGAGTGGACGCGGGACGCGGGCGGCTCGTGGTCGGAGCCGCGGCGCCTGATGCCGTATTGAGGCGCCGTCAATGCTATTAACTTTATTCACAATTAACAGTCCCCCCGGTGACACTGCGTCACGTTGTACGGCGCGTCCAACACACAGGAGTAGTCGCCCTTGGTCTCCCAGTGGAGCACGAGGCGGCGCCCGTCCCTCCGTACGCACCGGCCACGCTCTCCCGATAGGACACCCGCATCGCACGTTCCCCGTAGCGACCGCGCGACCCTACACACCTCGCCCAGCTTGGCGTTGAGCATAGCGCCGTGTGTAGAATGTGACCAGCGGTTAAGCATGGCTTCCGGGTGAGCAAACACGTCCTCCGCTGAGAGAGGTCGCTTCCGGAGGAAGCTTGCGAGGCGCTCGACGTGAAAGAGCGCGGCCTCAAACACCCAACGCCCGTGGTGCGGCGCGTACGCGCACCGCGAATCGTCGCAAGCCCGCACGCACTCCTGGACCAAGTAGCCGGCGAACCACGCCGAGCGCGCAAAGTCGCGGACGGCGGCGGCGAGGAACGTCGAGAACGGCGCCTCGACCGTCCTTTGAGACCCGGACGCCAGCCAGCCAAGCGTCAGTTCCTCGTCGACGTTGAAGACGCACCTGTAAGGCAGGAGGACGCCCGAGACCAGTGCTAAGTACTGGAGGGCGTTTTTGTAGAGCTCGCCGCGGCGGCGCCAGACCTCCGTCGCATTGCTCGTGACTCTCGCTAACGTCGCGCGCGCCAGGGCGTTCGGAACCGGTCCGTGATCCAAGACTGCAACGCGTACCTCGTCCACAAACCCGCAAGTCTCATTTAACCAGTGTGGGTGCGCCGCCTCGAAGGCGCCGAAGCGCTTCGTCGCGCGCGCGGTGCCGGCCGCGCTCTTCTCGGCGCTGTCGACGACGATCACGAACCGCTTGAAGCGGAACGGCGTCACCGTATTTACGAGCCGCGCGAAGGTGCACGGCGTATTATGGAGATTCTCTGCCAGTATGGTTAGGAACGCGCCCGTCGCGTGGCCGAGCACGTCAGCCGCGTTGGACCCATCGGGTGTCAGGAAATGGGCCGTTCCGCTACTAGTGCGCGTCGGGCAGTTCCACGATCGCGTCCAGAAGGCGGCATCGTCTACGACCACGGCGTCGCTGGCGCGTTTGGCTTGTACTGCTGCTGCCATTGCCAGCAAGAGCCGCATTTCAATCAGATGACCTCATGAGCTTGTGTCCGATGACTGCTAGCAACATCAGCATATTCGCATTGCCATCTCCTGGTCAGGATAGCTCCTCGTCCATTCGTGTGGGGCAGCCCTCGGAGTTCATGAGAGTCGTATTTCGAGTGAGCGTGCGCAGAGATGATTTAAACTGGTCCGAGGCTCTTACGAGACATACAGTTACTCTATTCAGGTGAGAGGGCTCTTAGGGAACGCGCGCATCTATTCGCTTAAAACGGGTTTTATACCCCGCACGCTTGGGCTTTTTGCTGGCGCTGCTGCGTTGTACCTGTCTGCCTGGTACACACGCGTTATCCGTGACCAGTCGACACCTTCTCTGGCTGCTCTCTGACAGCTCTGCTTGTGAAGACGCGCGAGGGATCAGTGCAGTGACCGCTGCTCTCTAAAGCTCTACCACTTGGTACCAAGCGCGCTTCCCAGGTGAAACCTGATGCACGGGTCAAACCACACTGAAGCGCCTTATAAATTGGCAGGATGGTGGCGTCGCGTCATCTCGCTGCTCTCTTACTCATGCTCGCACCGACGCGCAGCCTCAACTTTTTGCAAAAGCTGCTGGTCAAACGGGACTCGGCATTTTTACTCCAGCGCCCGGCGCTGATGATGCCGGGCGCTAGCGCCAAAACGGAGGCCACGGCCACGACCGCGTGCGCGTCGGGCGACCGGGGCGCCATTTTACAGGCCGTCGACGATCTAGAGGCCGTGTGCGTGGCCGACGATTTCCTCGACAGGGACGCGGATGCCCTCGACGGCCGCTGGCGCTTGTTGGCCACGGTCGCGGGGCGCGAGCCCGGCGACGACCTCGAGAACATGGGCCGCGCGAACGTCGTGAACGCGAGCGGCATCGCGCTCGACGTCGATTCCAAGCTGCCGATCCAGGCCTTCGACGTTGCGGGTGGGCGCGTGGCCAACGAGATCGGCTTTGATGCATTTGGCGGCTGCACTGTCCGTGTCTCCGGCGGGTTCAAACGAGGCGCGAACGGTCGGCGGGCCGACGTGCTGTTCGACAACCTCGAGGTATTCTCGTCGAGCAACAAACGCGTGCTCACGGCAGGTTGGCTCTTTTCGCTTATCAACGCGGTAAAGCCGGACCTGCGGGGCGAGGGCGGCGAGGCCTGGTTGGAAACGACGTACCTCTCGCCGACGATGCGCTGCGGCCGCGGCAATAAGGGGTCGGTCTTCGTCCTCGAGAAGACGGACGAGCCGTGCGTGCTTGACCCTGCGGCATTCTAGGTGCCGCTCTGTGAATTATGATCGTCCGTGACTCGATGCGTAATGTTATTTCCTGATTAGACGACTGTCGCGGCGGTGGCGTGCTGATCACACGTTCCCTCCCCTCCTCGCCATCGACGCGAACACATAGAGAGTTTAAACACAGTGATGATAATTAGAACCCGGGCGCGCCGCGGTGCGGCGACGGCGGGAGAGACCCGAAGCGGTGCGGCCGGCGCAGCGCGAGCGGGCGGTCGTCGGCCAGGTCTAGAACAGCGTCGTCGAGGGCGAGGTCCGAGATCTGGCGTGAAAGCGTGCCCGGCGGCGGCGGCATCAGGGCCTTCTCCTTGACCCGCCGGTTCGGCTTGCGCTGGGGCGTGCGGGCGGACTTGCGCTTCTTCGACAGCTTGTCGGGGTCCTCGATCGGCGCGAAGCTGCGGTCGTCGTCGTCGTCGTCCACCTTTAGCAATGCGCGCGCCACGGGGTTCGCCGGGCGCTTGAGTTTCCGTGGGCTCCGCCGGAGGGGCCCCGCGGCCGGCGTCGTGGCCTCGGCCTCGAAGATGAAGGACGTCTCGAACTTCTCGAGCGCGCCGCCGCTGTTGATGCTGACGAGCTCGTCGTCGTCGCTGAAGGCGCCGGTCGAGGTCGAGCAGGAGCGCCGGCGGTAGGCGTGCATGGCGCTCAGAGCGCGTGGCGCGCGTGTCGGGTGCTCCTTCGCTGGGATCTTCGCCGTGGGGCCTGCAGCGCGGTTTTTGCGCAAGTTTTTTAGTTTCTAGGGTCAGGAGGCTGCGAGGACCCGCGCAGGCGGCTGTCGGCGCTGGCGCAGGCGCTTAGCGTCGATTGCCTTGCACGCGCGACAATGTTAAGCGCCTGTGGACCCAATCCCGAATTGTGAAACTTTAACGGAGAGCAAATTTTTGGCGTGGCGTGCGAGGCGTTTCTCGCATGCGATAGTCCTACAGACCCCCGTCCAGTAGTGCTACGTGGATTAGGATTGGTGAATTTAGTGCAGCTCTCATTCGACACCGACTTCAGGAGCGATATATTGGAGCCGCAAAGCACCAGCTGAAATCGTGCAGACAGCTGCGCGTGCTTGCGACGGTAGCCACATAACTGTTGCTCGCAGCAGTGCTGAAGCTGCGGGCATATCAAACCGCTTGCATCGCTGCGACACAAGCACAGCAGCAGAGACACAGCAGGCCAACATGTCCACCCTCTTCCCGCGCGGCGGCCTGAAGACCGAGGACACCCCAAAGAAGGACGGCAAGAAGGACCCGAAGGACCGCAAGAAGCGCAAGGACCGCGACGCCGACTTGTTGGCCACGCGCAAGCCCGCGAAGCGGGAGAACAAGGCGCCAGCGACGGACTCCGCGACCACGGAGCAGCAGCAGTCCACGCCGCTCGACGTCCTAACGACGACAACAATTGTAAAGGCCGGCCGCGGCAAGCCGGCCAAACTGAGGCCCGTGCGCTTCGCGTCCTACCACGCCGAGACCACGGTCCTCGGCGTTGTGCGGTCCGCGTCGGCCAAGCACGCCTTAGTTTCTTTGCCCGGGAACCTGGTGGGCCACGTCGACGTCTCGGGGGCCCTGAATCTCACGCCAAATACAATTGTAAGGTGCGCGGTGCTCTCCACGAGTCGCGCGGGCGCGGCCCCGGGCGCCCGCAAGGGCCCCAAGCGCGTGGAACTGAGCATCGACGCGCGCGGCGTCCAGAAGGGCCTGCGGGTCGAGGACCTCGTGAGCAAGCGCGTGACGACGCTGTGTGGACTCATAGCGTCGAAGGAAGCGCGGGGGTACGTGGTGGACGTGGGCATCGGCGGGTGTACGGGCTTCCTGGCCTTCAAGAACTGTGTTTCTGAAATAGACGTGGGGGCGCCCGTGGAATGTCGAGTCCTGAACCTGGACCCGGACTCGGGCGTCTGCGCCTTGACGACGCGGGACGTTGCCCTAGCGACGAACGCGCCGGAAAAAACGGGCTGGAGCTTCCGCGCTCTATGTGTCGGGCAGCGCGTGCGCGTCTGCGTCCACCGGCGGGTCGCGACGGGCCTGGTGGTGACCTTCGCGGACGGTGCTTTAGCAGGTGTTATTGAGCGGGATCACACGGGTGCGGGTGCTTTAGTCGATGACGACGCTTTTATTGCCAACGAGGCCTTTGCCGTCGGGCAATTCTTGGACGCTCGAGTACTCTTAATCGACCGGGCCGCGAAAGTAGCCAGACTGACCTGCGCGGCTCATCTCCTAGCCCTGGAAGGGGCCCAGTTACCCCAACCCGGCACCTTTTTACGCAACTGCTCCGTCGTGCGACGCGACCCCAAGGTCGGTTTGGTGCTCCACAAGGACGGCCGGGGCGTCTTCGTGCACAAGTCGCGCTTACCGGACGACATCGAGTCGAGCCTGGTGGACGTCCGCATCGTGGGCGTCGCGCCGCTGGAGGGCTGGGCTTTGGCGTCCATGTCACCTTCAGCTTTGGACGAAAATGTACCGGTGGCCAAGGCCGAGTTGGCACCGGGCACCGTTGTAAATGCGACGGTGGTCATGACCCATGCCTGGGGGCTTGAAATTCGGTTGTCGGAAACCTTAACGGGCCAGGTCACGAATCTGCACGTGACGGAGAGCGGCGGCGCGTGCGACCCGCGGAAGCACCGCACCGTGGGCGACGCAGTGGCTTGTAGAGTGTTGCGTGTCGAAGCGAGGCGCATCGAGCTCACCTGCAAGAAATCATTAGTGGAAGCCACGCGGGTCTTGTCTTCCTACGAGGACGCCTCGGCGAACTGCGGGCGTTCGTTCTTAGGTTTTGTGACGGGCGCCGACGCCGCGCGCGGTTTAGTAGTGACCTTCTTCGGCAACGTCCAGGGCCGCGTGGACCCGCACTCGCTGAAAAGTAGAGGCATTGCGGATCCCGCGCAGAGCTTTGCATTAGGTACTGTGGTCACCTGCTGCGTCAAGGGCGTGACCACGCCGCGGCCCCGGGCCGACGGCACGCCGCGGAAGCCGCGCATCGCCCTGACCTTGGACGACGTCGGCGGGTGTGAAGTGGAAGTCCACTCCGTCCTCAAGGCGGTCGCGGTGGAATTGGTCGAAGCGCGGGCCAAGGGAGCTTTCAAAAGAGCACCTCGAAGAGCTGTGGCCTGCCTGTGTAGAGTGACCACGGATAAGGGCGAATGCCTCGCGAAGCTGCCCGTCGCGCACGCCAGTGACCACGGGCGCTTCGCCGAAGCGACATTACGGCGGCTGGCTTTGAGCGGCGAACCCTTTGAGTGCTGTGTGATTGAAGCGGCATCAAATGGCCACCCGGCCAAGATCACGGCTTCGCCGTCCATGGTCCGGGCGGCCAAGGGCGCGTTAGAGGTCGACGCCGTGCGGGTCGGGTGCATCACGCAGCTCAAGCCCTATGGCGCCTTCGTGAGCTTCGGGGGGGACGCGCGGGGCCTGATCCCGCGGGCCCTAATCGCGGACCGGTTTGTGGGCGATTTGGAGGAGTGCTTCTCAGTGGGCGACGTTGTGCGGTGCTCAGTGGACAGCGAGGAGGGCGACCGCGTCGTGCTGCGCACGCGGGGCGTCGCCCGGGACGAGACGGGCGCCTTCTGCCGGTCGGTCCTCGCCGCCTTGGCGGAGACCGCCTCGACCAAGGGCCGGACGCTGCGCGTCGGGCACTCGTACGACGCCCTGGTCCAGTCGAGCGAGGACGGGGTCCACTTCGCCAAAATGAATGGATTGGAGGTGCGCGGCTTCGCGCCCCGCAAGCACTCGCTGACCTGTGCCGCCGGCGACGTGGTCAAGGTCCGCCTCTTGGCCTTTGCGGGTGACGTGGCGCTGTGCTCCATGGCGCCGGACGTCGTGCGCCTGGGCCGCACGAAGCGGCGGGCGAAGGCCTTGCAAGCGCTCGGGGTGGGCAGTACCATCGCGCACGCGGATCTGTTGGACAAGGCCTTCGCCCAGCCGACTGTGAAGGGCAGCGCGGTATACGTGGACCGGGCCACGGGCCAACTCATCAGCGTGCAGCGGGGCGACTTCCACCGGCGCGACGTGGACGGCACGCCCGCGGTCGAGGAGGACCTCGTCGTCGTGTCCGCGGCCCAGGACACCCTGTACGGTCTCACAATCGCGATGCCGCGCGAGGACCCGCGCGGCACGGAACAGGTGCGCCACCGGCGCGGGTCCGTGGCCACGGACGCCGCGGCGGAGATCGCGCGCAAGCGCAAGCTGCCGAAGACGGACCTCAGCGCCCTGGACCCCGGGGACGCGCTCACGTGCCGCGTGGCGGCGCGCGGGAGTTCGCGCGAGGCCCTGCTCCTCACCATTCGGGGGGGCGAGGGCCGCGTGCGGTGCCGCCTCCACGTGAGCGACGCGGCGACGAACGTCCTTCCGATGTGCCGCGCGCCGGCGGCCGCCACGGAGCTGGCGGTCGATAACCTCCCGGCGACGCACCCCTTCTTCGGCGTGCGCTGCGGCTCGGCCTTCGACGGCGTCTTGCTCCAGCGGACCATCGAGGGCCAGGTGACGAGGGTGGACGTCGGCGTCGGCGCCGCGCACGACGAGCGCCCGGCGGAGTGGGGCGCCGGCGTCACGGCCTGCACCTTGCTGAGCGCGGTGGACGAGCACGGCTACGTGACGGCGGCCGCGGCGCCCGGCGTGCGCGCCCGCGTGGCGTTCGCCGACGTCGTCGAGACGTTTTTGGAGGGCGACCTCGCCGCCGCGGTCGCGGGCGCCCACGGGGCGTGCGCCGCGAGCGCGCGCTTGCGCGTCGCCTCGACCAAGGGCGGCGCGACGTGCCGCCTGGCGGCGAGCGGTGCCGTACGGACGCTGGCGCGGGGCGACGTCGTGCCGTGCGTGCCCTCGTCGGCGCCCAAGGAGAAGCGGCGGGGCGCCGCCCGGTGCGGCGCGCTCGACCGGCGGTACGTGCTGCCGACGGGCCTGGAGGCCTTCTGCGCCGCGAGCGAGTTTACCGACCGCGACGCCTGGACGGACGCTACAAACGACGCGGGCGTCGCCCTGTGCGTCGTGCTGGAAGCGGGGTCGCCGGCACGCATTTCGTTAAGACCAAGTCGGGTCGAGCAGGCCCAGAGTGGGGACCGCCGGGCCGTCGCGCCGGATGAGGTTTTGGCGCTGGGCACGGTGCGGCCGGGCTTCGTGATCGGCGCGGACGCCAAGGCCGGCGTCTTCGTCGAGCTCGCGCGGGACGTCGTGGGCCGGGTTTTGTTGAAGGACCTGGCGGACGGCTACGTCAAGGACGTGGTCCGGGAGTTTCCGATTGGACGACTGGTCGCGCCGGTGGTCACGCGCGTGGCGCCTAGAGTCGAACTAAGCTTGCGGCCGTCAGCGATCAAGCGCGAGGGCACTATTGCAAAATCGATCGCCGCGGGCGACGTCGTCAAGGGCACCGTGACGCGCGTCGAGGCGTACGGCGTCTTCGTGCGCCTGGACGACGCGCCGGCGGACGCGTGCTCGGGTCTCGCGCACAAGTCCGAGCTGGCCGACGACTTCGTCAAGGACGTGGGTACGCGCTTCGCCAAGGGCGACCGGGTCGTGGCCAAGGTGCTGAAGCTCGAGCAGCTCGACACGCGGAGGAAGGTCTCGCTCGGGCTCAAGCCCTCGTACTTCACTACAGAAGAGGACTCGGACGACGAGTCCGCGGACGACCAGACGCTGGCGCGGGCCGACGCGCTATTGGCGGGCGACTCGTCGAGCGACGAGGAGGACGACGACCTCGTTGAGAACGAGGCCGCCGAGGCCTCGGACGACGAGTCCGACGCGTCCGACGACGAGGAGGACGCGAGCGACGACGACGCGTCCGTGGACGACGCCGCGCTGCGCTGGGACGAGGAGCAGCCCAAGCAGGTCAAGCGGCGGAAGACGGAACCGGCGGACGAGGGCCAGGCCGAGCTCGTGGCGGGCGCCTTCGAGGAGGCGTTATTAAACGACGAGATGCGCACGGCCGACGATTATGAAAGACACCTCGTGGCGCACCAGGACGAAAGTGAAGCCTACACGACCTACGCGACCTTCTTACTGGACCGGGAGGACGACGCGCAGGGGGCCCGCAGGGTCCTGGAGCGGGGGCTGAAGACGATCCATTACCGCATCGAAGACGAGCGCTTGGCCGTGTGGGCTTGTTTATTAGAGCTGGAGCGGGCCCACGGCGACGGCAAGGCCCTCGACGCGACGACGAAACGAGCCGTGGCGAACTGCGACCCGACGAAAGTTTTATTAAGGCTCGGGGCCTTGTTGGATAAAGCCGCGGACTACGCCAAGGCCGACGCGGTCTACCGCAAGTGCGAGAAGCGCAGTAAGAACCAGAGCAAGACGCCCGAGGACGTCTGGCTGGCCCACGCCAAGTCGCGTTTGCTGAGCGGCGACGCCCCAGGCGCGGACGCCGTGGTCAAGCGGGGCGTGCAGGCCTGCGCGGGCAACGCGAAGGAGGAGGCTTCTCTATTAGGACGGTTCGCGTGCCTCGAGCTCGACGTGGGCTCAAATGCTCGGGGCCGGACGGTCTTCGACACGCTGCTCGAGCGATTCCCGCGGCGGGCGGACCTCTGGCAGCTGTATATTGCAAAAACCCTGAAGGCGGGCGACGTCCCCCACGCGCGCGCGGTCCAGACGCGGCTGGCGGCGGCCGACCTGCCGCCCAAAACCATGAACGCGGCGCTGAAGCGCTTCGCGGCCTTCGAGGCGGAGCACGGCGATGCCGCGACCGCCGCCGCCGTGAAGGACCTGGCGCGGGCGTACGTCGCGCGGCGGAAGGGCGCCATGGACGACGAGGACGACTAGTCTTGTGTGTAACACTCATTAACCCTACAATGTTGCCTTTTTCGACACGCATGGGTAATATATACCATGATGCGCTTGGATCAGCATCGTACGCCACCGTGCGTAGTCGGCCAATGGTGACTTTTTACACAAAACTACAAGTCGTCCTCCCACGGACGCAGCGCGTGCTCCGGGCGGGGTGGGTCCCCCAGGAACGCGCGGACCGGCGCCCGGCGCCAGTCCCCGTCACCCCAGGCCGCGTCGTGGACCTCGAGCGTCGACCGCGTCGGCGCCCGGCGCAGCGCGTCCACGAAGGCGCCCCACGTCGCGTCCGCGCCCGTGCTTTCGAGCCAGCGGATGGCCTGCTCCGTGAACCTATCCGCTAAAGCGACGCCGGTCGTCGCGTCGGCCGGCGAGGCGTAGGCGTTCTCGCCCACGCGTGCCGAGGCCAGAGCGAGGATACCCGACGTCGAGTTGTCCAAGTACTTGAAGAGGCTGCCGGCCTGGCACGTGTCCACCACGAGCACGCACCGCTTGAAGCGCTGCTTCGCCTTCATCTCCGCGAAGGTCAACGCCAGTTCCTTGGCGCTCAGCTCGTCCGCGTCGTGGAATTTCAGGAACTCGTCGCCGCCGTGGCCCGTCATGTAGATGAATAGGTTCGACTGGGCGTTCGAGTCCAGGCGCTTGGACCTGGGCGTATCTGCGTCATATCTTCCCGTCAAAAGATTCCTTACCAACTCGGGCGTGACCTCTTCATTTGAATAGTCGACGTCGACGTAAGTGCCGTCGTCGTCAATGGCCAGGTTATCCTCAAAGGGCGCATTCGCGTGCAAATAGACCTCGCCCTTCAGGGGGTTGCGCGCATCCAACGTGGGGTCCTCCGCGAGGAGCACTAAGATTCTATCTCGCGGCACGCCGAAGCGCCGCGCCGCCTTCCGCACCGCCAGCGCGTTGCCGGCGTGGCGGTAGTTCGCAAAATAACGACTTGCGCCAACCACCACGACCCAGGTGTCGTCGCCATACCAGTCCTCGCCCGATAGTGGCGCGTCCTCGGCAGCTTTTACCAGCAGGGGGACGGCGGCGGCGAGGCAGCAGCACAGGGCTGGCAGCCGCATTGCGATCCAGTAGCGCTCGCAGCGATGGCGTTCTCGGGCGCGTTTTGCAATGTGGTATTGCAGCAGTGTCTGCTGCTTGCACCAATGCTTGATGCGAGCGCTAAAACCCGTGTGCGGCGCGCGTGCTTTTTGGCATTTTTGCTGCATGTGCGGGTTTTGTGTGCTTATCGTACTCCGGCCGCTGCTCATCCCGTTCTGCACATGTCTTCGAGAGATACCCTGATGTATGGACGGCTGAGGGACCGACTTTGTGAGGTCGGGTGGGTGCGGGTGCCTAGTGTTTTTTGGGAGAGCCAGAGCATGTACATCAGAGGGGACCACAGCAACGTTCGTGGATGAAGGCATTTTGAGACAGCCCACCTGGCAGATCAGCCCGTCTTAGTGCCGACAATGACTCAAGTTTGTGTGCCGTGCGCCCCAAAGGGGGCTGACCATGACATTGTTCAAACCCCCAGCAGCAACCTCCAAGTCCAAGACAAAAATCCGCCGCCGTCGCGAACCGGGCACGACGGCGCACCGCCCCTGACAACGGAGCTGGGCGCCGGCCCCGCCGCCGGCCGCGTGTGTGAGCTCGTGAACGCCGGCCCGCCGATGATCAGCGGCGCCGCGATCAGGCGAGCTTGGGAAGAACGACGAGGATCGCATGCGACGCCGCCGCTACCGCGACAGCCCCAGCTCCCAGGCGATTGCTACGCACATATCCTGAAATTCATCGACGTCGCCGACCGGCCCATGACCAATCGAGCGTCGCTGGTGTCCTATGTTTGGATGAAGAACCGGCGCCTCGGCGCGATTCCGCTCCTCGTGGACTTGAGTTGGCACAGCGGCACCTGCGGGCGCTACTGCGTTTGTAAAGCCGCGACGCTCCAGGAGCGCATCGAGGAGTATGCGCGCGACGACCGGTCAACGGGGTTGTATACGTAAGAGTTTGTTGTGACCCACGTGTGTTAGGAAGGACCGCGTCGACTGCGTCGTTGTTTGGGCCTCGAACTTGTGCGCTCTTTGAAGGTCCGCGGGCGTCCCTTCCTCCTCGTCCCTTGCCTTCAGTCATGCTATAGTAGGTGCTGGCCAGATGCACCACCGACAACCCATGCGCGTAGGAGTAAACAGCGCGATTTCGAATCCGCATTTGCTCGTGTGCCCTCCACGAGCCTCGGCCCTTGGCTCTCGCACTGCGCTGGCCGTGTGAAGTCGCACCGGTTTTTTGAGCGGCTGGGCTACGCGTCGAAGCACGTCGTCAACGCATCGTGCATTAAAAATTGTGTGAGACGCTGCGCAAGCAGTGTAAAAAAGCACCATGCCCATCAGCAGCCAAATTGTTATTGCTTTGTGCGCGTCGACGGCGGCCCTGCAGCTCCCAGGTATCGGAGAGGTGGCGCTCAAGCTCCCGCGCGCCGCCAGCGTAATAACCAAATGAACGCGCGTGCGCAAATTACGACACCGTCGCGCCGCGGCCGCCGCCTGCAAATCATTTACCACGACTCGAAAAGTAGCCTTCATCACGCATCGCGTGCCGCAGGTCGCCGCCGTTGCTGCCGTCGACCAAGGACCTGAAGGTCGCGGCTGTCGCCTTCGTGTCGGAGGCCCGCGAGAACCCGCTCTCGGCTCTGCCGGCCGCGGGCGCCGCCGGCGCGGCGGGTCTTGTGCTCTTCGCCGCGGCGTCCACGTTAACGGCGGCGCTTGTCGCCGAGGGTGTCATCTACAAGGGCGCCGGCATGGGCGGGGATGGCATCTTCCGCCTTGGCGTCCCGGGGAAAAGCGAGGTCCTGGTGCCCGGCGGCCCGTTTCAGAACAACAACGGCTATCTGGGCATGTGGAACAGGGAGAAGCAGGTTGTTCCCGGGACGCTCACGGGCGACCAGAGGCCCGAGGTCCAGGCCCGCCTCCGGGCGCAGTTCGACGCCGAGCGGAAGAAGTTTGACGTCGAGGCGCAGGGCCAGGGCTACGCGTCGGCCGAGGTGCGGCTCCCGAGTCGACGAGGTGCCTTCATCGGCGCGACGGTCGCGGCGATGCGTGACGGCCGACTTCTACGCCACCGCCACGCCATCGACGCGACGTCTTGTTCGCGCAAGCCCGAGGAATCGCCGAGAAGGAACGAATTCTAGCCGAGAAAGCGGCCGCGAAGGCAGCGAAGGAGACCGCAAAGGCCGCGAAGGCGGCCGCCAACGCGGCCGCGAAAGAGCAAGCCACCACCGCGTCGAAGACGCCCGGGACTGTCTCGCAGCCGAAATATTATGGCAACATCCGCGGCATCGCCCAGCCGGTGACGTACGGCGTGGGGGCGCCGAAGAAGTAGTCGCGGTACGCGACGGGGTATATGAGCGAAGATAGAAACTTAAGCGCGCGCGGTGTATTAGGTATATGAGCGAAGATAGAAACTTAAGAGCGCGCGGGAAACGAACATCAGCGGGCCTTCGCCTTTGGCGGCCGCTTCGACAAGCCGTAGCCCAACACGCCTAGGAGCGCGACGCAGGAACCCACGATCTTGCGTTGGGAGGGCTCTTCGCCCAGGAACGTGGTCGCGGCCGCTAAGACGAACACGCGCTTCGCGGCATTCGCCACGGCCTGGCTCACGGGCCCAAGGAGGTCAAGCACCCGGAACGAGAACTCGTTCGAGAGGTAGTACAGCGCGCCGGACCGCCCCACTAAAGATAAGACGGTGGCCGCGTCCGTCTGACTTAGAGCGGCGTAGGCCTTGTGCCCTTCCAAGATGTACGCGGGCAGCGTAATGCAGGCGCAGGAACATAATGTAAGGAGAGCATACACGTTGCCGGCGTCCAAATTCCGGGCCTTTTTTACCTTGGGCGTCATCTGGCGCTTCGCGAGGACCTTGGCGAAGGCGAACGCTATTGTAGACACCATGGCCATCATGGCGGGCAGCGACGTGAGGCCGCCGAGGTCGATGCCGCCCGGCTTGGACGCGGCGTACACGACCCCGGCCACGATGGGCACCAAGGATACGTTCGTGAGGAGCGACGGCGTGGCCCCCAGGAAGAAGTACCCGATCACCGTCCCCACGATGGGTTCCAGGGCCTTGATGACGTGGGCCATGAAGACCGACCCAGCTCCAAAGCTCACGACCTGGGCGCCGTGCCCCCCGGCGTGTAGCACGCCGATCGGCCCGAAGGTCCTCGCGACCCAGTCAGGCTCCATCTTCGGCGGCTTGCGCATACCGGATAACCATAAAGGTACCACAATCACGACACCTGCCACTAACTGCAGCCAGGCCACGGTCCATGGGTACGGCCACCGGTTCAGCGCCTCCTTGTTGAGGACGTTGAAGAAGGCGTTGCACCCGTACCACCCTAACAAATTGATTACTAGAGGTAGGAGTGTCGACTCGCTCGCGTCCGCGGACGTCTTGGACCGGCCGCTGCGCGTGGCGACCATGGCAGTGGTTGCAGTATGCCGGCGCTGCTGTTCTATTTGCAGTGGGTGCGGTGCTGGCTGGACGACAGTGGACTTCTGCAATACCTGCACGCCGTGGTTGCAGCTACTGCGTCTTTATGTTTAGTCAGAGCGCGGGGCGAGTCGTAAAACCCGTGCCTCTTCGCTTTCGATAGGTGGAGCAGCCCCCGCGCCACCGACGAACCGCCCTATCATGCGTGGAAAATGCCGGC
>Ga0302122_10001336_pt1 | contig 15677 bp, 9 predicted proteins | sample CB21_SCM_MG_FD_203115 | JGI IMG/M metagenome (GOLD analysis project Ga0302122, IMG submission 203115) | Marine microbial communities from Western Arctic Ocean, Canada - CB21_SCM | ecosystem: Environmental > Aquatic > Marine > Oceanic | place: Canada: Western Arctic Ocean | collected 2017-09-28
ATCGTGTCGCAGCCAGAGGGAGGCAGTGCGGTGCTGGGAGAGACTTTTGTGATGAGCGTGGTGACGGTTGGCACGGAGCCGATCAGCTACCAATGGCATTTCGGAGGTCAAGCAATGGAGGGAGCAATCAAGAGCAGTCTGAGCCTGGCCAATGTGAAGGCGGTGAACTCCGGTGAATACAAGGTGACGGTCACCAATGCCGCAGGCAACGTGGCGAGCGACACGGTCACGCTGAGCGTGGAGTCGCCGCCGGTGATCACGGAGTTGGCCGAATCGTTGTCAGCGGTGGAGGGAGACAGTGTCGAGTTGTCCGTCACGGCGGTTGGCACGGTGCCGATCACCTACCAATGGAGCAAGGGGGGCGTGGCGCTTGCCGGGGCGACTGGGTCGACGCTGAGCCTGACCAACGTGGCGCCGTCGGATGCGGCTGATTACATGGTGGCAGTGAGCAACGGGGCAGGCCGTGTGGAGAGTAACCTAATTGCACTCAATGTCATCCAGCCAGTGGTTATTGTGTCACAGCCGGCTGCTGCAGTCGCTGCCATTGGAGACAAGGCGGTTTTTGGGGTGTCGGTCACTGGGTCCTTACCGATCAGCTACCAGTGGGAATTCAACGGTGAACCACTGGCCAACCAGTCAGCTGCCAAGTTAGTCATAGAGAATGTGTCACTCGTTGACGGTGGAACCTACACCGTCACGGCGACCAACGCCTCGAACAGTGTGGAAAGTGAAGGGGTTGAATTGACCATTCTAACCCCCCCGATAATCACGGAGATTGTAGAGAACCAGCAGGTTGCTGTTGGTGAGACGGTGAATCTCTGGTTGACGGCTGTGGGTACAGCACCGTTGGTCTACCAGTGGAAATTGGAAGGCGTGGTGATATCCGATGGAACGGGTGAATCGATAGAATTGACTGGTGTGAACAGTCTTGATGCGGGTCAGTACACGGTAGAGATAAGCAACTCTGCCGGGAGCATTGTGAGCGATCCGATTGAGGTCAGTGTGGTAGCGGCGCCCCAAATTGTAAGTCAACCAACGTTAAAGAACATTGGCCTCAATGCCCGGTTGATCCTTACGGTTTCAGCTACCGGCAGTGGGTTGGCGTACCAGTGGTACCGGGACAACCAGGCAATCACGGGTGGAACCGATGCCGTGTTGACAGTGCCGAATGCCGGGGCGAGTGACGCTGGATCGTACCATGTTACCGTAACCAATACAGTCGGCAGCGTCACCAGTGAAGCCGCCGAGGTTGTTGTTGTGGTCGCACCGGATATTTTGACACAGCCCGAGGGAGGCTTCGCCTCACTGGGCGACGAGTTTGTCTTGAGCGTCGAGGCCAAGGGGTCCGGCGATGTTACCTACCAGTGGCGGGTGGACGGTGTGGTGCTGGAAGGCGAGACTAAAAATGTTCTTAGACTGAGCGAGTTAAAACTCTCGGATGCTGGTGCTTACGCGGTGGAGGTTGTCAACGAGGCGGGCATCACGATGAGTGATGAGGCTGAGGTGCAGGTGCTGATCCTCGTGTCGCTGATTGAGCATCCGCAGAACCAGTCGGTGGTTGCCGGGAGTCTTGTGCTCTTTGAGGCCGTCATGAGTGGATCTAACCCAATAGCGTACCAGTGGTATTTCAACGGCAGCCCAATCGAGGGTGCTGTCGAGGCATCCGTTAGGCTTGAGAACTTAAGAACTGAAAATCAGGGTGATTATTACGTAGTCGCCAGCAACTCGGTCAGCACGGTCACCAGCGAGGTGGGAACCCTTGTGGTCAACCTGCCGCCTGCAGTGGCGAGCCATCCGACAGGCGGCACGATGCTTAATGGGGATGACACGACTTTCGTCGTGGAAGTCACCGGTACGGGGCCGTTCACTTATAAGTGGCAGAGAGACGGTGTGGATATCGCCGGGGCTACTGAGCCAACCCTGATACTGGCGGACGTGGGTGCCGGGGACGATGCCCTGTACACCGTGTTGGTTGAGAACCCGTACGGGATTATCGTTAGCGATCCGGCCAAGTTGGATGTGACCCTAGCGGTAAGTATCACGGCGCAGCCTGCGGATACTCACGTGGCATTGGACGGAACGCTTTCCCTGAGTGTTACCGCTACGGGTACAGGTCCATTCGAGTATCAGTGGTATCGGGGTGATGAAAAGATTGAGGGGGCTGTGGAGTCAGAAATGCAGGTTACCAATATGACCCGTTTGGATGATGGCTTTTATCGGGTTCAGGTGAAAAATATGCTTGGGGCCATGTTCAGCCGGAAAGCGGCAGTGGTTGTTGATGAACCTGTTTTGATAGTGGCTCAACCAATCGGGGCAACCTTGTTGCAGGGGGAAGATGCGGTGATGTGGGTGTTGGCGACGGGGAGTAAGCCGTTGAGCTATCAATGGCAAAAAGACGGTGTCGCCCTGGAAGGCCAAACCGAAACCTCGTTGACCCTGTCTAACGCCGTGGAGGCGGACGGGGGTGCTTACAAGGTGATCATCACCAACTCGGTTGGCTTCGAGGTCAGCGCCGAGGCTTTGGTGATGGTGAACTCACCACCCACCATCGAGCCGTTCGATCCAGTGGTGGTTTCGGCGGGTGACACCGTGCAGATTCAGGTTGTGGCCGATGACACTGATGGCGACATCTCAAAGCTGAGATACGTGCTTCGCAATCAGCCGGAAGGCATGACAATTTCTGCCAGTGGCCTGATTGAGTGGACCTTGGGCAGCGAAGCTGAAGTCAAGACCCACAGGGTAAACATAGTTGTCGTTGACCAAAGCCTGTTGGCAGCCAGTGGCAAGTTGGTCGTGAGGATCAACGAGGCACCCAAGTGGCTTGAACTCGAGGAACAGACCGTGAAGGCAGGATCTGAAATAATCTTTAAGCCGACCATAACTGATTCGGATGACACGGAATGGAGCTTCACCACCGGCAATCTCCCCGAGGGAGCTGCGTATAATCCCGAAGAGGGCTTCCTGTGGACCCCGGGCTTAGCGCTGGTTGGAGCTCATGATGTTTTGTTCATCGCCACTGACCCTCACGGGGCCAGTGGAACGCTGACGGTTCGGATAAACGTGAAGGCAAATGTGGCCCTAACGATCACCGCGCTGGAGACTGTTGTAGTGTCAAGGGGTGAACAGCTGTCTGTCCAGGTGATTGCGGATGACCCGGGTGGCGACAATGCCAAGTTGAAGTACCAGTTGCAGAACGCCCCGCCCGAAATGACCATCTCAGCCAAGGGCCTGATCGAGTGGACGACCACCCCGGAGTCGGAAGGTGGAACCGTGGAAGTTACCGTCTTGGTGCTGAATGAACTGGAATCCAGAGCCAACGGGGTGCTCATCGTGACGGTCAATCTACCGCCGGCGATGGTCGGCATCGGGCCGCAGACCGTGCAGGCTGGCCATGTGCTGGCTGTCAATCCAAGCGCGACCGATCCCAACGACACTGAACTTGTGTACACAGCCACCGAGTTGCCTGTTGGTGCTGTGTTCGGTCCAGAAACCGGCTTCCTGTGGACTCCTGCCGAGGATCAGTTTGGCGTACACGAGGTCACGTTTGTCGTGACGGATCCGCATGGCGCCCAGTCGTCCGAGGCAGTCACCATCAAGGTCACCGAGGCTCCCAAGGAACCGGCTCTCACGCTGCTTTCCTCGGCCACGGTCTTGGGTGAATACACCGAGGAATCCGAGGTGGCGCTCAATGAAGACAACAAGACTTTCACGGTGAAAATGTCCGGTGCCATGCGTTTTTATAAGCTACGCTCGATCCGCGAGACCAAACTAAAAGTGACCTCCCTCCGGTTGCAGGGTGACAACGCCGTGATCGCCTACGAAATTACCGGGGAATAGGGTGAGTTCGGTATCCGCTTGGCCAAGCGCCAGTTATAAAAGATACATTACGCCATTTGTTCGGAACAGCACTGCTACATGGCCTAACTTTTGCCGGCTTGGCCCAGTCGCCCAATATTATCCTCACCGACGACCAGGGCTGGAATAATACTGAGGTGCCGATGATCCGGTCGCGCGCCGACACCCGCTCCGACTATTATCTCACGCCGAATTTCAAGCGGCTTGCCAATGCTGGGATGACGTTCTCACAGGCGTACGCGCCCCATCCGGTCTGCTCGCCGTCGCGCCACGCCATCCAGTTCGGCATGACGCCGGCCAAGCTCAAGAAAACCAGCAACCGCGTCGTCAACTATCCCGAGTCATTTCCGACCCGAGCCATCCCGCAGGTACTCAAGTCCATCGACTCCGCGTACCGGGCAGCACACTTTGGCAAGTGGCACATGCACCGTCATCCTGCGGAGCTGGGCTACGACGCCTCCGACGGCCGAACCGGCAACCACACCGCCCGGCAGTTGACCACCGACCAGACCAAGCATTTCCCGCACGACGACCCCAAGCGCTCCGTCTCCCTCACCGATAACGCCGTGCAATTCATCCGTCATCAGGCCCACACCGGCGCGCCGTTTTATCTGCAAGTGTCTCATTACGCCATCCACCTCTCGGCCGAGGCCAGGTCGACTACCCTGGCCAGGCACAAGGCCCGCAAGCCGGGCAAGGTACACACCGCCTACTGGTCCGCGGCGATGATCGACGACCTCGACCACGCGGTGGGCCGCATCCTCGACGTGCTCGACGAACTGCAACTCACTGAGTACACCTACGTTTTTCTCACCTCGGATAACGGCGGCACCGCAAGGCAGTATCCGCACTTCAATAAGCCGCTCCGCGCCGGTAAGGGCTCCTACTACGAGGGCGGCTTGTGCGTGCCGTTCTTCGCCGCCGGCCCCGGCATCAAGCCGGGTTCGTACTCGAGCGTGCGGGTCGTCGGCTACGACCTGCTCTCGACCTTTGCGACTTGGCCGGATCAGCGGAAAAACAGCCCAAGGGCATTGAGGGCGGTTCCATCAAGCCAGTCCTGCTCAATGGCGGTAGGGGCGTCGTTCGGCGGCCCCGGTTCGGGCTCCATTTTTATCGGGGGCTCGACTCGGTGCTGATTCGGGACGGCAACAAGCTCGCCACACACACCGCACCAAGGAGATTGAACTTTACGATCTCGCTGAAGTTCTTTCCGAAACCACCAACCTCGCCGCGCCAAGCCTCGCTTGGCCAAGCGTGTGAAAGCCGGGCTCGAGGACTGGATAAAAGAGATCGCCGCCACCACCCCGTCGCCGCTAGACCGCCGGCCCAGGCGCAACCCCCACGCCGGGAACAGGCATTAGCCCTAGCGCAGCGTCACCGTCGCGCCCGGCTTGAGCGCGTGCCTAGGCATGTCCGCGAGCGTGTTAAAGTTGCGCATCAAGGCTACTTTCTCGACGGTGTTTTTGCTCTCGTCGAACTTGCCGGTATTTTTGTCCAACACGCCGCCCGCGTCGAGGCCTAGGTGCTTGATCATGAAGGGATACATCGCCTGTCGCTTGGTGTACTCGTAGCCGTGTTGCTCCTCGGGGAAGTGCGTATTCTCCGCCTTGGCCTCCGCGCCGTAGTATTTGTAGATCGACCGGATGAACGGGTACTCGACTTTCGGCGTGTTCTTCGTCCAGTCGCCTCCCACGGAGATGAGTTTGAGCGGGCGCGGCGCGGCGAGCGCGGCAAACTCGGCGTTGTTGGTCTCCAACTTGGGTGTCTTGTGGATCGGCAGGCCGCTCTCACAATTGCAGCCGCCAAAAAAATGCGCCGACACCATCACCACTGGCACGCTCACCCCCACGCGCTCATCGATTGCCGTCAGCAGAAACGTCTGAGTGCCGCCACCGGAACAGCCGGTGATACCGATGTGCTTCGCGTCCACTTCCGGCAGTGACTCGAGAAAATCCAGCGCGCGGATGCTGCTCCATGTCTGCAGCGTGAGCACCTGCGGATGGTTGTGATTCCAACCAAGGTGCTCCGAGTCGCCGAAGCCGATCATGTCGTACGAGAACACCACCGCACCCATGCGTGCGAGCGTGGCGCATCGGTTTTGCTGGTCGGGCCGCAGCCGCCCACCTTCCGGGCCGCGCGCGTGCCCGTGCGGACAAAGCACGCCAGGGCGTTTGCCGTTGCGACCAAGCGGCCGGTACAGGTTGCCGTAAACAAAAAAACCGGGCCGTGCCTCGAAGGCCGCCGCCTCCACCGTGTAGCCGTCGTAACGGCGCTTGTTTTTGATGATCGGGTTGAGCGGCGTGCGCTTGGGCAGCGGACTGAGCTTGGCGCCGGTCAAAATTTGCTGCTGCACTGCCGCCGCCCGTGCCTTCCACTCGGAGAGATTCGAGTGCGTCGTTGCGATCCGTTTCAGTTGCTCCACGGCCTCAGCCTCGGAGTGGTATAGACCCTGGCAGAGAGTCGGTTTGTTATTGGTTTGCGCTTGGCCAATTGACGCAATTGACACAGTGATACAAAGGGAAAATAGCAGGCGTTTCACGGGGTGAGACTCTCAGATCACTCTGTCTCTCGCAACCCTAATAAAGCCAAATCCCGGCGCTTTCCCTCTTGCTGTTATTCCTTGATCGGTGTTGTGACGGATCCGGGTTTCACGTAGAGCCCGGCTTCCTCGATCGGTGCCTACATGCTGGCCAAGTTGAAGGTCGACGGACGAAGCTCTAATCCACAACTGCGTGGCAAAACAGGTAACCTACGCGAGTGGACCTATTGCTTGTATTTGCCCTATGGTGCCATGAAGGAGGACGAATACTCCTGTACCGAGCAGTTACAAACTGCACCGCAAAGGCCGCTTCATCGACGTCGCCAATGATCCGATAGAAGCCAAGGCGATCGACACGGGTAAACTCGGTAACACCCAGCGTAAAACCCTCGCCATTCTGTAAAATTTACTCGACGAAAAGGAGGGCTCTCGAACCAAGTTCGATTTAAAAAAAAGTACAAAACGAAAAAATGAGCCTGAATTTGGTTTTGTTAGGGTTGCGAGAGACAGAGTGATCTGGTAGTTCCGCTCTGTGAAACGCCTCTACTTTTTCCTTTGTATCACTGTGTCACTTGCGTCGGTTGGCCAAGCGCAGGGTGTGCAGAAAAAGCCGCTTGCTGATCCGTTCAGCGGGCCAGACTTTCAGGCGTTGGTTCGGAAGGCCGATCCGCTTGACGCAGTGGAAAGCCTGAAGTTGTTCGACGTCCCGGACGGTTTCCGGATGGAGTTGGTCGCCGCAAGCCCGGACATTGGCCAGCCGATGAATCTCGCCTTCGACGAGCGCGGCCGGTTGTGGGTTACGAGCACGGTCGAATACCCGTACCCCGCGCCGCTTGGCCAACCCGGTCGCGACACGATCAAGATTCTCGAGGACACTAACGGCGATGGCGCCTACGACAAGCTCACCACCTTCGTCGATGGCCTGAACATCCCCACCGGGATTTATCCGTACAGGGATGGCGTAATCGCCTGGAGCATCCCGAACATCTGGTTTTTGCGCGACACCGACGGCGACGGCAGAGCGGACAAGCGGGAGAAACTTTACGGTCCGCTTGGCTTCGAGCGCGACACGCACGGCATGCAGTCGTCGTTCACTCGCGGGCTCGACGGCTGGCTGCATCTCACGCACGGTTTCAACAACACGACCACCGTCAACGCCGCCGACGGCTCGAGCATCACGATGAACTCCGGCAACACGTATCGCGTGCAGTTGGACGGCTCAAGCGTGCAGCAGTTCACCTTCGGGCAAGTCAACCCGTTCGGCATGTGCCTCGATTCGTTCGGAAACTTTTACACCGCCGACTGCCACAGCTCGCCGATTTATCAGCTCATTCGCGATGCCTATTACCCGAGCTTCGGCAAGCCGCACGACGGCATGGGATTTGCGCCCACGGTGATCCGGCACACGCACAACTCAAGCGGCCTGTGCGGCATCGTTTTCAACCAGGACAATCACTGGCCGGCGGAATTCCGCGACAATATCTTCGTCGGCAACGTCGTCACCAGCCGTGTCAATCGCGACAGGATCCAGTGGCGCGGCAGCAGCCCGAAAGGCACCAAGCTGCCGGACCTGATCCGGACCCGCGACCCGTGGTTCCGGCCGGTCGATTTGCAGTTCGGCCCTGACGGCGCGCTGTACATTGCCGATTTTTACAACCGCATCATCGGTCACTACGAGGTGCGCCTCGACCACCCCGGACGCGACCGCGAGACGGGCCGGATTTGGCGCTTGGTTTACAACGGCCCAAAGGGCGAGCGCCTGGCCAAGTCGGTCAATCTCCCCGCCACGCCGCTTGACCAAGCGATCGCCGAGCTGGCCAGTCCGCTGCTCGCCCGCCGCATGACTGCCACCGACTACCTCGCCGATGACGTCGGCCAGCACGCCGCCGCGCCGCTTGGCCAGGCGATGGCTCGGGCCGGTGCCAAGCCTGAGCTGAAGGCGCACGGCGCGTGGGTGCTCCACCGCCTTGGCCAACTGGACGAAGCCACCCAGTTGCGCTTGGCCAACGACAAATCAGAGCTTGTCCGCGTCCACGCCCGGCGCATTGCCGCCGCGCAAAAAAACTGGACGCTAAAAACCACGGCGATGGTGCTGGCCGGCCTGCACGACAGCTCGCCGCAAGTCCGCCGCGCCGCCGCCGATGCCCTCGCGCGGCAGTCGCACGCCGATCACATCCGTCCGCTGCTGACCGCGCTTGGCCAGGCTGCCGCACCTGACAGGCATCTGCGCCACGGGCTGCGGATCGCGCTGCGCAACAACCTCCGCGCCGTCGACGATCCGGCCAGGTTTGCCGACCTCAAAAATGATCCCAAAAATCTCCGCGAATTAATGAGCGTGGCGCTCTCCGTCAACTCGCCGTTCGCCGCCTCGCTGCTCTTGGTCAACCTTCACGATGCCGGGATCGAGCGCGGGCAGTTGACCATTTACCTCCGCCACATCGCCCGCAACGCGCCGCCGGAGGGGCTAAACCGCCTGGCCGCCTTGGTGCAAAAACAGTTCCCCGGCAACCTCGATTTCCAGGCGGAACTGCTGCTCGCCATCAACGACGGCATCGTCCAGCGCGGACTCACTCCCGAGCAGGGCGTGCTCGCTTGGGCGGAAAAACTTGCCGGCGAACTACTCGCCGGCACCGAGGCGGTCGGTACGCACTGGGTTGCCGATCCGGCCAAGGGTGTGCCGCCGTCGGGCATCCCGTGGATCGTGCAAACGCGTAGCATCCCGGCCAGCACGTCCAAGTGGAAAAACCACCCGCACCCCGATCACCCAACCGCCAGCCCGTGGATTCCGCAGGTGCGCGCCTCCAACGACGGTGTTACCGGTCTTCATTACATCACCAGCCTGCCGCCTGGTGGCGAGTCGCTCACCGGCGTACTGCGTTCGGTGCCGTTTGCGATGCCGGCCGAGCTGACATTTTTCATCAACGGCCACCGCGGCTTCCCCGACGATCCTGCGCATGAGAAGAATTTTGTGCGACTCGTCGATGCCAAGACCGGCGGCGAACTGCATCGGGTGTATCCGCCGCGCAACGACACCGGCGTGCCGGTGCGCTGGCAACTCGACCGGCCACGCGAGGTTTACGTCGAGGTCGTTGATGGCGACACCGGCGCGGCCTTCGCATGGCTCGGCGTGGCGCGGTTCAGCGTCAGTCTCGAGATGTTCCGGTACGCCGATTTTCTCAGTAGCGCTGAGCCCGGCGGCGAACGCCTGACCGGTGTGCTGCGCTCCCGAGAATTTGCCGTTCCGAGCCGGTTGCGTTTTCTGCTCGCCGGCCATGAAAGCCACCCCGGTAAGCCGCCAAACCCAAAAAAATACGTTCAACTCGTAGAGGCAGTGACTGGCCGTATCCTGCAAAAAACCGGGTGCTCCAGCGGCGAGACCGCGCAGGAAATCGTGTGGGACTTGTCGGCGTTTGCCGGGCGGCGTGCGTGCTTCGAGATTGTCGATCGCGACACGAGGGGCGGATTCGCCTGGGTGGCAGCGGGTGGATTCGAGCCGGACATCGCCCCGCTGCCCACGATGGCGCCGCGCTACTTGGCCAAGCGCCAGCTCGCCGCCGCGCAGATTACCCGCGACCTGAAATTGACGACGGTGCTCGATGCCGCCATGGGCTTGGCCGCCGATCCGTTTGCCGCCACTGCGGCGCGTGAGGTGGCGGTTTCAGCCATTCTGGGCAACGGTAATGCGAGCCAGCAAGCCAGCGTCGTATCGATTCTCGAGGACGGCAGCCAGCCGGAGTCGCTGCGTCTAGCCGTGGCCAATGGCGGGGCGCATTTGCCGGTCGTTCGCGCGCGCTTGGCCAAGGCGCTTGCCAAGGCGCCGGCCGATCTGCAACTGCAGTTTGGGCGTGCGCTGGTCAGGAACCGGTTCGGGGCCAGAGTGTTGCTCGGCGCGGTGGAAAGCGGCCAGGCGCCGGCCAGGTTGCTGCTCCATCCGCAGATCAAAAGCAGTTTTCCGAAATCTGCTACGCAGCGCTTGGTGGCGCTCACAGCCGATCTGCCCAAACCGAACGCCAACCGCGAGCGACTCATTGCCGAGCGTGTTGCGGCGTTTCGCGAGACGGGTGGCGATGCTGCGAAAGGCAGGACGGCCTTCGCCACCTACTGCGCGGCCTGCCACCAAAAGGGAGGGGAGGGCGGAAACATCGGCCCGCAACTCGACGGTGCCGGCAGCCGGGGTGTCGAGCGGCTGGTGGAGGACATTCTCGACCCGAACCGCAACGTCGATGTGGCGTTCTGCTACTCGATCGTGAAACTGAAAAACGGACAGACCGTGCTTGGGCTGAAGCGGCGCGAGGTCGGCGAATCGATCGTCTTCGCCGACTTGGCCGGCGCGGAGAGCAGCATCGCGAAGGCCGATATCGCGTCGCAGGAACAGACATCACGCTCCCTAATGCCCGAGGCCCTCGGCCAAGCCATTCCCCCCGCTGACTTCAGCCATCTGCTGGAGTTTTTATTCGCGAGATAACCCGCGAGTTTTGTTTCGGGGGCGGTTTAGAAATCGAGGCCAGTTACTTGGGTGTAGGCCTCGATGTATTTTTCGCTGGTTTTTTGGACGATGTCTTCGGGGAGTTCGGGGCCGGGTGGGTTTTTGTCCCAGTCGAGGGTCTCGAGGTAGTCGCGGACGAATTGTTTGTCGAAGCTGGGCTGGCTCTTGCCGGGGGCGTAGAGGCCGGCCGGCCAGAAACGGGAGGAGTCCGGCGTGAGCACTTCGTCGATGAGGATGAGTTCGCCGTCGAAAATGCCGAACTCGAATTTGGTGTCGGCGATGATGATGTCGCGTCCGGCGGCGTGATCGCGTCCGCGTTTGTAAAGCTCGATGCTCAGTTCGCGGGCCTGTTCGGCGATGTCGCTGCCGACGATTTCGACGGCTTGGTCGAAGCTGATGTTTTCGTCGTGGCCCTCTTCGGCTTTGGTGGCGGGGGTGAAGATCGGCTCGGGGAGTTGCGAGGAATTCTCGAGGCCATCCGGCAATTCGATGCCGCAGACGGTTTTTTGTTTTTGGTATTCTTTCCAGCCGGAACCGGCGAGGTAGCCGCGGACGACGCACTCGATGGCGAGCGGTTGGGCTTTTTTCACGACCATGGCGCGGCGGCCGATTGTTTCGGCGTAGTTGCGGACGGCTTCGGGTAGCGGATCGTCGGCCCCGGCGAGGAGGTGGTTGGGGACGACGTCGGCAAATTTGCTGAACCAAAAGTGGGAGAACATCGTCAGCACTTCGCCTTTGCGCGGGATGCCGTTGGGCATGACGACGTCGTAGGCGCTGATGCGGTCGCTGGCGAGCATGAGGAGGCTGTCGCCGAGGTCGAACATTTCGCGGACTTTGCCGCTGCGGACTTTGGGGATGCCGGGGAGATCGAGTTGGAGCAGGGTGTTGCCTGACATGGGCGCGGATGATGCGGGTAGCCGGCTGTTTTTCAAGCCGATGTTATTCACAATCAGCGCGGGTGCACTTGGCCAAGCGGTGTCAGGCTTGGGCGACGACGGGTGAGGATTCCGGCTCGAAGGCGACGCGTTGGGCATCACCCCAAAGGCCTTCAAGGTCGTAGTGTTTTCGGAATTCGTCGTTCATCACGTGGACGAGGACGTCGAAATAGTCGAGCACGACCCAAGGGGTCGCCCGCGCGCCCTCGGTGGAGAAGGGTCGGATGTTGTGTTTCTCCTTCAAATTCTCGATGATCTCATCGACGATGGCACGCAAGTGCGGCTCGTTGGCACCAGTGACGATGACAAAGTAGTCGGCCACAGAGGAGGGTTCCCGGAGATCCAGCAGGGTGATGTTCTCGGCTTTCTTGTTGTCGGCAAGCCGGGCGCATGTGAGAGCTAGCTCTTTGGATTCCATAAATGCTGGGTGGCGAATCAAGCACTTGGCCAGGAGCCGCCACGTAGTCGGAGGCTAACGCACGGCCTGTTTTTGTAAACCGCAAACTGGCCAAGCGTCATTGCCGCGGGGTATCTCAGGCTTAATTACCCTCGGCTTTCAATTCTTGACCCGTTTTGCCGCCGTATTTGCGGAGGAGGTCGGCGATGTTGTCATTAAGTGTGACATCCAGAGGTGTGTTGCCAAATTTGTCCCTAATGTTGACATTGGCTCCGTTGCTCAGAAGCAATGACACGGTTTCTTTTTGATCATTGTGTGCAGCACGATACAAGGCAGTCAGCCCCCCCTCGTCTGTTACATCGATATCCATTCCATCCGCCAGCAGTCCTTTGATTAGTTTGGTGTTACCGCGCGTTGCCGCGTCCCAATTTCGCCCTGTTGCCGCTTTCCATTCTGCCGGCTTGTTTTTTTTGGCGACTGGTTCAACAGGTTTAACCTCCGGCACTGGCTGTGCCGGTGCCGGGGCGGTGGATTTTGAGGGTGTTGCCTCCGGCACCGGTTGCGCTGGCGCTAGGGTGACGGGTTCGCGGGGTTTCACCGGCGTTTTGCTGGCCGACTCCTGAGCGGGCTGCGCACCGCAACCGGTTAGCAGCGCGGTTGCGAAGGTTGTAACGAGCAGTTTTTTCATGGCACGGCAACGGTTGTCGCATTGGGGGCGGTTTTCAAGGCGCTTTTCATCCAGAGGTAACTAAACAATCTCGCTGAGGGAAACCGCGCGGTGTTCCTCGGCGCTGCGGTAGGCGGCCTCGACTAGGGCCATGGTCTTCAGGTTGTCGCGGCCGCCGATGGCCGGTTCCTCGCCGGTCTCGAGCGCGATGAGAAGCTGGGCCATGGTGCCGATGAAGGCGTCGGGGAACCAGCTTTCGTCCCAAATCGGCGAGTGAAAACCGGAGTCGCCCTTGGTTGCGTAGGTGATTGTCGACGGGGTGGTGTAGGGATCCTGACACCAGCCGATATTGCCCTTGGCCAAGCCGTCGAGTCCCTCGATCCGCCACTCGATTCCGATGTCGGCCGGGGCACCCTCACGGGCGGGGCCGGTCCAAGTGTCGTCGATGGCGATGGCGCGCAAGCCGTCGGCGTATTCGAGAATGTAACTGGCAATGCCGTCGCTGTGCGGGAACTGCGTACGCGGATCGGCGCGTACGGTGCAGTAAATCCGCTCGGGGTCTCCGAACCAGTAGCGGAACGTGTCCATGTGGTGGATGGACATGATCCGCAGCGTGACCCAGCCTTGGCGTTCCTGCCATGGCATCCAGTGCGGGATGCCGCGCATGTCGATGGTGGCCAAGACCGGCTCGCCGATGGTGCCGTTGGTCAGGAGCGTTTTGCCGGCACGCACCGACTGGTCGTAGCGCATGTTTTGGTTCACGGCCAATACTATACCGGCTTGTTCGCAGGCCTCGACGGCGACGACAGCCTCGGCGTAATTCGCGCCGAGCGGCTTCTGCGCGAGGATGCCTTTGGCCGTGCCGCGTGCGCAGGCGGCTTGGATGATTTCTAGTTGGTTGTCCGGCGGCACGGCGAGGTCAAGTACCTCGATCGACTCGTCATCGAGCAACTTTTCGATCGAGTCGTGAACGGTTGGGATGTCGTGCTGCCTGGCGCACTTGGCCGCGTTGGCTTGTGTGCGGGAGGCGATGGCGACCGGGTTGAAGCCGGCTTTTCCGTAGGCGATCAGGTGGCAGTCGTTCATGATGAAGCCGCTGCCAATGCAGCCGATACGCCAAACCCGGCGCTCGGGAAGGGGAGAGTGAATGTTTAAATCCATTTTGGTTTTCATCCTGATTTCAAAATCCGAAACGGGTTCGATTGTAATGTTTGGCTCATTTGAAATTCAAATTTGTTTAGGATTTAGGTTTTCATTCCTTACTGGTGCCAACCGTCTTGTCGTTGGAGGGATCCCAAAACTCAGTACCCGACTCGAACAATTTTGAGCCCATTTCCTTGATCGCACTATCGGGGAGTTTCTCCAGTCGTTCGTAAAATGGATGGTGCGACTTTTTGTACGGATTATTGTGCCTCGTGTTGTAGCAGCAGAGCAGCGACCAGCGGGGGGTCTCGGAGGTGTTCTGGTCGGAGCGATGGAGGGTGTTGCTGTGGAAGAACAACACGTCGCCCGGATCGAGTTCCACATAAACCGTTTCTAACACCTTGACCGCCTCGGCCACGCGCTCGGGGTCGGCGCCGGTCTGGTCACCAAAGCGGCCGTGCTCGATGCGGCCCATCTTGTGTGAGCCTTTGAGCACCTGCATGCAGCCGTTGGCCCTTGTGTTGGGATCGATCGCGATGAACGCCGAGGCCAAGTCAGGATAAAGGCATCCGTTTTGATACCAATAGCCGTAGTCCTGATGCCACGACCACGCGCCGCCGGTGCGTGGGCGCTTGATGCTCATCTTGCTGTGATAATGGTACACCTCGTCATCAAGCAGTTGCTCCATGGCGTTGACGATACGTTCGCAGCGGGCGATCGAGCCCCACAAATCTTCCCCCGCCTTGTTCCAGAGTACGAGTTGCGCCTTGCCGCCTTCGCCGTCCCCGAGGTCGTACGCGTGATCCTCGAACGCTTGGTCGGCCTTGGCCGTGGCGTGGAGAATACTGGCTTCCTGGGCATCAAACAGGCCGGGCACGATGAGGTAGCCTTCCTCCCGGAACGCGTTGATTTTTTCAGTCGAAAGATTGGTGGACATTGAGAATTTTGTTGAGGCGAGTCTTACAACCGAAGTCCCCAAAGTCAAAGGGGTATTGGAGATGTTGGGCCGGCGGCTTTCGCCGGTGTGCTACGTCAGTAGTGATCTTTCGTGATAAGAGGTTTCTTGTTGTCCTGTTGGTAGTTTGCCGAGCTGCCGCTTGGCTTGGTGTAAAGGTATTGAAGGGGGTTGGTGAGTGACTGCGGGCCTCTGCCCACTCGAACCTGGAGGACGGAGCCGGCAAGTTGGTCGGAGTTCATCATCCGCTGCACGTCACCCCCTTACGGGCTTGCACCCCGGCGGCCGCGCTCAGGAACAGTAACCCCGCGAGGTCGGCTCGGATGGATCTATGCCAGTTGGCCAGCTTCATTTCGTGCTAAAAGAGTTACTTTATTCTATGACCAGTTTTCCGGTTGCCAAACCTCCAGGAAGGATTGTCGATGCCATTTTCTCAGCAAACGCCATGCCAACGCTTAGCCAAGCGCAAGTGTGACAGGTCTCACTTTTTTTGGCAGAGTCGCCGCCGCGCGAATGAACGATACGACTTGCAGATGGTTCCATCGACTTTTCCCGGCACTGGCTCTCACCATCGCCTCCTGCGTGGCGGGTGCCGGTGAGGTTCGGTTCAATCGCGATATCCGCCCGATTCTCTCGGACAAATGTTTCAAGTGCCACGGGCCGGATGCCAATCACCGCAAGGCCGATTTGCGCCTGGACA